>ULQY01060966.1_pt1 | contig 21419 bp, 17 predicted proteins | sample 1954671 | NCBI WGS metagenome assembly ULQY01 (sample SAMEA4835660, study PRJEB28245) | human gut metagenome | biome: gut microbiome; material: fecal sample | place: Denmark | collected 2008 | reverse complement strand
TAAGAATATATTTCACAATATACATTGCATTCACGGACACGTCTTGCAACCAGCTGGTTGTACTGTCCGCCAAAATCAATGACAATAACTTTTTCCTTATCCATGGACGTTTTTCCTCCTAATTTTTGCTGAGACTCGCCCAGCGTCTAAATTTTATTATAGTTGAGCCACCCTGGAAAGACAAGCCCTATTTTGTTTTCGCAAGATATTCTGAGTTGTTATTTGGGGCAGCACATAATTCTTTATTATATGGAAATACTCCCTGTATGCGTAAAGATTATCTGATTAAATCCATCACACAATACATTTTCTTTTTCTTTCTGGGAGCATTCCTTGGATACCTATGGGAAGTGCTGCTTTTTTATGTGCAGGATGGGGTTTTCTGTAACCGTGGCTTTCTCTATGGTCCATGGCTTCCGGTCTATGGTGTGGGGGCTGTCCTGATGCTGCTTATTTTAAGACGCTTTCAGAAGCATCCGGTCAAAGTCTTTTTTCTTGCGGTGCTTCTCGGATCTTTCGTAGAACTTTTTATCGGATGGTTCCTCGCCCAAGTTTTCCACCTGCGTTACTGGGATTATCACGATTATCCACTGCAGCTTGGCGGTTATATCTGTCTTTATTCTGCACTGGGATTCGGCATCGCCGGTGTGCTCTGGGTCTGCGTGTTTGCGCGGATTGCCTCCCATTTATGGAAAAAAATACCAGTACCCCTACAACGCATTTTTCTTACGCTGCTGATACTGGCATTTCTTTTTGATTGCGCCGCCGCACTGATTTTTCCCAATGCCGGGCACAATATTACGTTTTCTTAATTCTATTCTTCCATTTCAACCATGGTTGGATACGAGGCAATAGCTCCGGCTTTCTGCACACTCTTCGCACAATACCGGTTAGAAAAATCAAGGTATACTGCCATCTTATCCGAAGTCAGTTCCGGCAAATCTGCTTCCGTCACACCATCTGCATAGAGTTGATACAGGAAGGAGCCGATAAATGCATCCCCGGCTCCGGTGGTATCTAGCGCCTTTACTTTCTTTCCCTTGCTTTGTGCGTTTGCTTTTTTCGTATAGCACTCTGCTCCATCTGCTCCCCTGGTATAAATGAGAAGATGAACATTTCCCACGAAAAGCTTTTCTTTTGCTGCCTCAATCGAATCCTCTCCGGTCAGGAAATAAAGTTCCTCATCCGAAAGCTTTAATACATGTGCCAATGGGAGAAATTCCAGCACTGCTTTCTTTAAATCTTCCAGATTTTCCCAGAGTGCAAACCTGAGATTTGGATCAAAGCTTATAATTGCACCAGCCTCTGTTGCAGCTTCTATTGCCTTTTTATGTGCTTCCTTCATTGGAAAATCTCCCAGTGAAACGGAGCAAAAATGCAATGCATAGGCATCCTTAAACCAATCCGCTTCTACTTTTTCTTTTGAAAAAAGCATGTCGGCTCCTGGTTTCCGGTAAAAAGAAAATTCCCGGTTTCCATCTTCCTTTAAAGCCACAAAGGCAAGAGAGGTATTTGCCTCTTTTGTACGAAGTACATGACTGGTTCCAATTCCGTTTTCTTCCAATGCTTCTTCAATTTTATCGCCAAAAGGATCATCTCCAAGCTGCGTTATCATCTCTGATTTACCACCAAGTCTGGTAAATGCACCGCAGACATTCGCCGGTGCACCACCTACTTTCGGGCAGAATCCCAAGACATCTTTCATAGGTCTGCCACTCTCCTGTGGAATAAAATCAATCAGTGCTTCTCCGATTGCATACAGTTTTTTCTCCATCTGATCTGCCTTCCTCTTTTCACCATTTTCTAACTATGTTCAATGGTAAATGTTTTCTTCACAAGGTCTGCCTTTAATACTGCATAGTCTGCTCCGCTGCTTCTTCGAATCTCAAGCAGTCCCTCTTCCGGAAGTTCTACCGCAATATCACCTTCCACATCAAATGCCGGATGGCTGTTGCGGAATTCCATTAATTCCAAAAGTTTCTTTACCACCGGACGCTCTACTTCTTTTGCAATCTCTTCCTTCGAATAATAGTGGCGGTTAATATTTCTGCCTTCTTTCGTTGCTTCCAGAAGCTCCAGGTCATTGCATCCTGCCAGCATGCCTACATAATAGACCTGCGGAATTCCCGGTGCAAAGAACTGGATTGCACGGGCAAGAAGATAAGCATCATCCTGATTTCCAAGTGCAGAATAGTAAGTCGTATTCACCTGATAAATATCAAGGTTATTGTAGGCTGCCGTATTGTAGATTTTCTTGACATTCGCTCCTTCGGAAAACATCATTTCCTTTGTTCGGTCAATTTCTTCATCCGGCATCAGATCTTTCACATCCACAATTCCGATTCCATCATGGGTATCTAACGTGGTAAACTGATGCTTCGGACTCATTTCCAGCCATTTCTTAAGATAAGTTCCCTTTCCAAAGTAAAGGGCATTCAATACCAACACCGGAAGTGCAAAATCGTAAATCCAGAAATTCTGATTGGCAATTTTCATCTGAATACTGTAATGTTCATGAATTTCCGGCAGAATTATCACATCATGTTTCTTTACGATTGCTTCAATTCGATGCAGGAGATTCCAGATTTCCGGTTCCACAAAGAAACAGCTTGTATTCGCTTTCTTTACGGCATAAGCAAATGCATCCAGCCGGATAATGGAAGCATTTTTACTGCACATCAGTTCCAGTGTATCTTCCATAAATTTCTGAACAGCTTTAGATTCCACATTTAAATCAATCTGCTCTTCTCCAAAGGTGCACCAGACCTTCTCGCTGCTTCCATCAGCAAAATCTGCATCAATATAAGGTGCTCTTGGTTTCCTTTTATAAATCAAATCTACCTGTTCTTCTGTCGGTTCTCCGTTTTCCCAGAAATCCTTGTATCGGATGAAGAAATCCTTATATTCCGATGCATCCTTTTTCTCTAAGAAATCTTTAAAATACGGAGACTGTCTGGAAATGTGGTTGACCATAAAATCAAACATCAGATAGTATTCTTCTCCGATTTTGCGTACATCTTCATAGGTTCCAAACTGCTCGTCTACCATGTCATAACGCATCGGTGCAAATCCCCTGTCTGCCGAGGACGGAAAGAACGGAAGAATGTGTACGCCACCTACCGCCTTATGAAAATAAGTTTCTAACATTTCTTTTAATTCAGAAAGATTTTTTCCAAGGCTGTCTGCATAAGTGATCAGCATAATTTTATTTGTCAGTTTCAAGCTTCTTCCCTCCTTTTAACGTAAATGTAAATTCATATTTTCCCGGCTGTTCCATCCGGTACTGCGGATGTGGTTTGGAAAGCCAGCTATCGTCGCCGCCAACTCCCATCTGATGGAGAGACGGACGGAGAATCGTATATTCACTATCCGGCAGCTCGTAAAGATGTCTGGCATTTTCCAGCTCATGCGGTGTATAAGGCAACGCCGATAAATCCATTTCTTCTGCACTAATCCGGAGTCCATAACCATTCTCATCTTCGATTACTGCTTCTCTGACACCACTGCGTCCGCCACTTTCCTGCGGAGCCAGATATTCTGACAGATTTTCCTTTACGGAAAAATGAAATTTTCCAAGTCTGCTGCCCTGACGGCGGTCCCAGTAATTTTCTTCCGGACCGTATCCATAGTAAGTTACTTTATCATATTGCTCCGGGATTCGAAGCAGCATACCAAATTCCGGCATTTCATGGGTCTTGATCTTCTCATCGGCTTCATATTCCATATGGATGGTGAGTGCTCCGTCTTTTCTGATACCATAAGTCACCCTGCACTCATTTCCCGGGATGTTCTCTGCCACATCAAAGAGACGGTATACATAAGAAATTTCTGCACCATCCTTTGTTTCTTTCAGCTCTGCCGGCATTGCTTTTGCATACATGCTGGCTGTCTTCCAGCATCCGCAACGCAGCGGCATTCCACTTCCTTTGTCATTGTCTGTCGGTGCCCGCCAGAAATTCGGCCTTGGAACGGATACGATAAATTCTTTCTCTTCTACCTGATAAGAGGTCAGTCCGCCACCTTCCTTTGCAAAAAGCATTTTTATATTACCTGCTCTCACACCGATATTCATAAGTCCATCAACCAGCTCAAAATCTTCTGCTTCTCTGATTACTTCTTCCGGAGCTTCCTTTTTTCCTGCATACTGACCAAAGGCAAGCTCATATCCGGCTTTCGCCCACGCAGTATCTTCTTTGGTAAGTAAGGAGGCGGTCACCGTAAATTCTCCGGCTATCTTAAGCCCCTTGGAAAGGCTGCTGATATCTATCGCCTCTTCTTCCTGTGGTGCTGTATGAAGCTCATAAGTGTTCTCTGCACATACACCGTCTTTTGTTGCAACGACAACTTTTAATACATAATTTTTCAGAGAAATAAATAAATTTTCGTTTTTAACAATAACCTTTGTTTCCTCCGGCAAAAGCTTTACACTCTGATACTGGAATTTTACCTCCTGCATCTTTGGAGTCACCTTGCGGTCAGCATAGAGAAGTCCGTTTCCACAGAAGGTTCCATCATTCGGACGGTCTCCGAAATCTCCACCGTAGGCTAAATATCTCTCGCCCTTTTCATTGGCAAGATAAAAGCTCTGGTCAATAAAATCCCAGATAAATCCACCCTGATAACGTGGTTCTTCTTCTGTAAGCCGGATATATTCATCCATTCCACCAGTAGAATTTCCCATGGAATGCATATATTCACAACTGATTACCGGTTTTGTTTTTTCATTGGTAGAGGCTTCACCCTCGCTTAAATATTTCCGCAGTTTTTCTGCCGGTGCATACATAAAGCTCTTCACATCAGAAGTATCCGGATAAGTATCATCAAAGGTAATACCCTCATAATGTACCAGGCGTTCGGAATCATTTTTCCGGAAGAGCTCTGACATTTCATATAAATTGCTTCCGCCACAGGACTCATTTCCGCAGGACCAAAGCAGAATGCAGGCATGGTTCTTGTCCCGCTGATACATGGAGTTAGCGCGGTCTAAGACGTTTTCTCTCCACTCTGCTTTGCTGCCCGGTATCGTCTCACTCATCGGTGCCTTTCCTACTGTTGCAAGGAAACAATCCGCATGGGACTCAAGGTTCGCCTCGTCTATCACATATAACCCCAATTCATCGCAAAGTTCATAGAAATAACTCTGATTTGGATAATGTGAAGTCCGCACTGCATTGATATTATTCTGCTTCATGATAAGAAGGTCATGGAGAATTTCTTTTTTTGTAACGCTTCTTCCATGGTCGCAGCTTAATTCGTGACGGTTTACACCGCGAAATACAATACGTTTTCCATTCAGGCACATAATGCCATTTTCCATAGCAAAATGCCGGAATCCAATGCGCTGTTTTATTACTTCTGTTACGGTATCATCGGAGTCTGTTACTTCTATATATAAGGTATAAAGATTCGGCTCCTCCGCACTCCAAAGCTTTGGTGCTTTTATTTTTAACTCTGTTTCAGCTTCTGTGTAAGCTGTCTCTGTCTTTACAACACATTCCTTTTTATCATCGTATAAGAAAATATGCAGCTTGCAGCAGGTATCTGCACCGGCTCCTACCAGCTCTTTCTCCTGCCAGTTTTCCTGTGCCGGCTGGTCTTCCTGTTCCGGTACACCCTTCCACTGCAATTTCAAAACTGCTTCTGTCAGATTATCCTGAAACTGCTGACTTACCTTCAAATCATAGATATGATGTGCCGGCATACGACGCAGTGTCACATCACGGAAGATTCCGGACATCCGGAAGAAATCCTGACTCTCTAAAATACTTCCGGTGCAGAAATGAAAGACTTCTGCCGCCAGCTTATTTTCTCCCTCGCAGACCAATTCTGTGATATCAAATTCTGCCGGTGTAAAAGAGTCTTCGCTATAGCCTGCAAATCTGCCATTTACCCAGAGTGCCATAGCACTTTCCACCCCATCAAACCGGAGGGATAACCGGTTCTTTAACATTTCTCCGGTCACTGAAAAAGAATGCACATACATTGCAACCGGATTATATTTCTTTGGAATCTCTTTGCCACAGACAGCTTCTTTTCCATCCCATGGATACTGGGAATTCACATACTGCAATTTGTCATAGCCAAAAAGCTGTATGGAAGAAGGCACCATAATCTCATCCCAGTTGCTGCTGTCATAATCCTTACGATAAAAGCCCTCTATGACTTCTGCTAAGTTATTGGCATATGCAAATTTCCATCTGCCATTGAGGCTGGTGAGAAAACTGCTTTCCACACCGTCTGCCTCTTTTCCGGTTGCATAATATCCATGGTCTGAATGTGCCGGCATCCGCCGGATTGCAAAACAGTCTGGCTCATAAATTACATTTTCGTTAAATTCCATAGCTCTTCTCCTTTATGATTTTACAGAACCGGTAATTCCTTCTACGAAGTTCTTCTGTAATACGAAGAATATAATCAGCATCGGAATTGTAGAAATCGTGACTGCAAGCATCATGCTTCCATAATCAATGGTATATCGTGCGGTCAGTCCAGATACCAGAATCGGCATAGTCTTGGAATTTTCATTCTGTAATACGATCAATGGCCACATGTAGCTGTTCCATGCATTCATAAAGCTTACAATTGCAGCTGCTGCGTAGGTAGATTTCATAATCGGTAAGAACATTTTAAAGTAAATGCCCCATTCACCTACTCCGTCAATCCGGGCTGCTTCAATGATTTCATCCGGAAATGATTTTGCTGCCTGGCGGAACATGAATATCATAAATGCAGTAGAAACGGTCGGTAAAATACATCCAACGGTTGTATTTAAAAGTCCCATCTTTCCAAACATACGGAACAATGGAATTACAGTTGCTGCAGTCGGTACCATCATGGAAAGTAACAAAATGGACATAATTTTATCTTTGTATTTATCATGGAATTTTTCGAATCCATAACCTGCCAGTGAGCAGACAAATACATTTAAAACCATGGAAACTACTGCGTTCCGGATGGAATTCCACATTGCCTGTGAAAGAACCGTTGTATCCAGAAGAGATTTTAAGTTTTCCATCAGGTAATTGCCCGGAAGAATTTTTCCTACAATGACATCCACACTTTTATTGGTTCCACTGACAATCATCCAGTACATTGGGAAGATGGAAATGATTGCGACCAGAATTAGGAATACATATTTCCAGAAATATACGAATTTTCTTTTACTCATTTCTCATCACCTACTTTCATCTGAATAAAGGCAAGGATTGCCACCAGGATAAATACTACATAAGAAATTGCGGATGCATATCCAAAGTTTGGATTTCCTGCAAAAGACAAATTGTATATGTAGTGGGATATTGTCATGGACGTATTTGCCGGTCCACCATTGGTAATATTCATAGACTCATCGAAGAGCTGTAAGGTTCCATTGGTTGACATAATTGCTGTCAGTAAAATTGTCGGACGAAGCATCGGGATTGTAATCTTAGTAAACTTCTGGAATGCATTGGCTCCATCTACAACTGCTGCTTCATAAATAGAACTGTCAATATTCTGCAATGCCGCCAGAAAAAATATCATATTATAACCGGTCCATCTCCACAATAATGCCAGTACGATTACAATTCGTGCGGTCCAGGTATTTCCCAGCCAGTTGATTGGAGATGCAATCAGATGCAGATTCGTAAGAATCGTATTGATGAATCCGTCCACAGAGAAAAGAGAACGAAAAATAATGGAATACGATACTAAAGAAGTCGTACATGGCAAGAAGATTGCAAGACGGAAAAACCACTTTCCTTTTAATCTCTTATCATTCAAAAGCGATGCTAAGAACATTGCTATCACCAGCATGATTGCTACTTCTAAGATCAGATAAATAAAAGTATTGCTTAATGTCATTTTAAAAATTTTATCCTGGAACATTCTTTTATAGTTAGAAAGTCCGGTAAAAGTCATGTTCGTTCCGCTTCCGCGTTTTAAGGATAAAATAAAGGACTGTATCATCGGCACGAAATTGAATATGACAATCATTATTGATGCCGGTATTACGAATGTCCATCCCATAATCTTTCTTTTCTTCGTTTTCACTGTTGTTCCTCCAATTCGTATCGACTTTACAGCTTTCTTCTTGAAAATTCTGCCTGCACAGCAGCTGCTATGCAGGCAGTTTGTAAAGCGCTTCTGCTAAATTATTCGCTCATTGCAAATGATACGGTATCATCTGCTTCTTTTAACGCTTCCTGAATATCCTGTCCCTGCTGAATCTGGGTAAGCGCTGTTCCAAGTGCGGATTTTGCTTCCTCCCAATACTGACCTAATGTGATAGCCGGTACTTCAGCACCATAGTTAGCAAATCTCTCGTAAATCTTATCGCCACCGAAGAATTCATTTTCCTGTGAGTATGCATCACTTTCTGCTGCCGGAAGGTAGGTTGCTACTGCACCGGTAGTAGGAAGAATAGTATCATAAAGCTCTGTGCTGCTTGCAAATGTATTCTTTAAGAAATCGATAGCAAGGTCTTTGTTTGGTGAGTCATTCATAACCATCCATCCTGCACCACCATTATTACTGTAATTGGTTGCATTTGGAGCATTGTCCAGTCTTGGCATTGTAGTAACGCCCCAGTCACCGGACTGGTCTTCCTGTGCCTGAATGGTACTTGTAATCCAGCATCCGTTGACTACGCTTGCTACTGTTCCGTTGTTGATAGTTCCAATATACTGATCCCAGTCATTTACTTCTACTAAAATTCCCTTGTCAACCATGGTCTCATAATCTTCTACAGCTTCTGCAACTACATCATTTCCCGCAAAATTTGGATTGCCATCTTCATCAAACATGCTGTCGCCTGCACTTCTTAACATTGCAATCAATAAGTCAGGTCCACCAGCCTGTGCGCTTAATAATGGTTTGCCGGTCTTTGCTAATACATCTTCGCCAAGTTCAATGAATTTGGACCATGTAATATCAGTAAAGTCATCAATAGAATAACCAGCTTCGCCGATTACATCGGTACGAATAAATAATGCGGTTACACCACTGTCGAATGGTACATTGTAATTCTTTCCATCTACTGTTCCAATTGCTGTTTTATAACTTGCAAACTTGGAGAAGTCAATTCCGGAATCAGATAAATCTGCAAATAAGTCCGGATAGTTCTCTACATTATTTAATAAAGCAGTGTCATTCATAAGAATGATGTCTGGTAGTGTGTCGGTCTGTCCAGAGGTTGCTGCTGTTGTAAGCTTGGTCTGAATATCCTCCCAGGATGTTTCTACTACATTTACGTTTACATCCGGATGGTCTTTCTGATAAATCTTTTCTGCCTCTTCCATAGCCGGAATATTAAAGGTTGCATCCCAGCACCATACGGTCAGTTCGTTTGAAGATGCTTCGGTATTTGAAGCGGAATTGTTTCCATTGTCAGAGCTGCTGGTGGAACCACATCCAACCATTCCAATTGTCATTGCTGCGGTAAGAATTGCAGCCAAAATCTTTTTCTTCATTTGTCTTCCTCCTGTCATTGTAAAAAGTATCTCTTCCCCGTACCTCATATTTTCTTATCGTGAACGCGTTTCACTTGATTACATTGCTAATATAATACCGCTTCCGCAAAATGTCAAGCGGTTAACATGCGAAATATTAGGTTTTCACAAGATAATGTCACGTTTTTTGTGCAGTATGCACTAATGTCAACCAATTTATCCGTTTTATACCACGAAAAAATAGTTCTAAATTCATGTCAACCGATGGACACGAACTAAGAACTATTGTCTTTTCTTTTATTTATTTATCATTTCTGTCAATCTGTTACTTTTCTTTTGTTGTACCACGCTTCATTAAGCTGACCGGAAGTACCACCTTTGCCGGCATTACGCCGCCACCTCGCTTTTTTAAGATGGCATCCACTGCCAGCTGTGCCATTTCCTTAATCGGCTGCCGGATTGTAGTCAGCATCGGATTTACCAGTGTTGCAATATTGACATCATCAAAACCTACAATCTGCACATCCTCCGGAACCCGCTTTCCAAGGGCACTGCATGCCTGAATGGACTGGGCTGCAATGACATCACTGCTGGCAAAAATTCCATCAATCTCCGGATATGTCTGCAGCGTCTGCTTGATATTTTCCAGATATTCCATCACGCTGTAGGACGCTTCGCTTGTCTCTATTTCATGATGCCGGATTCCGTATTTCCCGCATACCTCCCGGAAGCCTACACAACGTCTGTCTGCCGGCATCACCTGTCGCTCTACTCCACTAAAATGCACAATTTCTTTACATCCGCATTTAGCAAGATGCTCTGTAGCAAGCACTCCTCCCATATAGTTGTCACACTGGATATTGCAGTCCCCCAATGCATCATCACACTCTATGGTAACAATTGGAATATTCAGGTTCAGGAATTCATTGGCACTTACTGTTCCACTGCATAATATGATTCCTGCCACCTGATTACTCTTAAACATCTCTACATATTTCCGTTCGTTGCTGCGCTCCTCCTTGGAGTTGCAGACTATCATTTTATAATTTTCCGCTGCCGCCGCCGATTCAATATTACTTAAAAGCTTCGCAAAATACGGGTGCACGATATGTGGTACGATTACGCCAATCGTGCTGGTATGCTGTTTTGAAAGAGAACGGGCTACCTCATTGGGCTGATAGCCTATCTCCTTCATGACATCATATACCTTCTGTCTGGTCTTCTCACTGATATATCCACGGTTATTAATTACTCTCGAAACAGTCGTAACAGTTACTCCTGCCCGTTCTGCCACATCCTTTAATGTACTCAAAATTGTCCCCCTTCTCCTTGGTTGTTACTATAACGATAGCACTTTTATGCCGATATGTCAACATGACATATCAACTTGTCACATGCTGATGAAGATATTTTTCTCTCGTTGCCAGTCCCCCACGGATATGACGCTCTGGCTTATTGACATCCAGTACTTTCCTTGCTTCCCGCGCCAGGGTCGGATTCACCTGGGATAAACGTTCTGTTACGTCCTTATGTACCGTACTCTTACTGATTCCAAACTGCTTTGCGGTCTGACGCACTGTCGCATTGTTATCTATAATGTATTTGGCTATTTCTACGGCTCTTTCTTCTATATAGCTTTTCAAAGAAAATCCCCTGCAATACTTGTTTTTACATTGTATGCAGAGGATTTGCTTTTATGTATGGCTTTTTTATCTCATCTATATTCTATTTCAAATAACCCTTTTTCCCTGTGAATACTACTGCCGCTCCGCATAATGCCAAGAGTGCAAGCAGATATCCAACCGGTGATTCATCGCCCGTTTTCAATGCTTTTGTTTTCTGTGCTGTGGTCTGCTCAGTATTTGGAGTGCTATTTCCACTTGTTGTATCAGCTTTCTTCGCAACGGTAAATTCGGCGGTTGCTTTCTTTTCTTCTCCACTGATAGAAGACACAATCGCAACCGTATGCTTTCCGGTAGCAAGGCTTTCTAAGTATTCTGCAGTAAAGGTGACAATGGTAGAGCCTTCTGTTACCATATAGTTTTTCGCATCTACTACGGTGCCATCCACTTCTACACGAAGGAAGCTGCTGATACCGGCGTCACTGCGGAAACGAAGCGTTGCACCACTTTCCTTTGTCCATTCTCCACCAGCGCCTTCAATAATGACCGGTGTTGCCGGTTTATAATCCGGGTTCTTCTCATTACAGCCTTCCCGTCTGCAGACTTCTGCATTGTTGCTAAAGTCATGTCCTAATGGATTTCCACTGGTAAATGTTTCCGTTCCCTTTGCCCCACACAGCTTGCAGGATTTGTAGTAAACTGCCGGTGCCGTACAGGTTGCTGCTGTTTTCAGATAGGAATCTGACACTGTTTCCACCCATTCACCATGCTTGCATGTAATTGTAAATTCTTTTGTTGCTTTCGTATCTGTTCCAACCGTAACCTGTGCCTTATAGCTGCCCGGTAACTTTGGTGCGCCTCCAACGGCTTCTGCTCCGCTGTTGTCACTGTTGGTCTTTGTGTCTGTTCCACTCAGATAATATACGATTTCCGGAACCGGAAGATTAAGTCTCTTCCAGTCTTCGGATATTGTTATATTGGCAGCTTTTGCTGTTCCATCATAGTCTGTATTCTCAGCTGATAAGGATAACCATAAAGATGCATCTTTCTCATTGCAGTCTCCCAATCCACTGCAGGTGGCAAGAATACGGCTTCCATCTTTGCTTTCATCCAATGCATAACTCCATGTGTGGCTGTGCTTCCACATACCGATCAGGAGTGTTTTGGCAGATTTAATATCCATATAATTTTTGCCTGCTCCAATATAGTCTCTCCAAACCTGTGGTGTATCTGTCAATTCTGATATATCTGCCATCAGAGTGGTAGAACTTTTCATTGACATGGCATCTCCAACTGTAATGCATGCATCACTTTTTCCATATCCTTCTGATACAGAAATAGCTCCCCAGCCAAGTCCATCTCCGGTTGCATAAAGAGAACCATATGGACTATTCTCAATAGTTACACTTCCATGTCCAAAAATTGCATAACCTCCATAGGTTTCCGATTTCTCTTTTATGCTGACCAGTTCATTGCTTCCAACCAGTGTAATATGAATATGGTCTACATTACTGTATATATTATTATAATAAGATTTCATTTTTAAATTTGAAAATGTTACCTTAGAAAAACTGTCAAGAGGTAGGTTATTAAATTCTCCCAGCTCAATAATATCTGATGTAGGTTCTGCGTTTTCATCCATTGCAATCGTAATGTCATCCGTCAGAATGGTAAGCGAATTTCTATTTCCAGATTCATACTTTCCATAGGTGTAATCGACTCCTTCTACAATTGCCCCCGAATCTCTTGACAACGTAAATGGTCCTGCCTGAACTGAATTTGTGGCTGCCTTTGTCTCAACTGTCATCCCCTGCATAAGACCTGCCATCATCATCAACGCAAGTAACAAGGAAAATAAACTTTTCTTCTTTTGTTTCATGTACATCCTTCCCTTCTTAAATTACACTTAAATTACTTTTTTCTTTTTTCACTTTTCACACTCTCAATGCTGTGCTACAATTACACTGTTATTTTACACCGTACATCAATGTACGATGCAATCATTTTACAAATTTTGCCGGTAATTGTGAAAAAATATATGATATGAAAATTTTGTGTGAAATAAAGACCAGCTGGTTTGCCTCAAAACACCAGCAGTTCTTAAATGTATGTTTTGCTTGTTTGTAAGCTGTCTTTCCGTTGCTTTGACCGGCTGCCCGGTTGTCCGTCTGCTACAGATACTTTCACAAACCCGTAAGGAGGTCTAGGCATTCTGGCAAATAAGTTTATGATTCCGGCAACCGGCGCAAATTCATATCCATATTCAACTGCGCCTTGCAGGCACATCCCTGTGCCTGCATTGCCGGTTGCATAACAGAATGCCAAGACCTCCTAACAGGCTTGTTTATGTATCTGTATGCAGGCGGACAACCGGTGCAGACTGTCAAACATTGGAAAGACTGGCTTTCATAGAGAAAAGCAAAACATATATTTTAGAACTACGGTGTTTTGAAGTGATGCAGCCGACTTTATTTCTTCAAAATTTCTAAATCCATTCTTTTCACAATCACCGAATAAATAAAAAGGGGGAACATTTTGAAAGAACTGTTTTCAATTGGAGATGCCGCAGACTTTGTGGGCATCACAAGAAGAATTATTTTAAATTATGAAGCTCATGGACTGGTTTTTCCGGATGTAAAAGAAGACCCCTCCGGCAATCGTTACTATACCATTGATACACTGACGAAGATTCGAACCATCCGCTCGCTGCAGAATCTTGGCCTGTCACTGGATGAAATCCATGGCTACTTTGACAACTCCAACGACCTTTTATCCATGGTTCGAAGGCTGGAATCTTTGCGGGATGAATTAAATGCCAATATCAAAGCCTTATACGAAAGAATCAATCAGGGATTTGAATCAATGGAAATCATTACAATTCCACCACAAACGGTGTACTGCCGCAAAACGGAAAGTGACAGCATCGTAGAAAAGACGAATTTGTTAAGAGCGGTTGCCCTGGAAGCACTGCAGAACTATGGTCCGGCACATACCGGGCAGATTTATTTTACGGAAGCTCCCATTACGGATGCAAAGGATATGTCCTTTTTTGCTGTTGTCCCGGCAGGAAGTAAGGGCGAACATATCCTAAATCTTCCTGCCCAGAAAGCAGTCTGCCTCTATCATCATGGAGCGTATGAAGAATTGCCATCGGTTCATGATACCCTGCTTTCCTATGCCAGAGAGCAAAAGCTTACACCAGTTGGCATCTTCCGCCACTGCTATTTAGAGGGACCACCACAGCATAAAGACAAAAGTAAATTTATTACCCAGGTACTGCTCCCGCTAGCATGTTCTAAATGACATGTATCCGGCTCCACCTGCCGCTTAAATACCGGACGCTGAATGCGATAGCACGAAGCGTCCAATCGGCAAACATGCCAATCCACACCGCCATTGGTCCGAAACCACAGCTGCGGATCAGATATACACACAGTGCCACACGGCAGAACCACATGGTAAGACTGGATAAAATCATGGAAAATTTCACATCTCCGGCGGCACGCATGCCATAAGCCGGGATAAATGCCAGTACCCATACAATCGGTTTTACAATCGTAATTGCTATTATCATTTCCATGCAGAGGGAGGCACTTTCTGCTTCCATTCCAGCTAAAAATGTAACCGGCTTTGTCAATAAAAATACCACTGCACAGGAAATCAGAATAACAATTTCTGCATAGCCGCAGAGTTTCACCATATAATAACGCGCCTCTTCCACTTTTCCGGCTCCAATACATTGTCCTACCACTGTCATCAGGCCGATTCCGATTCCAATGGCTCCGATTCCATTTAAATTTTCCAGTATAATGGTCATTGCCTGCGCGGCAATGGCTGCCGTTCCAAGGGTTGATACGCTGGACTGGATTGCCAGCTTTCCGAACTGAAACATTCCGTTTTCAATTCCGGATGGAATTCCGATAGAAAGAATTTTTCCAATCAATGGGAAATTGGGACGGATCTTAAGATAATGATTTACCACAATCACCTGATCCGGTTTCCGCAGATTCCAGAAAATTACTACTGCACAGAAGATTCTTGAAAATAAGGTAGAAAGAGCTGCTCCTTCCACGCCCATCTTTAATCCAAAGATAAGCACTGCATTTCCGGCAATGTTGAGTCCATTGGAAAGGACAGAAATCATCATTGGAAAACGACTGTTTCCTGCTGCCCGGTAAAAAGCTCCACCGGCATCAAAAAGTGCAATGAACGGAAATGAAATTGCAGTCAGCAGGAAATAAATCACGGAATTATCCATAACTGCCTCTTCTACCTGTCCGAAAATCAGATGCAGCAACGAGCCACGAAATACAACGCAAATCACAGACAATACCGTAGAAATCGTCAGTACGCTTAAAGTTACCTGTCTTGCAGCCTCATTGCTGGACTCCCTGTCTCCCCTTCCAAGATACTGGGAACAGATAATTGCTGCTCCTGCTCCTAATGCCGTAAATACCTGTATGACCAGTACATTGATGGAATCCACCAGTGATACCGCAGAGATTGCCGCACTTCCCACATTGCTTACCATCATGGTATCCGCCATTCCCATAAAGGAATTCAAAAGCTGCTCTACCATAATCGGCAGAAGCAGCGTAAGGAGTTGCTTATTGGAAAACATCATATGTTCCCGGTCTAATTTTGTTGCATCATATAATCTTATCTTTCGCATTTTTTATTTCACTTCTTACTCTTTTACTACCGGTGTAAAATCCTCTGTATCACCGCAGAAGAAGCCTCCTGCACCGGCGATGATTTTCTGCATGATTTTTTGCATAAATGCATAGTTTTCTGTGTCAATTGTGACAGCAAAAAGAGCATGAATGTCATGCTCTTTTAAATAAGCATTGGCATATTCATCCTTTAAATCAACTGCAATCTCCTCGATATCCATGGAATGATGCTCCGGAACCTCCACCTCTAATACTCCCGCCTCTTTCCAGATTTCTGTTTCGATGCCATCCATTCCCTCTAATGCATTTTCAATCTCTGCTACTGTGATGGAATTTGGATTCATATAAAGCCACTCATTGGTAACGGTGGCTGTGCCTGCTTTCTTTTCTCTTATTTTCTTTAACTTTGATTTATTCTTCATATCCGCTCCTGTTTGTGTTTATGGATATGTTCATCTTAGCACAAACATGGACTTCTGTCTCCCTACTTTTTTACTTCTCCATCCATAAAATATAAACGGGATGCAAAATCCGGGTAGTGCCTTACCTTATCATTGTATCCGGTTCCGCCAAATGCCGGACTGACATGAACGCCGCCATACATTAAGGTATCTCCATATGCATGGAAGTCTTCCGTCTCGCCATCCATTTTTACCAATTTCGAAAGCACCTGATGGGTCAGGGAATCCTGTCTGATATGAACCGGCGAAACCGTATTTACCAGGTCTCCGAATTCTTTGATATTATATTTTAATTTCCGGTTGTAGAAATGGTAACGGACATCCGGCAGCAATCCCTTCGGATAATAGGTCTGCTGCTGCGTATTTGGTACCACTAATTTCTGCATCAGCATACCCACTGCTTTGGTGCCATCTTCCGATACGCAGGTCCACTCCATCTGGTTACCGGCTTCGTCCGCTAAAACACTGCCACCCATTCCACTCTGTGCTCCGTCGTAAAAGCTTCTGCCCCGGTAAAAGGTTCCCTGCTGCAATACCTTCCGCCATTTCTTATATAATGCAATCTGCTCTTTCATGGCTTCCTTTTCTTCTTTTTTCATATCACAGAGGTTGCATTCATAGCCGAAACTTCCAAAGCATGCCACCTGAAATCTTGTCTCTAATGGCGTATTCCGCAGCGTCTGGTGATTCGGGCAGGCAGACACATGAGCACTGACTGCTGACAGCGGATAGCCGTAACTATAATTTTCCTCTATCTCCGCCCGGCACAATGCATCCGTATCATCACTGCCCCAGATCTGCGGAAAATAGCATAAGATTCCAAGGTCAAAGCGGTTGCCGCCTGCTGCACAGCCTTCAAATAAAATCTCCGGAAACCGTTCCATCAGCTCCTTCATGCAGCGGTATAATCCCAGCACATAGCGGTGTGCCACTTCTCCCTGCCGTTCCGGTGGAAGTGCTGTGGAATAATAATCACTGAAGGTCCGGTTCATGTCCCATTTCACATAGGAAATGTCCGCTGAAGAAAAGACTTTGCTCATGCTCTCAATAATATAATCCTGTACTTCTCTTCTTCCCAAATCTAAAATCCGCTGGTTTCTTCCTTCCGAATGAGGCTGCCCCGGAATCTCAATGGTCCAGTCCGGATGAGCCACATAAAGTTTGCTTTTCACATTGACCATTTCCGGCTCCACCCAGATTCCAAACTGCAGTCCCAGTCCATGAATCTTATCAGATAAGCCCTTAAGACCGCCCGGCAGCTTCTTCGTATTTGCTTCCCAGTCTCCTAAGGAACTGCTGTCATCCATCCGCTCGCCAAACCAGCCGTCATCCATTACAAATAATTCTATGCCAACTTCTTTTGCTTCCTTTGCCAGCTTCAGTAACTTCTTCTCACTGATGTCAAAATAGGAAGCCTCCCAACTGTTAAGCAGTATCGGCCGCTCCTTCTTCTGCCAGGTTCCACGGATAATATGCTCCCAGATAAAATGATGCAGCCTCTGGCTCATCTGGTTAAATCCGTTTTCTGCATATCCGTTACAAGAAACTGAATTACCAAAATTGGTTTCCTGAATTTGTGGATTTTGACGAGAAGGGGATTTCAATGATGCCAAATGTTCTTCGGAAGTTTTTTGTGCAAAAAAAGCAGACATAAATCACCACCTTAAATGGTAATAAATGTCTGCTTCAAATTGTTTTATTTAATTTAATCTCCTCTTACAGGAAGATATACTTACAAATGAATAATACTGCAAGAATATACATCAGCGGAGTAATTTTCTTAGCTTTACCACAGATTAAGTTGATGATAACGTAAGAGATAACACCAATTGCGATACCTTCTGCAATGCTGTACATAAGAGGCATAGCGATTAAGCAAAGGTATGCAGGAGCTGCTTCTGTAACATCGTTGAAGTCAATCTTAACGATTGCAGATACCATAAGGAATCCAACGAAGATTAATGCAGGAGCGGTAGCAAATCCTGGGATTGCTGTAAAGATTGGTGCAAATAAGATTGCAATCAGGAACATGAATCCGGTTACAACAGATGCAAAACCGGTTCTGGCACCTGCACCTACACCAGCAGAACTCTCTACGAAAGTTGTGGTTGTAGAAGTACCAAGAACAGCACCAGCGGATGTTGCGATAGCGTCAGCTAATAACGCATTTTTAACTCTTGGAAGCTTTCCTTCTTTGTCTAACATACCAGCTTTATCAGAAACACCGATTAAGGTTCCGATAGTATCAAACATATCTACAAATAAGAAGGATAATAATACTACGATAAAGTTAACAATACCTACACCGGTAAAGTCAGCTTTGAAACACTGTCCAAAGGTTTCTCCGATTTTGGTGAAGTCTGTCATTGCAAATGTAGGATATAAAGAATAGAATCCAGCTTCTGCATCAATCTGATAGATACCTGCGGCCTGGCAAATCATACCAAGAATCCATGTAGCAAGGATTCCGATAAGGATGGAACCTTTTACATTTTTTACATATAAGATAATGGTAAGAAGTAAACCAATCAGTGCAAGTAAAGCACAGATTCCTTCTGTATGCCAGTTCTCTGTAAATTTAACATAAGATAATAAAGTAGAGCTGTTGTCAACAACAATGTGAGCACCCTGTAAACCGATGAAAGCGATAAACAGACCAATACCGGCACTTACACCTTTTTTCAGTGTAGCAGGAATGGCATTGAAAATTGCCTCACGTACGTTGGTCAGTGAAAGTACGATAAAGATGATACCTTCAATGAACACTGCCATTAATGCGACTCTCCAGTCATAACCCATATTTCCACATACTGTAAATGCGAAATATGCATTCAATCCCATACCAGGAGCTAATGCAAATGGATAATTAGCCATCAAAGCCATTGCAAGTGTTCCGATAAAGGATGCAAGACAGGTTGCAATCAAAACTGCAGTAGGATCCATGCCAGCAGCAGATAACAGGTTCGGGTTAACTGCCAGGATGTAAGCCATTGTCATAAATGTGGTAAGACCTGCAATTACTTCTGTCTTGACGTTAGTGTTGTTCTCTTTGAATTTGAACATTTTCTCTAACATTTTTCTTCCTCCAAATTGTTTTTTATACCTAAAGCCAGCCTCTCTGGCAATAAGTCATGTTAAACTTCTCTTCTGTAAATTATTTTCCTTCATATGTAATTACAGAAGCAACATCATAACCCTTCAAACGCTCTCTTCCCTTTAATCCAGCCAGTTCCATTAAGAAAATGACCTTAACTACTTCTCCGCCAAGCTGCTCTACTAATTTGATAGCAGCTTCAATGGTTCCGCCGGTTGCGATTAAGTCATCTACTAAAACAACCTTCTGCCCCGGTTTGATGGAATCCTTGTGCATCTCAATGGTAGCCTGTCCATACTCTAAATCATAAGACTGTGAAATGGTCTCACATGGTAATTTTCCTTTTTTACGAACCGGTACAAACGGTTTATGCATTTCGTAAGCAATTGGTACTCCGAAAATGAATCCTCTGGATTCTGTACCGGCAACTACATCAAAGTCCACACCATCTAAAAGCTTGATCATGGAATCTATTGCAAGCTGAAGTCCGTCTGCATCCTGCAATACGGAAGTAATATCTCTGAAAATAATTCCCGGCTCTGGAAAATCCGGTATACTTCTTACATATTCTTCTATTTTTTTCATCTTAATACCCTTCTTTCTATTTACTGCCCTCTGTTTTAAAAAACACTTTTTTATTATAAATTTATACTGCCAGAAATACAAGCAATTTTTTATAAAATGTTTCGTTTTTGGTTATAAAATTTTATGAAAAGTTGCTATTTTGTTGCAAATATATTAAGATGTTCTATACGAAAGAAAAGTTCGGAAAGGGGATTTTTTGTGAAAATTCTGATTTTATCCTGCAACACAGGAGAAGGACATAACGCCGCCGGTCATGCCGTGGAAGAAGCAGCTTTAGCAAGGGGACACGAAGTAAATTTCGTTGATGCCATGCAGCTTGGCAAAAGACATACTTCACGCCTTATCAGCGGACTTTATATTGGGATTGTAAAGCATCTGCCGTGGTTTTTCGGTTTCATTTATAAACTGGGAATGCTTATCAGTAACCGCCATTTCAAATCTCCGGTTTACTGGGCAAATGCAAAGCTGGCGAAACCGCTTGCATCCCTCATCGAAGAAGGAAATTATGACATTGTGGTGATGCCGCACCTTTACCCGGCAGAGACCATTACTTATATGAAGAAACACAACATGCTTCCGGTAAAAGCAGTCGCTATCGGAACCGATTATACCTGCATCCCTTTCTGGGAGGAAACCAACTGCGACTACTATGTTATTCCCCATGAGGATTTAGTAGACGAATATATAAAACGTGGTGTTCCAAAGGAAAAATTACTGCCTTACGGTATTCCGGTACGCCACGCCTTTGCCAAGCATACACCAAAGGACATTGCCCGCCGCAAATGCCACCTAGATGCTGATGCTCCTACCTTTCTCATTATGAGTGGAAGTATGGGATTTGGAAAACTGGCAGTCTTTGCCATGGCACTTTATAAGCAGTGTAAAAATGACGAACACATTGTAATTATCTGCGGAAACAATAAGAAATTACAGTCAGTTCTCACCAAAGAATTCAGACATTGCCCGCGGGTTCATGTCTTAGGCTACACCAGACATGTTTCCCTTTATATGGATGCCTGTGATGTCATCTTTACCAAACCGGGCGGACTTACCTCTACCGAAACTTTGGTAAAGGGAATCCCAACTATCCATACCGCACCGATTCCAGGCTGCGAAACCGCAAACAGTGCATTTTTCGTAGACCGTGGCATTTCCTATGCCTCTAAATACATGATAGAACAGATTCGCCTTGGAAAGCTGCTGATGCGAAGCCATGATTTACAGGAGGAAATGCATACCGCACAGCTCCGGGAGCAGAAATCCGATGCAGCAGAACGCATTGTAGACCTGTTAGAATCACTGTCTGAAAAATAACGACAATTGCTTTTATTCAAACAAGTGATTACGGAAGCAGGAGAAAAGATTTTAATAGGAAATTTTGTGGCATTCCATGTACATCTGATTTTCCTGGATGTGAAATGCCAACCATTCTTAGTGGTTCATTTTTCTTGATTATAAACTGTCTTTTCGCTTGCTTTGACAGAATCTCGGCACTGTCCGTCAAAAGCGGATGCCACATAACGCCTGCAAGGGGCACCAGGAATTTTGACATCATG
>ULQY01022920.1_pt1 | contig 22081 bp, 20 predicted proteins | sample 1954671 | NCBI WGS metagenome assembly ULQY01 (sample SAMEA4835660, study PRJEB28245) | human gut metagenome | biome: gut microbiome; material: fecal sample | place: Denmark | collected 2008 | reverse complement strand
AACAAAGTTAGTGGAAAAGAAAAATTAAATTCAGTTGTTGATGAGAATGTAAATGTAGTTGAAAATTCTACAAAAGAAAAAGTAAACAAAGTTAGTGCTAAAAAAGCACAAGCACAAGCAAAAGCAAACAATATTCTTTATAAAGATATTCTAGCTAATCTAAATAAAAATACAGAAGGACTTTTAAAAACTTCTTTCGGTGTCAAAAAATCAGATATTTATAAAGAAGAAATTTTTTCAGAACTTTCGGACAAAGAGAAAAAAGTAGCTCGAAAAAAATTTAGAAATACAGTTCTTTCTTTATCTGAATCATTGGTTCAAGAAAAAGATAAAACACGTTTAGAGAAGCTAAAAAAAGCGTTTTTAGATTTTTATAAGCAAGTTTACAAAGTAAATGATTTTTCACTTTCTTCTGTTTGTTCTGAAAATATGAAAGAAACAAACAAAGAAATTTTGAAAAAGGCTTTACAGATGGTCAAAAAATAAATAGTTTAATTAGAGAGCTATTTTAAAATAGCTCTCTATAAAATAAATCTATTATGGATATAAATTTTGTTTTAGAAATCTTATGTTGGATTTTTATTTTCATTATACTAATTTTTCTTGCTTATGCGTGGGATAAGCAAGAAAATAAAAGAAAATAAAAGAAAATAAAATTTTTAAAAATAAGGGTATGTTTGTCCCTTATTTTTTTTTTGCTTCATTCTAAATAAGGGCTACCGTACCCCGCATTTAGTACCTGGTATTTTTAGGCTTTCGTATTAAGGGGTACCTTGAACACAAACCACGAATTTACTACCACAACTTTTTACCTCCTCGTATTAAGGGCATTGCCTAGAAAAGCCTTGAACACACACGTTAAGGGCATACCAAGACACAACACACAAAGAAACCAGAGATGGGTAATATTAAACCTTTCAGGTTGGAACCATGGTTTAATTACACTATGCCAGAATTCATGATTCTGATTATCGAATATCCTACACATTCCCATGTTAGTTTCTGCATGTCTTAGGAAATCAATTACCTTGATTATCTCATGCTTCACTTTCTCATAGTTTTCGAATATCCTCATCTCTATGGTGAAGTTATTCTTTGCCTTTTCATCTATATTGCTCATGATACTAATCCATATAAGAATATTATAAACCAAGCCACTAGGATAAAGATATAAGGGATTGCATACTTCTTAAATGGGTATCCTTCTATCCCATCATGGAGGGCATATATAAATACTATGGGCCATAGTAACATCATTAATGCTACTCCTAGTAACTTAAACCAAGTAAAGCCAAGGCATACTAGAGCATCAAAATTCATTGAGCTACCCTTATAATTACCGTGACTATCGAAGTGATAGTAGTTCTTAGGTTTTAATACTTGCTCAGCCCCTAGGTAGGGTGGTAGGTCCTTTTTAATGAACCTACCCTTGCTATCTCTTGCCCTTTCCCTTAGCAGTTTGGGAGCAGATAAATCTTCGTCGTAATCTTTAATTCTAGCCATTGTTTTTCTTTTTAAAGAATATTAGGTAAATAGGAAATAAAGGTAATACTAACCAGATTGTAAGGAATAATAGATGAGGTCTTATCATCCTGATTTCTTGACATAACAGCTTGGTTAGAAATATAGAGGGGATTAGGCATATCCCATAGATTATGCCTAATATTATCCAAGTACTATTCATTGAGCTTTTCGATTAGTTTTTTAAGTTTCTTATCTAAGGTTATCACTTTCTCAAGGGTTTCATCATCCTTGTGTTTCCCGTTATCATCCAACCATTTTTTGATTGCCTCTAAGGATTTCTTGGATTGGTGATATGCAACAAAGGAATTGTACTTCTGTTCATTCTCTGTAGTACAAGGTAGGATTATTGCATTACCTTTTCCATCTAATCGAGTAAATTGACCTTCTAGATTTGTTGTTCTAGTGATTATTACCTTGTTAGATAATATTGCAGTACCATTCTTTTTATCGATAGATACTACGTTTGCCTTTTCCATTAGAGTTTTGTCTTGGTAAATTACCGAGTTACCCTCTTTGAGTTTTATTACTTCTTTTTTCATATAAATAATGTATTTATTTCGTTATACAAATATACTATTTTATTTTTAAATATCAATAATTATTGAATAAATTCTGCAAATCTTCTGAGGTTATTCCATGCTGACGGTAATAGTCGTATTCCCAAGGATTGAGAGGTTTGCAATTGACTGGGTATTCGTCTCTTAATTCGAAAGGCAAATAGCCAAGAAATTCTATACTGTTGAAATACTGTATCTTACCGTCAGTAAATAAGAAATATTTCAAGGGTCTATCGATTGCCTTACCGAAATTACTTCCTATTAATCTGATATCCTTGTTGGCAATGTAAACATGATACTTATCAGTTATCAAATATACCTGGGTATTCCAGGGTTTCTTAGATTCATCTAGGGTTTTCTTAAACCAATCAACCATAATCTGTTGTTTCTTTCCTATAACCATAATTAAATTATTTATTCATTGATAAATAGAACTCGATATACCTACCTAAGAAAGGCTACAAGCAATACTTTATCCTCTTTAATGTAAACTCTAAGAATTTATATTATGGATAAACTTACTAACGAATTAATTGCCAAGGTTGCAAACAAGTTAAACCTTGAACCAGCTCTGTTAAAGACAGTAACTGTAGTAGAATGTGGTAATCGAGACGGATTTTTACCCTCTGGTAGACCTCAGATTCTCTTCGAGGGTCATGTAATGTGGAAATATTTGAAGATAAAACTCGATGGAGAAGGCAAAAGAACCTATTTATATGACCTAGCCAAGAGAAATCCATCCTTAGTTTATCAAAAATGGACCAAAGAATTCTACTTAGGAGGTGAAGGAGAGTGGAAAAGACTCGAAGCAGCTCGTAAAATTGATGAAAACTGTGCTAATTTATCCACTTCTTGGGGATTGGGACAGATTATGGGCTTCAATTATCAGCTTTGTGGATGTCAATCAGTAGATGAAATGATCCAAAAGATGTCTGAATCTCATGAAATGCAGCTAGAAATGATGTACCATTTCCTCTATAACTCTGGTTTAGTGAAGCATTTGAAGGCAAAAGACTGGGATGCTTTCGCTAAAGGATACAATGGCCCGGGTTACAAAGATAATAACTACGACCAAAAGCTAAGAAATACATATGAAAACTTCAAGGATAAGCTATGAAAGTAATTTATAACAATATTATACCTTTCAAAGGATATAAAGCCATCAATTTATTGGGTTTGGTATTCGTAAGGAAAGGAGCTAAGTTTACTGAGGTGGATTATAACCATGAACATATACATTCAAAGCAAATGGCTGAGATGTTATGGGTATTTTTCTACCTTTGGTATGGAATCGAGTACTTAATCATCCTTTGTTTTGCTAAATGGAACAAGCAGAATGAAAGGTATCATGATGTAAGTTTTGAGGAAGAAGCTCATAATAATGATTCGAACCTGGATTATATTTCAACTAGGAAGCATTATGCTTGGTTCAAATACATAAAATTGAGAAGTTATAAGAAATGAAAGACTTAAAAGTACTGGGAGTATGTGGAGGGCAAGGAGCCCTCCTATTCCCTTTTAGAGATAAGCTTATTGGAAATATAGAACCTCGTGGAGTATTCCATACCAGTAGAGAAGAACAGTGGAAAGCTAACTTCAAAGGCATACCTTTCTTAAAAGGGTATGAACTACCAGAAGATTGGCATCCAGATATCATATTATCTAGCCCAGATTGTGGTAGTTGCTCAGTTATGAGGTTATCTAAATCAAAGACTCTTGGTGACCCTAAAAGTAATAAAAGTATACAACTAGTATTTCAGTCAATTCAATATTACGAACCTGCTCTCTTTCTTATAGAAAACCTACCAAGACTACTATCTCTCATTTCTAAAGAAATGTTAATGGACTTCTTTAAGAACTATAAACTTATTTTTCACGAAAGAAGCGTTTCTGACTTCGGAAACTCCCAAGTATCAAGAAAGAGATTAGTTATTGTCGGGGTTCATTTAGACAAGGGTAAGAAGTATTTGAATTCATTTAATGAAGTGTTTCAAGTAAATACTCCAAAACTTACTAGAGATTTACTAGTACCAGCTCCAGAGGAAGCTTTTATTCCTTTCACTGATAAAGTTTTAGCCATGTATGATTATCGGAAATTACCTGAAAAGAAAAATCTTACAGTCAGACAAGTAAGACAACTTTGGACTCATGATTTCAAAGATGAAAAGAAATGGCCCATTAAAACTGCTAAGATGAGTACTTTACCCGGAGTATACCGATTAGAAGAGGATAAACCTCCTTTAACACTCAGACCCTCAGATAGGCAATTTAGACCCGATGGTTATCCTTTGGGAATAAAGGATTTCAAGGCAATTATGGGATTTCCTGAAAACTACCGAGTATTTATTCGGGGATTTGCTACTTGGGACCCTAAGACTTATCATTACTGGTTAAATAAAGCTAGGTATACACTTGCTAAGGGTTCCGTATGTGAAGTAGGATTATGGTTTAAGGCCTGTATATAATATACTTGTATATATTTAAGTGGCCTAATACCTTCCCAATTCCCATCTTAACTTACCCATTAGGATATTCCTTCCTTCGGAAGGAAGGTATCTTTAGCTAAAGCTAAAGCTACTGTGCACGACGCGTTAAATTATATTATAAAAGAAGCCATACTCTTCGAGGTACCAAGTTTACTATGGAACATAAACAAACCTAAAACTCAAGAAATATGGAAAATTTGAAATTAACTCATGAAGAACGAAGAATACTTAAGTTGAATGGAATTCTTCCACAATCAATTGCTAAGCTGGTTAAGTCTAAAGTTATACGATTAGCTTTCAAGTTAGGCAGTAGAATCTCAATGAGAGAATCTGAAAAATGTTATTTCATTGGAATTACTCTACCAAAATCCGAAAACTTAGACCTGGATTTATTTGAAGAACTGAAGAACAATGCTAATGAACTCAAAGAAATCATTCAAAAGTCTAAATTATGAAGAAACTTAAAGTTGCCATGATAGTCCTTTTACTAGGATTTACTATTTACCTTTGCTTCAGGAATTACAAACTGAATCAACAACTCAGTATGTTACCTGATAAAGAGATCATTCAACATACTGATACAATTTATTTGAGGAAAGATTTCCTGCCAATTTCCTACGATAATTTACTTAACCCAAGTAGAATCCTTCTCTACAATTCTCCGCATTCTTCGGTTAGCCAGGGTTTATGCAGTACCGATTCAGCCGAGATATCAGAGAAGGATTCTCTTGTTCAATTAGTAATCGATAAGAATCAACTTACATTGAGTTTCTTTAATCAAAACTCGGGAATTTATTCTAGTAGGTTATTCAATATCGACACTAATAACTACAAGTATTCTTGGTATAACGGAAAACTTACCACACAAGAAATTAAATCTAGAATAAGATTAGTTCCTTATGTTTATGGTAAGTACCGACCCTTTAACAATCTATGGGATTTGGGAACAGGAATTTCAATCGAGACTAAGAGATTTAATTACAAACTGGGGATAAATAGTTTTTATTACCCAAGATATTTCTTAGGTATCAAAACTGATTTAGAACTGGTAGTAACTTATAAATTTTAGATTTTATGGCAAAGAAGATACAGGAAACACCAACTAACCTTACAAGAGAAGAATTATCTAATCTATCTAGGGTTACAACGGATGTTTTCTTTTTCAGTCTTTTTTGTTATGTGATACATCCAGTGAGAGGAAAGGTTCGATTTGAATTATATCCGTATCAAAAAGCCGTACTATACCAATTTATACTCCAGAGATTCAATATCTTGTTAAAGTTCAGGCAAGCGGGTATTACAGAACTTATATCTATGTACTGCTTATGGCTGGCATCATATCATCCTAATAAGAAGATAAACATTATCTCCATTAAGGATACAACAGCTAAGAAGGTACTTAAGAAAATTAAGTTCATGTATAAGAATCTTCCATGGTATATGCAAACCCCGATCATTAACGGAAGAACTGGGGAATTTGGTTCTGCCTCTATGATTGAATTCGATAATGGTTCATTCATAGAATCCATTCCAACATCTTCCGAAGCCGGTCGTTCAGAATCTCTTTCTCTCCTGGTAATTGATGAGGCTGCAATCGTTCGGTGGGCTTCAGCTATTTGGGCAGCTGCCTTCCCTACGCTTTCCACCGGAGGTTCAGCCATCATCAATTCTACTCCATACGGTATGGGTAATTTTTACCATTCAACATGGGTAGATGCTATAGCTGGAGGTAATCCTTTCAATGCTATTCGATTATATTGGCAGATGCACCCAGAACGGGATCAATCTTGGTATGACCAGATGGCTTCTGCATTGGGTCCAAAAAGAACTGCACAAGAAATCGATGGAGACTTTCTTTCTTCAGGTAATACAGTATTTGATATGGCAGATATCAAGGCTATCGAAGATTGCTTAAGTGATTATCCAGTTTTAAAATATCGTTTCAATCGTCAGTATAGACAATTCAACGAACCAGATCCAAATAAACAGTACTTTATCGGTGCAGACGTTGCAACAGGTAGAGGTTCAGACTATTCTTCTTTCACTTGTATGGACAAGCTGGGAGAAGAACAAGTTGTGTATAAGGGAAGAATGGCAGTAGATAAATATGCTAGGTTACTGGGAGATACTGGGCAATTATTTAATTTTGCTGTTGTAGCTCCAGAATCTAACGACGTTGGGTTAGCAGTAACTTCTGCTCTTCAATCAGAAGGTTACCCTAACCTATACTACTATCAAAAGCTTCTGAAAAAGAAAGGTAAGTCTAGACCTGAGGTTGATAAATCTCCAGGTTGGTTAACTACCCAAAAGAATCGTTCAGTAATTATAGAGGGTCTAGAACAAGATATTCGAGAAGAGAATATTATTGTGAAAGATCCTTTCTTTGTTCAAGAAGCTCCTACCTTTATATATGATGGTTTGGGTAGACCTGTAGCCATGGGTAAACACCGAAATAATACTTCTGCTGTAGATGTGGATTTGGAAGGAGATGTTTATTCTGATGATGATATATTTGGTAAAGCTATTTGTAATCACATACGAAAAGGAAAAACTAATGTAATAATACAACCGAAATGAAAATTCTTAAGTTTTTTGGATTCGATAGAAGGAATCGATCTCCAATACAAGAAAACAAGGCTAATCCTCCAAGTAAAAAAGAGGAGGTACCTATTTCACCCGGTAGAGTATCGGAACCGGATGATGACCCAGGTAACTTCATTCATACATTGAAAGGCTTAACTCAGATGGTTACGCCTTCTTTTCGTGTTGAAGTGATTCAGCTTTTAAGGGATTTATATAAAGTGAATCCAGATGTTAACATAGCTTTACAGGATATGTTTAAGCTTGCTAATACTGGTCACAACATAACCTTCCCTAATAATACCGATAAAGAGGCTGATAAGATGAGAGATCATCTTTCTAAGGTATCCTCTAAATGGTCTAACTATACTGCCGGTATGGATGGTTTGGTAAACAAGATGATAGTTCAATTGATGATTAGTGGAGCTATCTCAGTAGAAGCTGTACCAAATGAAAAGCTTGAGGGTTTAGCTACTATATTATTCCTCAAACCAGACAGGATAGTATTCAAAAGGGAGAATAACGGAGTTTATAGCCCATATCAGAGGAACACTCTTTGGAATGGCTCGAATAAGCAAGATTATATCAAACTTAATACAGAGACCTACTGTTATGTTGGTATGTATAATGATACTGATGAACCTTACGGAATACCTCCTTTTATGGCATCTTTGGATTCATTAAAGGGTCAGCATGATATGAAAACTAACTTTAAACATATCATGGAAATCTGTGGTATGGTTGGTTTTCTAGAGGCTTTGATGGAAAAACCACAACAGAAACCTAATGAAAATGTAGAAGCTTATACTAGAAGATTAAATAGGGAGCTAATACGTTTGAAACAGAATGTAAGGGAAGGTATGAAGGATGGAGTAGTAACTGGTTACATTGATGACCACCAGTTTAAACTTAACTCTACTTCAAAAGAGATGAGCAATATTGATAAACCCTGGAATATGAACCAGCAATCAGTTGCTAATGGTTTGGGAGTAAATGGCAACCTAATTGGAGTACAAGCTTCCATTGGAGAAGGAGCAACTGGTATTATGCTTTCTAAGCTTATAAGTCAGCTAAAGAATATCCAAATGATAGTTTCTTATGTTCTTAAGTTTATTTATGAACTAGAACTACGTCTGGCTGGCTTTGATTGTAAGGGAATATCCATTACTTGGGGATCATCCACTATCTCTGATGAGGTTAAAATCCAACAGGGTAGACAGTATAAGATTCAGAACCTTGACTTACTTTACAAGGCAGGTATCATTTCTCAATATCAATATGCTTGGGAAATGGGTTATGATTCCCCTTCAGAAGAAGAACCAAGAGTTTCATTGGAAGACCAATTTGCTAAGGGAGGTAATTCAGACCCACAAGAGGGTACTAAGAAGAAACAGAGACAGGACGATAAGAATCAATCCGCTCGTAGATCAAGAGATAAAAATAACCCGGCTCCTTCACGAGGAGATCAAAATACTAAATCAAGATGAGTAAACCGATTACTAAAAAGAACAGAGAACATTTGGATTCTTTAGTGATAGGTAGTGGTCATACTATAATGGCTGGGTATATCCCAACATCCATAGAACCACAAACCTTCTCGGAGAATTTTTATAAATGGGCTCAAACTTCTAAGGAGTCAGTCAGTCAATTTGGTTTTTGGGGAGGAGAAATAGATTATAATACCTATTATCCTGACTTGAAGCCAGAAGAACTTACTCCTAAAGATGAGGAGTTTATAGAACCAATGTTCAGATTATTATCTGCAACTATTGTGTCTAAGAACTGGAACCCTACCGATTTTGGTCAAAATGGGGTATTAAAAGCTTCTATGAGAATGCTCTTAGGACAAACAGTAAACTGTGACCATGAGATTAATATTGGTAATGCTATTGGAGCTGTATCACAAGTTATCTGGCAAGATGAATACAAGGATGGTTCTTTTGTTATTCCTGCAGGTATTAATGGTATATTAAAGATTGATGGTAAAGCAAATCCGAGAATTGCTAGAGGCATTCTTATGGATCCTCCATCTATCCATTCTAACTCAGTAACAGTACAGTTTAAGTGGGATAAGTCTCACCCAAATATGGAAGATGATGAATTCTACCAGAAATTGGGTACTTACGATTCTAAGGGAGTTATGGTACGAAGAATCGTTACTGAAGTAGTAAGATACTTAGAAACTTCTTTGGTATCTCATGGAGCTGATGCTTTTGCTCAGAAGATTGGGGATGATGGTAAAATCATTAATCCCAATTTTGCCAAGAGAACTTGGGCTTCATACGAAGAATATAGGGATGATAAGTCTAAACAGTATTTCTTCTATGATACGAAAACTGATCTAGCTTTGTTCAGTGAAAATAACGATACTTCCCAATCTTATGATGATAACCAAGGAAATCAAAATCCTAATAATAAAGATATGAATGAACTACAAAAATTTTTAGAAAGAATCTTTGGTAAAGATTGCCTTACTCTTGCCGAAGGTACAGAGATGAACGAGGAAACTGCATTTGCAGCCATTCAGGAATTGGTTAATTCTCGTAACACTCTTCAGACTACTGTGGATAACTTAACTACAGAAAAAACTTCTCTTACAGAACAGGTTACTAATCTGAATGCAGAAGTTGCAAATTTGAAGGAAATGGCTCAGGTAGGTAAAAACCACATTGCATCTCTCCGTGGAAATGCCGTTGCAACCTATAAAAAACTTATGGGTGACAAAGCTGATGAAACTATCATTACAATGTTGAATGCCGAAACTACCGGCATGGTAACTTTGATCTCTCTTACTAAAGATTACCAAGCTCGATTGGAAGAAAAATTCCCAATGACCTGTGCTAAATGCGGTTCTCACGATGTAAGCCGTGCTTCTTCTGCAACTGAGGCAGAGGATAAATCCGATAACAAAGCTACTGCTCAGAATTCCGAAAAGAGTACTGAAGAGATTCTGAAAGGTATCTATTCAAACAAATTAAAATAATCTCTAAAATAAGAAGAATATGAATACACATCCTACTACTAAGCTGGTAAATCAGGATCAACCGATGACTCTGTTTGGTGAAAAAACTCCCAGAGCGGTGATCTATAAGAGCGAATCTCACAAGTTGCATCAGGCTTTCTGTGTAAAAGAAAACAAAGTTATTCATCAGGGTATGCCGGTAGCTTTGGATACCGATGGTAATATCGAACCTTATATCCCGGGTGGAGATGGCAGCCAGGTTTATCTGGGTATAGCTGTAACTGACAACATTAACCCTGCTTATCAGGCTCAAAGAAATTTCCCCGTAGAAGTAACTGTAGCTGTAGAAGCTTTCATGGTTGTAAACTGGGTAGCTAAAGAGGCTATGGAATGTGGTTATGTAAAACCCACAGATACCCTGTTGATTGACCGTTTCATCACGGCTGAAACTTCAGCCGATGAAACAAAATTCATTAGCATCGTACCGGCTGATGAAGCTAATGATATTATTCAAGTATTGGTACGCTAATCATTAACTGAACATTAAAAGAACAATGAATACAGAATTTGCACAATTGAAAATGGAAGACCTTAGAAAGGAACTTCCAGAAATGGTAAGAAGTTTGGAAGCATACCGTCAGGGTTCCAACAACACATTGCCTATTGAAGTTACTCTGGAAGAACTGGTACAGGGTAAATATGGTGTATCACAGGATGCCTTCTTTGAAAAGTTGGGCATTAATCCGAAGATTGATACAATGCAGAACATCTTCACTATGCCGCAACAGAATATCCGTTGGATTGTACCGGAAATCATCCGTGCTGCTATTACAACTGGTATGCGTCAGGCACCTTTCTACCCGAACATCATTGCTTCAGACCAATCAATTAATGGTTTGCAGGTAACTATGCCGATGGTAAATATGTCGGATGCTGCTCCCGCTAAGGTAAATGAAGCAGAAACAATTCCTTTGGGAGATGTAAGCTTCGGACAGAAATCAGTTTCTCTGTTCAAAATCGGTAAAGGATTTAAACTTACTGACGAAGTTAAAAACTACGTTTCAATCGATGTATTGGGAATCTATCTCCGTGACTTTGGTATTCAGTTGGGTTATGCTATGGATACTTTGGCAATGGATGTTTTGATGAACGGTAACAAAGCTGATGGTTCTGAATCTGCTCCGGTTATTGGTGTATATGAAACAACCAACGGTATTACTTATAAAGACTTGTTGCATATCTGGGTTCGTGCTGCTCGTATGGGCCGTAACTTTACTACTATGATTGGTGGTGAAGACCAGGCTATCGAGATGTTGAACTTGCCTGAATTTAAAGAACGTCACTCAGGAACTACAGAAGCTACACTGAATATCAAGTCTCCGGTTCCCAACAAGGCTGACTTCTATATTCACCCGGGAACTCCCGATCAGCAGTTGTTGATGGTAGATACCAGTGCTGCCTTGATTAAGCTTACTGCTAAACAGTTGATGCTTGAATCAGAAAGAATCGTATCTAATCAGACTGAAGCTGTATATGCTTCTCTGACTACAGGTTTCTCTAAGATGTACCAGGATGCTGTTCTTCTGTTGGCAGCTAACAAGAAATTCTCTGAAGCTGGATTCCCGAGCTTCATGAACATTGACCCATACCTATTGGTTAACTTAGAATAATATCCGGGATTTCTTCATTGTATTTTTGTCTAATTTCTCCCCGAACAGTTTCAATCCATTCTGTTCGGGGTTTTATATTATAACTTAAAATAAAAGATTATGGCTACTACTTATATTGTAACAGTTGGAACTAATGCCTACAGTTTTAACGACCAGGTAACAGGTATTTCAATTGCAAAAGGCGAAGAGAGAGAACTTACTGCCCGTCAGTACAGAACAAAACGTATTCAGAAAGCTTTAGTTTCTGGCCACTTGGTTTTAGTTCCGGATAAGAACAAAACTGCCAAGTATACTGCTGAGGATATCGAAAAGCTTGACAAGAAGCTAGCTGCTCAGTTTGCAAAGGGTATGGAAATCAGTAAGATTGCCAAAGCTTATTCACTTGAAGAAGCTAAGCTGATTGCTAAGAAACATGAAATCGAAGCTGATCCGAAAGATACCGTAAAAGATATCCTTGAAGTTTTACTTGAAGATTTCGAAGAAAACAAAGAATAAACAAATCCGAATATAAATGAAAAAGAATCTAGACTTCACATATGTAACATCAGGTCTGGAAGTTTCATTTAGAGTATTAACCAAAGTCCCGGCCAAATCCATTTTTGACTGGGACTTTGGCGATGATAAGGGAGAGGTTTTCAATGGTGGAAGACATCAATCTTACTCTTATGAGAAGTCTGGATTTTATGATGTAACCTTACATGTCACTAATTCTGATGGATTAGATTTGACTTGTACTCGAACTGTAGTTGTATGTAATTATGGGCATACTACTCTTCAGGATACCATCTACAATTTAATAGATAGGTATATTCCCAAAGAATTGCATGAGAGTATGACCATAGAAGATAAAACTGCATACATAACTAAATGGCAATTATATATCTTCCCACTAGTAAACCATGTTATACCACCAGATAAATATAATGATGAATTATGGTATGAGGGACTAGAAAACCAATTAATTATGGAATTGGCTGTATGGGATTATCTCAATATACAAATACAAAATATACTGTTGGTTGCAGGAAATAGTTTTAGAGAAATTATCTCCACTGAATCTCATGGACCAGACCAAGATGGTGATTCACCTGGAGAACATGCTAGAGGAGATAGGATAAAGCAAATTACTACGGGTCCTACCGAAGTACAGTATTATGATAAGATATCCGAAAGTATATCTAGCTTATGGAGTACTTATTCAAAGATGATTCAACCTGGAGGGTATATGGATGAACTAAGAAAGAATCTATGTATGCTGGCATCTAGGTTAGAGATATACTTACCATTCTGTGATCAAATTGAACGGTTAGTAGTACCAAAAGTAGTAAATCATCGAAAACCAACTCCTTTGGGAGGACCTAATCCAACAGCCCCTCTCAATAAAGCAAGTAAACCTTCGTTAACCATAATAGATAAGAAATCATGACAAAAGAACCTTGGAGAATGGTTAAGAACCATTCTTGGAATAGGTATAAAAAGATTATCACTGATTTCTTAGATTGGGATGCTGGAAGACAAACAATTACTTGGGCTAAACATGTTAATCAATATCTAAATCATGCTGAGGATGATAGCCCAAGATATTATAATATTCCCATAGAAGCTTTATGCTATTACAATGCTTTTAGGAATTGGCCTATTAATAAGGCTACTGTTTCTGGAGAATTAGATGATGAGAACCTTTCTATACTTATTTCAAAGAATTACATAGAACAAATCGGATATCTCAATCAGGAAGGTTATTGGAACTTTAACTGGTCTGAGGATAGATTTGTTATCAATGGGATAGTATATAAACCTTCTGGAGATACTCAAGTATCTCAGGCTAAAGATGAAGCTTTGGTATTCTTGGTAATCCTCAAAAGGGATAGAGATACTAAAATCAAATTCGTAGAACAAAATCCATAAAGATATGAAAATGTTAATGTTACGTTTCACCAAGCTTAACAATGTAGAAGGCGATTGGTGGGACAGTAATCTTATAATCTTGAATGGACCTTCTGGAGTTCACATAGAAATGCCTGGTACTGGTAATTCGGCTACTACCATGCAATCTATGACTGGTATGAAGTTCGTATCAAATTACCAAGATTACTTTGGAGAGGTATGGGATAAAGATATACCTCATATAGGCTTTGGCCAAGTTATTAAGTTCAGAGTTAGGAAATTACCTGATTATGCCGTAGTAGTTGGGGATATAGAGGATGGAGGAGATGTTGACCCAGATAATCCAGATGATATCCCAAATGCTTTTGCTGGTAAAGAAAAAGAATACTTCCGTGGTAATAACTCAGAACTGTTATTGGGAAAGAATAAAGTAACACCTTAAAATATATACATATGTACGTTAGTAAATACTACACTTGCGAAGAGATTGACCAACGGCTATTACAGGGTTATTATGATGACTCTTTGGCTCATGGTTTTGTTGGAACTCTTAAAGAGTTCTGGGCATTCTTCTTATCAATTGCAAACAAGGTAGATAAGAAAGAAGGTTGGGATTTGTCAGAAAATAACTTCTCTGATGAATTGCTAGAAAAACTGAATGGAATTGAGGAACATGCTAACTACGTTACTAAAGTTTCTCAATTAGAAAACGATTTGAAATATCAGACTCAAGAACAAGTTGAGAAATATATACATGACTTAGTAGATGGTGCTGATGATGCTTTGGATACATTAAAGGAATTGGCTGAAGCATTAAACAATGACCCGAACTTTGCTACCAATATCACTAACCGATTAACTGAATTACGTACTCAATTAGAAGCTGAGGTAACTAGAGCTAAGAACCGTGAAAACGAATTAGCTTCTCAGATTAAGATTGTGAACGATAACTTGGTTAACTCGGTTAATACGTTGAATGCAACTATCATTAAAGTAGTACAAGATATTACTAGGATGATAGAAGCAATCAATGCTCGTATTCAAAAGGTAGAAGACCGGGTTGGTGATTTGGAAGTAGAAACTGACAATAACTTAACTGAAGCTAAAGAATATGCTAAGGAATTGGTAGATAAGGAAGCTGCTGAACGTAGAGCTGCTGATGAGAAACTGACCGAGGCTGTTCATAAGGTACAGTTAGACCATACTAGGGATATTGCCGACTTAAATAATAAGATTCTAACCGAGGCTTCAGAAAGAGCAAATGCAGATGTAGCATTAGAATCTAAACTGAACACCGAAATCAGTGATCGTAAAACTGCAGACCAAGAACTTGAATCCAAGATTAATGCTGAAGCTGCAGCTCGTACTGCTCAGGATGAAGTATTACACCAACAGATTGTAAAGGAAACTTCTGACCGTCAGAATGCAGATAATGGTTTACAGCAGAACATTACTCAAGAAGCTCAGAACCGTCAGAATGCAGATACTGTACTTCAGAACAATATTGATAACGAGAAAGAAACTCGAATTGCTCAAGATGAAATCCTTGACCATAAGATTGAGGATTTGAAAACTCAGGCCGGTACAGATAAAACCGAATTGCTTGAAAAACTAGAGCAAGAAAAACAAGAACGTATTGCTGCCGATAAAGACTTAGATAATCGTAAGGTAGATAAAAGAGAAGGTTATTCTCTTACTAAAAACGACTTTACCGATATTCTCAAGGCTAAATTGGATGGCATTGAAGAACATGCTAATTATATCACAAAAGTATCTCAGCTTATCAATGATGCTGGTTATCAAACTGAAGCAGATCTTCAGGCAGCTATTGAAAAGATTATTGGGGAAGCTCCAGAGGTTCTTGATACTTTGAAGGAGATTGCAGATGCTTTGGGTAATGACCCAAACTTTGCAACTACAATTACCAAGAAATTGGCAGCTATTACCGAACAGTTGAATCAAGAAATTACTAATCGTACAGAGGCTGATGCCCAGGTACAGGCTAATGTAGATAAGGAAGTTACTGAACGTAAAGAAGCCGATACCGCTCTTGAAGCTAAACTAAAAGAATATGTTGATAACGAGGTAGATAAGATTACTGGTAACACTGATGGTATTCAAGCTAGTCTGAATAAGGAAATCCAAGACAGAAAAGATGCCGATGCTGCATTACAAGCTGCTATCACTAAGGAAGAAACGGATCGTAAGGCTGCTGATGCTGCATTAGATACTCGAGTAACTGCTAATGCTACCAAGATACAAGAATTGGCTTTATCTATTCAGGATGCGGTAAATACCGTTAAAAATGAACTTCAGGCTAAGATAGATGCTTTGCAAACAGAAGTAAATGCTAACAAGGCAAATATCCAACGTAATACTGACAGATTAAATGACCAGATTACTAAGGAAGCTGAAGATTATGCTGAATTAAAAGGCATGGTTAATGCAGAAGCTGAAGTAAGAGCCAATGCTGATACTAATCTTAAGTCTCAGGTAGATAAGATAAATATCGACTTGAACACTGAGGTTTCAAAGAGAGAAGCTGGTGATACTGTTTTACAGCAGAATATCGATAAGGAGATCTCTGATAGAACTTCAGCAGATACTTTATTAGATAATAAGTTCACTGGCTTAATAAATACTGAATCTACTGCCCGGGCAAATGAAGATGAGAAAATCAATGCTCGAATCGACCAGGAGATTAAAGATCGTAAGGCAGGTGATGATGCTTTAAGCACCAGAATAGATAGCCTCAATAGTGGAGTAACCGGTTCTTTAGATGAGCTCAGGGAGAAAGTAACTAATAACACTACTGCTATTCAAACCGAAGTAGAAAGAGCTAAGGCTGCTGAACAAGCTCTTAAGGATTCTCTGACTACAGCTATGGAAAATCACAAAGATGATTTGGTAGCTATATCTAAAGATATCAATGATGAGGCTCAAAGTAGACTACAAGAAGATACCAAGCTTCAGAATAATATTGATACCGAAACCCTTAATCGTACTCAGGCAGACACTCTGTTAGAGAATAAGATTACTCAGGAAGTATCAGATAGAGTTCAGGCTGTTGAAAACTTGAATGACCGAAAGGTTGATAAAGTAGATGGCAAAGAGCTTTCTTCAAATGACTTTACCGACTTATTAAAAGCTAAGTTAGATAATATCCAGGAATTTGCTAACTACATTACTAAGGTATCTCAGTTGGAAAACGATTCTAACTATCAGAATGCCGAACAAGTAGAAACTGCAATCCAAAAGGTTATTGGTTCTGCTCCTGGAGTATTAGATACTCTAGAAGAGATTGCAAAAGCATTAGGAGATGATCCTAACTTTGCAACTACAATTACTAATAAGCTGACTGAACTTAAGGGTATTATAGATAAGGAAATCTCTGATAGAACTGCAGCTGATGAACAAGTTACTCAGAAGTTTACTGAATTAAGTACTACTCTTAATGCTACAGTAAGTGAACTGAGAACTTTCGTAACAGAAACTCGTTCTGAATTATTAACTAAGACCCAGGCTCAAGATGAGTTAATTGCCAAGAATACGGCTAATATTCAACGTAATTTGGAATTGATTCAGGGCTTACAAAGTAATCAGAATACGGGTTATCTTGAAATCAAGGAACTGTTGAATACAGAAATCGAGGCTAGAAAGGCCGAGGATATTCGTATTGAAGCTAAAGTAGATAAGAATACTCAGGACCTTAAGACTGAGAGCGAAGAGAGAAAGGCTGCTGATAAGGTTCTCCAGGATAATATCGATGCTGAAGAGGCTGCAAGAATTGCTGCTGATGATGCACTGGGTAAACGTATCGATAAAGAAATCGAGGATAGAAAAGCTGCAGATACGGCTCTTGAAAATAAATTCAATGGTATCACTAATGGCTTAGATGAACGTCTCCAAAAAGAAGAAGCAACTTCAAATGCTTTACCCTTAACTATGGTTACGGAAATTGATCCGAACTTGGTTATCAACGGTACTTCTGCTGAAGTAAACTTTAAGAGTTCTGTAAAAGGAGAAGGTAATCTATATGGAGAACCTATGCCTCGTAAGTTTGCTATCCCTGCTTCTACAGATGCTAAAGCCGGTCTTCAGTCGGCAGCCGATAAGAAGAGATGGAATTCTATGCCCAATGATTATATCACTGGAGCTAGTTATACACCTAAGGCTAGTGTGGTTACTACTAACATAAGTAGAAGTACATATAACTCCGATGAAGGTATACAGAAATCTAATGATTTTACTGTAGATATACCTGCTTCTACTGCTGAGAAAGCAGGTGTACAAACTGCAGCAGATAAGAAGTTATTTAACTCTATTCCTCAGACTGTAGTAGTTGGAGAAGGAGCAACTTCAGATGCTAATAAAGTTACAGTATCAGTAAACAGAAAAACTGTAAACGAAGGAATATATAAAGATGATAATACTACTTTTGATTTACCAGTAGCTTCAATTACTAAAGCTGGTACTATGACTGCTGCTGATAAGGTTAAGTTGGATGAAACTTTACCCCAGCAGATTGCTAAGGAAATCCAAGACAGAAAAGATGCCATTGAAGCCTTGAAGAATTCTTCCGAAGCTTCCCTTGCTCAAGAAATCGAGGATAGAAAAGCAGCTGACCAGGCATTAGACACCAAATTTACTCAAGCTATCAAAGAAGAGGCAGATGCTCGTGCTGAATACGACCAGGTTCAGATGCAAAAGATTCAGGAAGAAGAAGAAGCCAGAGCTGCTGCAGATACTGCTCTTGAGAATAAGTTACAAACTAATATCAATAACTTAGAAAAGAAGCATGATGATTTCGTAGCAACTAAGGGTAAGGCTGATGGATTTGCATCTTTGGATGGTAATGGATTAGTACCCTCTAGTCAATTGCCTTCTTATGTTGATGATGTTATCGAAGCTTATGCTACTTATGATATCAGTGAAACTGGAAAGCTGAGCAACATTAAATTATATTCTGACCCAGATCATGCTAATCCTATTACTGGAGAATCAGGTAAGATATATTTGAATATTACCCAGGATGAACCCTCTTATCAATTCCGTTGGTCAGGTACTCAGTTTGTAGATAGTAATACTTCTTCACTGATACTTGGAGAAGTTACTGGTACTGCTTATGATGGAGGTAAGGGTAAAGCTTTAGCTAATTGGAGAAAATCTCTGAATGATAATCTAAAGTTTTATTCTCATATTAAGGATGACAGAGCTTGGACTAGAAATGCTATTGAAGTTAGATTAAATTTCGATTGTTCAGATTTTGGTAATACTGCAAGTGTAAATACTTATAATCAACCTATCCCAGCTGCTACCAAAGACTTAGCAGGTGTACAAACTGCAGCAGATAAGAAACTGTTTGATTCTATCCCGGGTACTATTATAATTTCTGGTAAAGGAGTAGTTCAGAATACGGATAAAGTTTGGGTACAGATTAGTAAATCTACTAAAGCTGATGGAGTATATGGTGAAGCTACTACACAGACATTAGAAATTTTAGCTGCTAATGCTAATCGAGCTGGAGTATTGACTCGGGAGATGTTCAATAAACTTAACTCTGGCCTGAATGGAGATATTACCAATGCTTTGAATGAAGCTAAGGCTTATACTGATGCTGCTAAAACTGCATTAGAGAAATTAATCCAGGATTCTGACAAAGTAATCAAGGAAAGCTTAGATGCTCATATTGGCAATAAGAGTAACCCTCACAAGGTAACCAAAGCTCAGATAGGTTTAGGTAATGTACAGAACTTAGCTCCAGCAGATATGCCAGTATCTACTGCTCAGGCTGCTGCTATTGCAGATGCTAAGGCCGCAGGTACAAAAGCTCAGACCGACTTAAATACCCATGCAAACAGAAGGGATAATCCTCATAATGTAACTAGAGCTCAATTAGGATTGGCTACTACAGACCAAGTAGTATTTGCTAAAACTACTGCAGCTTCTGGTTTCTGGAAGGAATCAGATGGTAGATTAAAATCTCAAGTAGAGAATTTGAACCATACTCTGGACCAAATCTGCAATATACCTACAGTTCACTTCAAGATGAATGGTAAATACCAAGTGGGAACTATTGCTCAGAGCTTAGAGGAAATTGAACCTCTGTTGGTATCAGAGAATACTATACCTGCTTCTCAAGTACCTAACCAATCTAGATTCGAAACTTTCGTCGGAGAAGATGGTCAGGAATATGTAAAAGTAAAAGTGGTAGAATATGAAATGCTCAGTGTCATGGCTCTCGAAGGAGTTAAGTTATTGAGAAAAGAATTCGAAGACTTTAAGAAACAATTAAACAATAAGTAATATGGCAGAAATAGCAACTTGGAGTGCTATTCTGAATAAGACCGGCCTTGGTAAGACCTCTAATGAGTGCCCTACCAAGGCTGAGTTGTTAGCACTCAATAATGGTAAGGACTCCAATGTTGACAAGGTTATTGTAATTAGTAATGCTGCTAGCTACGGTAACAATGAATGTGTCAAGTTAGAGGATATCAATGCCGAGCAATGGATTTATACATTCCAGTGGGATCCGAATGGTAATCCTTCTTTTAATGCTCCAGCTACTGGAGGTACATACCCCTTTGGTTCATATGCTTCTAATCGAGTTAAGCAAGTAAACGGTGTTAATACTACTATCTCTCAAAGTTTGGCGAATGATGTCACTAAAACTTCGGAAGGTTCTTGGTATACTACAGATTACGACGGTAATAAAGGTAGAATAGTACCCAACAATACATCTACTAATAGTAAATCAATCACTGTAACTTGGACTCAGAAGTATTCGGGTAAAACCCTACAGGCAACATTTACTCAGGCAGCAGGTAGAAAAGTTTATTCTTCATGGAGTTATAACTGTAGAGTAGATAAAACTTCTTTCAGTTACAGTAGAGGTCAATCTAATGTAACTGCTAAGAGTGCAAGTAGAACTTATACTTGGAATGGTCAAGGTAGTAGTTATACAGAATCAGAAACTGCTACCGTAAGAGTTTCTAGTCCGGCTTCTATTAGTGGTAATAGTATTTCTATCCCCCCAAATAGTGGTTCTGCTAGAAATTTTACGGTTACTTTCGATTTCCCAACTGCTACAGACCAGACTATCTCAATTTCTCAGGAAGGAGGTCAAGTAACTTATGTAGATCACCTATCTATAGACCCAACTACTAAAAATGTACCTGGAACTGGTTCAGAATTTAGATTGACAGTAAATGCCAATTATGATCAATATATAAACGGAACTTATGTAGAAAACATTAGAACTCCTTATACTTCAGCTGAAGTAGTTGAGGGAACTTCATCTGATATTACCATCTCTGGTAAAACTTCTAGTGGATGTAGTATTAGTGTAGCACCAAACCCTAACTTATCACCTAGAACTTTTAAGATTAAGTTTACTTATGATACGGCAACTCCTGTATATTTAACCATTACACAGAATTCGGCTGAGGTAACTTATCCTAGTAGCGGTATAGTATTTGAACATAGTACTCAACAGAATAGTGGTTATAAAACTAGTACTTTATCCATTGGTACTGTTGAAGGTAAAGGAGGTAATATTTCTTTTTATATAAAAAGTTATAGGTCTAGATATGTTAACGGTTCTTTAAGTTCTACCGAAGCTATTAAACCTACTCTTATTTTGCCATCTGGAGTAACCGAAACTATTACTAATGTGAGTGGTTATTACTTTAAAGTAACTATTACCATACCTGAGCATTCAAAGCCTGCAAGCAGAACTCTTACAATCAGAGCTAATCAACCTAATGGCTTAGATAGAGAGTTAGTACAAACTGTACAACAGAGTGCTTCAACTTATGAGTTTGGTATTAGGGAAAACTCGGGGGATTCTTTGAGTACTTCTCTTACTTATTCTGGTTGGCCAAGTTCAGATTCATCATACAATAGACCTGTAAGAGTATATTCTAGGAAGAATGGTAATCAATTCCTTAATTGGGCTTTATCTTCTAATGTGGATTGGATTACTATATCTGGTTCAGGTGCTGGGGCTACATATAAGGTAACCACTAATAACAGTAGTTCATCTAGAACTGGAGTTATTACCTTTACTCAGGGGGAATCTGGTAAAACTTGTACTCTAACAATAGTTCAAGAAGCAGGAGATGTCTATGAGTTTTATATTACTGACTCAGAGGGTAATGGGCATTACACCGATTTCACATTCTCAGCTCCCTCAAATGGATTGGTAAATAAACATGTACTTAATATTATCTCTACTCACAATGGTAGTCCCTTATCTGTAGACGATATAGAGGGAGTCCATTCGGAGATAACAGAGAAATCAATCGGCTTGGTATTAACACAAGATACTCAATCCCCATTCAGGTTTATAGCAAATATAACTGGAGCAGGCACTACTGTAAGAACTGGAGCAGATACTTATAGACAGAAGCCATC
>ULQY01027358.1_pt1 | contig 23426 bp, 21 predicted proteins | sample 1954671 | NCBI WGS metagenome assembly ULQY01 (sample SAMEA4835660, study PRJEB28245) | human gut metagenome | biome: gut microbiome; material: fecal sample | place: Denmark | collected 2008 | reverse complement strand
GCCGACCAACCACCTGGACATTGAGAGTATCCAGTGGCTGGAGAATTTCCTGAAGATGAGTTCCGGCGCGGTAGTACTGGTAAGTCACGACCGGGCATTCATTAACAACGTGACCAACCGTACCATTGAAATTTCCTGCGGACGGATATACGATTACAAGGTAGCTTACGATGAGTTTGTCGTGCTACGTAAGGAACGCCGTGAACAGCAGTTGCGTGCTTACGAAAATCAGCAGAAAGAAATAAAAGACACGGAAGACTTTATCGAACGTTTCCGTTACAAGGCTACGAAGGCTGTACAAGTGCAGAGCCGCATCAAGCAGCTGGAGAAAATCGTACCTATTGAAATAGATGAAGAAGATACTTCTACACTTCGTCTGAAATTCCCTCCTTCCATTCGTTCCGGTAACTATCCGGTGATTTGTGAGAATGTGAAAAAGGCGTATGGCGACCACGTGGTCTTCCACGATGTGAACCTGACTATCCATCGGGGTGAAAAGGTAGCTTTTGTGGGTAAGAACGGTGAAGGTAAGTCTACGCTGGTGAAGTGTATCATGGACGAGATTCCCTATGAAGGAAAACTGACCATCGGACACAATGTACAGATTGGCTATTTTGCACAGAATCAGGCACAGCTGCTCGATGAAAACGTAACTGTCTTTGATACTATCGACCGTGTGGCAAAAGGAGACATTCGTCTGAAGATTAGAGACATCTTAGGTGCCTTCATGTTTGGAGGAGAAGCTTCCGAAAAGAAAGTAAAGGTGCTTTCAGGAGGTGAACGCAGTCGTCTGGCTATGATTAAGCTGCTGCTGGAGCCGGTGAACTTCCTGATTCTGGACGAGCCGACCAACCACCTTGATATGCGTTCGAAGGATGTGCTGAAGGAAGCCGTGAAAGAGTTCGACGGTACGGTCATCGTAGTATCTCACGACCGTGAGTTCCTTGACGGACTGGTGACCAAGGTGTACGAATTTGGTGGCGGACTGGTGAAGGAACATATCGGCGGAATCTACGACTTCCTGCAAAAGAAGAAAATGGAGAATCTGAACGAACTTCAGTTGTCCCAATCTCCGCAGACTGCTTCGCTCAAGAAAGAAGAGCCGGTAGAGAGTGAAAGCAAACTTTCGTATGAAGCGCAGAAGGAGCTGAACAAGAAAATCCGCAAGCTGGAGAAGCAGGTGGCCGACTGCGAGGCAAAGATTGAGAAACTGGAAGAGCAGGTGGCACAACTGGAGGAACAGATGGCTACCCCTGAAGGTGCTTCCGATATGAAGCTGTACGAGCAGCACCAGCAGCTGAAAAAGCTGATTGCGGAGGCAGAGGAGGAATGGACACTGCTGCTGTCGGAACTGGAAGAAATGAAATAAATAAGAGAGACTTGATTAAAATAACGCATTTATGAACAAGAAGAATTATGTAGCCGTAGCTACGTTGGCATTTGCTATGTTGACAAGCTGCGCCGGACAGAAGGAAGCGAAAAGCACTTCTGGCATTGATTTGGCAAACATGGATACTACCGTGTCTGCCGGTACGGACTTTTTCCGTTACGCATGTGGAGGATGGAACGATGCACATCCGCTGACTGCCGAATATTCTCGTTACGGCACATTTGATGAACTGTTTGAAAACAGCCAGAAGCAGTTGCGCGAACTGATTGAAGGACTGGCTGCACAGAAAAATAATCAGGCTGGTTCTGCCGCACAGAAAATCGGTGACTTGTATAACATGGCTATGGACAGCGTAACCTTGAACAAGCAGGGTGCAGAACCGGTGAAAGCTATGCTCGACAAGATTGCCGGCCTGAAAGACAAGAGTGAAATCGTGCCGATGATGACTGAAATGGCTCATATCGGTATCGGTACTTATTTCCACAGCTATGTATATGCTGACCCGAAGAACAGCTCACTTAACATCTTCCAGATGGGACAGGGTGGTATCAACTTGGGTGAAAAGGAATATTATCTGGATACCGACAGCATCACTCAGAACATTCGTGAACAGTATAAACTTTACATCGGCAAGCTGTTCCAGCTGGCTGGCTTCTCTGAAGCAGATGCACAGCAGAAAGTGGCTGATGTGATGGAAATCGAAACTGCCATTGCTAAAGTTTCACGCAGTGCAACAGAACTTCGTGACCCGGAAGCTAATTACCACAAAATGTCTTTCGATGAACTGAAGAAAACCATTGCCGGAATTGACTGGGATGCCTATATGAAAGGTTTGGGTATTCAGGCTCCGGCAGAACTGAACGTAGAACAGGTAGAACCGATTCAGGAAGTAGCTCGCCTGATGAATACACTTCCGTTGTCTAAACATGTATCTTATCTGGAATACAACCTGCTGGATGCAGCAGCTTCTTGTCTGAGCGATGACTTTGTAGCTGCCCGTTTCGATTTCTATGGCAAGGTATTGTCAGGTCGCCAGGTAAATCAGCCGCGCTGGAAACGTGCTGTAAACTCAGTGAACGGCATGCTGGGTGAGCTGGTAGGCGAGATGTATGTGGAAAAATACTTCCCGGCTGCTGCCAAAGAACGTATGGTGAAGTTGGTGAAGAACTTGCAGACTGCCTTGGGTGAACGTATTGATGCACAGGAATGGATGAGTGACAGCACTAAGATTAGAGCACACGAAAAGTTGGCTGCTTTCCATGTAAAAGTAGGTTATCCTGACAAGTGGAAAGACTATTCTAAACTGGAAATCAAGAACGATTCTTACTGGGCTAACGTATGCCGTGCTTCAGAATGGGGATTCAATGATATGTACAGCCGTATTGGCAAGCCGGTTGATAAGGATGAATGGCTGATGACTCCGCAGACAGTCAATGCCTACTATAATCCGTCAACTAACGAAATCTGTTTCCCGGCTGCTATTCTTCAGCCGCCGTTCTTCAACATGGAAGCTGACGATGCTGCCAACTATGGTGCCATCGGTGTAGTAATCGGTCACGAAATGACGCATGGATTCGACGATCAGGGCCGTCAGTTCGACAAAGACGGAAACCTGACCGACTGGTGGGCTCCGGGTGATGCTGACCGTTTCAAGGAACGCGCACAGGTGATGGTGGATTTCTTCAACAAGATTGAAGTATTGCCGGGCCTGCAGGCTAACGGTGAACTGACACTGGGTGAAAACCTGGCCGACCACGGAGGTTTGAACGTAGCTTATCTGGCTTTCCAGAATGCGACTAAGGATGCTCCGCTTGGCGTAGTCGACGGTTTCACTCCGGAACAGCGTTTCTTCCTGGCTTATGCTACTTTGTGGGCTGGTAATATCCGCGACGAACAGATTCGTGTGTACACTAAGTCAGACCCTCACTCATTGGGTAAATGGCGTGTAAACGGAGCGTTGCCTCACATTCAGGCTTGGTACGATGCCTTCCATATCACACCGTCTGATCCGTTGTATGTAGCTCCTGAAAACCGTGTGAACGTGTGGTAAGCTACAGACGGTAATTCACAATCTCTATAAATGGGGGTATATGAACTGTTGCAAGGTTCATATACCCCTCTTTTTTGTTTTTAAGATGGAGAATCCACGGGGGTAGGTGGGTTATTCTTTCTTTTCTCCTGAAATATTCTTTCAAACGCCCTTGTTTATTCTCTGTTTCACACAGTGAAATTTGTATCCCACACTGTGAAATATATATCCCACACTGTGGTTTTTGTATTTCACAGTGTGAAACAGAGAATTTGTCCTGAAGTTTGGAAGAATGGATAAGGCAAATTTGTGGTTTGCGAGGGAGGAATTCACGGTTTCCGGTGATGTATACCTTAAATGAAAAACTTTTCTTTGTAAAAGAAAACATTCAAAATGGGAATTATGAAAAACAAGTTAAGTTTTTTATTGTCAGTTGTTTGTCTGTGGGGAGTAATCTTAGTTTCAGGATGTAGTGAAAAGGATGAGACTCCCACAAATCTGACTTTGAAAGAAGGCACACAAACTACTCAGGTGGTTTATGCCGATGAGGTAACGAATCAGGGTGGAATCAGTTTTACAGCTTTGTCCGACTGGACAGCCACAGTAACAGAAGTTGCGACAGAAGCTTCAACCAAGGCTGCTTCGGGAAAAGTGGAATGGCTGGAATTGAGTGCCTATAGCGGAGGTCCTGGTGAATATACCTTAACCTTGACATTGATAGAGAACCTGACCGGAAAGGACCGGAAGGCTACCATCGAAATTCGTTGTGGTAACGATGTGATAACCATTACCGTAGAACAGAAAGCTACTACAGAAGCAGGGGAAACTCCTGCTCCGAAAGAAAAACGTCTGGCTCGTTATGAGATTACAAATTCAAGCAGCTTGTATCCGGACAGCTATACTAAGTCTATTGGGGAACTCACTTATAATGAGAACGGAAAGCTGGCAGCCTTGAAAACCATTAGTTACCAAGGCGATACGCAGGGATATCTCACAGAGAGAATCTATCAGTTCACCTATCAGGAAAACCAGATGTGGATTGACCTGAAAACACTTTCCGGATATGAACCGGATGAATCGTATGTGATTACATTGAACTCAGAGGGTTATGTATCACAGTTGTATAAGAAAAAGGAATCTTCTTCTGAGCAGCATACATTGTGGATGTTTATTTATTCCGACGGTTATCTTCAGCAGATACAAGAAGATTATGACTATTATCCAGGTGACCATGAAGATGGGGATGAGGAAGATGGAAATGTGTCAATCGATCCGGGAGTATCTTCTGGCAGGATGGGACGTGCTTCGGATAGGTCTATTCTGCAATTGAAGTGGCAGAATGGCAACCTGATGTCGACGGAGGGAGAATTCTCGGATGAAAGCTATATGAGTTATACATATACTGAATACCCGAATGTAACGCCTTACTTTGATTTTAATGTAGTGGTTCGTCCGTTGTTCGGCAGTCATGCTTATGAATATGATGACATGGTGTCCATGCTTTATATGTTGCGTATGATGGGTAAAGGTAGTAAGAATCTGGTAACGAAAGATGTTGTGGATTGGGGATATCGTATGCCGGAACCGGGAGAACCGGAAGTGATACATGAAGATACATGGGCTCCTTTTGCATATAGCTTTACGGAAGATAATTATCTGGATGTAATTACTGGCAAGTGTACTTTGTATTCATACCAGGAGGATGAACATGGAAATCATGTTTCAGAGTCTACGTCTTATTACAATGATGAATACCGTTTTGTGTATGAATAAGTAATCTTCTCTTTTGATGGAAAAATACCCCTTTCTCTCTACTCCGCCTGAGTGTTGAGAAAGGGGTTGCTTATTATAGAAATAAGGGTATAGGGGCTTAGTATCCGCCGCCCAGTGCGTGATACAAGTTGATAACTCCTTGTATCTCGTCAAAGCGGTCGGTAGCGGTGTTCAGCTCTGCCTGAAGTAAAGCCTGGCGGGCAGTGATTACTTCCAGGTAGTTTTGTGAACTGTATTGCATCAGCAGTTCCGAACTTCGTAATGCCGACTGCAGGGATGTGCATTGTTGTTCGTCAAGTTGAATACGCTTGCGGGCAGTCTGCCATTGAACCAGTGCATCGTTCACTTCTGCTCCTGCATCAAGCAGACTTTGTTGGAAAGTCAGCAAGGCTTCTTCCTGCTGAGCTTTGGCTATTTTCAGGTTGGCAATGTTCTTTCCCCGATTAAATAGGGGTTGTACCAGAGAACCGACAGCAGAAAGCAGCCATTGTCCCGGATTGGTGATGGCGGCACCGGCTGCATTGGTCCATCCGGCAGAACCGCTCAGGGTGATACCGGGATAGAAGGCCGAACGGGCAGAGTTGGTGGCATAATAGGCTACGGCCATTTCGGTGGCTTGGCCAGCCCGCTTCAAGGCTTTCATCGTGCGCAGACTTTCTGTCCAGGTATCTGCCGTGCGACGTGTGATGTCCAGTTGCTCGTCCAGCATTAGCAGGGTATAGTAGCTGTTGGCAATGGTTGCTACTAACTGGGTCTGCACCGCCTGACGATAGGCTTCACTTTGCTCGAGTGCGGCCTGTGCCCCGCGTTTGGCATTCAGCAGTTTACCGAAAAGGTCAATCTCCCAGTCAGCGGATACGGCCAGGTTGTAAGTTTTGGAAGGCTTGTTGCCGTCCAGACTGGTAAGCGTTCCCTGCGGAGTCAGTGAGACGGAGGGAAGGTAAGACAGTCGGGAAGTCATGAGCAAGGCTTCAGCCTCTTTTACTTTAAGACGGGCAATGCCTAAATCCGTGTTGTGAGCCAGCCCCGCTTCAATGAGTTGTTGCAGTTGCGGGTCAGTGAAGAGCTCTTTCCACGAAAGTGAGGCCAGTGAGGTTGTATCTTCTGCAGTCACTGGCTGGCGGTACAGGCTGTCGGACACCGTGATGGCATCCGGCCGTTCGTACGCCCTATAGATGTGGCAGCTGCTCAGGGTAGAAGCCAACAGGCAGGTTATTAGTATCTTATTTTTCATGCGTATAATCCTTTGGAGTTTAGGCTTATTATAAGGAAAGAATAATCATATAGAGCAAGGACTCTCTAAAGGAGATAAAATTAGAGTGAAAGAATACCATCGCGTGAATAAAATAGAGTAAAATACGTTATCTTTATACCCTCCCTTCTATAAGAACGGAAGGGAGGGTACTATAATTTAAGTGCAAAACTATGGATTTTATATTTAATGAAATAATTAATGATTTAATTCAGTTTGATTTCTTTTCTGGATATAAGTTCAGAAAAAGAGACTCTTCCTTTTTTTTAAAAACAAAAGGAGGAAAGCAAATTATCGAATTAGACCATTGGACAGATGCTGCGAAATCATCTCTTGTAATATATCCTATCTATGGTGTTAGATTTGATATACTTTCTAAATGGTTTGAGAAATTCAGTGTAAAAAAAATACAAGATCAAAGAGACCGAGCAAGTATCGCTTTTTCTGGAAATATGTTATCTCTGCAAGATAAATTTTATTTCCGTTTAGATAAAAATGGATATAGTGACGATTTTAATAATTTTCGGGTAAATCTTGAAAAATGTGCAATGTATGTTTTTGCAGAATATTCGTCGCTTGATAAATTATACGATAGAACCATCTTACCGATTTTGAATGGAAAGGCAAATCTCCCAGATGTTGGTGCAGATTGGATTTTTATAGATTTGGCCCTATGCAAGTTAGTCAATCCTACAAATTTTTATAAACTAAAACAGATTATTTTATCTCATGTAAAAAAAATGTATGATCGTAAAGAACCTAATATATTGGATTATTATGATCAATTGGAACATATCTTTCATTACTTAGAGTATAATAAAATTTAAACAAGAAGAATATATGTCTATAACTATACCGGACATCTGATGAAAGATGGACATAACGAGACCGGTGTTGGCGAGCGCAAGCTCATCTGGGACGAGGAGAACCGTCTGCTTGCAGTGGACGACAACGGCTTCGTGTCCAACTACTGGTATGATGCCGACGGCGAGCGCACGGTCAAGACTTCAGGCGAGAGCGACCAGGTGTATGTCAACGGAGTATTCTCCGGCGGCTCCACCAACACGACCAAGTTCTCACTCTATGTCAGCCCGTACCTCGTGGCCAATCAGGGCGGTCGCTATACCAAGCATATCTACGCAGGCTCACAGAGAATCGTGTCGAAGGTTGGCGATTTCGCCTCCTACGGCTCAGATCCGCGCCGCATAGAGTATGCAGGTGCAAACACTGACGGTCTGTCAGTTGACTATAAGGCGAAGTATGCTGCCCAACAGCAGGTCATCAAGGACAACTACAAGTTCTTCGATGTGCCTTACAACGGTACCGACAACGACAACTATGCCGACGGTGAAGGGTTCTGCTGCAATGACGGAACACAAGGTGCTTTATTAGAAGCTAATAAAGCCCGGTCTCGTGCTATAGCCAAGTCTTTCAAAGACCCGGACAACTACGAGAACCTGCAGTTCTTCTACCATCCCGACCATCTCGGAAGCTCCAGCTTCATCACCAACCTTGAAGGCGAGGTTGTGCAGCACATCAAGTATGTGCCGTTCGGAGAGGTGTTCATAGAGGAGCGCAATAATGTGTGGAACACGCCTTATCTCTTCAACGCAAAGGAATTTGATGAGGAGACGGGATTATATTATTACGGCGCAAGATATTATGATTCGCGTTTGGGGATGTGGCTAAGTACAGATGAAGAAAGAGAAAGTATGCCATTTTCTTCACCTTATGCATATTGCTTTAATAATCCATTAAATTCGGTAGATCCAGATGGTAATAGCCCTATTTCTATTGCAATAAAGTTCTCATCTAAAAAAGCCCTTATTCAAACAGCTAAGACAGTTGTTAAATCTACAATAAAAAATAGATTGAAAGCCTATACATCTCAAAAATGGGCTTTGCAACTTACAGAAGATGCATTAACTGCAATTGATGTCGCTACGGGGCAAGCATGGTGGGAATATGCAATTGAATTTGTTCCTGTCGTTGGAGATGGTTATGGTGTAGCCAAAATATCTATTCAAGGGTCTAAGGTTTGGAAAATTGTCAACAGAATAGAGAATAGAGTAAAGGCTATTGAAACCGGTCTAAAAGGTATGAGGGCTGGAAAGCTTCGAAAAGCATTGGGGTTAACCTCTGGGGAGGCCCATCATATTATTCCTGTCCAATTACTAAAAGAGAATGATGTCGTTCAAGATGCAGTAGCTGCAGGCTTTGATTTTAATGGTATTCAGAATGGAATAAAGGCTTTGAAGAATCATGGTCCACATTCAAAATACACTGAATCTATTCGTAAAGCAATAGGCGATTGGAAAAATCAAAATCCCGATTATACGCCAGAACAAGCAAAAGCATTTATAGAATCTTTGGCGGGCAATATAAAAAAGCAAATATCTAAAACAAATGGCAATGTGAAGAGTTTGAATAAATGACGTTAATATAGTAATGATTGGCTGGCAAGTGAAATAGTCAATCTATAAGCTTGCCAGTCAATTGGTTTTGAATCATATATTATGTATTATCATTTAGATGAATGAACTGATTGTATTTTGCATTATCTGACTATGATTAGTAAAGTTGACATATTGCATAAATCCTCTGTCGTTATAGACTTTGAGGCCGAAAAAATCTCGAAACATTGCCAATTGGGGTATATCCCCAAATTCGTATACACAATTTTAGGTGGAATCCTTGTAGAGATTGAGGTTTATAGCGAACTTTGCATTGGTATTTTACCTAAGCAGAGCGATAGAGTTAGTAGTATCTGCCACTAACGTAAGTCTGTCATCTCTACTCTTTCTGATTTATAAATCTTTTTTAAATAAAAAATATGTATTATAAACTTTCTCCATTCATTGACAACAAACATAAATATCCACAAGTTGAATGTTTAACTCCTTTCACTGCTCAGCAATTGAGTCCATGGCATGAGTTAGGCGAAATTCCAACATTAAAGTTTAAGCTTCAAAAAGGAGCAAAACTATCAGATCTGTTGAGTACGACAAGTGGACCAGCATGTGATCTACTTATAAGCCCAAAGTTTTTTAATGTACTTCTGCAATTTAGGATGTTAGATTATCAAGATATTAAATCAACAATATTTTTAAGAAATGAAGAGATTGCTTATAATTGGCTCCATTTTTATGGACTTAATATCGTTAAGTATATTAATTTTGAAGATTCGGCTTTTATAGAAACTGAATGGACTTTTCCAAAATGTCCGATTGAAATAAAATCGTTTGAACATTATTTATCGTTGAAAGAAAAAGATTCTTCAGGATCTTTTGGTGTTGCGATTGATAAGATTGTTTTTAAAGAACATTTCGATATGGATTTGTTTTTCATATTCCCTTTCGATTCAACGATATATATATCAGAAAAAATGGCTCTTCGTATGATATCAGAGAAGATTTCTGGTATTTACTTAGAAAAGAATGAAAAAATTGTATAAAACTATACTCTGTATATGTGAATACCGGACGCATGATGAAAGATGGACATAACGAGATCGGCACGGGCGAGCGCAAGCTCATCTGGGACGAGGAGAACCGTCTGCTTGCAGTGGACGACAACGGCTTCGTGTCCAACTACTGGTATGATGCCGACGGCGAGCGCACTGTCAAGACTTCCGGCGAGAGCGACCAGGTTTACGTCAATGGCGTATTCTCCGGCGGCTCTACCAACACGGCGAAGTTCTCGCTCTATGTCAGCCCGTACCTCGTAGCCAACCAGGGCGGCCGTTACACCAAGCATATCTACGCATGCTCACAGAGAATCGTGTCAAAGATAGGCGATTTCGCCTCCTATGGCTCTGACCCGCGCCGCATAGAGTATGCCGGTGCCAACACCGACGGTCTGTCAGTTGACTATAAGGCGAAGTATGCAGCACAGCAGCAGGTAATCAAGGACAACTACAAGACCTTTGATGTGCCTTACAACGGTACCGACAACGACAACTACGCTGACGGCGAGGGCTTCTGCTGCAACGACGGTTCTATGGAGGCGGCAATGGCGCAGGCTCGGAAGGCTCAGGCACGCGCAGTTGCTCGGTCGTTCAAAGACCCCGACAACTACGAGAACCTGCAGTTCTTCTACCATCCCGACCACCTCGGAAGCTCCAGCTTCATCACCAACCTTGACGGTGAGGTAGTGCAGCACATCGAGTATGTGCCTTTCGGCGAGGTGTTCATAGAGGAACGCAACAATGTATGGAACACGCCTTATCTCTTCAATGCAAAGGAATTTGATGAAGAGACAGGTATGTACTATTATGGTGCGAGATACTATGAGCCGAGGCTGAGCCTGTGGATGTCAACGGATCCTATGCAGGGTAATTATCCTAATACAGCAACATATTGTTACGCTTTTAATAATCCAATAATTTATGTCGATCCTGATGGAAAAGAAAATATAGTAGTTGTAGGAAGTCAAAACAATGACAATGCTGGATCTAAATTGATGTTTGTCAATCAGGGCATAAGGGCGATAAAAGAATTGAGCCAAAGTGCATCCTCAGAAAGTAGAACAATGTTATTGTTTAAAGGAGGATATACAGAGAATCAAATCAAGGCAATCCGATCTGCTGTAAAAAGTTATGGAGGACAACTTCAATTATTAGACTCTTCTACAGACTTAATTAATTACATTAATACGAAAGCAACGAATGGAATCTCTAATAGCCGAGCTACTGATAAGATAACTCAAATGGAGATGTATTCTCATGGTGTATTTGGAGCAGTTGAGTTTGGATATGGAACTGCAAACGCAGACAAATATAGGTTAGACTTCTCCAATGTTAAATCACTAAGCGAATCTGCTTTTAAGGGAATTGATTCTCGAATATATTCTTATGCGTGCAGGACAGGATTAGGGCGTGATTACAAAGTTTTTGGTTTTTATGAATTTAAGAATTCAAGTTTAGCTCAAGCTATTGCTAATTCATCAAAAGCCACTGTCTTTGCATTCCCAGTTCGTACTGATTATCAATTTACGTTAGGAACATGGTCTGAAAGAAGATTCGGATTCCCCAATCCAGCTCCAAAAATGAAGTCAATTGATGGCGCAGTCTTAACACCTCATGGAGCTGCCCATCCTGTGGCAGCTGGAAATTCTCCTGCGTTTTTGTATCAAGGAATGATGAGGTATAATCCTAAAAAATAATTAATCTAAATGTGCATCTGTGGCGATTTTTCGCCACAGATGCATTAAAAAAATGCAACTATGGTATTATTAAAATATATCTTGACATTCATGTCTTTATTGGTATGCTTTGCGTGCCATAAAGACAATAATACATTGATATCAACGGATGAATATCTTGACTATGTTAACTATGATACAACGGATTGGTGCAAAAAATGTAATGCTCAATCTGTTTTGAAAAAAGATATACTATTTAACTTTGACATGAAGGTCCCTATAGATTTGTCAGCTATTAAATATGACTTTATGATAATTAGACAAGGGGTGATATATATAGGTCCTTTTGAAAAAAATATTATAATTAAAAATGTGTCTTTCTGTATGGATGACAATCTTTCAAGGGTAAATACGTTAGCCTTTGTCATAATAGACCATACAAATAAGCAAGTGTATAAATGGTATAATAAAGAATCGTATTATTTATATAAAAAAGACAAATGCAATGTCACGCTTGAGAAGAATGGTGAATTTTCTCTTAAATAGTTGAAATTGTTTTAAAGACATATTGGAAGTACAATAGAAAACAGATACTTATGACAAGAACGGAAATCTTGTATATGTGAATACCGGACGCTTGATGAACGATGGACATAACGAGACCTGCACAGGCGAGCGCAAGCTCATCTGGGACGAGGAGAACCGTCTGCTTGCAGTGGACGACAACGGCTTTGTGTCCAACTACTGGTACGATGCCGACGGCGAGCGCACGGTTAAGACTTCCGGCGAGAGCGACCAGGTGTATGTCAACGGAGTATTCTCCGGCGGCTCCACCAACACGGCCAAGTTCTCACTCTATGTCAGCCCGTACCTCGTGGCGAACCAGGGCGGCCGCTACACCAAGCATATCTACGCAGGTTCGCAGAGAATTGTGTCGAAGATAGGCGATTTCGCCTCCTATGGCTCTGACCCGCGCCGCATAGAGTATGCCGGTGCCAACACCGACGGTCTGTCAGTCGACTATAAGGCGAAGTATGCGGCACAGCAGCAGGTCATCAAGGACAACTACAAGACCTTTGATGTGCCTTACAACGGTACCGACAACGACAACTACGCTGACGGCGAGGGATTCTGCTGCAACGATGGCTCTATGGAGGCGGCAATGGCGCAGACCCGGAAGGCACAGGCACGCGCGGTTGCCAGGTCGTTCAAAGACCCCGACAACTACGAGAACCTGCAGTTCTTCTACCATCCCGACCATCTCGGAAGCTCCAGCTTCATCACAAATCTTGAAGGCGAGGTGGTGCAGCACATCGAGTATGTGCCATTCGGAGAGGTGTTCATTGAGGAGCGCAACAACGTGTGGAACACGCCTTATCTCTTCAATGCAAAGGAATTTGACGAGGAGACGGGTATGTACTACTATGGGGCGAGGTACTATGAGCCGAGGCTGAGTCTGTGGATGAGTACGGATAAATATCGTGAAAAATATCCACATTTATCTGCGTATTGTTTCTGTGAAAATAAACCAGTAATAATGTTAGATGAAAAAGGGGATTCTACTATATTGTATGCCACAATACTTCCAGGTTTGAATGAAACAGTAAGAAAATATGGAGGAGATCGTGCTACACATACTTTTATTGTGGTCCAAGACCAAAATACAAATAACAAGCAGCGTTTTGCATATGGTTCGGTCTATGATGGTCTAAAAGGTGCAGTAAGTGGTAGATTAGTTCGTCGATTTTATGATGATGATAGTAAAGTAATGAACGGTCAGGGCTTGGATCGAATTAAAGCAAGAATTCCAATTGAGCCACCTTTAAAAGCAGACGGAAGTAAGATGACAGTTCAAGAATTTGATAAGGCTGTTATCGAAACGGCAAAATCGTTTGGCAATGACCCTAATATCGAATATTTTTTATCTCCGATTACAGAGTTGCAAGGGAATTGTAATACAAGTAGTTCTACTATATTGCATAAAGCTGGACTTTCTGATAAAACAATTCAAGAATTTCGCAAGAACATTCCTGGATTAGTAAATGGTTTTGGTAGCTACAGACCTTGGACTGCGGCCGAGCAAAAAGCTGCAGTTAATCGCAGAAATGAAATTCGCAAAGAAATTGAAAATAATTTCTGGAATAATTGGATTTTTTATAAATAAAATTTTTGAATGGTCGCCAGTGAAGGACGCCACAACTGGCGACCATTCATTATATTAAAAGTGAAGACATGAAACTAAATACTCCGCGCCTATCAATAAAAAAATATTTAATGACCATAATAGTTTTTATTTTGGTTAATACGTTATTTATTGTTTCTTTAAATTTAATAACATTCCCTGTTAAGGGGTTGTCAAACATAACAAATTTATTATTTTCCAATAATCTTGTTTTTGAATTTGCTTATATTTTGATGGATGGAATTATAAATACACTTTTTTTAAGTGGACTATACTTATTCCGAATAGATTCTCGTCCCTTGCTATACAGAAAATATTGCATATTAGAATGTTTAATGTACTGCGTTACTACTTTTATAATTAGCACAATAATTGATTCATTACCTTATGAAATTAAATATTCGATTTCTAATATTACCTTGACAAATGGGGAAATAATATCCTCTAACTCGATAATATTACAAAAATGGTTTTCCGGAGAATTTAAATTATTATACACATATATAATTCTTGCAATTGGTTATGTCGGAAATTTTTTGAGAATTAAAATGCTTATAGATAAATGAACACTTAGGTATAAAAAGCAAAAGTTCCGCTCTGGTACGCATTTAGAAGAGGCGTGGCGGAAACTGTCAATGCATTAAATAACGTGCAAATGAAATATATTACCACCACATTCGAGTATGACGGCATCCAGCGTCTCGTGAGGGTGACGGACACCGAGGGCAACGTGACAACATCCGTCTATGACATGGGCGACCGCCGCACGGAGGTCAACCACCCTGCAAGCGGAAAGACATCGTTCACCTACGACCCGCTCGGCAACGTGCTCACCAAGCAGACGGCGAACATGGCGGAGGAAGGCAAGATGATTACCTATACCTACGACTACCACCGTCTGACGGGTATCAGCTATCCCGACCATCCGGAAAACAACGTGAAGTACTACTACGGCGGACGCAATGCCTCACACAACCGCATCGGACGACTGATGATGCGTGAGGACGGAACGGGTGCCATCGAATACTTCTACGGCAAGATGGGTGAGGTGACGAAGACCCGCCGCACGCTCATCGTGCCCAACCAGGCGATTGCCACATACGTCACCCAGTGGACTTACGACAGCCACAACCGCCTCCTGGAGATGATCTATCCCGACGAGGAGAAGGTGACTTATTCCTACAACCTCGGAGGTCTGCTTGAGAAGGTCCGCGGCGAGAAGTCATACGGCTACGACTACATCACCAAGTTAGGCTACGACAAGTTCGAGCAGCGCAGCTACCTGAAGTACTGCAACGGCGCGGAGACGTTCTACACCTACGACAACCGCCGTCGCCTGAGCAACCTCGCGGTGAACAGCGGCAACACGACCATCATGGACAACGACTACACCTTCGACGCTGTAAGCAATGTCCTCTCGGTGGCGAACAATGCCTCGCTTCCTGCCAGCGGCAATGCCGGCGGCAAGATGTCGCATACCTATACCTACGACGGGCTGTACCGCCTCGCTTCCGCTACGGGTACCTACACGGGGGCAGACAGCAAGTCCGCGTCCTACACCCTCGCCATGGGCTACGACAACATGTACCGCATCACTTCCAAGAGCCAGCATCTGACCCAGGACAACGTGCAGTTCAATGGCACGCTCAATGTCGGATATGACCTTACCTATACCTACGGCACTGAAGCCGGAAAGAAGTTCCAGCTCTCAAGTGTTAAAGATGTAAATTATCGTACCGAAGAGACTCCGGGAGACAATAATATCGAAAACAATCACGTATATTTGTATGATAAGAACGGAAATCTTATATATGTGAATACCGGACGCATGATGAACGATGGACATAACGAGACCGGCACGGGTGAGCGCAAGCTCATCTGGGACGAGGAGAACCGTCTGCTTGCTGTGGACGACAACGGCTTCGTGTCAAACTACTGGTATGATGCCGACGGTGAACGCACTGTCAAGACTTCCGGCGAGAGCGACCAAGTTTACGTTAATGGCGTATTCTCCGGCGGCTCCACCAACACGGCGAAGTTCTCGCTCTATGTCAGCCCGTACCTCGTGGCTAATCAGGGTGGCCGCTACACCAAGCATATCTACGCAGGCTCACGGCGCATCGTGTCGAAGATAGGCGATTTCGCCTCCTACGGCTCTGACCCGCGCCGCATAGAGTATGCCGGTGCCAACACCGACGGTCTATCGGTCGATTACAAGGCGAAGTATGCGGCACAGCAGCAGGTCATCAAGGACAACTACAAGACCTTTGAAGTGCCTTACAACGGTACCGACAATGACAACTACGCTGACGGCGAGGGCTTCTGCTGTAACGATGGCTCTATGGAGGCGGCAATGGCACAGGCTCAGAAGGCTCAGTCACGCGCGGTTGCAAGGTCGTTCAAAGACCCCGACAATTACGAGAACCTGCAGTTCTTCTACCATCCCGACCACCTCGGAAGCTCCAGCTTCATCACCAACCTTGAAGGCGAGGTAGTGCAGCACATCGAGTATGTGCCGTTCGGAGAAGTGTTCATAGAGGAACGCAACAGCGTATGGAATACGCCTTATCTCTTCAACGCAAAGGAATTTGACGAGGAGACGGGTATGTACTACTATGGGGCGAGATACTATGAGCCGAGGTTGAGTTTGTGGATGAGTACAGATCCTAAAGAATTGCAATATCCTTCTGTGAATACATATTGTTATGTAACAAACAGTCCGTTAAAGATAAAGGATCCTGATGGAAGATATATCCTTTTCATTAATGGATTAAGGTTAGCTCATGGAAATTCTGACCAAATACCAGCTTTTGGTGGATATAAAATTCATTCTAATGATGTTTATAACTATTGGTCAACAGAAGAGAATAGCTTTGGACGTAAAAATGTAAACATAGCGAATTATTACAAGAAGGTATATAACGATAATAATGTTGGTTTTACAAGTGGTTCATCAAAATGGAACTCATCAGCTAGTAATAGATTTAAACAAGGTCGTGCAAAGGCTGTTCTTTTCCATCAAATGGTACAGAAAGGTGATATATCTTTGAAGCCAAATGAGACTATTAAAATTATATCTCATAGTCAAGGTGGTGCACATGCAGCAGGATTTGCTCATGAATTAATGCAGTATAAAGACAGTCACGGGAAGCAACTCTATCAAATTGAAGTAATAGAATATATAACTCCTCATCAACCTAAGGATATCTCTCATCCTAAAGGAATACTGGGGATACAGTTTAGTCATCCTAAAGATGCTATTGCTTCTGATTCACCATGGTACATACCAAATGGAGGCACATCCTTTGGTAAGATACCCAATATAGATCAATTCTATGGTGATGATATAATGGGAGGAAAAGGCCAACCTAAAGCTGAAGGTCCTGCGGGAAATATGGGAGGACATGCTGTAACTGATAACGATCAATATATCAAAAAAGCAAAACGCCCATAACTAATAAAAAGGGTGTGCTAATAATAGAGTCAATTATGATATTATCACATTGCAACTATTATTAAGCACACCCTTAAATTGATTGCTGAAATCATATTGTCATTAAACGAATTATTCATTTATGCAAAATTTCAAAAATATTATTTATACATGTATGAAAATATCAATGGTAATATTTATCATTGATATACTTGTCTTCATTTTGATAGTATTTTTATCAATGTCGGATTCAAAATCTCCAGAAATTGCAAGTATTCTTTTATTTTTATTACAACATATACTGAGTCTCCCTCTGTCGTTATTAAACGACAATCTCCCTTTTTATCTTGAATATCGAGAATTTCCCAACTTCATATTCATCTCTTTACCCGCAAATATAATATTACAATCAATATTCTGTTTTGCAATAATAAAATCAGTCAAGTGGTGTATCACAACTATTGTTGGGAATAGGCTGTTGAAAAAATAGGAATAATTCTTTCGATAGACATTGCTAATAAGGAAATGGGTATGGTTTATATAACAGTTGGTTATATTGAGAAAGTCCGCGTCCGCGGCGAGAAGTCATACGGTTACGACTATATCACCAAATTAGGCTACGACAAGTTCGAGCAGCGCAGCTACCTGAAGTACTGCAACGGCGCGGAGACGTTCTACACCTACGACAACCGCCGTCGCCTGAGCGACCTTGCGGTGAACAGCGGCAACACAACCAAATATTTGATGCGTTTCTGAATTATCTGGAAACGCACTTTATGTTTATGCTACCAAAACGATTCGTTTCCCCCAGCGGCATTAAACCCAACTATGCAATCTATAAATAAAAAATGTCCCGCTGGGTACGCTAATCCTACGGGAAGCGGGCGGGATTTGTTGTTGCAAAGGTAATGTTTTAATTCCAATCAGACAACATCTTTCAAGAGAATTGGCTTGTAATCAGCAATAAAACTAATTTGGGATATTGTCTTATTTCCAAAGCGGCTCGTTTTCCCAACTGGCAGGAAAGCCCATCGCTGTTACATCGACATTAGGATGAGCCAGCAGTAATGACTTTAATTGCTGTTTGAAATCGTTGCCGGGATGGGTGGCGTTTTGCAAGTATGCCAAGCAGCAAAGTTGGGCATATAGTTTGGTCGGCAGCGTTATGGAGGCATTAATCCAGTCGCCTTTCAGCTTACCGGGGAGCTGTGGTTTTAGGGGGTATCTTCTATTCCATGTGCGGGAATGATGTGCGAGACAGTTACGCAGGGCAACGGCACATTTACACCAGCTCTCAAGATATTCATGCTGTGGCAAGTTAAATTCCCTCGCAATTTTCTTTTTAAGTTTAGTGTCCTTTAAGTTGCAGAATATCTTTGACAATGTACCGAAAGAAACCACTTCCAAAGTTTTCCAGACAGGAGGAATTATCGGATTGGAGTATTTGTTAAAATGTTCCTGAATGAAATCTTCTTTTGAACGGAAAACTTCCTGCTGGACACGGATAGAGCAATCAGTGAAAATCTTGTTGTCAGCAAATAAGCTCCTGTCCATTATCCAAAAAGAGCCGTATGCCATTGAAAAATGGTGAATGAGTTTTGAGCGAAGAGCAATCTCAAAACTTTGGATGGCCGTGAACAGCAAAGCCCTCAGTTTCTTGTCAAAGTAATAAAGATTGACGGCATTGTCAAAATAGCTGTTGGGCTTGAATACATGAGTAGTCTTGTCCTGTTCCATCGGACGGAGGTAGTTCGCCAGACGAAAATAACTCATGATTTTTAACTGTGCTGAAGCATCATTATCATCTCTAATGATTAGTCCCCGGTCTTTCAGCATCTGAAGAATCTGGGGATAATCCAACGGTTGTTTGGTATAATCCATAAGTGTATAAAAAGCAAAAGTTCCGCCCTGGTACGCATTGAGAAGAGGCGTGGCGGAAATTGTCGATGCAAAAATAATGATTTTATTTCAATTAGGCAACTTCTTTCAACAGAATTGGTTTGGAATCAGCAATAAATCTTGGTTGAGTAATTGCCTTACTTCCAAAGCGGCTCGTTTGCCCAAACGGCAGGGAATCCCATCGCTGCCACATTGACATTCGGATGAGTCTGCCACAATGATTTTAACTGAAATTATGGTCGGAATTATTGCAAATATTTCCGACGAAAAGATGCTTCATGATTGAAGAACCCTGTCATTCTGAAATACCTCTAAGGATTTCACGAACAAGCCTCCGATGTTTTGGGCCAGAAAGTCGTTATAACTCAACAGCACATGCTCATTGCGTCCCGTATGTTCCGCTATGAAGGATAATTCATTTTCCATGGCTGCCTTTAAGACGGCATTAAACCCCGTATAATGTTTCTGTGCCTGAATGATTACATTGAATACTGCCTGGGCTGCATTAGGCAGGTCATAATTGGTTTCCAAGTCCTCTTTGACCCTGTCAAACGGTGTTTTATAGGTTGCATAAAACTGAGACGCGGAACACGCTGCCAACCTTATTCTAAGCTCTTTTAAAGTTCATTGTAATTTATATTTTTCGTTCTTTCTTGATTTATTCTGCTTTATTGAGGAACCCTTTTCAACGGCTTTGACCTGTTCTCGAAATATAGTCAGCGTGGAATCTGTACCAACCGTTTCCGTCAGTTTCTCGTATGCCCCGATGGTCATTGCCAGTCCCGGATGCAGTTCGTTGAGCATGACAGTAGTCACTTTGTGTTTTTCTGCAACCGTTCTCAACCGCCTGTTCTCTTCCCGGTACTCATGCCATTGTACCCAACTAACAGTAAACAGGGCAAAGAATACGAGCGTACAACCTATACCAGCCCATGCATAAGGGCTTTTGTGCCAGCCATCGGGAACTCTGCTCCATAACAACCTTATCGCATTTATCGCCTTGTCGAGGCGGATAGCCTGCCATAGTCCCAGTATGACACCTTGATTTTGCTGCACCTGTTCCGAAGCCTGCCTGTCTTTCTCCACATGGGTAGTCAGCATTTCCAATATCTTGTTGAGTTGTTCCTTGATGGTGGGAACACCATGCTTGTGCATATCCTTCTCGTTGGCTTCGGTATATAACCGCAGGCTCGTAACCGTCTCATCACCTATTGATTGTTTGTATTCCTCGATAGCTTCCTTGCTTCCGAAAATGGCATTGACATTTTCCGGTACATTGCCACTGAAGAACTGTATAACAGGCTCCAGCTTCGCTTCCAGCCTTTTCAGCGCCTCGTCCTTGTCCGGGCTGTCTTTTGCGTCCAGCTTCTTCTTGATTTCCTCGATGTCCTCCGCCAATGCCCCGATAAGGTCGGCTATGTTCTGTAAGTTGTCTTTCATCTTCTCATTTTTCTTGGTTTATGCTTGTTCTTTTCGTTGTCATTCTCGCCCCAACCGCTTTCGTTTCCTCCACCTCCACCGCCGGATGATACCTTGGCTTGGTGCGGCTGTACGCACAATTCCATGAGTGTGCCGATGGTTACTTGAACGATGTTGAAACCGGATTCAGCAGGATTGCCGCCGTTGCTGTCCGTTTCCGCTCCGGCTGATGACGGTTGTCCTATAAAAGTATCTGCCGCACGGCTGTCTGTTGCTATGCCTTGCATGGTTGGTGATGTCCATCCGTCAAATCCTTTGTCCGGCATATGGGGTTGCCATTCCATGCCCTCGGCAATGCGGCTCCCGAACAGCCCGTCCAATTTATAAAAGCTCATGCTCCGGTCTATCCGTGAGCCGCTGAATGAGATTTCATTCTTTGTGAACGACACACCAACGATATTGCCATTGCGTCTGTCTAATTTGAAGTGTACCCCGATACCCTGTTTTGCCAGCCTGTCACACAAATCTGACCAGCAGTTACAATGGGGCAATGCCGCCTTGATAGCATCATAGATTTGGTATTTCATCTTGTCCTTTCCACGCAGGCGGTCACGCTTCACGTTCATCTTGCCCTTGGAGAAGTGCAGCCCGTATTCCCTCGTGAGAGCCTTGCATATCTTCACGTTGCGCACACGGTCGTTGCTGGCACTGATGGTATTTCCGTCATTGTCCACCCTGTTTGCCACGATGTGCAGATGCTGGTGTTCCCTGTCGGTATGGCGGCTCACGATGTACTGGGTGTTCACAATGCCCATGCGTTGCATATACTCACGGGCGATTTCGACCATCAGAGCATCCGTCAGCTTATGTGTGTCCTCATGGGCGAAGTCCAGTGAAATATGGTACACGGGGTTCTTCAACTTGCGCCCCGGCTTGTCGTCCGCCTGCCCTTGCATACTCCTTGCGATGGTAGCGTTATTGTCAAGCCTCACGTCCTTGCTGTCGATGAGCCGTGCCTTCTTCGGGTTGTTCACGTAGTTCACCACTCTGGCGAAGTTCGCCCGTTTCTTCAAGTCGCCCATCATATCCTCTCGATGATTTTGTTGAACTCGCCTAACAAGTCCGTGATTTTGCCTTTCAAAAGAGAAAAGCCCTGTTGGTGTGCCGTCTTCGCCAGTTGGTTCAGGTTGTTGCATCCTCCTTCCAGCATCCTTATCTGCCGCCTGTCCTCCTGTGTCCGTGCCGCCTCGACTTTGCCGTACAGCAACAATTCTCGCAGGAAGTGCAACGGCTTCTTTCCGGCATCAGCTATTCGTTTCATTACCGCTTTCCACTCGGCAAGCGTGAGCCGTGTGGATATGGTCTTTGTCCGTGCCTTGCCCTTTGCGGATTTAGGTCTGCCGCCTTTATGTGATTTTTCGTCGCCTGTCATACGCTTGTTTTTATCGGTTATAAAAGGAATGATGTTTTAGGGCTAAAATAGGGATGTTGCCGTTTCCGGTGTGACCGGGTCGCCGCTTGTCGCGTAGTTTTCGTGGACGAAAACATAAACTTGCCAGCCCTAAAACATTCCCCTGTAAAAATGCCTCTCTCTGTCATGTCTGCCATTTACGTACAAGAGGTATTACCGCCAGATATGGTCTGTTCGCCCTGTGTGATTGGCGGCTTGCCCTCCGTATGAGTTGCGGTCAAGCCATCATTTCCCGATACCGGTTGTTGGGATGATATTCGGTCTGTTTCTTCTTTCCCTCTTATCGCTTTTGCAAAGTTTTCGGCCTCCTGCTGCGAGTTGAAGATGTAGCCGCCCTTGCCGAAATCGCTCCAATAGCCGTTGAAATCCCGTGCCGTCTGCACAAACTTCCGCTCTCCGGCGACTTCAATATCCTTTGAGAAAAGCACGGCGAAGATGGTCGCTCCGCTCTTTGAATGTGTCCTGCTTTCGATGGAATACGGTATGTTTTCACATTCCGAGACGGTGACTTTTCCGTTATCCCCATCAACTTTTTCCGAGATAATTTGTGTAGAGGTTGCGCTGTTTTCACTTGGATTTTCGTCCGGGTTACTCTCAAGTTGCCGTTCATTATCCGTAGAATTTTCATCATCCTGCGGCTTCCGTCTGCGCTTCGGAGTATCTTTGGGTACAACAGCATCCATAAGCCACGATTGGATTTCAGAACGAAGAAAATATAGTTTGTTGCCCTGTTTGCGATATGGAATCCTATGTTCGGAAGTCATCGCATAGATGGTGGAAACGGACTTGCAGAGCATGGCAGACACGTCCTCAACCGTCATGATTTCCGGTAAGTGAGTAACGGCGGTTGAGGAAATGATCTGCTCAAACATTCCGGTCAGGCGGTCTATCTTCTCATGAAGTTCAGCTACCGACCGTGGAAGATTGTCAAAAGAAAGGTGTGTATTTTCGCTTTCAGTCATATATGGATTGTGCCTGTGTTTGAAGAAAGGGGATTAATCATTTTTGGCAAGGTTGTGCATGATGGCTTTCGCCTCTTCCGCAATCTGCCCCTGTGAGGCGACCGGATTCTGGCGGAGCCATTTCAGAAGTTCGGTTTTCTCAAAGTACACCATCTTGTTGTTGGGCTTGAAGTAGGGAATGACCTGATTGTGTGTCATTTTGTAGAGCGAGCTTTTGGAAATGCCTAAGAACATGGCGGCTTCCTCCAGATTCAGAACCTCCTTTGAGGCGTAAACCACGTTCTTGACTCTTTCCAGCTCCTGCTTCAGTCCGTCCACCACCTTTCGGAGCAAGGCGGTTTCGTTCGGTTTTTGTTCTATTCTACACATAGTCGTTTTTTTATAAATGAATTTGTTGTTTTGTCGATTTGGGTTGCTCCCGGTTCGATTTGTCAGTAAGCGTCTCCACGATTCCACATTGCAAATAATAAAAAA
>ULQY01007902.1_pt1 | contig 23958 bp, 15 predicted proteins | sample 1954671 | NCBI WGS metagenome assembly ULQY01 (sample SAMEA4835660, study PRJEB28245) | human gut metagenome | biome: gut microbiome; material: fecal sample | place: Denmark | collected 2008 | reverse complement strand
TGAATGAGAATAGAGCATGACACAGTTTAATTTACACAACCAGCATAGAAGTTTGTTATCTCAAATTTATCTTTTGCATATTGCCTAATCAAGCCTGCATAGTCTATCACTTGATTTAAGTATTTTCCAACATCTGCATCTGTGCTTTTCAATTCAACTATAATACATTTATGTTCTTCGGGAAATAACAAAACATCTGTACGTTTACCTAACTGATCCCGATTGTATGCTTTCAATTTATTAACTTCTTCTTCTGTCAAATCTTCTCTCAAAAATAGTTCTCCATTAATCTTTGCGTTTCGTAATTCGCATTCAGAAATACCCTTATAATGAATAAAATCTTCATTTAGTATCCACAAGTTACTATCAAGAGTGTTGTCAGTATGTTGTTTAAAAAGTAAATCATGAATTAAACGCTCATTATTCTTCCTCTTCCCAACGACCTGCAAATTCTGTATTTCCATTTGTTTTTTTAATATAAAATTTAGAATAGAAATAGCAGATTTCCGAGCAGATATATAATTTACAATATCTGCCCGATTCTTTTGAGGAATTAACTTGCTTACTTCGTTGACTTTTGTTTTAAAATGTTCTCTAAAATTTCCATCACTTGGATTAAGATGCTTCAACGAGTCTATTACGGATTTTATTTTCGCTTCCTTTTTAGAAGATAATTCCGCATTATAGTCTTTATATCTTCTCAAAAAAGTGGCTGTATCTTCTCCTAATGTATAACCTATTTTTTCAACTATACTTCGATCTAAAGCAAATAATTCAATTAATTCGTTTATATTTTTGGCAGTTATATACCACCCGACCCTAAGCCGGGTGGGTATAACTTATGTTTATAATTAGACCGCTAAGATAGTGATTATTTCTAAAATATCATAGAGAAATATCACTTATCTTCCAAGTTTAATAAGAGCACCGGATAGCAAGCATCCAATGAATCCTATGATGATTATCAATGCCATAATACTAATTTTGGATATTGATTTTATTTGACATATTATTTCTTGCGAGCTTTGACATCTATACTACCTTCTCCCATTTGCATGGAAAGCTCCGCTGTGTTGGAAGTTAAAGATTTAACTGTATAACGAACATACTCCTCACCGCTTACATAAGTTACGATTGTCTTACCTTCTGCGATATATGTACCACTACCATTTCCAAGATAGCCAAAACCATAATAAGTACCGTCAGATTTGAATGAGATAGACATGGCAAATTTGTCATAAGGATATTTGGTTACATCGTACCAAGTTCCACCAGCCATGATTTCTGTAACTTCCCATGTTCCATACAGTGTGTTCATAGGATAATCAAACTTAGATTCATCATCATCTGAGCAAGACGAGAAACTAACTACTGCTGCAAATACCAGCATCCACATTAAAAAAATCTTCTTCATACCATTTTTGTTTTTAATTGGTTAATACTAAAGTTTAAAAAAAAGCTCTCTCTCATTTAGCAATAACCCCACACATCAAGGTACAAAAAAGACGTAGTGCTACTGCCATACGTCGTCAAGGCTCACCACAAGCCCACTTACTCAATGGCAGCGCACTACGCCAATATGACGAAGTACACTTAACCCAATGAGTAAGTTCATTAATAGCCTTAGTGTTATCCGAGGTGGTGATTCTGACGACGATTAGGCTACTTTATTATTGAATAGTTGGATTTCTCCCCAATCATTCATGGTGCAAAGATATGGAAAATCTTGATATTTGGAAAGTTCCAAAAAGATAATCACTCAATATTTGCTTAAAATACTGATTTACAGATGATTTTATACTAATAGTTAAAAAGTGTAATTTTGGAAAGTTCCAAAAAAAATCGCAGCAATACTTTTCTTATAGCTTTAATAATAATATGGTTACAATTTTTTTTTGTCTAAAAAAGTATCATTTTTTTGGAATAGTTAAAATACAGACTTATCTTTGCAAAAGAATGAAGAGGAATTGGTTCCAACAATTCCTCTTCTCAAAAACCCTGTACGCGCACAAGGTCCGGAATCTTAATTGTATAAAAATCATGGATACAATTAAATTTTTCACAACCTACATCCATGGTAGATACATGGTTGTAGAAATCTACTATACTGATGGTAGTACAAAGACTTACAATCTCTATTAAATAGAGATATTGTAAATGGGAGAATTAATACTCTCCCATTTTTTATACCGCAAAAGTATTATATAAATCCCACCATACCAAATGATAAATGTTAAAAGTTACTTATATGCACGAATTTCCTTGGCTTTATTGACAAGCAACTCGTTTATAAGCCTATCAAGTTCCTCTTTGGAAACTTGTAGAGAAGGATTTGGGTTAAACCCTTTCTTGCGCTTTGTCCTCATTCTTATCTTTAAATCGTTTTTTATACGTGCCATAGTCATGCAATATTGCGCAAATATAAGTCTATTCTTTGAAAGTTCGTATAGAACCGAGTGTTAAATCTGAAAACATATTCGTCAATATATCGCTGGAGGTGCTTTTTACTAACCGAGTAATAAGTTCCAAATATCATTCTTTTAAAGTGCGACCAAGCATTTTCAATACCATTTGTACTTACTTGTATGACTTCTCCCTTATCTGTCGCATAGGTAGAGCCATAGTAATGTTTCTCATGGTCTACTGACCTTTGAATGTAATCATTGGTTATTCCTCCATAGTCCCAGCCGTCAGTATATATGACGCTTCCGGATTTAACATAGCCTTTTATCAGAGGGAGCAGTGTCCTTACTTTGGTATCGGGCACTACCTTTGCTACTAAATGACCGTTTCTTTCCAGCATTCCGAATACCGGAACTTTATCCTTGAAAGAACGACCTTGACATTTCTCAACTTTCTTATCTTTATGCCGGTTCTTGTTCTTGCCCCCAACAAAGGTTTCGTCAATTTCTACCTCATTGTCAAGAGTATGCTCATTTTCAAAACTTGTATAGAATCTAAGTTTATGGAGCATATACCACGCAGTTTTCTGTGTAACTCCCAAATCTCTCGCCAACTGGCAAGAAGAAACGCCCCGCTTGTGAGACAGAAACATGAATATCGCATAAAGCCAATATCTGAACGGCAATTTTGTGTTGGCAAACGGTGTTCCCGTTTTCACGTCGAAGTATCTACCAGTGTTCTTGCACTTGTACTTTCCATTGCTACATTTGTAGACTTTGGAAGAAGGGTCGAACGGAGATACAACTTTGCCGTTCCACCTCATTTCTTCAAAGTATCTAATGCAACTCTCCTCATCTGGGAAAGATTCTGTGAATAGTATGAAACCGTTCCTCTTTTCCATAGTGATTGCTTTTAAGACTTCTACAATATAGTAAAAATTCCCGATATATGCAAATAAATAGCTATATATTTTCAAGCTATCTAAATAATGGCTATATTTGTATCATAATACGAATTTCAAAGAACGACATTTAGTTTTGGAATTATAACCAAAAGTTATGAAAAAGAATCAAGTGTTACTTTGTATATAAGTGCCATATTTTTATCCAAATCTTCTTTTACCTTCTTTATTTGAGGGTATTTAGCAACAATTTTATTAACAACCTCATTCTGTATATTATCTATGAATATGTGTTCCTTTTCCATTTCAAAAATATCATTCTTTTTTAAGAATTCATTTTTGGATAAAATTCTTAATTTACCTCGAAGATCACTATCCTGATTTGTAATGAAATCACTGGATATTAAACAAAGCATATAACGCTTATCTATCTTCGAAGAGTTATCCATGAATGAAAAATCCATACCACATATATCTACAGTTTCATTCTTACTAGTCAATTTTACATCATTTTTCTTTTGTATTTTGGGATCAAGTAAATATGATCTTATATTAAAAGTTTCTGTCCTTTTATGGTCTACAAATGTTTTTTTATCTTTATCGTATGACTGATATTTTAATGTAAATGAGTCCTCATAATCCGAAGAGGGAATTTTATCCCCAGTAATTTCTTTATCATTAACTTCATCATGTATGTCATTAATATATCTTTGAATTTTTATTTTTTGAAGATTTTTCTTGTTTAAACAAAAACGGCTAAGATAGCGAAGAAATATTTTGTCATATAATTCAGATGTTGACAATTCTGTATATCTAATCTTATCTTCTTCATATAAAGGAAAGTAAAAAGATATATTAGTACCAGTTTGTTCATCTGAGGTAACAATAGGATCGCCTTCCCAAATAACAGCGTTTTCCTTATCCCAGAAATTAGCAGATAAAACAATCCTTCTCTTTTTTAAGACTCCATTTTCCTGATACGTACTATATATATCTGTCTTATCAAAAAAATGCAAATATTGTATCCTTCCTGTACCTAAATTATTGAAACTCTTAGATTCATCATAAATACTTCTTAGTCTCTTTAAATTTTCCTCATTGAACCCTATCCCTGTATCAGAAATTTCAATGGAGTTAAACTCTAAAATATCTTTCATAAGCATTTTAGAGAACTTCAATCGAATGGTAATGGTGTCTTTAGAGCCAGAAGTTGCCTCAAGAGCATTACTTATTGCCTCAAATATAGGTTGAAGATATGAAGTATGTTTTTTAATATGCCGCTTCATTAAAGATTTGTATGCAATATCTTGTTTTACAAAATGTCCGTTTTTTAAAATCTCATACATATTCAAAATGTTTAAGGATTGAAGGATATGCAAAATTAGCAAAAGTATTGGATTCCTATATGAACAGAATAGAAATAAAATAAAGGAAAGAAGATTTAGGGATTTTTCTCTCAAGAAGCTAAGTTGATAATCATTTAAAGATTTTAAATGATGTCCCCACTTCTAAATATAATAGCCGCTACAACTGCCAATCACAGTGTAGCGGCTGTTCATTTAGAGTTTAAAGCCTTTGGAGAGTTTGTTGACCTGATTGAGGGCATTGGGGGCGTCCTTGTGGGGGATGGCTCCTATGTCGGCAATGGGGATGCGATTTAGGACAGCTTTGATGCTGATGGAGGGTGGTAGGACAGCACGTTTGGGTGCTACGCATTCTTCATGAAGTTGGGCATCTGGTGGACGTAAGGGGTGCATGGAGCCGTCGTACTTGGGCTTGACAGAGTTGTTGAACTTGCGGTTGTACATGACGTCTTCACCTACCATTATTTTTTAGTAATGTCGGGCGATAGTCTAAAATGTCTGTTTGTATGCCTTTCTATCATTTCGTAAAATAAAGTCTATTATTGGAGTGTTATTTGTAGTAGCATTACCATAATCATAAAAAATATCGTTATGGATACATATTGTTTCAAAAAAGTAAAATCATCATCCATCTTAATTTTAATAGAAAGAGACGATGGAACAAAAAAGAAACAAACTTTGGAGAGAACAACAATGCAAGCGTGTCTTTAAGGCGAGAATGATTTATTATGCATCTTTTGAACATGATGTTATTGATGATGAAGGTAATTTGATTCATTCACCTCACTGGTTTGAATTGGCAAAATTGAGATGTTGGAAAGTCTATAAAACTACTGGTACTCCTTGTAGTTGTATGATTTGTCAGGGTGAACGTTACAATCGGCTGAGTTATAAAAAGGAAACTCAACGTATCATTCAAAAGGCAGTGGGATAATGAACAAATAAAAAAGATTAGACTTGAAGCCATTCAGCCTAACTTTTTTATAATTTCTAGAGACTGTAATAATGCGAATCAGTGTCTACCTCCCCCTCTGATTCGCATATATTACTAATATTTGTATTTGTATTCATTTAGTATGATCGTAGGAATTTTTCCTCTATCTTGTTCAGATATTAAATATAAATTTTTTCTAGCCCTCGAAGCTATAACATATAAAATACGTTTTGCATTCTCTATTTTATTAACATCACTAAAATGGGGAACATAATCTTCTAAAAGTCCAAATGCTATTACTGTATCAAACTCAGCTCCTTTTACTCCATGATTAGTTGAAATAGTAATTCCTTCTTTTTGACGAAATACCTTTCTAAAAGTATCAACATGCGAAATAAATTCTGAACCATCTTTTCTTAACTTTTCTATTCTTTTAGCAGAGCTATCAAAAAAAGCATTATAATGCAATTCTAAATAGTTATATTGATGTAAATCGACATCTAATTCACGGAGAAACTGAAAGAAAAACTTTCTTAAATACTCTAAGCCTTCTTGTTCATTTACAGATATACTGTTGCAAATATATAATATCTTTTTAGCAGATAGATTTCTATCAATTCCTATTGATATTAGATCTGTTTTTATTTCATTAGCCCAACGAAGCCTTCTTATATATAAAGATGGTGTTGCATCTGTTAATATAATACGTGATAATTTATACCAAAAGTTATCTATATCTCGTGCAAAAGGCGCCATACCAGGACCATCAAAACTGTATTGAGGTAAACGAGCCATTAGATTTCTTGTCAACCCAGATAAGTGAATCCACCATGGTGCAAGAACGCATATTTCATTTGGAGAAATACCACATTCATCAATATTGAATTGAATTATGCGAATTATTTCATCCTCTAAATCATTAATTGAAACTATTTTGTTATAACGAATAATGCTTTGATAATCTTTATATTTTCCAACCGCTTCTATCGTGTTATCATAGGTCTTGAAATAATCAAAGTACGATACAAGAAGAGATGATGACCTATAATTCTTAGTTAGTGATAATTCATTAAAATGTAATCCAGTTGTTTTCTCTAAATCAACTTTAGTCATAGGAAATCCACCTAAATTACTAAATATAGATTGATTGGGATCTCCTACAATGAAAGCCTTATTATTCTTTCCAATCTTTAAAATGGCACCTAGAATCATATATTGTAATTCTTTTGTATCCTGATATTCATCAACTAATACAAAAGGGAAAATATGTGACAATGTTTTACAAATGCCTTTATTATCTCTTAAAAGGAGATATGAATAATATAGGATCAGTTCAAAATCAATTTCTTTATTTTCTTTTAGATTTTGAAAATAGCTTTTAATTATAGACACTACTGATTCTTTTTTCTGAGAATTTGTACATTTTACAACCAATCCACGTGATGTAAAATAAAAACACTGGCAATCCCAATATGTAATTTTAGGCTTTGTAGATGCATATGGAACACATAAAGAAGTTAAATAGGATTCCGTATCGTGTGCGTTAATAATAGTATATCCATATTTAAGTTCTTCAATATACATATGATAAGGTTTGAGTATCCATTCAACACAAAATGAATGAATAGTACCAATCCATAATTGTTTAGTATCTATTCCTAACAATTCGATTCGTTCTTTTATCTCATCTGCTGCACGATTTGTATATGTAATGGCTATTATATATTGTTTATTTGAATTCAATTTAGATAATTCATAAGCAATTTTATAGGTTAGAGTTCTTGTTTTACCACTACCTGGACATGCTACTAATAAAACACTATCTTCATAAAATATAGCATTCTCTTGCTCTGGATTCAGATCTCCATTTTTCCACACAAACATATTTAAAGTCGATTTAATATATATAAAATAGGTTCTGTCTTTTGTATCCCTTTTCCTAAACACTCTTTTAATTCACCTAAGGTAATTTCATCTTTTTTATATGTAAGCAGATCGTTTTTCAGTTTGTCAATTTCTTCACTTTGTTTGTATGTGCTTAATACATATGTGAAAATCTGTAATAATAGCTCCTTGGAAAATTCAGGTTTAGCAAAGATAATGGCATCCAATATATAATTAGGAATATGAGTGGATGATGTTATATACTTACCCAAAAGTATAGCATACCATCCTTTTCCCATTTTATTAGCCATTGTTAAAATTCTTTTTCCGTATTTTTTTATGTCTTCTGATTCTATCTCTTCTTTAGATTTTTGAATAGCTTGTTCATCAATATACACCTTTTTTATTGTTGACAAAACAGCTTTTTTATTACCAGCTTCCAAAAAATCTATTTCAAATGTATGAGGTGCATAAAATGCTCCTATCCACTTATTTTTCTTTTTTAAAGCATCCAAGTTTTCTTTTCGAGTCTTTCCTCTTTTCGAAGCTTCCGTCTTTTCTCCTGTAATCGAGACATCTAAATCTGTAATAATTGCGCATCTTTTCTTTATTCTATGATTATGAAAGAGCTGTGCTAAATTTTCAAATCCAGTACTTCGTACATTTATCAGACTTATTCCCAATTCATCTAAGCTAACGCCTAAGGTTTGCTTCACCATAATAGGTATGAGTATTTCTTCAGCATCTCCTTCCACTAATATAACGCTTTTTGCAAATAATAAATTACTTCTTATAGCATCTAGGAACCTTTGCACTTTCATTATTTCTTCTTCGCCTAGTCCTATAAATGGCTGATATACTTCTGAATAATTACGATATTTTCCTAATATATTCATGCTGGAAATATTTGATACTTCAGAAATATGGGTAGAATGTGTCGAATAAATAATTTGTGTATCAGTATAATTTAGCTTATCAAATAATGCTTTCTGTATATGTGTATGAATATGAGCTTCTGGTTCTTCTATTAAAAGAAAATTTGCAATTTTATCTTTTTCTTTTCTATACTTATATTCAAGTAGTTTTAAAGTTAGAAATATAAGATTTGCTCCCCCTAAACTCAATTCATGAATACCACCTTCATAGTCTTCTTCTGGTTCTCCTATAAATAATTTTAATGACTGAAGTAATTTTTCAGCTTCACTAGGTAAGTTGGATTTAATAGATAGTGAAGATGGAGAATATGTAGTACCTACAGCCTCCTTTATAGTTTCAGATATATTATTTGTAATCATCTGTATATCATCCAATTCCTCTATGGATTTATTTAAATCATCAACTTTTATTGATATAGGTTTAAAATCTTCCTCCTTTATATCTTCACTTTTATTTTTAAGCAATGTTAATAATGGATTTTTTCTATTGTCTTGGAAGTCTGACACGACATCTCTTAATGCTTTAATAAAAGTAAATGAAACTTCTCGACTTATAGATAATTGATGTGGAATACGACCTCCATATTTTGATTCATCCATATCAAAATTAAAAATAACATTATCAAAATCCCCCATTAATTCACGCTGAACATTTTTATCATTGAAGTCAGCAGTACTTTTCCCTGTGAAAAATGTTTCATAATCCTCAATCGTTATTTTATCTAATATGCCATTCAAACCATCTTTATCGCCAGTCTCCAATTCTGCAAGCTGTTTCCTTATTTCAGGTTTGGGCCTAAAAAACAAATTATATGTTGCTTTCTTTGTAATGTCTCCTTCTACAACTCCACTTCCGTAAATAAATAAAGATTGGATTGCTTCATCATTAGATATTTCATTAAACTCTAAACTAATAATAATCCATTTTCCTTTCCAACTTTTCAAATTGCGATTAAAATCGTTTTCATTTAGTTTATATGCTGAAGATAACAAGCTGTCATCTAAAATTAGACGAATAGCTCGAAATAAATTAGTTTTACCAGATGCGTTTTCTCCTATTATAGTATTTATCCCTTTATTGAAAAGGAAAAAAGCATTTTCAAAATTGCGATAATTGACTAGTGAAACTTTTGATATATACATTATTGGTGTCCTCCTTTTTATTACTACTGCTTACAAATATAGCAATTATATAATTTTTTACCATTGAATTTTTAAGAAATAATCAGGGGAGTAACTTTTATATTTTTGTAGGATAGTTATTGTTAAAAAACAAGTCACTACACTGCATTATTACAGCAGTAGTGACTTGTTAGTTAGATTTTGAAACCTTTTGGGGACTTGGGGATATGGGCGGTGTTCGGGTCGTCCTTGTTGCCGGGCTTGGGGATGCCGCCGATGACGAGTTTGCTGCCTAACGAGTTCATGGCATCTTTGATGCTGAAACTGACAGGGGGCTGGTTCAGGTGCGGGGGCTTCTTTTCCGGAGGGGCGGAAAGGAAGTCGGGCGGCTGATGGACGTAGGGCTTGCCGTCGGATGCGGGGGACGTTATCGGTGATGCCGGAGATGTTCCCGATGCCGGGGGCTGGATGGTTGCCGATAGCGGCTGGATGGTGCCTGCGGTTTCATTTGTGCCGTGACCTTGGTTCTCGGTTTGGCTCTCGTCCTTGCTGTTGCTGTCTTCATTCTGTTTGACGGGTTTGAGGGAGAGCTGGATTTTGCGGTCAAGGGCGGCAAGGTCGGATTTGAGCTGTTTGAGCTGGTCTTCCTTTTTCCATGTTTCTTTGACGACTTCCTGAAGGATGGGGATGTCCTTGGAAATCTGTTCCACTTCTTTTTGGTATTTCTCCAGAAGAGGGGGAACGGTTTCGAAGGTGCGGAGGAACATCTGGGCGGCAATGTTGGGGTCTTTTGCCAGTCTGCCGCCGTTGAAGTTGTACAGGATGTTGCCTTCGCCACGGACGAAGAAGCGGTTTTCGATGAAGTCGAAGCCGTCTTTCATGCTGGCTTCGGTCTTTACTAAAAGGTCGAAGCCGTAGAGCTTGCCGATGGGCTGGGATGTGCCGTGGGTACGGGATTTGTCCTCTATCTCGGCGAGCTTTTTGGCGATGAGTTTGGGGTCGTTGCCTTTGACACCGTCCAGTTCGATGAGATTGAGAGGGTTGCCCTGGCCGTCGCGCTGGACGCGCTGCTGGAAGTGCTGTATGTCCGTGCTGATACGGGTGATCAGGTTGCCGTTTTTGGTGACGGTTTGCATTATGTTTTCCAGTTTGGCTTCGGCGGAGGATTTGCCACGGTGGAAGGATTTGCGCTCGCTTTCGAGGGAGGCAATCTGTTTCTCCAACTTGGCTTTGTCCAACAGGTCGGTGTTGCCGGAGAGGATGGCAACGTACTCGGAGAAGTTCATGCCGCCCTGCTCGTCCATGCTGCCCTCGTCGATGGTACGGGCACCCATCGTGCCTTTTTTGAGCTGGGTGATGAACAACTGCTTGTTGTGAAGCAGGTTGAATTTGTAGCTGTCGAGGGATTTCTCGACGGCGTAGTTGATAATATCGACTTTGTTGTCGGCAAAGAGTTTGGCTATCTCGTTGCCTTTTCTTACGCCACGGCCGTTGCGTTGCTCCAAATCTTTGGGCGTCCAGGGAATGTCGAGCTGATGGATGGCGACACACTTGTGCTGGGCATTTACGCCGGTGCCGAGCATGTCGGTGGAACCGAAGAGGACACGGATTTTGCCTTCTTTCATGGCATTAATCATTGCCATGCGCGACTTTTCGGTCTTGGCTTCCTGAATGAAGCGTACCTGGTCTGCCGGGATGCCGTAGTCGTCCACCAATTTGCGCTTGATTTCGCTATATGTGTTCCACTGACCGGGCTTGTAGGTGCCCAAGTCCGAAAAGACGAACTGGGTGCCTTTGTGCTCGTCGTACTTCTGGTAGTATTGGTTTATCAGGGCGGCGCAATGGGTGGCTTTGTTATCTATGTGGTCGTCGTATTTGTCCTCGTCGATAAGGCGCATGTCGAGGGACATCTTGCGGGCATAGTTGGTGGCAATGAGCATCTTGGCTTTTTCTTCCCGGCGGCTTAACGGGGGACGTCCGAGGACGGTGGCGTTGCCGGACTTGGCAAATGCAACCAATCGCTGGATGAAGTCCTGCTGGTCGGGCGTAGGCGGGATATTGTGCAATATCTCGTTCTTCTTGGGGCGGTCGATGCCGATGTCTTCGGCGGTACGGAAATCGGTGATTTCGTTGTACATGGCGGCAAGCTCCGGGACTTTGATGAAGTAACGGAACCGCTCTTTCTGGATGATTTCGTTGGTGACGGAGAACTCGTAGTCGATGGACTTTTTGGCAAAGACCGCCGCCCATGCGTCGAAGGTGTTGATGCCCTGACGTTCCAGTTCCTTGGGACGGAGGTATTTAAAAAGCAGATATAACTCGGTCAGGCTGTTGGAGATGGTGGTGCCGGACAGGAAAGTGGCTCCCAAATCCTTGCCGGTACGCTCCTGAATGGTGCGGAGGGCGAAAAGCATGTTCAGGGCACGCTGGCTGCCTTCGCTGTTGCCCAGACCGGCTACACGGTCGTGGCGGGTGGTGAACATCAAGTTCTTGAATTTGTGGCTCTCGTCCACGAGCAGGTGGTCGATGCCCATGAGCTTGAAGTCCACGACGTCGTCTTTGCGGTTCTCGATGTCGAAAGTGAGTGCCTTGATTTTGGCTTCGAGGTTCGCCTTGCGTTTCTCTACGCCTTTGAGCATACCGTTGGAAACGTCTTCGCCTTGCTGGGTGAGGACTTCGAGGTTCTCTTCTACGCTGTCCAGTTCCTGCTGCAAGATTTGTTTCTGTATCTCCGGGGATTGGGGGATCATGCCGAACTGTTCGTGAGACAGGATGATGGCGTCCCAATCGTTGTTCTGCATCTCACGCATGATGCGGACACGGTTTTCGGGGGTGAAATCTTCTTTGCCGGGATAGAGGACACGGGCATTGGGATAGGCGGTCTTGAAGGTCTGGGCTATCTCGTGGATATTGGCTTTCAGACCGATAATCATCGGTTTGTTTGCCAATCCCAAACGCTTCATTTCGTAGGCGGCGGCACACATAATCAGGGTTTTGCCGCCGCCTACTTCGTGGTCAATGATGCCACCGCCGTTGATTTTGGTCATCCAGATGGCATCTTTCTGACTGCCGTAGAGGTCAGGGATGCCCAATGCTTTGAGGTCAAGGTCGGGAAAGGACTGCATGGAGCCGTCGTACTTGGGTTTGACGGAGTTGTTGAACTTGCGGTTGTACATGTCGGTGAGCCGCTGTTTGAACTCCGGGGACTGTTCTTTCAACCAATCGCTGAAGCCGTTGCGGATTTCGTCTATCTTGCTATTGGCAAGCTGGATGGCTTCGGTGTCGCGGACTTTGACTACATCGTCGCCTACCAATACTTTTTTGGTGATGTCGGGCGAGGTGTTCTGAATGGCGTGTTTCATCAGGTTGAGTCCGTCGTAACGGCGGCTCTCGGCCTTGACGCAATATTGTTCGCGGATGCGGACGTTGCCACGGGCGGATGCGCTGACGCTGAACTCGTCGCGGCTGGCGGCGTAGGTAATCTTGACGTCGGTATCGAAAAGACGGGAGGCGTATTTCTCGTAGATGCCCATTGGTATCCAGCGTTCGCCGAAATTGAAGTCGAGTTCTTCAAACGGGATGGGTACGGGAAAGGCGGCACGCAGGGCATCGAGCGACTGTGAGGCACGGTCGTTGCCGGGGTGGTTCGCGATGTAGTCCTCTATCATTTCGGCTTTGGAAATGACGTTACCGGCAATGAATTTGTCGGCTATCTCGTAACCTTTGATGAGAGGATTGAAGAATACACGCCCTTTGAGGTCATCGAGCAGGGCGTCTTCGGTCTTGTCGGTGAGCCTTGCCATGTATTCGAGGTTGACTTCGCCGTATTTGTTGAGTGAGGCGGAAAGGGCTTCGTCCGAGGTATCGACGTGGGTCAGCTCGTTCTTGTTGAAGGCTACGGGGTGGTCGAAGATGTCGGCTTTGAGTGCCTGACCGTCTTTGTAGCGTTCCAGTGAGAGGATTGTCCGGTTGTCGTTGTCCATACGGATCAGGTCTATGTTCTTCGGGCTGTTAAGGTTGCCGAACTGACGGACAAAATCATCGTACAGGGCGTTGAGCTGGTCGCGCCGGACGGTGTTTTCTTTGCGTTCGGTGGCTTCGCTGTTGTAGAGGTCGTGATAGGTATCACGGATTTCTACATAGAGCGAGAGTTTGCGGAGCTGTCGGTCGGGCAGTTCGAGGGGATGGAACATCGGGGCAAATTGGGTGTCGCGGATATAGCCGATGCCCTTGTCCAGAACTACTAATGAGCCGTCTTTGTAATGGGACGGGATTTCATTGGGATATGGACGGGGCTGCATCCGCTGTTTGCGTTCCTCTTCGGCGGGGATTCTTGCCGCTTCTGTTGCTGCCTGGTCTTCGATTTTGGTTTCTGTCCGAAGCAGGATTTTGTTATCATCGCTGGGGACACCGGAGGCTGCCGGGGTAACGGTGGGTTTCACTACGGACTTTCCTTTGGGCTTCTTGCCGGTGGGTTGGGCTGTACCGGTAGCCGGTTCGCCGAAAAGGTTGCCTTGTACGGGCTGTTTTCGGGAGGAGGATGCGGAACGGCGTTTGCCGCGTTTCGGGGTTATCTGGGTACGCTCTTCTGCTGTGAACTCAAAGAGGTCGTACAGGCTCAATACCGGTGGAGAGAAAAGGGAAAGTTCGATTTCTTCTTTCGGTTCGGGCAACGGTTTTTCCACGGTAGCGGTTGTCGGTTCGGATCTATTTTCCGGTTCGGGAGCTTTAGTTTGCTCTGGTACTGGTTTCGGTGCCGGTACTTGTTCCGCTTCTTTGCTCTGTTCCGGTGCTTCATTCAACCGTGTGGGTTGGGTATGTTGCATCTGTACCCTGCTCTGCTGTTCTTCCAACGGGAGGAATTGTTGATAGAGGGGGACGTTCAACCGGCGGTAGAAGTCATTGCGAAGCAAGCTCCGGAGCTGGGAAGTGATACCGGGCAAACCTCCTTCGTGGATGTAAACCATTGCGGGATGCCCGTAGGGGTCGGTATCTACACAGGCTTTGGTATGGATGATGGGGATATTCCGGAAGATGTAGTCATTCGTACTGAACCCCTCCGGTCGCGGGCTGGAAGCGATGAACGCATGTTCGTCATCGGTAAGCGGCTCTGTCTTATCGGATTTCTTTTGAAGGATAATCAGGTCACTGCCTACTTCGGTGCCTGCACCGTCTGTAAAGAGGTTGTTGGGCAGACGGATGGCGGACACCAAATGGGAATGTTGCATGAGCTGGTAGCGGATGTTTTCATTCGCCGGGGAGTCCAGTACGCCCTGCGAGGTGATAAAAGCTAATATGCCCCCTTCGCGAATGTTGTCCAGTCCCTTCAGGAAGAAATAGTTGTGCAGGCTCTTGGCGGCGTGCTGACGGACAAGGCTCTTGCTCTTGGTGAATGAGGGGTCGAAAACCGCCACATCGCCAAAGGGAATGTTGGAAGCGGTGATGTCGAAACGGTTCAGGTAACGAAGCCCGCTATCCTCGAAACCGGTAATTTCTACTTTGGCTTCGGGGTGAAGGTGAGAGAGAATTTTGCCGGTCAGGAGGTCTTTTTCAAAGCAGACTATTTCGGGACGGGATAATCCGGCTGGGGATAATCCGGTGCGAGAGGGCTGCTGTTCGGATGAGTGTTGTTCAGATGACTGCTGTTCAGATGACTGCTGTTTGGCGGACTGCTGTTCAGATAGCTGTTGTTGTGCGGAATGTTGTTGGAAAGCATCGACAAATACTCCGGTTCCGCTCGACGGGTCGAGGAAACGGGACGGGGCAATTCCGTAGTTGCCCAATTCGGAAGCAAGAACTGATACAATGTCCTGCGGCGTGTAGAACGCCGTCAGGACAGAGTTTTTCAAACTGGAAAAGTAACGCTTGTATTCCGCTTCGTCTTTTGAATGGCTGCGGATGACGCTGTGGAGCTGGGAAACAAGTGGGAACAACTCGCGGTCGCTCTTTGTCCAACGGGCAACGTCGGCAAGGCTGGAAGCGGGATTGAGCACTGCCTTGATCCCACCGAAACCGGAATAGGCACGCAAGACTGCCTGTTCTTCGGGGGTGGCGGTGCGCCCTTCACGCTCCAACGCAAATGCCAGTTTGATTGCTTCGATATTGTCTTTCAGGTGCGCTTTCTTATTGTATGCCATTCTCGTCCAACCAGATTAAGATGGTACCTGTGATTTCCGTATAGAGGTTGTCGAAAGCAGGCTCGAACTGAAAATCATCGGAAAGGGGGTATTTGGCAAACACTTCTTCACAAACCGGAAGGAGCTGCACGGCAAGGGTCTTGGCACTGCCCTGCGGCACTTCATCGCTGAACTCGTTCCAAAGGACGGTGACGATCACATCGTACTTTGAAAAGTGAAGACCGGCAAACAAAACCTGATTGGCGGCTTCGGCGGCGGCATCGTGGGTAGAGCCGGAACGGACAGATTCGCTATACTCTTCGGCGGCACTGTCGGCACGGGCGGCGATAAAGTCGCTGTCACCGGCTAATTCGGGATGGGATTCTTTGAGGAAAGAAAGCAATAATAAACGGTAATAGGACAATTCCTGCGGTTGTTGTCCGGGGTGTTTCTGCTGCTGTTGCTGCTGCTTTCCTTGTTGCTGGAACTGTTGTCTGTTCTTATTTTTCTTATTCTTATTCTTATTCATTACTTGGATTTTTTAGAGGTTGGAAAGGAAAAGGTAACATTGAACTGTGCATCGAAGGCAAGGGCGGCATCGAATGATTTGCCGCTCTTACCCTGCAAGCCTTTGATAACACCGGTTTTGCCTTTGGTTACGAGTTCGGTGATCTGTTTGTCGGTCAGTTGCTTGTTACAGATGCCGCGGAACACTTTCAGGGTGCAGTCCACATTGCTGCATTTGGCTATCTTGTTGAAGAACAGCACATGCCCCTGCTTGCATTTGGGGCAAACGGGACTGTCCGTTGCGGACGCTATGGAGATAGTGGCATTGAGCAATTCGGTGGTTATCTGTGCGGTATAGACTTCTATCCCGCGGTGGAAGGTGTCGGAATCCATCCCGCCGGTTTCGATCTTGGCAAGGGCACTCTCCCAACTGCCGGTCATGGAGATGTCGGCTATCTTCTTGTCCCGGACAATGGAATGGACGGCCAGCCCTTTTTCAGTCGGGACGAGGGATTTTTTCTCACGGCGGATGTAGTCACGGCTAAACAATGTCTCGATAATGGCGGCACGGGTTGCAGGCGTGCCGATGCCCGCCTCTTTCATTGCCTGACGTTCTTCTTCGTTCTCCAACTCCCTGCCTGCGCTTTCCATTGCGGCAAGCAGGGTGCTTTCGGTATGCAGCGGGCGGGGCTTGGTCTGTTTCTCCAATGCTTCGCTATTATATATAGGTAGGGAGTCGCCCTGGTGAAGTTCGGGCAGAGTGGCATTGTCCTCTTCGTCTTCATCGGGAAGGTTGAGCACGGAACGCCAGCCGGGAACCCGGATGATGCTGCCACGCACGGAGAAGGTGACACCGGCAGACTGCAAGGTGACGGCTGTCCGCTCCATCAGGCATTTGGCGGAGAAGGATTCGAGCACGCGGGCGGCTATCATCTCGTAGATGGTGCGCTCGTCCGGTGAGAGGTCGCCGGGGAGATTCTCGGTGACGAGCAACGCATGGTGGTCGGTGACCTTGGCGGCATTGACGCTGCGGGAGTTGAGCGGCTGACCGTCCAATGTAGCGGCATAGGCTGCAAAACGGGGGTATGAGGTCAAGAGGCGGATGCGATCCGGGATAATCTCAAATACATCGTCGGAGATATAGCGGCTGCCGGTACGGGGGTACGAGGTGACTTTCTTCTCGTATAGGCTCTGTGCTATGGAGAGGGTCTTGTCGGCGGAAAAGCCGTGCCGGACGTTGGCTTCTTTCTGGAGGGCAGTCAAGTCGTAGAGTAATGGAGGCTCCTGCGACGCTTCCTTTTTCTCGGCGGCGGTCACTTGCAGGGTGCCGGAGGACTGGATTTGCTGCAAGTGTGCGGCGGCTTCGTCCTGACGGTCATACTTAGCGGCGGAGAGGGCGGAAAAGGTGATGCTGCCGGTGCCGGACTGCACCCGTAGCTGCCAGTATTTCTGCGGGGTGAAATTCTTGTTCTCCATGTAGCGGTTGCATATCATCATCAGGGTGGGTGTCTGCACCCTGCCGAGGGAGAAGACACCACGCCCGGCGGAGAGGCAAAGGGCTTGGGAAGCATTGATGCCGACGAGCCAGTCGGCTTCGCTGCGTGCCTTGGCACTGCGGTAGAGGTTGTCATATTCTCTGCCGTCTTTCAGGTTGTCCATGCCCTGACGGATCGCCTTGTCGGTAAGGCTGCTGATCCAAAGACGGGAGAAGGGCTTGGTACAACCGAGGTAATGGTAGATGTAGCGGAAGATCAACTCGCCTTCGCGCCCGGCATCGGTGGCTACGATGATGCTCTCGGACTTGTCAAACAGTGACCGGATAACGGCCAGTTGTTTGACTGCTCCGGGGTCGTCCTTGTACTGCTTGCCGTCCTTCACCTGACGGGGGACAAGCTGGAAACGCTCCGGAAAGATGGGGAGATTCTCCCGGCGGAAGCCTTCGAAGCCGTAGGCTTCGGGCATTGCCAATCCCACCAGATGACCGAATCCCCATGTAACGGTGTAGCCGTTACCTTCCATGTATCCGTCCTTGCGCTCTTTAGCGCCCACAATGAGGGCAATATCCCGTGCCACACTCGGTTTCTCTGCAATAATGACTTTCATAACTTTACTTTTTTAGGTTTTACGTTTTTATAATTTTCTTCCTTTGCCGCTCTTTTTCTTCACTTCTTTCTTTTCCTCCTGCTTGGCGGCTTCGACTTGCGCCGGTTGTGCCGCCGCCGGTTTCAGCGGTCGTTGCACATGCCTGGTGGCTTCGTCGGTTGCACCGTTGTTCACCGCTACCTGTGTCTTGTGGTCGGCTGTGGGGGTGATTTCCCTTGCCTGACTTTTGGCTTTGTCGGGATTGTAGCGGAAGAAGTCGGGCTTGCCCCGGTCGAGGTTCATGCGGACATAGGCATTGAACGGTTGCCCGTCGCGGTCTTTCATGCCGGTGACGTAGATAGTCTCCATCTTGCCGAATTTCTCCTGCTGTTCGGGGGTGAGTTCCTTGCCGAGCAGCCTTTTGGGGACAAAGAATTTGGCGGCGGCGGTCTGTGCATTGTCCTGGGACGGTACGTTGCCCTGCGACTGTGCGTCGGATGCCTTTTGCTGCTGTTCCATTTTCTTGTAGCGGTTCCTGTCCAGCCCGTCGAAGTTGTAGTCGAACTTTTCTTTGGCTACGTTGTACTGCATGTAGGCGTCGAACTTGCTTTTCCACTGCGAGTCCATGCCCTCTATCAGTACTTTGCCGCCTTCGGAGAGCTGGCGGTGTTGCTCCGGGGTGAGGGTGACGCCCTTGATCTCCATCGGGATAAGGATGTCGTCCACCGGAACGGCGACGAGGTTGTTGGTCAACTTGTCCAGTGAAACGAGGCAGGGCTTGGGGTCGCCGCCGTCCAACGGGAGAAGGACGGGATGACCGGCGTTGCCGGTGGCGAGGATATTGTCCCTTGTTTCCTTGTCCAACAGTACGCCGTGGAACGGCAGGTCGAGGGCGGCTTCGCGACGGTAGCAGTCGATCTTCAAGTCCAGTTTGCCGTCCGCGCCTTCCTGAAAATGGATGCGTCCCTGCGTGGTGATGGGGATGCCCTCTATCTCGGTGGAGATGGTGACCAGACCGGACTTGCCGCCGGAGAGGACGGCTGACAAGTCGCCGCCCTGTTCCAACGACTGGCGCGTGATGCCCAGACGGCCGAGCTGTTCCCAATCCACGCGGCTCTCAAAAGCCAACGGCTGCGCCTGCTGTTCCGTTTCGGAGGGAGATTCCTGCTCCTGTGCCAGTATCGGATAATCATTCGGATTGATCTTGTACAGGTCGATGAAAGCCTTGTTGTCTTCGGGATGTCGGAGCATGTCGGTAAACACGTCCAGCGTATCCAGCAGGGAGGCGGGAATACGGTAGAAAGGAAAGTCGGTGGGTTGTTGGTACTGATGCCTGAAATTGAGAAAAAAGTCCTCTAAGATGGAGGACTGCTTGTTCACTTTCAGAAAGTCATCGAGATTTTCCATCGAGGGCAGCAATAAACGCCATATCCCTTCCTTTGCAGCGGACTTGTCCACTGCCTTGAGTTTGCCATCGTCGTTCTTGTCGGCCACGAGCAATACTTCTTCTTCATTCTGGTTTTCTTCCATTGTCTTTTGTTTTATGTAACTTGCATCAATTGCAATGCGGGGCGAAAGTAGATGCAAGCAGTTGTAATACAATGGATTCTTGCAGGGGTGGCATTGAGTGGCACCCAAGTGGAAGCAAGTGGCACCGGCGGAATAAAATTGATTTTCACCGGGCATTTATTTCTCCCGTGATTAATTTTATCTTAATTTTGCCAAAGGTTGTGTCGCGTGGCATGATACTAAAACACGAATTATGAATAAAATTTATTACTATATCCTCTGTTTTGCCTGCTTCGTATTAGCGGGCAACCTGCCCACCGGCACGATGGCAGCGGAAAGAGGAACCGAAAAAACGGAAGTGTTGCCGGACAGCCTGCTGACCGACGACTACGTTTATGAATATACCTTCTCGGACTTCGACAAGGCGGTGCGGATCATCAAGGAACTGCGCAAGCGGAACAGCTATTCATCCTACCGGCTGGACGTGACCGAAGGCGACCTGTATTTCAATACGGGACGCTACCTGCAAGCACTGAAATACTACAAACGGGTACTGGAAAGCGACACGGTGCGAAACAGCGACAAGGAATATATGGAGCAGGTACACCGCATGATTTCCTGCTACGACTGCCTGCACGACGAGGCAAAGAAAGCGGGCTATGTACGGCTGCTGTTGCAGAAGGCGGAGCAGTGCGGCAATATGGAAATGAAGTCCATCGCCCTGTTCAATATGGGAAAGATGATCTATTACCAGGAGGACAAGCTACGGGGCTACGAAATGATAAAGGAAGCCATCGCCCTGATGAAGCAGACGGACTATACCTATAAATATGACAACTTGCGGTACGATTACAATTCGCTGTTCATCATGCAGCAACGGGACAAGCACTACAAGGATGCGCTGCAAACACTGGAAGAGCTGGAAAAGGTGGTGACGGAGGCAACCGACGGGGAACCGGGCATCGGCAATCTGGCGGAGAAGGAGAAGAAAACGCTGTATGCGCACCGTGCGGTGGTGTTCTCCCGGATGGGACGGATCAGCGAAGCGGACGAAGCCTACCGGAAATGGGAAGCCATCGGTGAGGCATATACCAAAGACGATTACCTGATTATCCCTTATCTGATGGACAGGAAACGCTATGACAAGGTGATAGAGATGTACACACCGCGCGAAGCCTTCCTCTATGCCAACAAAGATACCATCAACTACCACATGATGACGGCGAAACGCTCGCTGGCGAAAGCCTACGAGGGCAAAGGGAACCATAAGTTAGCATCGCGCTACTATGAAGCCCTCGCCATCCTGACGGACAGCCTGAAGGCACGGGAACAGCAAAGCTCCGCCATCGAACTGGCGACCATCTATGAAACGCACGAAAAGGAAGCGGCACTACAGGAACAGACGGAACGGGTGAAAAGGCGCACCACGCTGCTGCTCTCTTCCGGGGTGGTTCTTGTTATCTTAGTGATGCTGTTCGTATTCTATGTGCGGCATACCCGTACCATCCACCGGAAGAATACGGCCATGGTGAAAACGATTGATGACCTGCTAAGTTATAAGGATGAGTTGGAAGAAACCAAGGAGAAACTGCGCAAAGTGACAGAAAATAACGGTACTGCCGACTTGCCGGATACTCGCATCGTACCGGATAACGATGCGATAGCGGATAAGGAGAAAATAACGGGTGCGGACGATGCAGAAGAAGCGGACGGACGGACAGATGAACCGTGCCCGGAGGCATGTGAAGAAACGGTAACCGACACGGAAGAGGAAGAGAAAAACCGGATGCTGTTTGAAAAGCTGGACGATACGGTCACACGTGGCAAACTATATCTGAACCCGGACTTGTCACGGGAGGATTTTGTAAAGCTCACGGGGGTGAACAAAACCAGAGTGGGAAAGATGGTACAACAGAATACGGGGCTGAACACAACGGGATATATCAATAAAAAACGGCTGGAATTTGCGGCAAAGTTATTAAAAAACAATCCTGATTACACCATACCGACTATCGCCGAAAAATGTGGATTGCCCAATGTCCCTACCTTCAACCGGCTGTTCCGGAGCAAATTCGGCATGACACCCAGTGAATATCGAAAAATAATGTAAATAACTGGAAATAAGGAAGATAAAAAGAAAACCGGACAAAACGAAAATGGCTTGTGCCAAAGTGGTATATATTTGTGCCAAAGTGATACATGCCGAATCCTTTTTTTCTTGGATGATATTTCCATAAGGGCTACCTTTGAACTGACTATTAATTTTAGCCGGTATTGTTCAAACGAAGCAAAGGTAATGAAACAAAGGTGTGCGGATATATTTAACTCTTTTTATTTGGCTGTTAGAAATAATTTTCTAACACACACACACACACACACACACAGGAGCAGACGCATATAAACAAAGTTCGTGCGCGCGTAGTATATCTAAAAATCAACAAAATACAATATATATCCACAAAGAGAATATCTTTTCTTTTTGTGGCTTTTTTATGTTCCTATCCCTCCTTCCGGAGTATGTGAAATCAATCCATAAAGAGACTATGATAAGAAGAATGAAACGAACAGGATTTACCCTCTTGCTCGCATTGCTTGCGTTGGCAGGCAAGGCACAGGACAAAGCGGCAGCAACAGCGGATACCGCCTTTGTGTTCCGCTTTGTGCCGCGGAAAGACGTGTTCTATGTGCCCTACGCCGGCAACCAGACGGAGTTGAACCGCCTTTGCGCCGTGCTGCAAGCCCACATCGACCACCTGCGTGCAGGGCGGATGTACATCTCGGTGAGCAGTTATGCCGCCACGGGCAACGATGAGACAACGGCACAACGGATGGCTTACCTGCGTAGCAGCCGGGTGAAATCGGAACTGATACAGCGCATGGGCATCACCGAGCAGATGTTCGTCACCGACCGCCGCATTGCCACTCCCTACGCCGACAGCCTGCGGGAAGTGGTGGTGGTTGCCTTCCCCGCCGGTGTGGAAAAGATAGAACGGATTGCCGGAACGAAAGCCGCCGAGACGGTGCGGAGCTATTACCGCGAGATTGAGGAACAGCAACAAACCGAAGCCCATGCCCGGCTTGCCGCCGAACAACAGAAACAACAGGAACTTGCCGCCCGCGAAGCCGCCGCGAGCCGTGAAGCGGAAGCTGCACTCCGGAAGGCTGCCGAAGCGGAGGAACAACGCCGGACAGAGGACGAACGCCGACGCCTTGAAGCCGAAGAGCAGGCACGTCTGTCAGCCGAAGCCAAGCCCTACACCTTTGCCCTGCGTGCCAACCTGCTGCGCTGGGCTACGCTCACTCCCGACCTCGGCATCGAATGGCGCGTCAACCGTCACGTGGGCATCCTCGTAAACGGCTCGTGGACTTCGTGGTCGTGGAGCGACAAAGACAGAAGATATGCCCTCTGGAAAGTATCGCCCGAAGTGCGCTATTATATAGATAAGGAGAAACGGGGCTATCTCGGCGTGATGTACCACATCGGCGAGTTCAACTACAAGCTCGGCGAAACGGGCAAGCAGGGCGACTATCAGGGCGGTGGCATCACGGGCGGCTATACGCTGCCACTGAACAGCCGGCTGTCGCTGGATTTCCATGCAGGCATCGGCTATACCCATGCGGAGTATGACAAATACCGGGTGACGGACGGGGTGCGTGTACGCGGAGAGAACCAAACGAAAAACCATTGGGGCATCAACCAACTTGGCGTCACGCTGGTATGGTCGGTAAATTGAGAGTTGAGACTATACTTTAATGTTGAAAATCAAATAAGGTTTTGAACGAAGTTAATTAAAAATTGAGAGACAGATGAAGAAAACAGCCATTCATAAAATGATAAGGGGCAACCGAAAAATAAATTTGTCCGGCATCTGCAAGCTGCTGATATTTGCAGCCGTATGCCAGTCATTCGGCAGTTGCGTGAAAGATGACCTGCACAACACCCCGCATCCGGACAAGGGCGCGGTGCGGGTAACCACCGACTGGACGGGACGCTCGGAAGAAGCCGTGCAGCCCGAAAACTACCTGCTGCGCATCGGAGAAGAGAGCCAGGAGGTGACGGCGGAAACCAACACCTTCAAAAGCCTGCTGGCGCCGGGCACGTACCGGTTGTTAGCGTACAATACCCCCGAAGGTGTTTCCGTGACAGGGAATACCGCCACGGTGGACACGAAAGACGACGGCACACTCACTCCGCAACCGG
>ULQY01043624.1_pt1 | contig 24551 bp, 20 predicted proteins | sample 1954671 | NCBI WGS metagenome assembly ULQY01 (sample SAMEA4835660, study PRJEB28245) | human gut metagenome | biome: gut microbiome; material: fecal sample | place: Denmark | collected 2008 | reverse complement strand
ACAAAGAAGGTTATTAATATTTATATCATCCTCTACAATTAATATATTAGGCATAACTTTTACTCCTGTATTTTATAATGTAAAATAGTCATCTATTTTATGAGAAATGGCATTAAATAAAACAGTTTTATTAATCCGTGCTTTCCTGCCCCTTATCTCTCATTTTGTCCTTTTCTTCAAAACTATTTTTGCTCATTTTGTCCGTTTCTTCAAGATTATTTTTGTTTATTTTGACCGTTTCTTCAAAACAATTTTCGAACAATTTGTCCGTTTCTTCAAGATTTTACTTTATTTATAAACAAAAAAACAGCACGACTATTCCCTTTATCCAGAAATAAATCGTGCCATCTTATCTTATCTTATCTGTATTATAATCCTAATTATTCTCTTCTCTCGCCATCGCAATCTGCTCCGGTGTTATAGGCAGCTCATAGAACCTCTTTCCTGCTGCGTGGCTTAGTGCATCTGTCACAGCCGGAAGTGGTGTATTTATTACAACCTCTCCTATTGACTTAGCACCAAATGGTCCAGCATCCTCGAAGCTACTTTCAAACTCAACATTAATATGTCCAATATCCATCCTTGATGGTATCTTATATTGCAGGAATGAGTTCTCATAAAGCTTTCCCTTATCAGAATATGTGATATTTTCAGACATTGCCATACCAATTCCCTGAAGGATTCCGCCTTCTGCCTGTACTCTTGCAAGATTAGGATTAACCGGTGTTCCACAGTCAACGCATGCATCATATTCTACAACCCTGCTTTCGCCTGTAACAAGGTCAACTTCAACCTCAGCTGCACCTACCATAAATGGTGGTGGTGAAATAGGTGATGTATGTGTATTAGTAACAGAAAGTGCCATATCATTGCCACACATAGAAGCTGTTGCTATATCACAAAGACTTACTGATGCACCCTTGTGCTCTCCAGCCTCACAGCTTACACAGCTTCCGTCAAATGTAACCTCACTCTTATCACAGCCTATAAGCTTTGCTCCAAGACTTTCGATTCTGTTTCTTAGCTCTAAGGCACAGTTCTCAACAGCCTTTCCGGTAACATATGTTGTACTTGATGCATATGATCCTGAATCATAAGGTGATATATCAGTATCAGCACCGAATACACTTATGTCATCAGTACTGCACTCAAGCACCTCCGCAGCAATCTGTGCAAGTATTGTATCACAGCCTGTTCCCATATCAGCAGCACCGATATTCATTGTATACACACCCTCATCATTAAGCTTAAGTGTGGCACTTCCCACATCCACACCTGATATACCAGAGCCCTGCATAGCCATACCCATTCCGACAAAACGTGCCTTCGTATCAGATATCTTTCTCATAGGATACTTCTCATCCCATTTAATCATCTCTTTAACCTTTGCTAAGCATCTGTCAAGCGCACAGCTTGTATTTACCTGACCATAGTAAGCAGGCATTACATCGCCCTCCTTAACTATGTTTTTAAATCTTATTTCAAAAGGATCCATATGCAGCTTATCAGCAAGCTCATTTACAGCAGATTCAACGGCAAAAAGCCCCTGTGTGGCACCATAACCTCTGTACGCTCCTGCTGACATAACATTCGTGTATACAACATCACTTACAAAACGGAATGCCTCTGCCTTTCCATATAACGGTATTGACTTGTGTCCTGAAAGACCTACTGTCGTTGGTCCATGCTCCCCATAAGCTCCTGTGTTAGACAGAGTATATAAATCTATTCCTTTTACGATACCATCCTTAGTTGCACCAAGCCTTACATGCATCTGCATCTCATGTCTTGGAGATGAAGCTGATAATGACTCTTCCCTTGAGAATATAATCATAGCTGGCTTCTTAGTCTTCCATGTGACAAATGCCGGATATATTTCTGAAACTGAGGTCTGCTTTGCGCCAAAACCACCACCTATTCTAGGCTTTGTAACACGTATCTTTGATGGAGATATTCCAAGTGCGTGTGATATGATTCTTCTGCAATGAAATACTATCTGTGTAGAGCTTACAACATGAAGTCTTCCATAAGTATCGATTGTACAGAATGTCCTGAAGGTCTCCATCATACTCTGCTGGCATGCCTTTGTATGATATGTCCTGTCAATTACAATATCACAGCTCTCAAGCACCCTATCTATATCACCATTACTGCACTCATCATGTGCACATAGATTTCTTTTATTATCAGCTCCGACAGGACACATTGCTTCCCAGTTATCCTCCGGATGAACAAGTATCTCATTATCCTTTGCCTTTGTAAAGTCAAGCACTGGCTCAAGTACCTCATACTCTGCCTTAATAAGCTTCATTGCCTTGTCAACACAACGTTCATCCACTCCCGCAACAATAGCAACCGGGTCGCCTATGAATCTTACGTGTTTATCAAGAATAAGCCTGTCATAAGGACTTGGTTCAGGATAAGTCTGTCCGGCACAGGTGAAACGCTTCATATTCTGGTCAACATCCTTATATGTATATATTGCCTCTATTCCAGGTACCTTCATTGCAATATCTGTATTAATGCTCTTAACATATGCGTTGGCATATGGTGAACGCAGAAGCTTTACAACAAGACAATCCTTTGGTGCAATATCATCTGTATATACCGGCTTTCCAAGAAGCAGCTCCATTGCATCCTTTTTTCTTACCGCTTTATTAACCGACTTCATTACTTCACCTCCTCTGCTATGTTTTCTTTATTTTCTACACTGGCTTCCTTCGCCTTTTTTACCTTGAGGTAATCCATAATTCCTCTTAACTGGCCTTCATAACCTGAACATCTGCACAGATTTCCCGAAAGGAACTCCTTTATCTCATCTTCATCAGGATAAGGATTCTCCCTGAAAAGTGCCAGTGCATTCATAACAAAACCCGGATTACAGAAGCCACACTGCTCTGCCCCCTGGTCAGCTATAAATGTAACGAACTCTGCTGCCTCCTCTTGTAAACCCTCAAGCGTTGTAACACTGCATTTATCTGCTCTTACAGCAAGAACCGAACATGAAAGTACTGGTTTTTCATTAAGAAATACTGTACACAGTCCGCAGTTAGAAGTCTCACAGCCACATTTTACACTATAACAGCCATGCTCTCTCACGAAATCATAAAGAGTCATATCGCAGGCAACATCTGCCTTGACTGACTTTCCATTTAACTTAATATCTACTAACATATATTCTCCAATCCATACACTAATAAATCGATATATAAACAAATCTATATAAATAATACCTCAGCTATTAATAATCAATAACTAATTATTAATTATTTACAGCCCTTAATGCTCTCTTGGTAAGCTCTTCTGCCAGATGGCTTCTGTATTCAGCACTTCCACGCATATTACTCTCTGTAGAAACATTCTCCCTTACATATCTGGCGAAGCTCTCTATAGTCTCATCATTTACTCCGCCCTTAAGAATACCTTCCTTATCTTCTACAACAACAGCTCTTCCCGGTCTTGCACCTATGCATATATTATATTCACCCGAACCGCTAAAGCCCACGCCAGCACAGGTAAGAACCGGAAGGTCTGTTTCTGTTATTCTTACTGCCTCATAAAACATCTTGACTGGCTTTTTCTTAACTATAATGCTTACAATAATATCCCTGTCATAGCTTTTTGCCGCATACTCCTTTAGGGAAACTATTCCACCCTTATATAATTCAACGTATGAATCAAGTCCAATTAATAATGTAAGAACATCAGAAAATCCATATCTTCCATATATGCTTCCACCAACTGTTGCAAGATTTCTAAACTGCACGCCAACAATATGCCTTAGTGCTTCCTTAGCGCAGCCATTCGTATACTCATTAAACCCCTTATGGTTTTCCAACTGTCTTAGTGATGTCATACATCCAATCTTAAATTCTTCTTCTGTCTCTTCAATCTTATCAAGTCCCAGTCCTGACATGTCAATCGCGGTATTGATTCTGTTATCACCCATACGCATCCACATCATGCCGCCGACAATTCTGTTAGCCTTCTTCTGGTTAAGCTCGTAAGCCTCTTCAATACTTTCTACTTTCCTATAATTCTGTATATTAAGCATAAAAACTCCTCATTTTGATCATACTTATGCCAGAAATAAAAGTCCTGCTGTGCAGCTTTAAACAACCTTTAACCTTTTTCCTGACCGTTTCTTAATTACATCATAATATAACTATACTGACTTGTAAAAGCCTTGTCAATCTGATAAAATTCATTCGCGCACTTCTTTTAACTGTTGCTGTCAGATATATTCTGGCCAACATAAAAAATGTGTAAAAATAAAGTAGAAATGAGGATAAATATGAAGAATTTTAAAAGATTAACTGCTTTAGTCCTTGCAGTGCTCATGCTTATATCAACTGTAGCATGTGGCAGTTCTGCTGCAAACGACAGTACTACACAGGCTGCTTCAACATCAGCCTTTGATGTCATGTCACAATTCAACGAGGTAAGCACAAGCTACCCTCTTACTGTTACCGACCAGGCAGGACGAACAGTAACTTTTGAAAAAGCACCTGAAAAGATTGCTTCATCTTACTATATCTCTACAAGTCTTCTCCTTGCACTTGGATTAAAGGATAAGCTTGTGGGAATCGAAGCTAAGGCTAATACACGAAACATCTATAAGCTTGCAGCTCCATCCATTGTAAGTCTCCCTAATATGGGAACAGCTAAGGAATTCAACACAGAAGCCTGTGTTGCAGCAGCACCTGATGTTGTATTCCTTCCTATGAAGTTAAAAAAAGCTGCAGATACACTTGAAGGTCTTGGTATCAAGGCTGTTGTTGTTAATCCTGAGGATGCAACGCTCCTTAAGGAATGTATAACACTTGTTGGTAAAATAACTAACACAATCGGACGCTCTGATGCACTTAACAATTCTATCGATACATTTTTAGCTGATAATAAAGCCAAGCTTGCAGGTGAGAGCACTCCTTTAGTATATCTTGCGGGCAACAGCTCTGTTCTTTCAACAGCCGGAAGCAAGATGTATCAGAACACATTACTTAGCAATGCAGGCGGAAAGAATGCAGCCTCTGAGCTTACAGATACTTACTGGGCAAATATTTCATATGAACAGCTTCTTGCCTGGAACCCTGATTACATTATAATAGCTGCCGATGCAACTTACTCAGTAGATGACGTTATAAATGATGCTAATCTTGCAGACTGCAATGCTGTTAAGAATAAAAAGGTTGTAAAACTTCCTGGTGATATAGAAGCATGGGATTCACCTGTACCAGCAAGCTTCTTAGGAAGCATATATATTGCCTCTGTTCTTCACCCAGAAAAGGTTACTAATGATTTCTATGAAGAATGTGTAACTAAATTCTATGAAAGCTTTTATGGATTCACACCTGCTAAATAAGGATGATTTATGTTCAAAAATACTTCTAATTACCGGAACAAAATTATACTTTTATCAGTCATACAGGTACTGCTTCTTCTGGCGGTACTTGTATGGTCTGTCATTACCGGACAGTATCCACTCACATTAAAGAGCTTACTGTCTGGTGATACTATGTCTATTATGGTCTTTAAAAGGCTCAGGCTTCCCCGCGCCCTTATGGGTGTTATAGGTGGTTTTGGGCTTTCAATATCAGGTTATATATATCAGCTTATATTTAAAAACCCTCTGGCTTCTCCCGATATCGTTGGCGTTTCCTCCGGTGCAAGTGCCGGTGCTGCTCTTGCAATAGTCGCAGTTTCTGCTTCTGTTCCAGTCATCTCCATATCTGCTTTTATCGGAGCTGTTACAGCACTCATAATAACTCTGCTTACGGCTTATCTTGTCCCTGGCAGAAACAGTTATACAATCGTGCTTGCCGGTATAGCTATTCATTCTGTGGCACAGACTATACTTATGTTTCTAAAGCTTGCTGCAGATCCCGAAAAACAGCTTGCTTCAATCGAATACTGGATTATGGGAAGCCTTAATGGTATTTCAAGGGACAGCCTTGCTATTCCCTTCTTCACAACACTTGCCGGATTTATTGTAATAGCTTTGTTATACCGACAGGTTCTCATTCTTTCTACAAGCGAGGAAGAAGCCGTATCACTAGGTGTAAATGTGACAAGTCTGCGTTTTATTATATTAATGCTTGCTACTCTTATCGTATCATCAATAATATGTGTTACGGGGCTTATAAGCTTTATCGGACTTATCGCACCTCATATTGCCAGACTTCTTACAAAGCGTAATGACATATTTACATACATAACAAGTGGCTTCACAGGAGCTATTTTACTGACACTTGCTGATATACTGGCAAGAAGTGTATCCCCATCAGAGCTGCCAGTCAGTATATTTACCTCACTTCTTGGTGCTCCACTGCTTATCATTCTGCTTATCAGAGCTAATAAAAAGGAGGCGTTATGATGTCCTATTTATTCAATAATACATTTTCCGCAGACGGAATATCAGTATATTACGGCAGCACCTGTGCGGTTGATAACGTAAGCTTTGACCTTATGCCTGGACAGCTTAATGCTGTTATTGGCAATAACGGCTGTGGTAAAACCTCTCTTATTAAGGCCATCATGGGACTTATAAAACACAACGGAAAATGTCAGCTTAATGAACACTTACTTGAAAACCTCTCTGTTAAAAAAAAGGCACAGCTCATAAGCTACATTCCCCAAAGAAACAATCTTACTATAAGCATGACCGTCAGGGATGTATGTCTGCTTGGCTTCAATCCTCATATGCACATACTTGGAGGCTACACCACAGATATGCTCAGGCGTGTGGATAAAGCTATTGATATGGTTGGACTTAAGGGTTTATACGAATCAGACTTCTTAGCTTTAAGCGAAGGGCAGAAGCAGTTATGTATTCTGGCACGCACCATAATAGAGGCTTCCCCACTGCTTCTTCTCGATGAACCGGATAGTGCACTTGATTTTTCTAACCGTCATCTTCTTATGCAGCACATAAGAAGTATTGTATCCGATGGCAGATGCGCCCTAATGTGTATTCACAGCCCTGAGCTTGCTTTAGAATACTGCGATAATATACTTCTTATGAAGTCTGGGACAATCCTTAGCACCATTAATACACATACAGACTCTCTTGATATTATTAATGAAAAGATGTCTCTTATATATGATAATATTAATGTCATTGAATGTACTGACATTAACCATAAAACCCACCGCGTAGTTGTGGCATTATAGCCTATACCTATACTGCGTATATATGTCTATTTACACTAGACACGCCTACGTTATAAAAGCATTTACTGAAATGAGGTGACTTAATCTATGGATAATTGTTATTTAGACGCTCTGGCTGTAATTACTTTTTTTAAAATGTCCCATAAAAAGCACTTGTTTATTACGGGAGAGCGGGGAAGTGGTAAATCATATCTGTTAAACAGCATTTTAAACCAGATTGAAGAAACTATGGATATGTCTGATTTTTTCAATTATCTGCTAAGCCGCAGAACAGACACACCAGAAGTTGTTATTAAATCTAATCTTATAGATGATGGAAAAGAATATGTGATTGGCAGACCACGTACACTCACTCCTGTTTCCCCTAAAAAAGGCAACAACATGACCTCCGTAGAGGATGGCTTTATTAACTGCGCCTGCCCTGCCATTAAGAAGCATCTTATGACCTCTGCTGATAGTGTATTTGTTATTGACGAGCTTGGTTATCTGGAAAGCTCCTGTATCCCTTTTCAGGAGAACATTAAAAATCTTCTTGATAACTCACGCGTATTAGCTGTCATCAGAAAACAATCCACGGAATTTCTTGATAGTATTAAAAGCAGATCTGATGTACTTTTAATCGATATTGATAACACCTTCAGCTCTATTTCGTGCATTATTATGGCATCCGGTATGTCAAAAAGATTCGGTACCAACAAGCTTTTAGCCTCCTTCAACAACAACACTCTCTTTGAAAATGCGATAAATATAAGCCGTTTCGTAGACTTTTGTGAAACTCTTGCTGTAACCCGGCATGATGAGCTTGTACAGATATGTGAACAGGAACATATACATTGCATAAAACACAATATGCCTTACAGAAATGATATGGTACGTCTTGGTGTTTCACGTATTCTAAAGGAAACTAACAGACACAAAAGCTGCTGCACCCAAGGGATATTATTTCTTCCATCAGACCAGCCGCTTATCACTAAGACAAGCCTTCAGCTGCTGTGCCTTTTATTTATTTACTACAACAGCAGTTATTTTGTTTGTAACAGCACAGATAAATCCAGCAATGCCAATAATAATTATTTCAATAATAATAGTAAGATATGCCGTCTTGCTTTTAATGGAACTCCTGGTTCTCCTGTAATATTCCCAGCCAGATATTATGATGAACTGATGAATCTTCCACAAGGCAAGGGTGGCGGTTTTATTGCAAAAAAATATCCTGCACAGGTTGTTTTAGTTCCTGCACAGGATGAATATGAATTATATGATATTGATACTCCTGATGACCTTATTCGTCTTTCCCGGTATCTTCGCTAATTGCTGTACCTTATTTAGTTACAGCCTTTTCCTTTATTGTTGCTGCTTCTTCTGAAACAACTTCTTTAACCGTTTCCTCAGCTTTATCCTTAGGAAGAATTATGTTAAGTAATATTGCTACAAATGCTGCTGGAACAATACCAGACTCACCAAACATAAGCTGTACTGCCTGTGGTGTATGTGCAAGGATTGCAGGGCTTACACCCATACCATAGCCTACACCAAGTGCAACCGATACAATAGAAAGCCTTCTTGCATCAAGCGGCTCCTTAGTGATAAGCTGGATACCACTTACAATAATTGATGAGAACATCATAACTGCCGCACCACCAAGTACTGACTGTGGCATGATTGATATTAATGCTCCAAGCTTAGGAATAAGACCACATAATATAAGGAATACAGCACCAGATGCAAGTGCAATTCTGTTAACAACCTTAGTCATTGCAACAAGGCCAACATTCTGGCTGAATGATGTATTAGGAAGCACACCGAAAAGTGCTGCAAGCGATGAACCTAAACCATCACACATAACTCCGCCTGAAAGTTCTTTATCTGTCGCTTCTCTTCCTACTCCACCGACCATAACACCTGATATATCTCCAACAGTTTCTACTGCTGTTACAACAAACATAACAAGCACAGGAAGTATTGCTCTTAAGTCAAACACTGGCTTAACTGGCATGAACTTAGGAATCGCAATCCACTTAGCTTCTGCAACCTTATTCCAGTTAAGTACCCATGACTTAGTATATTCAACTCCCTCAGCATTAACTGCTGTATGTGGAAGCACACAGCCCATAATAGCTGCTACAATATAACCAACTATAATTCCAATCAGTATAGATGATGAACTAAGATATCCCTTTGTCCAGTGCTTAACGAATAATATAACAATAAGCACAACAAACGCCAGAAACAGATTCTCTAATGAGCCAAAGTCTTTAGCCCCGTTTCCACCACCGAATGAATTGATACCAACAGAAATAAGTGACAGTCCAATAGAAAGCACAACAGTTCCTGTTACAACTGATGGGAAAAATCTTCTTAAAGGCTTAATAAATGCACCAAGCACAGTTTCAAAAAGACCACCTATAATGGATGCTCCCATAATTGCACCATAGGCTAATACTCCGCCTCCCATAACCTTTGTTATACTGCTGAATACTCCGATAAATCCAGAGCTTGTACCCATAATAATAGGCACCTTGCCTCCAACAGGTCCAATTGAAAACAACTGTATAAGTGTTACAATACCAGCTATAATCATAGCATTCTGTAAAAGTGCAACCTGAATAGATGCATACTCACTTCCTGCTCCAATACCACAGGCTCCTGTAATAATAAGCAACGGTGTAAGATTTCCTACAAACATCGCCATAACGTGCTGAAGTCCAAGTGGTATCGCCTGTTTTAATGAAAGCTTTCCATTAAAATCATATGCCTCCGGCATAAGTTCTTTTATTTTTTTCATATATCCTCCGGTATATTAACCATAATCTATCTGTTATTAATCTCATATGAAGAAGGTCTAGGGAAAATCATTATTCAAGTACTGATTTTCCTTAGACCTTCCTTCTGTATGACCTACGCTTATTATCTCTGCACATCAAATGAAGCATTATTCATAAGTCGCTTAATCTGGTCAACGCTTGTGATGTTAGTATCGCCGCGGATAGCGTGCTTCATTACTGAAGAAGCTACTGCGAAATTGACGATATCTTCGTGCTTCCAGTCATTCTGCATAAGAGCATAGATAAGACCAGAAGAGAATGCATCTCCACCACCAACACGGTCAACAATCTCAAAATTGAGTGTCTTGCTTTCGTAAGTCTTTCCGTCAGCATAGTAGAAAGCCTTAAGAGAGTTATTACTTCCTGAATGAACATAACGTACTGTTCTTGCAATTGCTTTCATATGGTACTGCTCATCAATAGCCTTGAATACTCTGTCCATATCCTCAAATGATGGATCCATAGTAAGGCCGTCCTTAACATCTGTACCATCTGCATTGTATACATGGATAGGCTCAATACCTATAAGTACATCTACATATGGAAGATATCTGCTGAGTACATCCCTTGCTGTTTCAAAAGACCATAATGTACTTCTGAAATTAGGATCAAAGCTTACCGTAAGTCCAAGCTTCTTAGCTGCCTTGATAGCCTTATCTATAAGACGACGGCAGTTATATGAAAGAGCTGGTGTGATGCCACTTAAATGTAACCAGTCATAATCCTTTAAGATGTTCTCAAAATCTACATCCTTATAATCATATTCAGCAAATGCTGAGCTTCCTCTATCATATATTACCTGTGAAGGTCTTACTGAAACACCTTCTTCAAGGTAATAAAGTCCCATTCTTCCGTCAGACTTGATAATGTGCTTAGTGTGTACATCATTAGCCTTAAGGTAGTTGATACAAGACTTACCAAGGTCTGTGTTAGGTAATACTGTAAAAAATGTTGAATCTACACCAAGGTTAGCGAGTGAAACTGCTACGTTGGCTTCTGCTCCACCATAGTTAACTATGAAATTGTGGGTTGTAACTATCTTCTCATAGTTAGGTGGTGACAATCTTAACATCAATTCGCCAATTGCTATGAACTTCATACGTGCCTCCATCTATCATTAAACTTTAAACCTGATATTAAGTAATATTTTATGGCAATAATCTGTACTTTTATTGCTCTATATTGTCAAAATAATACTCCATTTAATGATACTACTTATCCTATAAAATTGCAAATTGTATTTAACGCATTAACTCATAAATACCGCAGTATTTTGTTGCATTAACACACCATTTCATTGTATAATTAAAAATATTTTGAAGCGAGGAAAGTAATACCTATGGACATTTACGAATCATTGAACTCTATTTTAGTAACTTTATTCAATGATATAATGAACATTGAAGAAAAGGCTTTAATTACAGATGAATTTTCTGACATCACAGTTACTGATATGCACATAATTGAAGCTATCGGAATTAAAGAGCCACGCACTATGGGAACAATATCCAAGGCCTTAGGCGTGACTATGGGAACTCTTACAGTCGGCATTAACGGACTTGTTAAAAAGGGATATGTAATAAGGACAAGAAGTGAAGAAGACCGCCGTGTCGTATATGCTTCCCTCACACCAAAGGGTAATGCGGCATACACTCACCATATGAAATTTCATCAGGATATGATTAAACATATTACTGACGATTTAAGCGAAGATGAAGCAGCTGTACTTATTAAGACATTTACAAGGCTTGAAGATTATTTTAAAAGCATATCATAGCATTTATAATGTCTATGTAATTATATTAACATATAGCTATGCTGTCTAACAGCGTAACCTATAACACACTGACTGCATAGTAAAATCCCCACAGATATGAACTTCTGTGGGGATTTTTTGAAAGATTATTAATCTTTCCGCCGACCTGGCCGGCATAATTTATATATGAGAGTTTTGGAAAAGTAAGCTTATTTAGTTAATTCAGCTGTCTTATATATAAACGTTACTGAATTATCCTTACCATCTGACTTACCAAGGAATGTGTTGTAATTCTGACCAAGCTTGATTACTTCCTTGATTGTATCTACTGCTGTATCAGCATCATCACCAACAAGACTTGTAATAGCTTTAATACCTGTCTCATTGAATTCTGCCATACCATCTTTAAGTGTTATAGCACCATCATTAAGCTGTGTTACACCATCTGCTAAAGTTACAGAAGATGACTTAAGTGTTGATGTTCCATCAGCAAGCTGTGTAGAACCACTTCTTAAAGCTTCATTGTTAGAATTAAGTGTGCCCAAACCGCCTGCAATCTGTTCAATACCACCGTTAAGTGTATCATTGTTACCATTAAGCTGTGCAAGTCCTGCGCTTATCTGTGCTATACCACCATTAAGTGTATCATTGTTATCGCTAAGCTGTGCAAGTCCTGCACTTATCTGTGCTATACCACCATTAAGTGTATCATTGTTACCACTAAGCTGTGCAAGTCCTGCATTAAGCTGTGATGCACCTGCGTTAAGTGTATCGTTATTCTTAACAAGTTCACCAAGTCCGTCTGTTAATGACTGACTTCCATCTGTAAGCTGCTTTAATGCTGCATTAATTGTTTCATTATTGCTAAGATTGCTGACAACTGCATCTAATGCACTTGAAGCACCTATATTACCAGCGGCTTTAATAAGAAGTCCTAACTGGTTAGCATATACATAATCCTTTGAACCAGCCTGTGATACCTGTGGAGTATATGGCTTACCGCTTGTCACAGCTTCTGTATATGTCTCTGTTATTATATTAGTTGTATAAGCTGTAAGATACTTTACAAAATAAGTCGATATATCTGTTGCTGCCTCACTACTGCTCTTCTTGCCCAGATTACTAAGGTCTGTTGCTATAGTTACATCACTAAGGCCTAATGCTGTTCCTAATTTCTGTAAATCAGCTGCCTGCTCCATAACAGTCTTTCCTGTTGAGTCTGCTACAGAATTCATCTTATAAGCTGTTGAATTAGCTGCAAGTTCCTTAACAACATTTCCAATAAGTGCTGTCTTAATGCTCTTTATTCCTTCATTTAATTGTGAAGCTCCTGCCTCTGCACTAGCAACACCATCTGTATAAGCCTTTAAACCTGTCTGTAATGAAACTGCACCTGCTGCCGCACTGGCAACACCGCCTGTATATGTTGAAAGACCACTCTGTAATGTGCCTGAACCTGCATTAAGTGCTCCTACACCATCAGTATAAGTCTTTAAACCTGACTGTAACTGTCCTGAACCTGCACCAAGCTGGTTAGCTCCTGCTGTGTATGCACTGATACCATCCTTAAGCTGTCCTGCACCTGCTGCCAGAGCTGTAGCACCATCTGTATAAGCATAGATACCATCTTTAAGCTGGCTTGCACCATTATTTAACTGGTTCACGCCATCTGTAAGTGCTGGAATACTGTCAGAAAGTGTCTGTGTACCATTCTGGAGAGTAACTGTTCCATCTGTAAGCTGGTCAGCTGCTGACTGAAGCTCATTCATCTTATCTTCAAGCTTAGCAAGTGAGAAATCATCTGTATCTATATCATTAAGTGTGCTTGTTGTAGCAACTGACATAGACATATCAAGCTCGAAATCCTCTACATCTGCTGATATTTCAAAGTATTCTGGAATATCCATATCAAGGCTTTCACCATCAAACTTAAGGTTTAAAGTATCCTTTAAGCCTGGCATAGCCATACCAAGTGCAATGATATTATCGCCAACCTTGCTTACCTTGCCGTTAGTAACTTCTACATTACTGAACTTATCTGTTGGAAGAAGTGTTCCTGTAATCATAGTAAATGGAACATAAGCTATCTGTGACTTTCCATTAACTGTTATATTCTTCTTCTCATTGTTAGTATAGTCATATCTGATAGTAACCTTACCACTCTTGCCAATCATATCTTCTGGCTTAGTTTCAACACCATTTAACTTGTAAGTAACCTTTATTGAAACAGGAGCAGTCTTATCAGATGTGCTCTGGTTAGTTGTTGTTTCGCCCTTAGAATCAGTAACCTTTTCTGTTACAAGAACGTGATCCTGAGTTCCGTCTGCCTTATCAAATACATATACCATCTCGTCTCTTGTATTTGTCTTTAATGTACTTGTATTTGATATTGAAAGCTCGTTCTTAATAGCATTTGTTATAATATTCTCTGTATTAGAAGCAGCCTCACTGCTTATTGCAACCTCACTGCCTGTCTGATTATATGCTGTGCTAGTGCCACAGCCTGTAAGTGTTGAAGCAATAAGAACAACACTTAATAATACTGAACTATATTTAAATAAAGTCTTCTTAACCATAACTATTCCTCCATTTTCTTACTTCCTGATATATTCTTATATCTGTTACGGCATATACACCTTTGACCCGTTCATACATCTTTCTGATTACATATCCTGATTCTTCTTAGGCTTAAATCCTATACTTGTATTGATAATGAGCTTATCACATAATACAAACAATGATGGAAGTATGAAGATAACTACGAACATACTTATAATTGCACCACGCGCCATAAGTGTACAAAGCGAACCAATCATATCAACTGAAGCTATACATCCAACACCAAATGTTGCGGCAAAGAAACCTAGCGCACTAACAATAATTGATGGTATTGATGTTGAAAGAGCTATCTGGATTGCTTCCTTCTTAGCGTATCCCTGGCTTCTTTCCTTCTTATATCTTGTTGTCATAAGAATAGCATAATCGACTGTTGCACCAAGCTGGATAGTACCGATAACTACTGATGCAATAAATGGTATCTGTGTATGCGTAAAATATGGAATACCCATATTAACAAATATAGCAAATTCGATTGCTGAAACAAGTATAATTGGAAGCGATATTGATTTAAGTACGAACAGGATAATAACAAATATAGCTACTATTGATACCGCACTGACTGTCTTAAAGTCCTTATCTGTTATAGTGATAAGATCCTTGGTACAAGGAGCTTCACCAACTACCATTGCCTTAGAATCGTAAGACTTTACAATATCATTCACCTTACTAATCTGATTGTTAATTTCATCTGATGCTATTTTGTAATCTGTAGCAATCATCATTATCTGATAATCTTCACCCTTAAGCTCTGATACTGTCTTAGCCGGTAAGAATTCCTGTGGAATACCAGACTTAAGTGCTGTGTCAAGTCCGAGTGCGAACTGTACACCGTCTACATCACCTAACTTATCAAGCATTTCGTTAGCTGTATCTGTAGACATACTAGAGTCAGCAAGTATCATATAGATTGAATTCATATCAAAGTTTTCTTCCAGCTTCTTATTAGCCTGTGAGCAGGCAAGGTCATCTGGAAGTGTATCAGACAAATCATAATATACTGATGTATGATTCTGTCCATATATAGCAGGTCCTAATAATACAACAAAGACAATTACAAATATCCATGAGTGGTTTACTATAAATGTAGCAAGCTTATCGAAGTTTGGCATAATCTCACGATGCATTGTCTTCTCTAATGCCCTGTCAAATGTAAGTATCAATGATGGAAGGATTGTTACACAACCGATAACACCGAATACAACACCCTTTGCCATAACGATACCAAGGTCAAGACCAAGTGTGAAGCTCATAAAGCAAAGTGCAATGAAACCTGCAACTGTTGTTATAGAAGAACCAACTACGGATGTAAGTGTATTACTAATGGCAACTGCCATCGCTTCCTTGTGGTCATCCGGATATATTTCCTTCATTTCCTTGTAGCTGTGCCATAAGAAGATTGAATAATCCAGTGTAACACCTAACTGAAGTACAGCCGCAAGAGCTTTAGTTATATATGAAACCTCACCTAATAAAATGTTAGAACCCAGGTTGTATACAATTGCCATTCCTATACTTATCATAAAGAATACTGGTACAAGAAATGAATCCATAAATATAGCAAGCACGATACATACAAGAACTACTGCTATAAGTACATAAAGTGGTGTCTCTTTCTCCGAAAGATTCTTAGTATCCGTAACTACTGCTGACATACCACTTATAAAGGCCTGACCCTCTGTCTGCTCTCTTATCTGTATGATAGCATTCATAGTATCATCACTTGAAGTTGTATTATCGAAGAATATTGCAAATAAAGTTGTATCTGTGCTGTCATTCTCGAAATACTTTCTGAATTTTGATGGAACAATCTCAGATGGAACATCTTCACCAACTATTCCTGTGTAAGAAATAACCTGTGCAACGTGGTCTACATTCTCTACCTTCTTAATAAGTCTGTCAGTAGACTTCGTATCCATATTCTGGACAACGACCATCGCGTATGCACCCTTATTGAAGTCATCCATAAGAATGTCCTGACCCTGCATAGTCTCTATCTCATTCGGAAGATAATACAGAATATCGTAATTAACTCTTGTATTAAAGTATCCGATTGCAGATGGAATAAGAAGCAGGAAACTCAGAATAAGAATTGGAATTCTGAGTTTAACAATTACTTTTCCAAACTTTTCCATAACTCGCCTCATTTCTACGTCTGCGACGTAATTTTACTTTGATTGGACTGATAACCTCTCAATAATTAATAACTCTCTTAATTAATTACATTTATTATCAATTCAATACATATGACCGTGATCTCTCAAATATGACTTTTAGTCATTTTCTTTGCAAGTGTTATTCTAGCACAAAATGACCGATAGTCAATACTCAAAATGACTAAAAGTCATTTTTTTATAGATTTTTTATTTTCAACATGGTAGAATATTAATTGACAGAACAACTAATATTATGCCTGCATTAGATTGGAGATTTTATGGGAAAACTTGAGAACAACAAACAACAGAAAAGGACTTCCCTCTTAGATACAGCTTTTAAGCTCTTTACAACGCAGGGTGTTTCCAAGACATCAATTGCCGAGATTTCACAGAAAGCTGGAATTGCCAAGGGAACTTTTTATCTGTATTTCAAAGATAAATATGATATAAGAAATAAGCTCGTTTCTCACGAGGCAAGCAAGCTCTTTAAAAATGCAGTGAGTGCATTAGAGCTTCATATAAAAGAACAGCAGATTAATGACCATTCGTTTACAATTACATTTACTGAGGAGATTATATTTATTGCTGACCACATAATTAATGTGCTTAACACCAACCAGACACTTCTTACATTTATATCAAAGAACCTGTCGTGGGGAATATTTAAAGAGGCTCTTACAACCAATGTCGCTGATGACGACATTAATTTTAAAGATATCTACTATGAAATGCTTGAAGACTCTGGTCTTAACCTCAACGAGCCCGAGATTATGCTGTTTATGATTGTCGAGCTTATAAGCTCAACATGCTACAGCTCAATCCTTTACAAAGAACCAGCTGATATTGACAGGCTCAAGCCTTACCTTTATAAGGCCATTAAGGCAATTATCAATGAACATACAATAGAAGATTAGAAGATAAGAAATCCCCTTCCTTACCAGAAATATTATCTGACAAAGAAGGGGATTTGTACCACTCCACCTATAATTTTAAAATTTACTCTTAAATTTATTTTAGCTAAGACTCTCTTTTAATCACTCTTTTATATAAGTTTTTAACATTTGTGTAACATTTTTTCTTTTAAGAACTAATTTCCCAGAAGCTTATTATATATATCCCTCTTAGATACGCCCCTGTCCCTGGCTGCTGCCTTCATAGCCTCTTTTTTATCAAGTCCCTGTGCTATATACATATCAACGTGTTCCTGCTCAGACATAGTAAGCCACTGTGCCTGTGCTTCCTCTTTAAGCTCATTTCTGTCTTTTCCAGCAATTACAAGAACATACTCGCCCCTTGGCTGGTTATTCTCATAATAACTGCACGCCTCTGCAAGCGTTGTAACCATACTATTCTCATAGCGTTTGGTAAGTTCCTTGCATATAGTAACTGCCCTGCTTCCTCCTAACACCTCAGAAAGCTCTTTAAGTGTCTTTAAAAGCCTGTGTGGAGCTTCGTATATAATCATTGTTCTTGTTTCATCTTCAAGTTCTTTTAATATGTCTTTACGCTCATTCTTGTCCGCCGGAAGAAATGCTTCAAATGCAAAACGTCTTGTTGCCTGTCCCGACATTGTAAGTGCCGTTATACACGCTGCCGCACCAGGAACTGATGATACCTTAATTCCTGATGCAAGTGCCTGCCTTACAAGCTCCTCTCCCGGGTCAGATATTCCAGGTGTTCCAGCATCAGTTATTACAGCGACTGACATTCCTTTAAGCATCTTCTCAACAAGCACCTTTGCCTTATCATACTTGTTATATTCATGATAGCTTGTCATCGGCGTATTAATCTCAAAATGATTAAGCAGCTTTATGCTGTTTCTCGTATCCTCCGCCGCAATAATATCAACTTCCTTTAATATCCTTAACACCCTGAACGTAATATCCTCAAGATTACCAATCGGAGTTGCACACAAATATAACTGCCCAACTCCGCTATTATTATGAGAGCCATTAAATTCTTCATGTGCCTGCACACTATCATAATCAATATCTGTAATATTATCTTCCATACTGCTCCTCTCTTAAATTCATACTAATTGTACATTTTTAAAAGTTCTTCCGTGTAACTTCCATCGCTATTGTATACAATAAGTGGTTCTTCCACTATAAGCTGTGAACGTCCGCCCTTTACCGCCTCTATAAGCACCATATTAGCTGGCTTATCTATATGCGGATACACAAGCCTTATACGCTTTGGCTCAAGGTGGTTATTCTTCATAGAAGTAAATATATCTACAAGTCTTGATGGTCTGTGAACCATATACATATGTCCCTTAACCTTAAGGCACTTTGAAGCTTCCCTTACAACGTCCTCAAGACTGCATAGAAGCTCGTGTCTTGCGATTGCCTTGGCACTCTCAGGATTAACAATTCCGTGATTTTCATTCATATATGGTGGATTGCTTGTAACCACATTAAAAGAAGCCCCACCTAAAATATGTGAAGCTTCTTTAATATCACCTTTTACAATATTAACCTTGTCTGACAGACTATTAAGTTCAACATTTCTGACAGCAAGGTCATAACTGATATCCTGAATTTCCAAGCCTGTATACATACTGCCTGGATTTTTCGCCTGCATAAGAATTGGTATTACACCATTTCCAGTACCCATATCAAGCACCTTCTGGTTCTTTCCGGCCTTCGCAAATGTAGACAACAACACAGCATCCATTCCAAAACAGAACACATCTGTATTCTGGATTAGTCTGAGATTATCCCTGCATAAGTCATCAATTCTCTCATTGGCATTAATACCTGCATTAATCTTAGCATCAGTCATCATTAATATGGGCTTTTCCTTCCTTTTTCTCAAGCTCTTCGAGTTCTTTTAACTCTTTATCATCTATATTCATTCTGTCGTTTCTTCTCTTAGGCTTAAATCTAAGCTCAGCAACAGGATACTCTCTTATCTCTTTCTCATCTCCATCAAGTGTGACAATTACCTTAACAAGCTGTCTTAACACATTAACGCTTGATACCTCACCCTTTAACTTCTCAGGTGTAGTAACATAATCTCCCACATTAGGAAGGTTGCTGTTAAGCTCCTCGTAAGTTTCCTGCTCATTCTTAAGACAGCACATAAGTCTTCCACACACACCCGATATCTTTGATGGATTAAGCGATAAATTCTGTTCCTTTGCCATCTTAATTGACACTGGTATGAACTCTGGCATATATGTTGCACAGCACAATGGTCTTCCACAAGAACCAATTCCGCCTAATATCTTAGTTTCATCTCTTACACCAATCTGACGAAGTTCAATTCTTGTCTTAAATACTGCTGCCAGATCCTTTACAAGCTCTCTGAAATCAATTCTTCCATCCGCTGTAAAGTAGAACAATACTTTATTATTGTCAAATGTATACTCAACCTTTATAAGCTTCATTTCAAGATTATGCTTCTTAATCTTCTCAAGACATATCTTATACGCTTCTTTTTCCTTTTCCCTGTTCTTAGCTTCCCTTTCATCATCATCAGGTGTCGATATTCTGATAATAGCCTTAAGCGGCTGTACAACTGCTGAATCCTCAACCTCTCTTTCACCAAGAACAACGTGGCCATACTCAATTCCTCTTGCTGTTTCAACAATAACGTGCTGACCAACCTCAACATTATACTGTCCCGGTGCAAAGAAATATATTTTGCCCACCTGCCTGAATCTAACACCAACAACTTTAGTCATCTATTTTTAATCTCCAATCCTGCCAAATATTAATTCCTAACATCAGCCAATTATTCACTAACTGCCTACATATCCTCTTTCATAGCCATAATAAGAAGTTCTATGCATAAGTCAAAATTAACATTGGCCTTAAGTCTTACCTTTACTTTATCTATAGAATTAAGTATATCCTGAATTCCTTCGTATGACATAACCTCAGCCTGCGATTTGATAAGCGAAATCTCATCACTAAATATTAGATAATTCGTATCATTGGTACTCTTAAACATAAGCACGTCCCTGAACCACATAGCCATAAGATCAAGATAATCGTCTATTGTAAGCTTGTAATTAGTCACATCTTTAACAACTGCCATTATGTCTGCCGCCGTCATATCCTTCACATTCTTGATAACGTGCATAACATCATTCTTTAAATGTGCGAATTCCGTACTTTCTATAATAGTCTTAGCACGTCCAATCTTACCCTGTGCAAAATCAGCCGCAAACTTACGTTCATATTCTGACACGTCATAGTTATCCTTAAGATAATCCATAACTACGCTTTCCTTTAATGGCTTTAAATCAAGAAGCACACATCTTGATATAATAGTCTGTAAGAAAATGTCTGCGTTAGTCGTAAGAAATATAACAATACCATACGCTGGTGGCTCTTCTATAGTCTTAAGAAGTGCATTCTGTGCCTGCACTGTAAGCTTCTCAGCCTCATCTATAATGTATATCTTATAACGGCTTGAGTATGGTTTAATAAGCATATCTGATATTATCTGATCTCTTACATCATCTACACCTATACTTGCAGGCTTCTCGTGTCGTACCCATATTATATCAGGCTGATTGCCTGACTCTGTCTGTATACAGGAATGACATTTATTACAAGGCTTATTATCGCCTTCTGCCTCACACTGTAATGCTTTTGCAAATATCTTGGCAATCATCTTCTTTCCAGCACCAAGCCCTCCATTGATAATGTAAGCGTGTGATACCTTATCTAATTTAATTGCGTTCTGTAAATGCTCTTTAATTGTATCGTATCCATAAATATCTGAAAATGTGCTCATTATATACTCCAATCTTATGCTGATATATCAAGCAATAAACCCCTGATATCATCAATTCTTCCTACAATCTCAAGATGATTTTTCTCTTCTTTAACAAGTTCTCCTGCCAGCTCATCAAGATTCTTATCCACAAGTTTAACAATACCATATACTCTGTGTCTGCCTCGTCTATCAAGAAAGTTCTCTCTTGAGAACTTATGGGAACGGTTAACAACCTCGTTAAGAAATCCCTTAACAAGCTCCCTGTACTTTCGCATATCCTTAATATCCATATGCTTTGCAATCTTCTCACCCTGCTCAGTAATCTGTTCCATCATACTGCCAAGCTTTTCCTGAAGATCCTTTTCTTCTATATTACTAATAAGAGTAAACTTAAAACTACTGTCCGTACTCTCTGTATTCTTCACCTGCTGAACTGAAGATGATGTCTGTATATCATTAATCTTTATATCCATAACTTTACTCTCTTTCGTGTCCACCATCATATAATTGTATCATATAAATATCATTAAGACAATTCAAGCCAACTCACTCTTACTGCATTTATAAAAGCTGCTGTTTAATTGCCTCTTTGATGTCCCTTATACAATCCTCTATTGTTCCATCGTTGCTAAATCTCTGATTAATTCCGGCTTCCTTAATCTTTTCCTCCGAGAAATCTTTACTGTCTGCAAGAAAACGCCTGCACATTTCCTCATACTGTGGTACTTCCTGCTTCTGTTCCCTGTTGATAGCTCTCATAAGCCTTATTCCATCATCGACTTCTATATATATCGGTAATATTGCATCTTTTCCAAAGTATGCACAAAATTTATTGTAAGCCTCAATAGTACCTATAACAATGTACTTGTCACCGCTTCCAAGCCTGATCTGCCCATCATCAACTGTAAAATACTTCCACTCTCCATACACTGTGTTATATATCCGCATCTCTATTACTTTATCCGCCGCTTCAAGCTCCAATGCCTTCTCATTATCTACATAATAATACTCTACACCTTCTTTTTCTCCAGCTCTCATAGGTCTTGTTGTATACATAATAACAGTCTTAAGATTTAGCTCCTTATCACCAACTAAAGCCTTAAATATATTATCTTTACCACTTGAACTTTTTCCCATTAAAAATGCTATCTCAGGCATAACAAAGCTCCTTCTTTTACACCTACAACCTCCAGACCTGCCTCACCAGCCGCCTGAAGTATTGCAATAATCTTTCGTGTAATAACCTCTCCCGGACATAATATCGGTATTCCCGGTGGATATACATACACTGACTCTCCACTTATCTTACCATATATCTTCTCATTATTCATCTGAATTTCATCACAACCTGATAAATCCCGCCTGTTAAATGCTTCCGCAATTGTTAAAGTCTGCTCATCCCTGAAATCGGCAATATTTACCTTATTACCATTATCCTCATCATTAATTAAAATCTTATCTTTACTTCTATTATTATATTTACTCCTACTCTCATCTATTTCTTCGTCTATCTCCTTTAATGCCGCAAGAACCCTATTATCTAATTCTTCGTCTATCTCTTTTAATGCCGCAAGAAATCTATCATAATACTCCTGCGAGTCAAATATTGATGTCATCGCTATCACATACTTTATAGATGACATTTCAAGCTGGATTTTATATTTATAAAATAAAGTGTCATATAACCATTTTGCATCTTTATATCCTAATACAAGCTTTGATATGTCATCCGTCTTTATTAACCTGATATGCTTTAATTCTGACAATCCATTTCTTAAGATAGTGAGCTTATCAACATATTCAGCAAATAATTTATCACCGTCATTCTTAACAATGCTTAAGCTTCTTGCTATGGAAGACATTAATATATACGATGGACTTGTCGACTGGTATATGTTCCAATACCTTCTTATACGTTCTACATCAACTATTCCATAATTAATATGCATAATCGCTGTCTGTGTAAGTGATGGAAGGGTCTTATGCACACTGTTAATTACTACATCAGCCCCACTCTTAACTGCTGACTGAGGAAAGCTTTCTGAGAAATTAAAATGTGCACCATGAGCCTCATCAACAATCAATGGAATATTATATTGATGAAGATACTCTGCTATTGATTTAATATCAGATACATTTCCCTCATAAGTTGGTGATGTAAGTATCACGGCTTTAATATCATTTCTGTCATGGTCTGAGCTGTATTTATCCACAATGTCCTTAATTTCTTTTAATGTTATCCCCTTATAATACCCATATTCCTCATCATATTCTGGATAAATATACACAGGATTCAGTTCATTGAGGATAACTGCATTATAAACTGATATATGACAGTTTCTTGCCATTATAACAACATCATTTTTATGGGTAACTCCGCATATTGCCGACATATTACCTGCAGTGCTTCCATTTACCAGATACCAGCTCTCATCAGCTCCATAAAGCTCCGCCGCCTCATCAAACGCATCTTTAATAATAGTTTCGGCATTGTGCATATTATCAAAACCATTAATCTCCGTTATATCTTTCTCATATGGATTTCCCATATCACCCATATATAACTCAATTAATTCTTTATTTCTCTTAGCCCCCGGCATATGCATAGGTACTATATTTTCATCTTTATATTTATCTAACTTAGACAATATATCATTATATTTAACATTCGGTTTAATGCCTGAATTTTTATTTGTAGTTCCTGCATTGCCATTCAATAATATATCATCATATTTAATATCCTTATTTGTAGTTCCTGTTTTATCCGATTTTCCCGTTTTATCTAAATTCATCTTTATACTCTTATCTCCATTCCAATTCATTGTTACACTCTCATCTTTTATTTACTGTTATTTATTATTGGGATACAAAAAAACCATAGATACTACATAACGTAATACCTATGGTATAAATAAGTGCCTAGAACCGGAATCGAACCAGTGACACGAGGATTTTCAGTCCTCTGCTCTACCGACTGAGCTATCTAGGCAAAGTAGCGGGGACAGGATTTGAACCTGTGACCTTCGGGTTATGAGCCCGACGAGCTTCCGAGCTGCTCTACCCCGCGTCATCTATAACTATTGTATTCATATATGATGAAGATTATTCATCAAATGGGCGGAGAAGGATTCGAACCTTCGAAGGCAGTGCCAGCAGATTTACAGTCTGTCCCCTTTGGCCACTCGGGAATCCACCCATATAAAATTAAATTAACAATAACCCTAGCCTTCCAACCAAGATATTATTGTTAATAAAAAGCCGACAGTCGGAGTCGAACCAACAACCTGCTGATTACAA
>ULQY01034919.1_pt1 | contig 24815 bp, 20 predicted proteins | sample 1954671 | NCBI WGS metagenome assembly ULQY01 (sample SAMEA4835660, study PRJEB28245) | human gut metagenome | biome: gut microbiome; material: fecal sample | place: Denmark | collected 2008 | reverse complement strand
GACACCGACGAGTCTGCTGCCACAGGAAGCTGCTGTCATTGGAATCAATTTCAATGAGCTCTGCGAGAAACTGATTGCGATTTCCATGAAAAAGTATGAGGGATAATCATGTTTGGATGTTTTTATAAAAATGAACTGGAAAATAAAATGCCGGGGATGACAATTGAAAATATTGCAGCGGCATGTGAGGGGACGTTTGTCGGGGACCGGGACCTGGTTACGAAGGAAATTGCCGGAGCAGTGACCGACAGTCGCCAGGTACAAAAAGATTATCTGTTTATTCCGATCAAAGGGGCACGTGTGGATGGTCATGATTTTATTCCGCAGGTATTTGAAAAGGGAGCACTGGTAGTGCTTTCGGATCATGCACTGCCGGAAGAGACGGGACCCTATATTCTGGTAAGTTCCACAACAGAAGCGATGAAAAAAATTGCAGCTTTTTACCGGACACAGTTATCCTGTAAAGTGGTTGGAATTACGGGAAGTGTCGGAAAAACAAGCACCAAGGAAATGATAGCTTCCGTTTTGGAACAGCGGTATAAAGTGCTTAAGACAGAGGGAAACTTTAACAATGAAATCGGGCTTCCGCTCACTATTTTTAAGATTCGCGCAAAACACGAAGTCGCGGTACTGGAAATGGGAATTTCCGATTTTGGAGAGATGCACCGTCTGGCAGCGATGGCACAGCCGGATATCGGGGTGATCACAAATATTGGTTTGTGTCATCTGGAAAATCTTGGTACAAGAGACGGAATCCTGCAGGCAAAGACAGAGATGTTTGACCATCTGCAGATCGATGGAACCGTAATTTTAAATGGAGATGATGATAAGCTTTCCACGAAAAAAGAGGTAAACGGAAAACCGGTAATTTTTTATGGAGTGGGGGCGGATTCCGCATTTGATATCAAAAAAGACATTTATGCGACAGACATCGAAAATCATGGACTCGAGGGAATGCGTGCAAAGATCCATACACCACAGGGCGATTTCGATGCACAGATTCCGATTCCGGGTGAACATAATGTATACAATGCACTGGCAGGAACTGCGGTCGGACTGCAGCTGGGACTTTCCATCCGGGAGATTGCACAGGGCATTGCATCTGTGCAGACCATTGCCGGGCGCACCAATCTGCTGCATGTAAAGGGAATGACCGTGATCGATGACTGTTACAATGCAAATCCGGTATCCATGAAAGCATCCATTGACGTGCTGGCACATACGTCGGGCAGACGGATAGCGGTGCTTGGCGATATGGGCGAACTTGGAGCAGAGGAAAAGGAACTTCACAGAAATATCGGAAAGGCAGTTGCCGCTTCCGGGATTGATGCATTGTTCTGTGCGGGTACACTTGCGGAGGAATATGCCAGAGAGGCAAAAGCAAATCCAGAGTGTGAGGTACATTATAAGAAAACCCGTGAAGAGATGACGGAAGAACTTCTGGCATATGTAAAAGAAGGAGATACCGTACTGGTTAAGGCTTCTCATTTTATGGAATTTCCAAAAGTTGTTGAGGCACTGACCAAAGAATAAATAAATTTATATAAGAAAGAAGAGGAACAAATATTATGGCAAATCCAGTAGTTACATTTACAATGGCGGACGGCAAAGTGATGAAGGCAGAGCTGTATCCGGAAGTTGCACCAAATACTGTAAATAACTTTATCAGTCTGGTAAAAAAGGGATTTTATGACGGACTGATTTTCCACCGTGTCATCAAAGGATTCATGATTCAGGGAGGAGATCCGGAAGGAACCGGTATGGGCGGCCCTGGATATGGAATTAAGGGAGAATTTGCACAGAATGGTGTCAAAAATGATCTGCGCCACACCGCAGGCGTGCTTTCCATGGCACGTTCCATGATGCCGGATTCCGCAGGAAGCCAGTTCTTTATCATGCACAAAGACGCTCCGCATCTGGATGGCGCATATGCAGCGTTCGGCAAGATTATCGAGGGACAGGATGTGGTAGATGCCATTGCAGAGACCGCTACCGATTACAGTGATCGTCCGCTGGAAGATCAGGTGATGAAAACAGTTGTTGTGGATACCTTCGGGGAAGAATATCCGGAACCGGAAACCGTGTAATATTTAGAAAGGAGAGGCAGATTCGAAAGAGTCTGCCTTTTTTGACAGGATGAAATTAAAGGCACTGGTCTATCAACAGAAAGAATGGAATCCTCTGCAATTGTCCACAGACTTTCCGGTATTTCCGGTGGAAAACATAACGGAAGAAGCGCTTGCTGTGTGGAAACTTCATGCAGAGGAAGTCCTCCTGATTACGCCGACAGATGCCGGGATTCAGGCGGCAGTCCGTGCGCATATGGCGGTGGCTGCCTATGCAGATCCGGCATTTCCGGAACAGAGTTATGCGGGCGCCTGGATGGTGATTGAAGGTTTTGAGGAAGTGGATGATGAATTTCTGGAGCGGATTTTTCAAAGATGCCATGGCCAGCCGTGGGAGATTGCGCGCACGAAACGGTGCGTGATCCGGGAATTGTCGCTGGAAGATCTTCCCGCTCTGGAAAAACTGTATCAGAAAGAAGGGGTAACATGGCGCCTGGATGCAGACGGAGAGAGGATTCCGGGATTTATTGAACCATTGTTTGCAAAGGAAAAAGAAAAAAAATATCAGCAGGCATATATTACCAATATGTACGGATACTATGGATATGGGATGTGGCTGGTTTTTGATAAAGCTTCTGGGGAACTGATCGGCAGGGCAGGACTCGAGCACCGGGAATTTCCGGATGCCGTGGAACTGGAACTGGGATATCTGATCGATCCGGACAGACAGGGACAGGGACTGGCCACGGAAGTGTGTCAGGCAATTCTTGCATTTGCCCGGGAAGAACTGGATTTTCCCAGAGTCAATGCCCTGACGGATCAAAAGAATGTGGCTTCTGTGGCACTTCTTCAGAAACTGGGATTTTACTATCTGGAGGATACAGATGTTTCCGGGAGCCGAACACAACGCTATATCTACGAGTTTTCTTAGGGGAAACCATTGCAATATGAAAAATTATAAATTATAATAATCTATTATATTATGGCATATGGAAAAAGTAGGTGAACGCATGGCAGATATTTCTACAGAAGAACTGGAACGAATTGAGCGCGAGTATCATTCGGGTTCCGACAACATTAAACCAATTCAGGAATTTTCCAAGCCGGAGGACTTGTATGACGAACTGATTGCAAGTATCCGGAAATACCATCCCTCCACGGATATCACATTAATTGAAAAGGCATATCATGTCGCTTTTGAGGCGCACAAAGGACAGGTGCGTAAATCCGGAGAGGCATATATTATCCATCCGCTCTGTGTGGCAATCATTCTGGCAGAGCTGGAACTGGACAAGGAAACCATTGCTGCGGGTCTGTTGCATGATGTGCTGGAAGATACCGTGATGACCGAAGAACAGATGCGGGAGGAATTCGGGGATGAAGTCCTTCTTCTCGTGGATGGTGTAACCAAGCTGCAGCATCTGCATCTGACGGATAATATTAAAAATCCGAAGGACAAGAATGCAGACCGGTTGGAGATGCAGGCGGAGAATCTGCGCAAGATGTTTCTTGCGATGGCGAAAGATATCCGTGTCATTATGATCAAACTGGCGGATCGTCTGCACAATATGCGTACCTTAAAATACCAGTCCAAGGAGGCACAGCAGCGGATCGCCCGTGAGACACAGGAGATTTACTGCCCGATCGCGCAGCGTCTTGGTATCAGCAAGATCAAGATTGAACTGGAAGATCTTTCTCTTAAATATCTGGAGCCGGAGGCTTACTATGATCTGGTGGAAAAGGTTGCACTGCGCAAAAATGTGCGGGATGCCTATGTACAGGGACTGGTTGCCGATGTGCGCAGGGAAATTGAAGAGGCTGGCATCAAAGCGGAGATTTCCGGACGTGCCAAGCATTTCTTCTCTATTTATAAAAAGATGGTGAACCAGAACAAGACCATTGATCAGATTTATGATCTGTTTGCCATCCGTATCATTGTGGATACCGTAAAAGACTGCTATGCGGCTCTGGGTATCATGCACGAAAAATATAAACCGATTCCGGGCCGTTTCAAAGACTATATTGCCATGCCAAAACCGAATATGTATCAGTCTTTGCATACGACACTGATCGGACCGAGCGGACAGCCGTTTGAGATCCAGATCCGTACGTTTGAGATGCACCGTACCGCAGAATACGGTATTGCGGCGCACTGGAAATACAAGGAAGTGAACAATGGGGTAACCACTTCCACGACCGTAACCGAAGAAGAAAAATTAAGCTGGCTGCGCCAGATCCTTGAGTGGCAGCGTGACATGTCGGATAATAAAGAGTTTATGACACTTTTAAAGAGTGATCTGGATCTGTTTTCCGATACCGTGTTCTGTTTTACCCCTTCCGGGGATGTAAAGAATCTGCCAAACGGTTCCACACCAATTGATTTTGCGTACAGTATTCATTCTGCCGTGGGAAATAAAATGGTGGGTGCCAAAGTCAATGGCAAGCTGGTGCCGATTGACTATGTGATCCAGAACGGAGACCGGATTGAGGTCATCACTTCCCAGAACTCCAAGGGACCGAGCCGTGACTGGCTTTCCATTGTCAAGAGCACACAGGCCAAGAACAAGATCAATCAGTGGTTCCGCAGCGAATTAAAAGAAGAAAATATTCTGCACGGCAAGGAACTGATTAACAATTATGCCAAGGCAAAGGGAATCAATTTCGGAGAAATCAATAAGCCGGAATATCAGGGAAAGATTATCCGCAAATACGGGTTCCATGACTGGAATTCCTGTCTGGCAACCGTAGGACACGGAGGATTGAAAGAAAGCCAGATTGTAAACCGTATGTACGATGAATACCGCAAGGATCATCCGATTACGCTGACAGATCAGGAAGTGCTTGAGGCTGTTGGGGAGAATAAGCAGGAGGATATGCCAAAGCATTCCAAGAGCGGAATTGTGGTCAAGGGACTTTATGATGTGGCTGTGCATTTTAGTAAGTGCTGCAGCCCGGTCCCGGGAGATGAGATTGTGGGATTTGTCACCCGCGGACGTGGTGTGTCGATCCATCGTACCGACTGTGTCAATATTCTGCATTTGTCCGATATGGAGCGTGCGCGCCTGATTGAAGCTGAGTGGCAGGAGGGTGCAGACAAAGAACAGTTTGGCGAGTATCATGCGGAAATCAAGATTTTCTGTCACGACCGTTCCGGACTTCTTGTGGATATTACCAAAGTATTTACAGAGGCGGAGATCAATATTTCCGGGATTCACTCGAAGACCAGCAAGCAGGGGATCGCAACAATTGATGTGGCCTTCCAGACAAAAGGCAGGGGTCAGATCACAAAAATTGTGGAAAAGATCCGACAGATTGAGAGCGTGATGGATGTGGAGCGGACGACCGGCTAAGGTTGCGCCGACAGGAGGAAGAGAATGGCAAAATTAAAAATAAATCACTATGTGGTAGGGCCGGTACAGACCAACTGCTATTTTGCAATCAATGATGAGACAAAAGAACTGATCATTATTGATCCGGGCTACAGTCCCAAGCAGCTGGCGGAGCGTGTGCGTCAGGAAGGATGTACACCGGTGGCAATTCTGTTGACACATGGACATTTTGATCATGCAACCGGAGCAGCGGATCTGGCAAAAGAATTTTCGATTCCGGTCTATGCCTATGAGACGGAAAAAGAAACGCTGGAAAATGAAGAGATGAATTTATGCCACATGACAGGGGAACACCACGTGTTCCATGCGGACATATATTTAAAGGATGAGCAGGAACTGGATCTGGCAGGATTTCATATCCGGGTACTGCACACACCGGGACATACACCGGGGGGATGCTGTTACTATTTCCCATACGAAAATGTGGTATTTTCCGGAGATACACTGTTTTGCACATCGGTAGGACGTACCGATTTTCCGGGCGGAAGCATGTCTGATATCATTCGTTCCATCAAGGAAAAGCTGATGACACTGCCGGACCGCACGACCGTTTATCCGGGACACAACGATGTAACGACCATTGAAAACGAGAGGATGTACAATCCATACTTATGATTACTGTAACATTAAACAGAACAGAATTTGAATATGATATCCATTCGCTGATCAAAGCGTTTTTCCCGAAAGAAGATGTGGAGCTTTACTATACGAAAGAAGCGCATGCGGACGAAAAAAATGTGGCGTGTACCAATCATTCTGTGGAGCAGGAAGAAGCGGGGAGTTCCCATTTTTCGATTGATTATGCGGATGACAGAATTTCCATCGCCTGGGATGACGCGCCGGATGGTCCGGTGCGGCGCACCTTTGCGGTGGATTTTTCCAATCGTACAGAGACAAAGAATGCATTGAAGGAACATCTGTACCGCCTGCTGGAGGAAGAGACGGGACAGCCGCTGCCATGGGGTACACTGACCGGTATCCGTCCGACGAAGATTCCGATGCAGATGCTTGATGAGGGAAAAACAAAAGAAGAGATTGCTTCCTATATGAAACAGACCTATCTGGCATCCGATGAGAAAATCAATCTGTCGATTGCCATTGCAGAGCGTGAGCGGGCATTGCTTTCCCGGCTGGATTATAAGAATGGATACAGTCTGTATATCGGCATACCGTTTTGCCCGAGCACTTGTCTGTACTGTTCGTTTACTTCCTATCCGCTGACTGCCTGGAAAACACAGGTTGACGCATATCTGGACGCACTGGAAAAGGAACTGGATTATGTTGCCGCAAAGAATTATCATCGCAAACTGAACTCGATCTATATCGGGGGAGGGACACCGACCACACTTGAGCCATACCAGCTGGATCGTCTGATCCGCAAGATCAGATGCAGTTTTGATCTGGGAGATTGTCTGGAATTTACGGTGGAAGCAGGACGGCCGGATTCTATCACGGAAGAAAAACTTCTGGTGCTGCGAAAGAATGGCATCAGCCGTATATCCATCAATCCGCAGACAATGAAGCAGAAAACGCTCGATCTGATCGGACGTCATCATACGGTCGAACAGACGATAGAAAGTTTTCATATGGCAAGAAAGCTGGGATTTGACAATATTAACATGGATCTGATTATGGGGCTTCCGGAAGAGAACCTTGCGGATGTGCGAAATACGATGGAGATTTTAAAAGAACTCGATCCGGATAATATCACGATCCATTCACTTGCCATCAAGCGTGCGGCGCGGTTAAACATTTTCAAAGACCGCTATGAGAGCATGATGATGGTCAATACGCAGGAGCACATGGATCTGTGTGCCGAATACTGTCATCAGATGGGACTCTCTCCGTATTATCTGTACCGTCAGAAAGGAATGGCGGGAAATATGGAAAACGTGGGATATGCCAAGCCGGGCAAGGCAGGGGTGTATAACGTGTTAATCATGGAGGAACGCCAGACAATCGTTGCCTGTGGCGCAGGGGCATCTACCAAACGGGTATGGCCGCAGCCGAATGCGGATGGCACACACCGGATCGAGCGGTGTGAGAATGTCAAAGATGTCGGGCTGTATATGAAGAGGATTGATGAGATGATTGCGCGCAAGCAGCAGTTGTTCGCTGAAAAATAGTTGGATGAAATTCCCTTCTTAAATTACAAACAGAAAAGGAAAGAAAAAGATGGAATCAAAAGTAAAAGAGGCAGTTCAAAGAAAAATGTGTGGATACAACTGCGCGCAGGCTGTGGCATGCACGTATTGCGAACAGGCAGGGCTGGATGAAGAAACAGTCAAAAATCTTACACAGGGATTTGCAGTAGGCATGGGTGGCAGTATGGAAGCAACATGCGGAGCAATCATCGGAGCAGTAAATGTATTGGGTATGATCAATAAAAATCCGCAGAAAACAATGCAGAGTGCAAGACGAATCATCGGCAGATTCAAAGAACAAAATGGTACCGTTATCTGTAAAGAACTCAAAGGTATTGCAGATGGGGTTGTCAGGAGAGAATGCATTGACTGTGTAAAGGATGCAGCGTTATTGCTGGAAGATGAATTAAAATAAATGGGTATTAACGGCATTAAGGCAGATGTGAAATGGAAACATTCACATCTGCCTTAAAATATAATCAGAAAGTAACTGATGAAACAGATCAATTTCGTGACGGGAGGGTGCGGACATTTTCTTGGACGATCTAAGTGACCAATCCAAGTCGAGGGAAGTAAACATTGCTTACTTCCCCCGTTTGCATTATAATTAAATGCAAATAAAGGAGAAAAGCAGATGCAGAAATCGACAGCAGCCATTTGCAAAGAACCTGAATCAGTATGAGGCATTGCGGGATTATATTGATATGAATTTTGACGGTCTGAAAGATGCAGTTATCGATATGCTCGGAGGAGCGGTCTGCGAAGTGGATACAGGATCTTTCCAAAATGACATGACCTCCATGAAGAGTAAGGACGATGTGCTGACACTGCTGATCCATCTGGGAAAAGAATTATATGAATGTGCTGAAAAACTATCACGGAAATATTCTGTTAGTAGGGATTAACTACAATCAGGAAACGAAAGAACACAGTTGTCTGATTGAAAAAGCATTTTGCAACAATCCTTGACGTATCAGGCCCCGAAACGTATAATAAATGCTGGATAAAAAGAGAAAAAAATGGAGGAAATCAAATGGCACTGAGCAAAAAGCCGGTCAACGGCATGAAAGATATATTACCTGCAGAGATGGAAATCCGTGATTATGTGACAAGCGTGATCAAAGATACCTACCGCAGCTTTGGATTTACGCCGATTGAAACCCCATGCATGGAAAATATTGCAAACCTTTCCAACAAGCAGGGCGGCGAGAATGAGAAACTGATCTTTAAAGTATTAAAGCGTGGCGAGAAGTTAAATCTGGAGACCGCAAAAGAAGAGGCGGATGTGGTCGATTTCGGTATGCGTTACGATCTGACCGTTCCGCTTTCCCGTTTCTATGCAAACCATGCCAATGATCTGCCGACACCGTTTAAGGCACTGCAGATCGGAAGCGTGTGGAGAGCCGACCGTCCGCAGCGTGGACGTTACCGTCAGTTTACCCAGTGCGATATTGATATTTTAGGAGAGCCGAGTAATCTTGCAGAGATTGAGCTGATCACCGCGACAACCACTACCATCGGCAGACTCGGATTTAAGAATTTTGAGATCCGCATCAATGAGCGCCGGATTTTAAAGGCAATGGCAGCATACAGCGGATTTGAAGAGAAGGATTACGACAGCATTTTCATCACCCTCGATAAGATGGACAAGATCGGTCTCGAAGGTGTGGCAGCAGAACTCGGGGAAGAGGGCTATGCAAAAGAGTCGATTGACAAATACTTAGAGCTGTTTGAGTTATTAAAAGACCGCAAGGATGTTGCGGAAGGTGTGGCATTCTTAAAGGACAAGCTGGGAGATTTCATGGATCAGGAAGTGGCAGACAGTCTGACAGAGATCGCAACGGCAGTCAATGCGACAAAGAATGCAGAGTTTACACTGGTCTTTGATCCGACACTCGTGCGCGGCATGAGCTATTATACCGGAACTATTTTTGAGATCGCAATGCCGGAGCTTGGTGCAGCCTGCGGCGGCGGTGGAAGATACGACAAGATGATTGGAAAATTCACAGGCAACGATGTGCCGGCATGTGGTTTTTCCATCGGATTTGAGCGTATTATCCTGCTTCTGATGGAGAGCGGGTTCAAAATTCCGGAGCGTCCGAAGAGAGTTGCTTACTTAGTAGAAAAGAAGTATCCGGCAGAGAAACTTGTGGATGTGATGAAACAGGCAAAAGAAGCCCGCGAGAACGGACAGCAGGTATTGGTTGTCCGCATGAACAAGAACAAGAAATTCCAGAAAGAGCAGCTTTCTAAAGAAGGATACGAAGAATTTGAGGAGTTTTTTAACAAATAGAATAAGGAGAGTATAAAGGAGACAATCATGGCAGAATCAATGAAAGGCTTACACAGAAGCCACAGATGTACCGAGGTAAGCAGTGCCAACATCGGTGAAAAAGTAACCGTTATGGGCTGGGTACAGAAGAGAAGAAATTTAGGAAGTCTGATTTTTATCGACCTGCGTGACAGAAGTGGTCTGTTACAGATCGTGTTTGATGAGGAGAGTGTCGGAGCAGAGGGATTTGCAAAGGCAGGAACTTTAAGAAGTGAATATGTAGTGGCTGTTGAAGGAACGGTACAGAAGCGTTCTGCAGCAGTCAATGAAAACTTAAAGACCGGAGATATCGAAGTGATCGCAACCAGCCTTCGCATTTTATCCGAGTCACAGACACCTCCGTTTGCAATTGAGGAGAACAGCCAGACCAAGGAAGATATTCGTCTGAAATACCGTTATCTGGATCTGCGCAGACCGGACATTCAAAAGAACTTAATGCTGAAAAGCCGTGTGCTCGGACTGATGCGTCAGTTTATGGCAAACGAGGGATTTTTAGAGATCGAGACTCCGATCCTGTGCAAGTCTACACCGGAAGGTGCCAGAGATTATCTTGTGCCAAGCCGTGTGCATCCGGGAAATTTCTATGCACTGCCACAGTCTCCGCAGCTGTTCAAGCAGCTTCTGATGGCATCCGGCTATGACCGGTATTTCCAGATCGCCCGCTGCTTCCGTGACGAGGATCTGCGTGCAGACCGTCAGCCGGAGTTTACACAGGCAGATATGGAGCTTTCCTTTGTTGATATCGACGATGTCATTGATGTCAACGAGCGTCTGTTAAAATTTGTATTTAAGGAAGCCATCGGTGTGGATGTGCAGATTCCGCTGCAGCGTATGCCGTGGCAGGAAGCCATGGATCGTTTCGGTTCCGACAAGCCGGATACCCGTTTCGGTATGGAACTGGTCGATGTATCCGAGACCGTAAAGGGCTGTGGATTCGGTGTATTTACCGGTGCACTGGAAAACGGTGGTTCTGTCCGTGGTATCAATGTCGAGGGACAGGGACATATGCCGCGTAAGAAGATTGACAAGCTGGTGGAGCATGCAAAGGGCTGCGGTGCCAAGGGACTTGCTTATCTGTGCATTAACGAAGATGGCACTTACAAGTCTTCTTTCGCAAAGTTTATGACAGAAGACGAGTTAAACGCACTTGTTGCAAAGATGAACGGCAAGCCGGGCGATCTGCTTTTGTTTGCAGCAGATAAAAATAAGATCGTATGGAACGTACTGGGCGCACTTCGTTTACAGCTTGGAGAAGAACTTGGACTGATCGATGAGAACAAGTACAATTTCCTGTGGGTAACAGAATTCCCACTTCTGGAGTGGTCCGATGAAGAGAACCGTTTTATGGCAATGCATCATCCATTTACCATGCCGATGGAAGAGGACTGGGATAAGATCGACAGCGATCCGGGTGCTGTCCGCGCAAAGGCATACGATATCGTATTAAACGGTACCGAACTTGGCGGTGGTTCTGTCCGTATTCATCAGGATGACATTCAGGAAAAGATGTTTGAGGTGCTTGGATTTACCAAGGAGCGCGCACATGAGCAGTTTGGATTCCTTCTGGATGCATTCTCCTATGGTGTGCCGCCACACGCAGGACTGGCTTACGGTGTAGACCGTATGATTATGCACATGGTACATGCAGATTCCATCCGTGACGTGATTGCATTCCCGAAGGTAAAGGATGCTTCCGATCTGATGTCTGAGGCACCGGGTTCTGTGGATGAGAAACAGTTAGAAGAACTTGGTATTGCGATCGTAAAGAGTGAGGATAGCGAAGAATAATTTCTATGAAAAAATGGAAAGCAAACTGGAAAAAAATACTCATTGTACTGATCCTTATCTTGCTTTTGGTGTTTGGAATTCTGATGTATGGCAAAGTCAGTGAGCTGACCAACCAGCTTGCCTATCTGCAGGATACGACCAACATCATTCTTTCGGATGTAGGAGGAATGCAGTCAAGCATTGAAAAAACACTCGAAGAAGAGGCCAGTATGGTCGAGGATTATTCCATAGAAGTAAAGGATATGGATTTTGCCCGTCACGAGTATAAGGTGGAAGTTTCCGTGATTCCGAAAGAGTATACCGATAATACAACGATGAGCATCTATTTCGGAACAACGGAATGTCCGCTGAAAGCAGACGGTTACATGTTCAAAGGAAATATCACACTTCCGCTTAACAAAACATTCAACGGAAATGTCACGTTCCTTCTTGCAAACGGAAAAAAGAAGACAACGGAAGTGGTGGAAGACTTTGATGGTGTCAGCGGAAAATTTGATCAGGTTTTATCGGGAACTTTAGATGGAACGCCGGCATTAAAGGACGGAAAACTTTCTCTGAAAGGAAAGTGTACCTATACGCTTGATAATGTTGCAATGTATCATTTTAAAAGTTTTGAAATAGCAGCATCCCTGGATGGAGAGGAAATCTGGACGCAGGATCTGATGCAGAATCTGCTAGAGGAAAAACAGGAGTCATCAAAGGACGATAAGGATCTGGTGACGACAGAACAGGCGGTGGAGGAGAATTCGGAAGGATCTACCGTTGATTCAGGTTCCGGTACCGTTACCTGCAGGATGGTATATGAGAAGCCACAGCAGCAGAAAGAAGACGTAGAACAGACGCAGGCACAGGAAGGACAAACCCCTTCGCGGAAACCACTGCGTATCTATCTGCGGGCTGTGACAACGGAAGGGTATCGGTTTGAAACGGATCTGCTGCGGGAAGATGCTATGGAAGAAGAAAATAAATGGTCTCTGGATAAGGAAAGCATAGATACAAAGATGTATCGCAGTGTGTATGATCGGAAGGATCAGGAACTTACCATTGACTGAAAAAAGAAGTACGGTCAGTTATGACTGTACTTCTTTTTTTGCGAGTGGCAGGGTAAAGATGAACTCTGTTCCCACTCCTTCGGTGCTGATGACGTTGATATGTTCATTGTGTGCCTGAATAATTTCTTTTACAATAGCAAGTCCCAGGCCGGTTCCCCGTTTATCTTTTCCCCGGGAAAGGTCCGTTTTATAAAAGCGGTCCCAGATTTTTTTGATACTTTCTGCAGGAATTCCGATTCCGGAATCTTTCACGGAAATAAGAACTTTTTCATTTTTGATGCTTGTTTCAATCTTGATTGATGCATCATTGTGGGAAAACTTTGTGGCATTGTCGATCAGATTATAGAGAACCTGCTGGATTTTGCTCATATCACCGTGAACATATAACTTTTGTCCTGTTAAGACAAGATCAAAGGAAAGCCCTTTGGCAGAACAGGTTCCTTCAAAGGTGAGGATGGTCGTCTTTATCATGCGGTTGATATCGAAATCTGTAAGGTCAAGCATCATACCCCGGTGCTGTCCAAAACGGTTCAGATCCAGAATTCCCTGTGTCAGTTTGGTCAGACGTTCGGTTTCAAACAGGATGATGTTCAGATATTTATTCTGTAGCTCCGGTGGAATGGTTCCGTCTAACATGGCTTCGATATATCCTTTGATTGATGTCAGCGGAGAACGGAAATCGTGGGAAACATTCGAGATAAACTTTCTCTGGTCTTCTTCGAGTGTGTCCAGTTCATTCGCCATATAATCCATGGTGTTGGCAAGATATCCCAGTTCATCGTTCCGGTGGATCTGTGTGCGCGGTTCAAAATTTCCTTTGGCATAACTCTCGGAGACGATTGTCAGCCGATGCAGTGGACGGTAAAATCCATGTGCAAACAGCAAAAGGAGGAACAGTGCTGTCAGAAAAACAAATTCAATGGTATAAAAAACAATGTTCATAAAACCGTTTGCATTCTGTGTGATGGAGGACACGGTCTTATGGATCATGACATAACTGTGAATCCGGTAATTGCTGGTGATCGGAGAAAATACCGTAAGGTTTTTTTCGGAAAACGATCCGTAAAAGTTACCAGTCATATAATAACGGTTGCCAAAGTCGGAAGTGTTGAAACCTTTGAGCGTTTTATAATTGGCATTTGCTGCATCTTTGCCGACGGATTCATCGGTAGAATCAAAAAGAATATTTCCCTGATTGTCCATGATCCAGATTTGGGCAGAAAGATATTCGCCAAGACTTTGCATCTGTTTTTGAAAATCCTGCAACGAAAAACTGTATTTATTATAATTGTCGGCATAACCCGATGCAATCTGTACAGATTCCCGGTATAGCTGCTGTGCCTCCCGGTTTTCGGCATAATGCGTGATCGCATGCTGTGTGAACGTACACAGGATGATAAAGCCGAGAGCCACAAACAGGACATAGCCGAAAATGAGTTTGGGGATCAGTGTTTTTTTCATCCTTTTACCTCAAATTTGTAACCGATTCCCCAGACAGTTGCGATCGACCAGGTTTCATGGTCTTTGATCTTTTCCCGGAGACGTTTGACGTGGACATCTACTGTGCGGGTATCCCCGATGTATTCATATCCCCAGATGTGATCCAGCAGCTGTTCGCGGGTAAACACCTGGTTGGGAGAAGCTGCAAGGAAATATAACAGTTCCAGTTCTTTTGGCGGCATGTCAATCGGATGCCCATTGTACATGACCGAATAATTGGACAGATTGACGGTCAGATCCGGATATTCCACACATTTTAATTCTACAACGGACTCGGTTTTGGCAGGCTGGAAACGGCGGAGAACCGCTTTGACGCGTGCTACCAGTTCCTTGGAATCAAATGGCTTTAATATGTAATCATCCGCACCGAGCTCTAGTCCGAGTACTTTATCAAAGATTTCGCCTTTGGCGGAAAGCATGATGATCGGAACGTTGCTTTTGGTACGGATTTCCCGACAGACCTGATAGCCGTCAATGCCCGGAAGCATCAGATCAAGCAGGATCAGGTTAGGGTTATAGTGTTCAAATGCGTGCAGGGCTTCTTCCCCGTCATTGACGATTTTGGTATCATAGCATTCCTTGGTCAGATACAGGGAAATAAGTTCTGCAATATTATTGTCATCGTCCACAATCAGTATTTTCTGTTTGGACATGGAAATCCCTCCTTATTATAAAAAATCAATAGGTATTTAAACATCAAAAGCAGCAATGGTCACACCGGCACCGCCCTCAGACGGCTCTCCCATCCGGTAAGATTTCACGTACCGCTGGTTTTTCAGATGTGCCTGTACGGCATTGCGCAGTGCACCGGTTCCTTTTCCGTGAACGATCCGGACGGATGGCAGATGAGCCACATAGGCATCATCAAGATATTTATCCAGATGGGCAATGGCTTCGTCTACCGTCATACCAATCAGATTGATCTCTGTAGAAACGGATGCCGCTTTGCTCATTTTTATTTTTCCGGAAGAAGTACCTCCGTATTTTTTTGCCGCCGGAGAGGCATCTTCATCAATCAGTACCAGATCTTTGATGTTGACCAGGGAACGTAAGATTCCCATCTGGACATACAGATCCCCTTTGGCGTTTGGCAGTGTGTGCACGGTTCCCTTTAAGTTCATGGACAGTACACGCACGGAATCACCGATGCGCAGCTTTTTAGGTACTTTGTGGTTGACCGTTTCCTTTTTCTTCATGGAGAGTGCTTTTTCACTGGCACTCATTTTGTCACGTACACGGCTGCGTTCTTTTTCCATTTTGGACATAGGCGCCTGTCCCTGTCCGTACTTGTTGAAATTGCGGATGGTCTCATCGGCAAGGTCTTTGGCTTCTTTGAGAATCTGTACAGCTTCTTCATTGGCTTTGCGCAGGATCTCGTCACGGCTGTTGTCCAGACGCTCATTTTTGGCGGTCAGTTTCTTCTTTAAATCTTCAATTTCTGCTTTGTATTTCTGAATTTCCAGCTGTTCTTTTTCAATGGTGATACGGCTCTGTTCCAGATTGGCAAGCATATCTTCGAAATTGACGTCGCGCTCACTCAGGCGGCCTTTGGCATCTTCAATGATATTTTCTGCCAGTCCGAGTTTGGAACTGATGGCAAACGCATTACTTTTTCCCGGAATACCGATCAGCAGACGGTAGGTAGGACTGAGCGTATCGACATCAAATTCACAGCAGGCATTTTCAACACCTTCTGTGGAGAGCGCATAAACTTTCAATTCACTGTAATGCGTGGTAGCCATGGTGACCGCTCCATACTGGTGCAGTTTGTTTAAGATGGAGATGGCAAGTGCGGCACCTTCGGTCGGATCGGTACCGGCGCAGAGTTCGTCAAACAGACACAGGCTCTGGTCATCCGCCTTTTGTAAAATGCGGACAATATTGGTCATGTGGGAAGAAAACGTACTCAGGCTCTGTTCAATACTCTGTTCATCTCCGATATCTGCAAAAATTTCGTGAAAAATGGCAAGTTCCGAGCGATCTCCGGCCGGAATGTGCAGACCGGACTGTCCCATCAGAGTCAGCAGTCCCACCGTTTTTAAAGAGACGGTTTTACCACCGGTGTTTGGACCGGTCACGATCAGCTGCCGGAAATCCGCACCGAGACGTACATCAATCGGAACCACTTTCTTAGGATCTAAGAGTGGGTGGCGGCCTTTGCGGATGTTAATCCGCCCCTCTTCATTAAAGACAGGGGCAACACCGTTGTAACTTTTGGCAAGTTCGGCTTTGGCAAAAATAAAATCCAGTTCCGCAAGAACAGTATAATCCTGACGGATTCCGTTTGCGTTTTCTGCCACACGGTTGGAAAGATCTGCTAAAATGCGGTCAATTTCTTCCTGTTCTTTTAAAAACAGTTCCTTAAGTTCGTTATTTAAATTGACGACAGCCATTGGTTCAATAAATAAGGTAGAACCGCTTGAGGACTGGTCATGTACCATACCGGGAACCGAGGTTTTGGATTCGGCACGAACCGGCAGACAGTAGCGGCCGTCACGCATGGTAATCACAGCATCCTGCAGATAGCTGCGGGTGGTTGTGTTGTTCATAAGACCAGTCAGCTGTGCGTGAATGCGGTCGTTCATCCCCCGGATGGATTTACGGGTTTTAGAAAGTGCCGCAGAGGCGTCGTCTGCAATTTCGTCTTCCCCGACAACACAGCGGCGGATTTCGTCCAAAAGGGGAGAAAGCGGCTGGATCTGTGAAAAAAGCGGTGACAGGGAATCTGTTTTTTCATCGTTGCGGTCGCTTCGGTCGTATGCTTTGACCCGCTTGGCAACTTCCAACAGAGAACAGATCATAAGGAGCTCTGTGGTATTTAAGGTGCCACCGATATCGAGACGCTTCAGGGAAGCGTTGACATTGTGAACGCCGGAAAAACTGATGCCACTTCCGCGGTACAGGCGGCTGAGTGCGTCTGCCGTAGTTTCCTGCAGATGTGCAATTTCCGCAGGATCGGTCAGGGGAACCAGTTTGTGACAGCGGTCTTTTGCCTCTTCACAGCTGGCATAATCTGCCAGACGGTCCAGTATTTTATAATATTCAAGGGTATGATAAACTTTCTGATTCATAGTGATATTCCTTTTTATATAGTATTCTCTCTTGTATTATAACGCAAAGTGCCATTTTGGAAAAGAAAAATAATGTGATTGTTGCAAGTGCATGGAAATGCGAATATAATAGTGGTTATGAGTGATAAACAGCAACCAAAGAATGCGTTTGTCAGAGAACAGATTAAGGACAAACCAAAGAATTATAAACGTATGTGGGTCCGGTTGGGGGAATCTGCTGCCTGTGGGGGTGTATTTGCGCTGGCTGTGTGTCTGGTGCTGCTTTTTATGATTCCGGTTCTGCGGCAGGAGGAAGGTTCTGTGCCGGATACCGGAGCACAGGATTCACAGCAGGCATCGGTGGAAGAAACGGAGCAGGGGTCTGAGGAAAAGGAGGAGACACAGACTCCGGAAGAGAGACAGCCGATGACGCTGGACGATTACCAACAGATTCAGACAGAGCTGTACGCCATTGGAAATACGGCAAATAAGTCCATCGTTACGATCACAGGGGTGGTCAGTGATACGGACTGGTTTAACAACTCTTATGAACGGGAAGGTCAGGGCTGTGGCACGATCATTGGAGAAAGTGGAGGTAAACTCTGGATTCTTACGGAGAAAAAAACGATTAAAGATGCTGCAAAGATCAAAGTTACCTTTGTAAATGATGCGGTGGCAGAGGCAAAGCTGGTCAGATACGATGGGAATACCGGTCTTGCGGCACTTACCGTGGATCTGGAGGATCTGGAGACTTCCACGCAGAATGCCATTACCGTGATGAAAACAGCAGGCTCGAATACCATACATAAGGGGAGCATTGTGATTGCTCTTGGCAGCCCGCTTGGAACGAATTATTCGATTTTGACCGGAACCATTACAGCGACCAACAATGAAATTTCCACTCCGGACAATAATTACAGTGTATACACGACAGATATTGTTGCCAGCGAGAATGGAAGCGGTGTGCTGATCAATATGGATGGCGAACTTGTTGGTGTTGTGATGCAAAGCTATAGTGCGGCTTCTGCAAATACGCTCACTGCAGTGGAAATATCAGAACTGATGCCAGTGATTGATCTATTATTTGCGGACAAAGAGGTGCCGTATTTTGGTGTGCACATTTCTACTGTTACCCAGCATATTGCGCAGAAATACGATATTCCAAAGGGCATATATATCAAAAAAGTTGAGATAGATTCGCCTGCCATGGATGCGGGACTGCAGAGCGGGGATGTGATCCGTTCCGTTGCAGGCCAGGAGGTTGCAAGTGCAGAGCAATTCCGGGAGGTGCTGTTGCAGCTGACACCGAAAGAAACCTATTCGGTTACGGTTATGCGGGAAGGTACTAAGGGGTATAAAAAGATTACCTGTAAATTAAAAGCAGGGGTTTTGCAGTAAAATTGGAAATAAGGAGTTAGTATGAAATATATTGAATCTCTCCGAGAAGGAGAAAAAGTAAATGAAGTATATCTGTGTAAATTCAAACAGGCGGCACTGACCAAAGCCGGAAAAGCATACGACAATGTGATCCTGCAGGATAAAACAGGAACGATTGATGCCAAGATTTGGGATCCGGGTTCTGTGGGAATTGATGAGTTTGACGCGCTGGATTATGTGGCGGTTACGGGAGATGTCACCAGCTTTCAGGGAAATCTGCAGATGTCGATCCGGCGTGCACGCCGTGTTTCAGAGGAGGACATTGATCCTAAGGAATATCTTCCTTGTACGGACAAGGATGTGGAGGAGATGTATGCCGAATTGACAGGATATATTGATTCTGTGAAAAATCCTTACCTGAACCAGCTGCTGCACAGATTTTTCGACAATCAAACATTTGCGGACCGGTTTAAATTTCATTCGGCAGCAAAGAGTGTACATCATGGATTTGTCGGGGGTCTGTTGGAACACACCGTCAGCGTGACAAGAAACTGTAATTATTTTGCGCAGAATTATCCGTTTTTGAACCGGGATCTTCTGATTACGGCGGCGATTTTCCACGATATCGGTAAATTAAAAGAGTTGTCGGCGTTTCCGGCAAATGATTATACCGATGCAGGACAGCTGCTTGGGCATATTATGATCGGTGCCGAGTGGGTAGGCGAGGGAATCCGTTCCATTGAGGGATTTCCGGTGGTTCTGGAAAATGAGTTAAAGCACTGCATTCTGGCGCACCACGGAGAACTGGAGTATGGATCTCCGAAGAAACCGGCACTGGTTGAAGCGATGGCTTTGAGCTTCGCGGACAACGTGGATGCAAAGATGGAAACCATGCGGGAGATTCTGGCAAATGTACCGGACAATAATCTTGAATGGCAGGGGTACAGCCGTCTGCTGGAGACAAATATACGCAAGACAAGCAAATAAGATGAGATAAAGTCGGAGCCGAAAGATATTTTGACTCCGACTTCGCAGGTTAAAAGGATGAAAAAAAACGATTTATTTTCTTTGAAAATTACAGATATGGGAGTCGATGGGGAAGGCATCGGAAAGTACGATGGGATGACATTTTTCGTCAAGGATGCACTGATCGGAGACCATATCCGCGCGCGGGCAACGAAACTGAAAAAGAACTATGGATATGCCCGTGTGGAAGAAATTATTACATCTTCTCCATACCGTATAGAGCCACCATGTCCGTTGCACCGGCGCTGTGGGGGCTGTCAGATACAGGCACTTTCCTATGAGCAGCAGCTTGCATTCAAGGAAAACAAGGTACGCAGTAATCTGCAGCGGATTGGTGGATTTTCCAAAGAGGAGTTAGAGCGGGTGTGTCTGCCGATCGTTGGGATGGAGCATCCATTCCGTTATCGTAACAAGGCACAGTTTCCGGTGGGACAGGATAAAGAGGGAAATCTTGTGACTGGATTTTATGCAGCGCGCACGCATGCGATCATTCCGGTGGAGGATTGTCTGCTTGGGGTAAAGGAAAATAAAGATGTGCTGTCTGCAGTAAAGGAGTGGATGTATCAGGCACAGATTCCGGCTTACGATGAGGCTGCCGGAACCGGGCTGGTGCGCCATGTTTTGATCCGCTATGGATTTACCACCGAAGAAGTGATGGTATGTCTGGTGATTAACGGAGACGGGCTGCCACAGAAAGACGCGCTCATCGAACGGCTTTCGGTGCTGCCGGGGATGACTTCCATTTCCTATAATGTAAATACCGAGCGCACCAATGTCATTCTTGGAAAACACACGGAATGTATCTGGGGCATGCCATACATCACGGATTATATTCATCTGCGTAATACCGGAGATTTTTCAGTGGAAGATACGGCGATTGCCTATCATATTTCTCCGCAGTCGTTTTATCAGGTCAATCCGGTACAGACAGAGAAACTCTACAGCACAGCACTGGAGTATGCAAAGCTGACCGGAAAAGAATCCGTCTGGGATCTGTATTGCGGGATTGGCACGATTTCGCTCTTTTTATCCCAGAAGGCAAAGCAGGTATACGGAGTGGAAATTGTTCCTCAGGCGATCGAGGATGCAAAAAATAATGCTGCGTTAAATGGAATTACCAATGCACAGTTTTATGTTGGAAAAGCGGAGGAGGTACTTCCAGCGTTTTACAACAGCAATAATCTGGATGCAGGAATGCGCCATCCGGATGTGATTGTGGTAGATCCGCCTCGGAAGGGGTGCGATGAGCAGTGTTTGTCCACGATGCTTGCCATGCGTCCGGAGCGGATTGTCTATGTGAGTTGTGATTCTGCTACGCTTGCCAGAGATCTGCGTATTTTAGTAGACGGTGGATATGAGCTGCAAAAAGTGCGGGCATTTGACCAGTTCGCTCACACCGGACATGTAGAAACTGTTGTTTTACTTTCCAAGGGTATAATCGACTCGCAGAAAGTAAAGGTTGAGATGTCTCTCGAAGATATGGATATGTCTGGATTTCAATAGCATGTATTTATAAGTAGATGGATATTATATTATAAGTAATACTAAATTGACCGCATAGCCTTATGATCGTAAAATAATTTTGTGATTTTTTTATTAAATAAGAGTATAAATATTTGGAGGAACCAATGAAAAAGACAACAAACTCTTCACCTTACCAGTTTGAGGGCAGAATACCTCTGTCTCAGGCTATTCCGCTTGGACTGCAGCATGTTATGGCTATGTTCATCGGAAACCTTACACCTCTTATCATAGTTATGGGAGCATGTGGACTCACAGCGGACGCAGGCTTTGCGGAGCTTAGAACAGCTCTCTTACAGAATGCCATGATTATCGCAGGTATTGTCACATTAGTACAGATGTTTTCCATCGGACCGGTCGGAGGAAAGGTACCTATCGTTATGGGAACCTCTTCGGGCTTTCTTGGAGTATTAAATAATACAGTTGCAGCGTGTGGCGGCGGAGTTATAGCATATGGAGCTATTATGGGAGCCTGCATTGTGGGAGGTATTTTCGAAGGCATACTCGGAGCCTTCTTAAAGCCTTTACGCAAGTTTTTCCCTGCAATCGTTACAGGCTCAGTTGTTATAGCAATAGGACTTTCACTCCTTGGAGTGGGAATCAACTACTTCTGCGGTGGCACAGGCAAAAATGATTACGGCTCACTGCCTAACCTTTTTATTGGTATGGTTGTACTTATAGTAATCGTGCTTCTTAAGCATTTTGCACCATCGCGCAGTATTTTTTCATCATCTGCCATCCTTTTTGGTATCCTGGCAGGATATGTTGTAGCAATCATTATGACACTTACCATGTCACATACAGGTGTGACTGCTGACGGTGTCAAATACACATATTCATGGGTAGTAAACTTTGACGAGGTTAAAAATGCAGCATGGATAGCAGTTCCAAGCTTTATAGGCTTTGGAAAGCTTTCAGATGTGGGAATTTCCTTCCATGCCAATGCAATCATCCCAATCGGCATCATGTTTATCGTTACTGCAATCGAGACAGTTGGCGATATCTCAGCCTGTGTGGAGGGTGGAATGGACAGAGAGGCTACAGATTCAGAGCTTTCAGGCGGTGTTATCTGTGATGGTCTTGGTTCATCATTTGCAGCGCTTTTCGGAGTACTGCCAAATACCTCATTCTCACAGAATGTAGGTCTTGTTTCAATGACAAAGATTGTCAATAGATTTGCTATTTCAATGGGAGCTATATTCCTCATCATTTGCGGCTTCTGCCCAAAGATTGGAGCTCTCATGTCAATCATGCCTCAGTCGGTGCTCGGCGGAGCTGCGGTTATGATGTTTGCCTCTATCCTGATTTCCGGAATTGAGCTCATCACAAAGGAGCCAATCGGCAGCCGTGAGATTACAATTATCTCAGTAGCAATCGGTTTAGGCTACGGACTTGGCGCTACAACCGGTGCTACATCACATCTGCCATATTATGTACAGCTTATATTTGGCGGTTCAGGTATCGTGCCTTGCTCACTTTGCGCTATTCTTCTCAATATTATTTTGCCGAAGAAATCTAAGAACGCACCATATATGTGGGATATGGAAGAAAAAGATGATGTGAAGCGTGTGGATGACTAACGCTTAGGATTTTGAAGCCGTCCGGTGCATTAAGTACACCGGCGGCTTTATTATTTGTGGGAAAGTATGGAAATATATGGAAAAAGTGATTTCAATAGTGGGCGCAGGTGGCAAGACCACACTCGTTCATAAGCTTGCAAGGGAATATCACAGGAGTGGAAAAGGTGTGCTTGTCACAACGACAACGCACATGTATGTCGAAGCTGACACTGACCTATCCTGCGATTTTTTTTCGTTAAGGGATAAAATAATAAAAGATGGATATTGCATGGCGGGGCAGAAAATATCAGAACAGTCAAAGCCAAAAATGTGCGGACTGCCATATGATTTGCTCGATAAACTGATTAAAGACATGCCACAGGCGTTAGATTATGTTATAATCGAAGCAGATGGAGCAAAGCACCATTCTCTCAAATATCCGGCAGCGGATGAGCCTGTCATATATCCGCTCACCACAGATGTTATCATAGTGCTTGGCACGTGGGAAAAGGGCAAGCTGTGTAAAGACGTTGTGTTCAGATATGAGCTTATGCAAAACGAGCTAGGAATGGCAGAGGATGTAGTGGTTGATGACTCGGTTATAGACACGCTGCGTCAGGTCTATGTCAAAAAGCTTCGCGACAGCGGGTTTGAAGGACGGATTTCGACATATTACAGATAAACATGGAAATAATAAGTTAACAGGGTAACTAATTATATGAGCAATAATCAAATAAAAAAGAAAAATTTGTTAATCATATGCCGTGGTGCAGGCGATCTTGCGACAGGCATCATCCACAGACTGCACCGTGCAGGACATCGGGTGATAGCGCTTGAGACAGACTATCCGGCAGCCATACGGCGTCAGGTGTCCTTTTGCGAGGCAGTGTATGATGGGAGCGCAACTGTAGAGGGTCTGACAGCCAGACTGCTTCCTGCCTTGAATGATGCAGAGACAATTTCCGGGATAAATGACACACCGCAAGCTCATATTGCATCGCAAAAGTGGAAGAGCTCAGCTATCGAAGCTGTGCTTGAAGCCGGAGAGGTTCCGCTTCTCATAGACCCAACCGGTGAATCAATTGCACTTTTTAGACCGGATGTTGTGGTAGATGCCATAATAGCAAAGAAAAATCTGGGCACCACAATAAATATGGCACCGCTTGTGATAGGAGTAGGTCCGGGCTTTACGGCAGGCAAGGACGTGCATCTGGTGATTGAGTCCATGCGTGGGCACAATCTGGCGCGCATCATTACCGATGGCATGGCACAGCCCAACACAGGGGTTCCGGGAAATATCGCAGGCTTCACAAGTGAGCGTGTGATACACGCTCCGGCAGCAGGATATATTTATGATGTCAGAAAAATCGGAGATATTGTGCAAAAGGGCGATGAGATAGCGCGGATATATCCGGATAAAGGAAGCTATGACAATAAATTGTCTGAATATGTTCCGGTAAATGCTACAATTACAGGCATCATACGAGGTCTTATCCGTGAGGGTTATTATTTCAAGGAAGGCTTCAAGATAGCGGATATCGATCCACGCGAAGGGGAGCTTTCAAATTGTTTTACGATCTCTGACAAGGCAAGAAGTATAGCAGGCAGTGTGCTTGAGGCGGTATCGGCATTTGAGCACGGCATAAGGGTTTATTAAATGTGCAGTTACTAATAGATAATAAATTATGGTAACTGAACAGTTACAATGAGGATTAATTAATTGACGCAGCAAAACGGATTAGATATCAATAATCAGGAACAAAATAAAGAAAAGCTCACACATTTTAATGAGGCAGGGGAAGCCCACATGGTGGATGTGCACGCAAAGGATGACACATACCGCGTGGCGAAAGCCTGCGGCACGATAAAGGTAAATGACGCTGTATACAGGGCTGTATCTACGGGCACGGCTAAAAAGGGTGATGTGCTGGGAGTGGCAAGGATTGCAGGAATCATGGGAGCAAAGAACAATTCCATGCTTATTCCGCTCTGTCACCCTATTGCTATGACA
>ULQY01013944.1_pt1 | contig 24981 bp, 17 predicted proteins | sample 1954671 | NCBI WGS metagenome assembly ULQY01 (sample SAMEA4835660, study PRJEB28245) | human gut metagenome | biome: gut microbiome; material: fecal sample | place: Denmark | collected 2008 | reverse complement strand
AATAAATTGTGTCAACTTATTTAGTACACTACAGTTTTTTTGAGGGGTAAATGTGAAAGAAATAGTGGCTTGTTTGTTATTCTGTTTCTTATTGTTTAGATTTGCTCTTATTGCATATAGAAACATAGTAAAACGAAATGGAACATTTGCAGGATAGGCTGTCCAAATGGCAGGTAATGACTTTGTCTCGCGAGTTGCATCATGATGAGGCTGGCATCGGCGAGGTGTGTGACCTTATGCTTTATGCGGAAGATGCACAGTCGGCATACAATGCGGCATGGATATTGTATTATTTACCGGCAGAAGACAAGAGACTTTATGTCTCTCCCTTTTATGATAAGATTGCAGACTGGGCAATGAAGCCTTGTTTACATATACGTCGGGGACTTGTTCTATCTATTTTGATAGACTTGTCTACGAAACAGAACTTCAGGACAGGCTTGTTTGATTTTTGTCTTGCCCATGCTGTCGACAAAAAGAAGTCGGACAGCAGCCGATCGATGATGATAAAACTGGCTGCAAAGATGTGCCGGTTTGTCCCGGAGCTGGCAAATGAACTGGCAATCTGTCTTGATATGCTGGAATACGAAATGACGCCGAGCATCGTAGCAGCCAGGAGAAATGCAATGAAAGTAGTCGAATCGCTGAGAAAGAAAAATGATGAATTAAAAAATAAGATATGACTGACAACCATGAAAAATCTTCTTTACGAAAAATCCCTAACGTAGGTTCACAGACTGAACAAGACCTGATAGCCATGGGGTATACCTCTATTGAATTGCTGAAAGGAAAGAAAGCGGAGGATTTGTACGAGGAAGAATGCCGTTTGCGTGGGTGTACGATAGACCGATGCCAGCTTTATCTGTACCGGGCTTTAGAGTATTTCGTTCATACGGATAACCCGAATAGAGAGAAATGTAAATGGTGGTATTGGAAAGATGATTATTTTTATCCCTCTCCGTGTGGAGCAAGGTGTGTGGATTGTGCGTCATTCCCCAAGGAATGCAAAGGATGCAGAAAGATAAAAGGCAAGGTGTTCTGGCTTCAGTATACAGGCGATGCGGTATGTCCCATCTGGAAATGTTGTAAGGAACAAAAGCGGGAAAATTGTGGAGGATGTCCGGATTTACCTTGTGGTCGTTTTATGAAAGATCCTTCTATTTCGGATGAGGAAAATGAAGCCAATATGAAAAAGATGATAGCTAATCTTGCAACATATAAAAAATCAGATATACCGCACATAATTATGGAAACAGAAAGACTGATACTCAGACCGTGGCGTGAGGAAGATGCCCTTTCGCTCTATAAATATGCCAAAAACCCGGCTGTAGGGCCGATTGCCGGTTGGCCACCGCACACATCTGTAGAAAACAGCCGAGAGGTAATACGTGATATTCTTTCAGCACCGGAAACTTATGCGGTTGTGTTGAAAGAAACCTATGAGCCTGTTGGCAGTGTGGGCATTATGTTTGGAGACAGCGTACACAGCGCTGACATGCAGGAAGGAGATGCAGAGATTGGTTATTGGATTGGAGTTCCTTATTGGGGAAAGGGGTTGATTCCGGAGGCCGTCAATCGCCTGTTGAGGCGTTGTTTTGAGGAACTGGGAGTAAAACGAGTGTGGTGTGGTTATTATGACGGGAATACCAAATCTCGCCGAGTAATGGATAAATGTGGTTTCAAGTTTCATCATACGGAAGAGGGCAAACTTTCTCCATTGGGTGATGTGCGGACAGAACATTTTACTTTGTTGACAAAAGAAGATTTTCTTAAGGAAAGTTGTAAAGAAACAAAGCTTGTTTATGCTTTACGTTCGCTTGAAGAGAAAGACATTCCGGAAATGCAGCATTTGTTCCGCTCTACTGTGCTTAATGTGAATTTGAAAGACTACACAAAAGAAGAGGTAGCAGACTGGGCTTCTTGTGGTGATGACGTATCCCACTGGAAGGACCTTTTGTCTCAAAATTATTATATTGGGGCCTTTGATGAACAAGGTAAGATGGCTGGTTTCTCTTCTATTAATAAAGAGGGGTATTTACATTCCATGTTTGTACACAAGGACATGCAGGGCAGGGGAGTAGCTACTCAGTTGCTTTCGGAAGTAGAGAAGATGGCCAAAGCGTATGGAGTTACTGAAATTACCTCAGAGGTCAGTTTGACTGCAAAATCGTTTTTTGAACAAAAGGGCTACAAAGTGGTTAAGTCTCAAAAGTGCAGAGCCAATCAGCTGGAACTGACAAATTTTGTGATGTGTAAGCGGCTTTTTTGATTTGTGGGGAAGCCCATATTGTAAAATGCGAATTGAGATAAACGATGGAAATACATAATTTGCTGGATGCTAAATCAAGAGCCGAATTGCGTGAATGGCTCATGCAAAACCATAAAAAGGAAACAGAATGCTGGGTAGTAGTGAAGCGTGGAAGGCCTGTGGATGATGATACGTTCTGGTACATTGATGCTGTAGAAGAAGCGCTGTGCTTTGGCTGGATAGACAGCACTACAAAGAAAATGGCGGATGGCGTAACAGCACAGAAGCTTTGCCCACGAAAGCCACGAAGCAATTGGTCGGAGCTAAACAAGGAAAGATGTCGCAGAATGGAACGGTTGGGGCTGATGACCGATGCTGGAAGAGCCGTTCTGCCGGACATGTCACCGCAAGGTTTTACCATAGATAAGGATATATTGCAAAGATTACAATCCGATTCTGTAGTATGGAATAATTTCTGTCAGTTACCGGATTTATATAAACGGGTAAGAATTGATACCATTCAAATCAAGAGGAATCAGCCAAAACTTTTTGAAAGCCGCTTGAATAAGTTTATAGAGAATACACGAAAAGGGCTTCTCTATGGGGAATGGAATGATAATGGGAGATTATAAGAATACAAAAAGTATCAATCTGTCTCTATTTTCACTACCATTGTGACATAGATACTAAAAATAATGATTGTTCAACACTATGAAATGGCAAGTGTGCATAATAATAGTATTTTCAATAAAGGCTATTAATAATATATAGGCTTGTGATATTTCTTGGACTACTTGCTGTTATCTATCTCAAAAACAAGAACTATTAAAAGTTTGAATTTTCTGACTTCGCATCACTCTAAAAGAGTGACGCGAAGTCAGAAAACTATCTATCAACGTATTGTAAAATTAATGTTTTGATATGATGAGGTCAGGAATTGATTTTAGATTACATGGAATCCTTGTCGGAAAGTGTTGACGGATTAGATTTCATCTAATCCTCTTTAATACCGTATTGGGCACCGTAAAGCCGCAGTGCGTCATGAACCGCCTCCTTCCCGAATTGTTGTATCATATCTTCCAGGTCGTATTTCAGTGCTTTATCGTCATGAGGGGTGAGACACATGACGCGCGACTCCATGTCGCAGTAACCAGGCAGCCTGAGGAACATACCTTGCGTAGACTGGTTGTGCAGTGACCACGCCGTTATCGGATATCGGAACGAGGTCGCTTCGCAGAACATATAGGCCATATCCTTGACATTGGAGATGTCCCAGCGGTCGAGTGGCTGATTGAAGCTTTTCGCTTCGTTGAACATACAGTACATATTCTGTACGTTCGAGACATTCCAATCGTTCAGCGGCTGGTTGAAGCTCGAGGCTTTGGAGAACATCTCGCGCATATCCTGCACATTTGAGACGTCCCAGTCGTTCAGCGGCTGGTTGAAGCTCGACGCTTCGCAGAACATCTCACGCATGTTTTGTACGTTCGAGACATTCCAATCGTTCAGAGGTTGGTTAAATGCTGATGCGCGCACGAACATCTCTCTCATATTTGTGACGGCTGATACGTTCCATGCACCGACAGACTGGTTAAAGCTCTTTGCCATATCGAACATGTAGCACATGTCAGTAACGCTGGAGACATCCCACGAGTTCAGATTCTGATTGAAGGAGAAGGCACGGTAGAACATGTACTTCATACTGTGAACTTTTGAAACGTTCCAGCCATCGAGCGGCTGGTTGAAGTGCTCTGCGCAGGAGAACATGTTGCTCATGTCTGTTACGCTGACCACGTTCCATTTCCGTAAAGGCTGGTTAAAGCGTTCAGCTTCGTTGAACATGAAACTCATATCCGTAACAGATGACACTTCCCAGGCTTCAAGTGGCTTGTTAAATCTATGTGCTCCTTCGAACATGTGGGACATATCCCGTACGTTAGAGACATCCCAGCTGCTTATGTCGTGGTTGAAGTAGATTGCGCTGGCAAACATGTGCTTCATCGTTACTACATTTGATGTATCCCACGTCTCGATACCGGCGAAGTTACTGCGTTTAGACTTTCGGAAGAGGCCTTCCATGTCGGTTATCAGAGATGTGTCGATATTGGCGAGCGGCATTTTTGCACCCATGTCCAGAAGTTCTATCAGCTCGCGTTTGGAGCGGGGCTTGCACTTCACGTCTCCCACATTGGTGCGGACGGAACCTATTAGCTCCGGATGGGCCGCTTCAAGTTCGCGCATATATTCCGCGGTGTGTTCGCTGCCGTAACGTGAAAGTTCCGTGTATACTTTCGCTGGGTCGAGCTTTTCTAGCTTTTCTTTCAGTCTTGCGCGGCAGTTCTTTTTGGTAGCAAGGTGGAAGCAAAGCGTTAACGTCTTGACGTCGGTGAATTTCGGAGCGTACAGGAACATATTGCTTATGTCGCAGAACCGCGGTATCAGCCACATATCGAGCGACTGGCTGAAACTGCGTGCGTTTTTAAACATACGTTCGGCATCTTCTACGCGGCTCACGTTCCAGCGGTCGAGCGGCTGATTGAAGCTTTTCGTGCCGTCGAACATGCGTAACATATACCGCACGTTCGAGACATCCCAATCATTCAGTGGCTGGTTGAAACAGACTGCCCCCTCAAACATCCCTTCCATCCTTATTACGTTCGACGTATTCCACATGCCGATATTCTGATTAAATTTGGTGCAGCCGGCGAACATCCACGCCATTTCACGGACTTCCGATGTATCCCATTTGTTGAGCGGCTGGTTAAACTTCTCGGCTTCGCAGAACATACACGAAATTTTCTGGACCTTTGAGACGTCCCAATCATTAAGCGGCTGATTAAAGCTGCTGCAGCAGCCGAACATCGACTCCATATTTGTTACGGATGAAACGTCCCAATCCTCTAATGGCTGATTAAAATTGCTGCAGCCGCAAAAAATGCATTCCATGTTCGTTACGGACGAAACGTTCCAATTTCCTATGGGATGGTTGAAATATTTCGCTCTGAGGAACATTCGCTCCATCGTAGTGACGTGCGATGTGTCCCACGTTTCCAGTCCGTCGAAGTCGGTACGTTTTGAATCGCAGAACAGCCAACTCATATCCGTTATTAGAGATGTATCGATGTCGCCGAGGCAAACAGTCTCATTGTTCACTAGCTCCCTCAGTTCTTTCAAACTGCCGGGTTTGTACAGTTTACTCATAGTTATGTTCCATATTTGTAAATACCAATAGAAAAGTACACCATTGGTTAACTGAAAAGTGTACTCATAAAAAGATTTTTAAAGGAAGGAAAGAAAGCCGAATTAATCAACTGAATAAATTAAATTTTGAGTTTCTTAACTCAAAAGGACTGTCCGGCTATGATTGTGGAAAGATAAGGCTTTTCGGCTAACAATTCAAAAAGAAAACGCAGAGGCCACGACCTTCGCGGTCGCAGCCTCTCTTTCAAACAACCAATAAGAAATAAGAGATAATCCTTTAGGGGATGGATTATCTGATGAACAGCAGTTCTCTGTATTTGGGTAATGTCCACATCTGATCATCCACAATCAGTTCCAGCTTGTCGATGTGGTAGCGAATCTGTTCCAGCATCGGAGTAATCTTGTCGTGATATTCGATGGCTTTTGCACGTTCGTCTACAATCTTGTTAGCTACTTTTCGGGCTTCTACCATGGTATCTACGTGTTCCTTGATGTAAGAAGTGTGTTCTGCAATCTTACGGATGATGGCCATGTTTTCAGCAGACAGTTTTTCGGCCTCTTCTGTAGGGAAGATTTGCTTCATCTTGTAGACATTGTCAATCAGTTTGCTCTGGTATTCAATGGCTACCGGAACTACGTGGTTCATTACCAGGTCGCCCAAAACGCGGGCTTCAATCTGGATTTTCTTGGTATAGGTTTCCCATTTCACTTCGTTGCGTGCTTCGAGTTCCTTGCGGGTCATGACACCGGCAGATTCGAACATGCGTACACTGTCTTCTGTCAGATACTGGTCGAAGATGACCGGACAGCTGGTTTCGCAATCCAGACCACGGCGTGCAGCTTCTTCTTTCCATTCGTCGCTGTATCCGTTGCCGTCGAAGCGGATGGGTTTGCTGATCTTGATATATTTACGGATTACCTGAATGATAGCCGAAATCTTCGGTTCACCTTTCTCTATCAATTCGTCCACTTCTTTCTTGAATTCGGTAAGCTGTTCAGCTACGGCTGTGTTCAGGGCAATCATGGCGCTGGCGCAGTTAGCTTCAGAACCTACGGCACGGAATTCAAAGCGGTTGCCGGTGAAGGCAAATGGTGAAGTACGGTTACGGTCGGTATTGTCAATCAGCAGTTCCGGAATCTGAGGAATGTCGAGTTTCATACCGTGTTTGCCTCCTAAGGCAATCAGTTCGTCGGTTGAACTGTCTTCCATGTGGTCGAGCACTTTGCTCAACTGGCTGCCTAAGAAGGAAGAGATGATGGCGGGAGGTGCTTCGTTGGCTCCCAGACGGTGTGCATTGGTAGCGCTCATGATGGAAGCTTTCAGCAATCCGTTGTGGCGGTACACAGCCATCAGGGTGTTTACGATGAATGTGATGAAACGCAGGTTTTCTTCCGGGGTCTTTCCCGGAGCCATCAGCAGGGTACCGGTATCTGTACCGAGTGACCAGTTGTTATGTTTACCGGAGCCATTGACGCCCTTGAAAGGTTTTTCGTGTAGCAGTACACGGAATCCGTGTGTGCGGGCTACTTTCCGCATCAATGACATGATGAGCATGTTATGGTCTACGGCCAGGTTACACTCCTCGAAAATCGGAGCCAATTCAAACTGGTTGGGAGCTACCTCGTTATGGCGTGTCTTCACCGGAATACCTAATTCGAGTGCCTGAATTTCAAGGTCTTTCATGAAAGCTGCTACACGGGTAGGAATAGCACCGAAGTAATGGTCTTCCAACTGCTGGTTCTTAGAAGCTTCGTGTCCCATCAGCGTACGTCCTGTCAGCAACAGGTCCGGACGTGCGGCATACAAACCCTCGTCTACCAGGAAGTATTCCTGTTCCCATCCCAAGTAAGCCATCACTTTTTTTACATTCGGGTCGAAATAGTGGCAAACGTCTACTGCCGCTTTGTTGACTGCACGGAGGGCTTTCAGAAGCGGAGCTTTGTAGTCGAGTGATTCACCGGTATAAGCGATAAAGATGGTCGGGATGCACAAGGTGTCGTCTACTACGAACACAGGTGATGAAGGATCCCATGCGCTATATCCGCGAGCCTCGAAGGTGTTACGGATTCCGCCGTTTGGGAAAGATGAAGCATCCGGTTCCTGCTGTACAAGGAGCTTTCCGGAGAATTCTTCCATCATACCACCTTTTCCATCGTGTTCTACGAATGCATCGTGTTTCTCGGCTGTCCCTTCTGTCAGTGGCTGGAACCAGTGAGTATAATGGGTAGCACCCAGTTCGCTGGCCCATCGTTTCATACCTTCGGCTACGGCATCGGCTATCTGGCGGTCAAGAGCGGCGCCATTATCCATGGCATCAATCAATCGTGCAAATACCGTAGAAGGCAGGTATTTAAACATTTTTTCTCTGTTGAATACATATTTACCGAAGTATTCTCCCGGTCTTTTGTCAGGGGCAGGTACTTCCATGGGTTTAGCCTGGAAGGCCTTTTCTACTACTCTGAATCTTAATGTTGACATGTGACTGTAAATTTTTATTGGTTATTTAATAGTTAGTAGTGAATGTGCTATGTTTAATGGTTGTAAGCCGATTCTCCATGTTCGTAAATATCCAGACCTTCTTCTTCAATTCTGGCAGGAACACGCAGACCGTGAACTTTGTCGAGGACTTTGAAGATGATGTATCCCATCAATGCAGCCCATCCGCCGACGATGATTACACCAAAAATCTGTGCACCGAGGAATCCAAAGCCGCCTCCGTAGAATGTGCCGCCTTCTACGGCAAACAGACCGGTAAGAATAGTTCCGAGGCTACCGCATACACCGTGTACGGAAGAGGCACCTACCGGGTCGTCAATTTTCAAGCGGTGTTCGATGAATTCTACAGCGAAAATCATGACGGTTCCGCAGATAGCTCCGATAAGAGCGGCTCCCATTGGTGATATCAGATCGCATCCGGCTGTTACACCGACGAGTCCGGCAAGGATACCATTGAGTGTGAGAGAGAGTGACGGTTTACCATATTTAATCCAGCTTACAAGCAAGGCAAGGAATCCTCCGGTACAAGCTGCCAGGTTGGTGGTAAGGAACACGTGTGAGATGGCTGTCTGGTCACCGTATCCGGCTGCAGCAAGCTGTGAACCCGGGTTAAAACCGAACCATCCGAACCAGAGGATGAATACACCCAGACAAGCCAGTGTCAGGTTGTGACCGGGGATGGCTTTTGATTTTCCGTCCTTTCCGTATTTGCCCAACCGCGGACCAAGAATGGCGGCGCCGACCAGTGCAATCCATCCACCTACAGAGTGAACCACAGTTGAACCGGCAAAGTCATGGAATGTATAACCGAACACAGACATCATGAATGAATCCGGATCTGCATTTGAAAGCCATCCTCCTCCCCAGGTCCAGTGACCGGAAACCGGATAGATCAATACACTGATGGCTATCGTGTAAGCCAGATACATGGAGAATTTGGTACGTTCGGCCATCGCACCTGACACAATAGTAGCAGAAGTGGCACAGAATACGGTCTGGAAGATTAGGAAGCCTTCAATAGGTAATCCGTTCTGAATGATATTGTCCATGGCATCCAAGTCGAAGAGATGTGGAGTACCGAATACATCTCCTATACCGAACATCAGTCCGAAACCGATAAACCAGAACAGAATGGAACCTACCATAAAGTCTACCAAGTTCTTCATCAGGATGTTGGCTGTGTTCTTGCTGCGGGTAAATCCGGCTTCTACCAGGGCAAAGCCCGGCTGCATGAAGAATACCAGCATGGCAGCCAGTAACATCCATACGGTATTAAGTCCGGTAGATAACTCCGCTATCTTGTCAGCGTTGCTAACCTCTTCAGGTACAGAGGTCTGCGCTGTTGTAATCAATGGAAACAGAAGTAAGAATAAGGGTATGAGGATTTTGCGGTATGCTGCTGTGTGCACACCTTCTGTAAGTCGTTTCATAATTTTTACCTTTTAAGAATTAATACCTGAGTTGATTTTCCGGGATTATTTTTCCTGTTCCGCATTATAAAGCGAAATATCGCCACGTTCGCCTGTACGGATACGGATGGAGTCTTCTACGGGGATGATGAAAATGCGTCCGTCACCTATCTCACCGGTATAAGCGGCTTTCATGATGGCCTGTACGGTCTTTTCCACATTCTTTTCCCTCACTACGATGGAAATCAGGATTCGTTCGATGGAACTGGTATCATATACTACCCCACGATAAATACGACCTTCGCGGGTTTTTCCGACACCTCTTACTTCATAGTAGGAGAACCATTCGATGTCGGCGGCCAATAATGCCTCCTTTACTTCTTCGAATTTGGTTCTACGGATGATTGCCTCAATCTTTTTCATAATAAATTGTATTTGTATTTTGTATTGTTTGTTATCCTGTATAATCTTTTTTGCCTCTTGAAATCACTAATCCTATTGATGTTGTATTGTATTTGTATTGTAGTATATCTTTTGGGTTAGAAACTTATGCCAAACACAAAGTAGGCTCCTTCTGTGGCTGGATTCCAAATGGCCTGTGCAAATACGGGAAGCGAGTAGGAATCTGTGATTTTGATTTCCTTGCTGGCTCCGAGGCATATATTTGAAACTTCAAATCCGTTTGCCCCATTGTTGTAGAAACTGGTTTCCCATGGGGTAGCACCTATTTCTGCCGACCAGTCCAGACCACCTAACTTGAAGGGGGCTGCGATGCTGAAGTAGGAAGAATAAGCACGGTCACCGTTTGCTTTTACGCCATCAGCTCCTGCAAAGTTTGTATACCAGTTCACGGCTAAGGGACCGAAATCGTAACCTACTTGTGCTTCGAACACATGTGAAGTGTTGTGGGCACCATAGTGAAAATACTCAGGACCGCCATCAAACCAATAATCAGTGACAGATACGCTGAATCCTCCTGTACTGTATCTTAAAGTAAGGTCGAATTCCTTGGTATCTTCTTTATCCAGTCCTACAGAACCCCAGCCTGAAAGGGAGAAGCCTTTGTAGGATACGGAAGCAGAGGGTTGGATGCTCACATTTCCTAAATCCTGTCCACGCCAGATGTATCCGCTTACAAGGTCAGCTCCAATATCAGCTTCTACTTTGTCTTGTGCCATTGAAATGACTGGAATGCCTGTCATTAAAAGCAGGGCGATTCCGGTAAGTTGCATTCTTTTCATTGCTTTCGTGTTTTTAGTTAATGTTTAAAACTCTTTACTTTTAGTTGTAGTGTCTTTTTGTATTGTATTTAGTTGTATTGTCTTTCTTTTTGTTTTATCGATATGTAAATATACTTTCTTTTAGCTGTTCTTAAGCATAAAAAGGTGTGCTTTCTTCTTTTATATTTTCCGTAGTGCAAAATTACTTGTTTTTACCCTATTTTAGGTTTAAGTTTGAAATATTTTTCATTGATTTTTTGCGAATTTGTTTTTCCAGGAGAAAACTCTCAGAGAATAAATATTCTTCTTTCGACGATGAAGAGGAGGAAGTTGGAAATACGGAGCTGTTTTTTCGTATTTTTGTAGGGTTTTAATTGAAAAAAGCATGTTTCCGAACGTATATTTGTTTAATCCGGATTATGATATGGCGATGGCCAATTTCACTCCTTATTATAAGTCTCCTGCAGAGATTATGCGTATGATTGCGGATTTATCTGTTCTTCCATGGTGGTTTGCTGAAGAAGGAAATTGTGTGAAGGTGGAGAATATGGCTCTTGTATCTCTTTTGCAGAAGCAGTTGAGAGAGGTGTGTGGAGGAAGCATGGAGGTGGAAAGAAGGCTCGATGAGTTATTGCCGCGTGCTGCTTGGACGGTAGAATGGCCTTCAGCTCGTTATATTCCCTGGGGATGGACACCTGCCTTGGTGCATCGGCTCAGACGGGAAGGAGTAGAAGAATGCTTTTTGCCTTCGGAGGAAGCTGTGAGGCGTTTCCGTTTTTTTTCGTCTCGTCAGCGTTGTCTGGAGGTATTGCCTGAATTACTGAAGATAGACGGGACTTGCGGGGAGATGAAAGCCTGTGTGTCTCTGGCTGAACTGGAAGCGTTTCTGCAGGAAAGAGGAGAATTGGTATTGAAAGCTCCCTGGTCGGGAAGTGGGAGAGGACTGCTGAAAGTATCTTCTGCCAGTTGGAATACGCAACTGGCTGGGTGGGCCGCACGTATTCTGAGGGTACAGGGAGCTGTGATGGCGGAACCCATTTATGATAAAGCGGTTGATTTTGCGATGGAGTTTTATGTGGAGAAGCAGAATGGAGTCCGTTTTGCCGGTTATTCTTTGTTTGAAACAGATGCTCATGGAAATTACAAGCTTAATCTTCTGTTATCAAATACAGAAATTGAGAATCGGTTGGCAGCGTATGTATCTCGGGAGATTTTACATGAAGTAAGAACCTGTCTGCTTTCCGCACTTCAACAGCTGTTGAAGGATGATTATGAAGGGTATTTGGGAGTAGATATGATGATTTGTCGCGTTGCAGGAGAGTATGTGGTGCATCCGTGTGTGGAAATCAATCTTCGCTTGAATATGGGAGTGGTGTCTCGCCTGTTCTTTGATCGTTATGTCTCTCCTTCTTCTTCGGGACAATATGTGGTGGAACATTATGCGGCTGAGGGGGAGGCTTTGGAGAATCATCACAGATGTTTATCTGCCTATCCGTTAAAGATTGCTCAAGATGGGCGTATCCTTCAAGGGTATTTGCCACTGACTCCGGTACAGGCAACCACGCATTATCAGGTGTATGTGGTGTTGAGTGATGCGGGAGTGTAAAGAGAATCATTCGCTTTTTAAAATAAAAAACAGACCGTTTTGAATGTGAAAGCATCAAAACGGTCTGTTTTTATTTAGGATTCTTATTCAACTAAGTATTAGAAGAAGAGGTAGCGCTGGTCTACAACTTTTGCTTTCTGATACAAGTCATTGATTAACTGGTTACCTGCAATACGCACAGCCATGTTAGTCAATGTAGTTTCTTCTTGTTTTGCATCAAACTTCTCGCTTCCTTTTTCTTTTGCGTATACCTGAATCATGTATACTCCACCATTACCTTTGATAGGTGCGCTTACCTTGTTGGCAGCTGTCTTAGCAGCTACAGCACCGATAACCGGTTCGCTGCTGCGCGTAACTGAAATGTAAGCAGGAGCACTGAATGTAACGTGTTTTACAGAATCACTTACAGCATCCTTCATTCCCTTCACCTGAGCAATGGAGTTATACTTCTTCATTTCTTCCATAATCTTTTCAGCTTTTTTATCGCGGCGGATTTCAGCTCTCAGCATTTCAGCTACTGAGTTGATGTCGCGATAACCGGCTTCATGAATCTTGTCAAGAGCAACTACCATCAGATGGTCGTTTTCACCACATTCATAGAGTGGAGAAACTTCACCTGGTTTCGCAGCAAAAATCCATTTCAGTGCTTCACGAGTAGAACGTACGCCACCCACATAGTGTTCTGCGCTTGAAAGGTCTGTGCGAGGCATCAGTGTATAACCGCTTTCTTCGGCATTCTTCACCATTGAGTCGATAGTAGTGTTCTGTGCTACAAACTGGCTGAATTTGTTGTATGCTGCATTGTAAGTTTCTTTGCTGAATTCTACTTCACGTTTAACGACAGCTACTTTGTATTTAGTCTGCATGCTCTTCTTGTTCATTACCTGCAGAATCAGGTTAGCTTGTCCCATGTTGAGGTTAGCCAGTTCGTTTACAGGCTGGTTCAACAATGTGTTGATGAACTTGCTGTTGTCTGCATCCAGTTCAGAACCTTCCCAGCTCTGTGCATTTACCCAAGTTGCTTCACCTGTCTGTCCGTAAATCTTAGCTACGGCTGCGAAGTCAGCACCACCTTTCAATGCATTGTAAATGCTGTCGGCCAATGTCTTTGTCTTTTCTTCAGTGTCAGCATATACCTGAATCTGACGGAACTGGATTGAGTCAGGAGAAGAAACTTTTGCAAGCAACTTGAATGCATTGAATGAATCGTCTGTCTGATTGTAGTAAGGACCGTATACTTCGTTTACATTCGTAGAGTCAAGGCGTGAAGCTACGTCTGCAGGAAATACGGATTTGCTTACCGGAACGTCAGAGTAGTTTACTGAAGAACCTGTAGAACGAACGAAAGTTCCAAAATCAGCTGTTGTGCTAGCCAATTGGTTGCTGTACTCAGTTACTTCTTTTTCTACAGCCTTGCGGTCTGCATCAGACGGAACTACTTTTACGTCGATGTAACGGATGTCGCGTGTTTCTACCAGCTGCTTGAACTGTTCTTTCTTTTCGTTGTAGCGGTCTTTGATTTCACTGTCAGAAACCTGAACTGTAGAATCATTGATAGAGCTGTAAGGAACACCAGCTAACAACAGGTCGCTCTGTTCTGTGCGTGAGTTGAATGCATCTTCAGCTGCTACAGGGTTAGAGATTAAAGATTTTGTTACTAGGTTCTGGTATTTTTCAGCCAAAGTGCTTTGTGCCAAAGTCTTTTCTACAAACTGCCAGAAAGCACCCATTTTCTGATAGTATTCTACATACTGTGCAGGCATTTGGCTTGCATTCAGGTTTGCATAATCTACCAGGAATTTCTTTAACATATCTTTATCGAACATACCAGTCTGCGGGTTGCGGAAAGGAGTCTGCATCAGCAGCGGGTGTGTACCTTGGTCAATGATGCTCTGTATTTCAGCGTCTGTCACTTTCAAGCCTAATTTTTCTGCCTGTTCAGCAATCAGCTTGTTGTTGACATAACTTTGCCATACCTGATCTTTCACATTGTTCAACTGGTCTTCTGTCAGCGAATTCAATCCATTGGTCAGTTTGATGACTTCACTGAGTTCGTCCACCATTTTCTGATAATCTTGTGCACTGAGAACTTCCCCGTTCACTTCTCCTACGTCTTGTTTACCTTGGTGTGGCTGGAGTACTTTCCATGCGTCACCGGCAATAAATGCAAAAAGGGCAAGACCGATTACGATGACCAACAAAGGTCCTTTGCTTCGAATTTTTTGTAAAGTTGCCATTTAAAGTTATTATTTTTTTGTTTATTGTTTTTATAGTTCTGTTATTAGCGCACGAAGATACAAAAAATACTGTTTAGTCACTATTTTCTCTCAAAAAAATGCTTATTTCGTGGTAAACAGTTTGACTAATTCTATTTTGTTGGCGCTTACTTTGATAATTTTGAAGGTAAAATTCTCAGTCTGAATGACGTCGTTTACTTTGGGTATGCTTTGACATTCATTTAGAATAAGTCCACCGATAGTCTGGTAATTTTCGCTCTCAGGCAGATTCAGGCCAAAGGTTTCATTGGCTTTTTCTATATCTATTCTTCCGGAGAAAATGTATTCGTTATCCGATATCTGCTTGGCGACGATGGATGTGGTATCATGTTCATCTTCAATGTCGCCTAAGATTTCTTCAATTAGATCTTCCAGTGCCACGATACCTGAAACGCCTCCAAACTCGTCTACTACTACAGCTAGTGAACGCTTTTGCTGTTTGAAAATTCGCATCAGTTTGTGGGCAGCCATTGTTTCAGGCACAAAGGGGATGCTACGAATACCGTTTTGCCATTCGTCGTTGCTGCGGAACATTTCAGATGAATGAATGTATCCCACAATGTTGTCGATATTTTCTTTGTAAACGATTATCTTGCTGATACCATTTTCAATAAATACCTTTTTAAGTTCAGTGAGCGGAGTATCAAAATCCACAGCTATGATTTCCGTTCGTGGAATCATGCAGTCACGTATTTTGACATTGGAGAAATCAAGTGCGTTGCGGAATATTTTGATTTCATTGTCAATTTCTTCTCCTTCTTTTCCTTCTTCGATACTACTTTGGATAAAGTAATCCAGATCGACTTTGGTAAATGCCTTTTCCCGGTCTTCTTTGTTTGTCTTTACCCCCACAAGATGAAGAATACCGCTTGAAAGCAGCGATGAAAAACGGCTGATGGGGTAGAGTATGATGTAGCATGCAAATGTCGGTACGCTGAAAAATTTCAGAGTAGCGTTAGGATTAATCTTGAAGAGTGTTTTGGGAAGAAATTCTCCAGTGACAAGAATAATCAATGTGGAAATTACGGTTTCTATAGGAACAAGCAGTGCCTGATTTGAAATCACATCTGCAAGTATATAATGTTCAATAAGTTGAGCCATCAAAATACCATAGATGACCAATGCAATGTTGTTTCCTACCAGCATGGTAGAAATGAAATTATTAGAGTGCCGGTAGAATACGGAAAGGATGTAAGACGATACATTGTTCGTCTTTTCCATTTCAAAACGTAATTTGTTGGAAGAAACAAAGGCGATTTCCATTCCTGAAAAATAGGCTGAAAACACCATAGATATAAGTAGTTGGATGATAAGCTCCATACTAATAGTTTTATTTGGAAGTTTGTGTGCTGTCTGCCTGGACAGCATTGTCTTCAACGGTAAAGATTCCCGTGTTGTTATAGATTTGGTATTCGGTCATTTGCTGATTGGATTCGAAACCGTATCCAGTCAGTACCTTGTCAACTTGTTCGATACGGATAAATTTATCAGAATAGATTTTCTCTTTGTCCTGATCCCAGAACATTAGTTCCGTGTCGAATTTGTCGCCTCTTTGGCTTTGAATATGGACGTTTCCACGTAGCTCCCATAGTTTCTTGGGTTCGTAGTAATAAGCTGTGTCGGCTTTGATACTTGCATCTACATGAAAAAGACTGTCGAATTTCTCCAGATAGATTCCTTTTTCAAACGCCCAGAACGGAGGATTTCGGTGGCTGTAGATAAGCCATTCTGCTGTAATAATCTTGTATCTGATCATTCCTGAGTCAGATACGAGGGTAGTTACTCCTGTAGTACGCATGTCGGGAAGAGAATCTCCTTCTTTTACGGCTGCAGCAGTAGGTTTCTCTTTGCTCCCGCATGCAGGAACAAAAAGAAACATAACAGTTGCCCATGTGGCAACTGTTATGTTGATAAATAATTTATATATGTGTCCTTTAAGTCTGATTGACATATACTTATCTGATGGTTGTTGTTTCACCAATCCATCCACCGATTGTTACAGAGTTACCTTTCTTCAAGCCAAGGAAGAAGAGGTCTTCGTCTTTCGGAGTATGTCCGGCGTATGTGTTGATCAGCTTCTGAGCTTCTTCTGCTACGCTAGGATCTACGCTCTTTGCACGCTGCAATTTATCGATGGCTGCAAAGTAAGTACATTTGTTCAAAGCTGCTTCGTCGCTCCAGTTCGGGCTTGATGCATACATCTGTGCAATCAGGATATAAGCTTTTCCGTAGCTTCCGTTGAAAGAGATAGCTTTGTTTGCATATTGTTTAGCCTTGCTCAACTGTTTTTTGCTGAACAATACCACTGCTGCACTGTATGCATAGTCTGCTTTCTTTTCTGCTTCCTGCTCCAGTTCGATAGCCTGATCAAAGTACTGTACGCTCTTGTCCAAGTCACCTTTCTTGTAATACATGTAAGCACATCCAGCGGCTGTTGCTGCTGTCGGTTCCATTGCATGTGCAGCTTCAGAAGCAACGAAATAAGCTTCTTCTTCTGTACATTTCAGCATCTGCATTACGTTGATAACCTGCTTCAGGTAATCCAGATTTGTCTTGTTCTGGCTTACTTTCGGGCCATAGATAGCCTGCAAGTTTTCGCAGCTTGCAGCACCACTGTTGATGAAGTATGCATCTACGTTATCTTTTGCTGTTTTCAGCAGTTTTTTATCTCTTTCTTTAGTAGCTGCTTTCAGAGCTTCATCTGCATAACCTGATGCTGTCAGGTAGTCCTGAATAAACTGTTCCTTATGAGTGTCATCACTCTTTAATTTGCGAGCAGAGATATCCATTAAATCCTGGAACATGAAATAATCAGATGTAGCTTTTTCCAAGTCAACAGCTTCTTTTACCATCTGGTAAGCCTTGTTTACGTCAACATTAGCACCTGAGAAGATGATGTAATCGTGAGCTTTCATACCAAGGATAGAACCTTTTGTAGTAGGAGTTTTTACCAACTGGTTCAATCCGTCAAGGTACTTGATACGTTGGTCATGTACAGCCATCAATTCATCCAGATACTTTTTCTGCTGAGCAGCATCTTTAGAGCTGGCAATTAAAGCACGCAAAATCTTAGCTCCGTTTGTATAAGTACTTACCTGAGCTAAAGGTGCTTCTGTAAATACAGCCATCCAAGGCTTGTATGCATCTGTAAAGTTGTCAGTCTTTACGTATTCACTGTAAATACTGATGTTCTGCAAACAACGGAGACTGTCTTCTCCATGTCCGAAACGAGAACCGTCTTCTACTCCTTTCTGAGCGAAAACTGCTGTGGTACCCAAAGATAAAGCACACAGCATTGTAAACATTTTCATTTTCATCGTATGTAAGATTAGTTGTTCATTGTGTTTATTTTCATATTAATTTACTCTCCATTTCATGAACCAGTGTTCGTTGAATGTCAATCCAATTTTCAAGACAAATCGGTTTTCCGATAGCATGTCGCTTACAGAAGGATTGGCATGGATGTATTGTCCGGTAATACTTAATACGCTGTTTCGTTGGTATAGCTTTAACGGTAAACCTAATCCGACGCTGACACCATATTCTTTAGGACCGTCTATCATATTTTGTGACACTGGAATTTGGAGATTAGAGTTCGCATAATAGGCACCCGCTCTATAGCGTATACGGCTAAGATAGCTTCGTCCGAATTCTTTTGGTAAAAATTCAGCTCCGATGGCTACTTTAGAGCGGTTTTGGTATAAATCTGTCCGATTGTTGTATTTTACTCCGCTCCATTTTTGCAGCGTATAATCCACTTCTACTGTCAGATTCTTTTTATGTTTCCAGGCTAAACCTCCTCCATATATATGAGGTATTCCGTAAGAGTCATCTATTTGCTGCTGGTTTACGACAGAATAATTAGTTCCGTTAGTAATCTGTGTACCTTGGGTATCATGTCCGTTTAGGGTATGTCCTAAGCTATAGGTAAGACCTAAAGTCAATTCATTTTGTTTGTTTATCGGCTGGGTATATTGAAGACCAAAGCTTGCATTATAACTGCTGATAGATACTGTATTGTAGGTTATGGTCTGGTCGCCACCGTTGCTGAGACTGGCTGTCGTCTGGTAATTGAGCTTACCATATAAATAACCGATATTAGCACCGATAGATAAATTATCCAGAATCTTGAATCCAATACCTCCAAAAATCTGCTGCAACCCTCCGTCCCCGTAAAAGTTATTAGATATAGTAACGTCGCTGCTATTTTCTATTTCTTTTGAACGGGTAAAGTTATATCCCACTGTAGAAAAAGGAGTGTATCCAATCGTCATACCCAGTCTGGGGTGCAAGCGAAACTGCATTCCGATATAGTCGAAGCTGGAGTTCTTGGCATTGGCTTTGTATTTCCCTTCCTGAAAGTTGGAACTTTTTAAAGACATTCCGGCATCAAAAATAAAAGAAAGAGAATCGACAGCCGTATAAGAAGCTGGATTCATGGCATTTATATGCTCGGGTGTCCGGAGTGCATAACCTACTCCTCCCATTGCTGCATTGTTTGTAAAGCTCTGGTCGAACATGTCCCCAAGTCCATAACGTGTATAAGGTGAGTTAGTGCTTATTTGCGCACACACCACTGTAGAGCTAGCTAAAAGCCATGAACCAACAAGTATTTTCTTACTTAACATTATAATTCAATATTCTGTTTAAACCTTTCAATACTAAAAATCTATCTGCAAAGATGATACTTTTTAAATTTGTATCAAAAGAAAATTTATCTCCTCCAGTTAAAAAAACCAAAAGGTCAGGATATTTCTTTTGCAGCAGGGTGATGTAGCCGATGATTTCGAATTCTATACCTCTGATAACTCCGGCACGGATTGCAGTCTCCGTGTCAAATCCAAACTCGGGTGTCTCGCCTTTTCTTTCAATTAAAGGAAGTTTATCGCAACAGGCGTTCAGTGTTTTAAAACGAGTGTATATTCCGGGTGAAATATTTCCTCCCCAGTAATTCCCTTCTGCATCTATAAACTCGTAGGTCAGTGCGGTTCCTGCATCTACTACCAGCAGATTTTTTTCGGGTGAAAGGTAGTTGGCACCCACTACGGCTGCCAGTCGGTCCATGCCCAAAGTTTCAGGTGTTTTATATAAATTGCGGATGGGGATAGGAGTCAGATGGTTCAGTTCAATGATTTCAAATGGTACTCCAGCCAGTTGACGCCGTATGGTGTTGCTGAGTGTAATAACTGATGCTATGATACCTCTTTCGATTGGATATTTGTTGCATAACATTGACAGCCAGTCCAGCGAATGATTGGACCCTCTTAAAACCTCCACCACTTTATCACCATCAAATACTGCCAGTTTTGCTACAGTATTACCAATATCAATTACTAGATTCACGTTTTCTTTCTTTGTTTCGCCTGCAAAGTAAGACAAAATTTTGGATATGCACATCAATAAAACTGATTATTTATTTCGCTCTTATGCTAGAATCCGTGTATTTTTGCATGCGGAAAAAAATATTATGAATTATTCAGATACTTCAGCATGTGTTGGTGTCTGGTTGATATTTGTGTTTGTTTATGAAAAGGAAATTTGTTTTTCTGTGTTGGGTGGTCTTGATAAGTTGCCTTTTCTCTCCGGTGAAGGTTAGGGGAGAAATCTCGGATAATATGGAAAAAATGCCGCAAACCGATAGTATTCAGTTTAGTTTGCTGACTTGTGCGCCGGGTAATGAAATCTATGCACTTTTTGGTCATACAGCTATTCATTATCAGAATTTTTCCAGAGGAGTAGACCTGGTATTTAATTATGGTATGTTTAGTTTCAATACTCCGCATTTTGTATATCGCTTTGTAAAAGGTGAAACAGATTATCAGTTAGGAATTACACCTTATCCTTATTTTGAATCGGAATATGCATTCAGGGGGTCTTCGGTTTATCAGCAGGTCCTGAATTTGACATATTCGGAGAAAATGTCGTTGCTGAAATTGCTTCAGAATAATTATCTTCCGGAAAACAGGATTTATCGTTATAATTATTTCTATGATAATTGTACGACCCGTGCTCGTGATCAGATAGAAAAAAGCATTCAGGGAAAAGTCGTGTATCCTTCCGTAAATTGGCATAAAACTTTTAGAGGAATTGTGCATGAATTTACCAAAGGGTCTCCGTGGGATGAATTAGGTATAGATTTGTGTCTTGGAGCGGAAGCTGATAAGCCGATAGATATAAGGCAGCAAATGTTTGCTCCGTTTTATATGCGTTATTTTGCTCAGGATGCATACATTCAGACTCCTGACGGAGGCAGACGGCCTTTGGTCTTGCGTGAGGAAAAGATTGTGGATGCGGAGCTGGAAACAGAATCTTCCTGGGGAATAAGTCCGATGGTAGCCGCTACTTTATTTTTGCTTTTGAATGTGATTATCGGATTCTTTCAGTGGAAGAAGCAAATGATTTTCTGGGGATGGGATATATTATTGTATGCAGCTCAAGGAATAGCCGGCTGTATTATTGCTTTTCTGTTTTTCGTCTCTTCTCATCCGACTGTAGGTTCAAACTGGTTGCTGGTTTTGTTTAATCCGTTGCCATTGTTTTACCTGCCTTTTATGATTTATCGTGAGTTAAAACATAAAAAAGACTTGTATCATACTTGTAATCTTGTGTATTTAACACTTTTTATAGTGCTATTCCCGTTTTTACCGCAAGATTTTAATTTAACAGTATTACCTTTGGCACTCGGTTTGCTGGTAAATGCTGCAAGCCATGTATTAGTATTGAATAAAAAGTAATGAAAGAACGTATACTGACATCTTTATTGACTGTGTTTGTCATCTCTGGAATTCAGGCGCAGGCTCCTTCTCCAGTCCCAAGATTGGTGGTGGGGTTGACGATTGACCAGCTGAGGGCAGACTACATAGAAGCTTTTTCTGCATTGTATGGGGAGAGAGGATTTAAGCGCCTTTTAAAGGAGGGACGTATATATACCAATGCGGAATATGATTTTATCAATGTAGACCGTTCGTCTGCTACGGCTTCGATTTATACAGGTACTACACCTTATTATAATGGTATTCCTTCTAACCGGTGGATGGACCGTGGGTCTTTACGGATTATAAAATCTGTAGATGACCAGGATTTTATGGGAGTATACACATCGGAAAGCTCTTCTGCTAAGTTATTGCGTTGTTCCACCTTGTCGGATGAATTGAAGGTAGCTACTCAGGGACGGGCTGAAGTTTATTCTATTGCACCGACTCGTGAAATGGCTATTTTGGCTGCTGGACATGCAGCAAATGGTGCTTTCTGGTTGAATGATGAAACCGGGAAGTGGGCTGGTACGACTTATTATGGAGATTGCCCGTTGTGGGTAAGCAATTATAATGATAAGGAAGGACTTGATTTTCGCATCAATAATTTGGAGTGGCTTCCTTATTTGCCGGTAACTTCTTATCAGTATATCACTACTGAAACCAAGCAGCTTAGCTTTAAGCATAATTTCTCGGATGAACGTCTGGATAAATATAAAAAGTTTAAGACAAGTCCATATGTAAATGACGAGGTAAACCGTCTGGTAAATGCATGTTTAAGCAATACGCAAATCGGTCAGGATGCAGCTCCGGATTTGCTGACATTATCTTTTTATGCAGGAAATTATGACCACAAGCCCAATACGGAGTATGCGATGGAAATACAGGACATGTATGTCCGTCTGGATAACAGTATTGGAGATTTGTTGGATTTGATAGATCGTAAGATCGGGCTTCGTAATACATTATTCTTTATTACTTCTACAGGTTATACCGATCCGGAACCTGTAGATCCGGTTAAATATAAGATTCCGGGTGGAGAATTTCACATCAAGCGTTGTGCAGCTTTGCTGAACATGTATTTAATGGCTCTTTATGGGCAAGGCCAATATGTGGAGACGTATTATGACCGACAAATTTACTTGAATCACAAACTGATAGAAGAGCGTAAGCTGAATTTGGTGGAAGTAATGACGCGTTCCTCTGAATTTGTGGTGCAAATGAGTGGGGTACAGAATGCTTATTCAGCACAGCGTTTGCTTTTGGGAGCTTGGACTCCGAAGATTGGAAAAATTCGAAATACATATAATCCAAATTGCTCGGGCGACATTTATGTAGAAGTAATGCCGGGATGGTCCGTGGTCAATGAATATTCTCAGAAGATAGAAGTGGTTCGTGAAGCATATACTGCGGCTCCGCTTGTGTTTATGGGATTTGATGTAAAGCCTGAAAAACTTTATTCTCCGGTAAAAATTACTTCAATTGTACCCACTTTAGCTCATTTCATGCGCATACGAGCGCCAAATGCTTGTTCGGAGGCTTCAATAATTAATATTCGTAAATAAATAATATGCGAATAATTCACAATTTACCTATCTTTGTAGCGGTAGGATAAAAAAATAATTAATTAGTAAATAATAAAAAAGAAATATACAATGGGATTTAATGAATTTATAAGCAAGCTGTTCGGAAACAAGGCGTCTCGTGACATGAAGGAAATTCAGCCGTGGGTAGAAAAGGTAAAAGCCGTTTATCCGGAAATTTCCAAGTTGACGAACGATGAACTACGTGCGAAAACAGAAGAATTGAAGAAGTTTATCAAGGATTCAGCCGCAGAGGAAAATAAAAAGATTGAAGAGCTGAAAGCTACGATTGAATCTACTGACCTTGAAAAACGTGAGGCTATTTTCTCTCAGATTGATAAGTTGGAGAAAGAAGTCCTGGAAAAATACGAGAAAGCACTTAGTGAAGTATTACCGACTGCTTTTTCTATTGTAAAAGATACGGCTCGCCGTTTGTCAGAAAATGAAGAACTGGAAGTAACTGCCAGCGATTTTGACCGTGAACTTGCTGCACAGGGACGTGACTTTGTTCGTATTGAAGGTGACAAGGCTATCTGGAAGAACCATTGGAAAGCAGGTGGAAACGAAATGACCTGGAACATGGTACATTACGATGTACAGTTGTTTGGTGGTGTGGTATTGCATCAGGGTAAGATTGCGGAAATGGCAACCGGTGAAGGTAAGACTTTGGTAGCAACGCTTCCGGTGTTCCTGAATGCCTTGACGGGTAATGGCGTACACGTGGTAACTGTCAACGATTATTTGGCAAAACGTGACTCTGAATGGATGGGCCCGCTCTATATGTTCCATGGCCTGAGCGTAGATTGTATCGATAAGCATCAGCCTAACTCTGAAGCTCGTCGTCGTGCGTATATGGCAGATATTACTTTTGGTACCAACAATGAATTCGGTTTCGATTATTTGCGTGATAATATGGCCGTTTCTCCGAAGGATTTGGTACAGCGCAAGCATAATTATGCCATTGTCGATGAGGTGGACTCCGTATTGATTGACGATGCACGTACACCGTTGATTATTTCAGGTCCGGTGCCTAAAGGCGACCAGCAATTATTTGAAGTACTTCGTCCGTTGGTAGAACGTCTGGTAGAAGCACAGCGTAAACTAGCTACCCAGTATTTGGCCGATGCCAAACGTTTGATTGCTTCAGATAAGAAGGAAGATCAGGAAGCAGGTTTCCTCGCCCTTTTCCGTAGCCACAAGGCATTGCCTAAAAACAAGCCGTTGATTAAGTTCTTGAGTGAACCGGGTATCAAGGCTGGTATGCTGAAGACAGAAGAAATCTACATGGAACAGAATAACAAGCGTATGCCGGAAGCGGTAGAACCTTTGTATTTTGTGATCGATGAAAAATTGAAGAGTGTAGATTTGACTGATAAAGGTGTAGATCTGATTACTGGTAACTCACAGGATCCTACCTTGTTCGTACTTCCTGATATTGCAGCTCAGTTGTCTGAACTTGAAAATCAGAAAGGGTTGTCTGATGAAGAACGTCTGGCTAAGAAAGATGAGTTGATGACCAATTACGCCATTAAAGCAGAACGCGTACATACCATTAATCAGCTGTTGAAGGCATACACCATGTTCGAAAAAGATACGGACTATGTGGTTATGGATGGTCAGGTAAAGATTGTTGACGAACAGACAGGACGTATCATGGATGGCCGTCGTTGGAGCGATGGTTTGCACCAGGCTGTAGAAGCCAAGGAAGGCGTGAAGGTAGAAGCTGCTACACAGACCTTTGCAACGATTACCTTGCAGAACTACTTCCGTATGTACCATAAGTTGTCAGGTATGACCGGTACTGCAGAAACTGAAGCTGGAGAGTTCTGGGATATCTATAAGCTGGATGTAGTGGTGATTCCGACAAACCGTCCGATTGCCCGTATCGATATGAACGACCGCGTTTATAAAACGAAACGTGAGAAATATAAAGCCGTAATCGAAGAAATTGAGAAGATGGTACAGGCTGGTCGTCCGGTGCTGGTAGGTACTACTTCAGTAGAAATTTCAGAAATGTTGAGTAAGATGCTTACTTTGCGTAAGATTGAGCATAATGTATTGAATGCGAAGTTACACCAGAAGGAAGCTGAAATTGTAGCGAAAGCAGGTCAGAGTTCTACGGTAACTATTGCTACGAACATGGCTGGTCGTGGTACAGATATTAAGCTGAGCGCAGAAGTGAAAGCTGC
>ULQY01056608.1_pt1 | contig 25223 bp, 18 predicted proteins | sample 1954671 | NCBI WGS metagenome assembly ULQY01 (sample SAMEA4835660, study PRJEB28245) | human gut metagenome | biome: gut microbiome; material: fecal sample | place: Denmark | collected 2008 | reverse complement strand
ACTTATTTTCACAGACTGCCGCATCCCGAAGGACAACCTTTTAGGTAAGAAGGGTAAGGGATTCAATATCGCTATGCACACACTTGACGGTGGACGTATCGGTATCGCTGCTCAGGCTCTTGGTATTGCAGAGGGCGCTCTCGAGACAACAGTAAACTATGTTAAAGAGAGAAAGCAGTTCGGCAGATCAATCGCTCAGTTCCAGAATACACAGTTTGTTCTTGCAGACCTTGCAACAAAGATCGAGGCAGCTAAGCTTCTCGTATACAAGGCAGCAAGAAAGAAGGATGAGTACCAGAGCGGTGCTAAGGTTTCTTACTCAGTAGAGGCAGCTATGGCTAAGCTTTACGCAGCCGAGGTTGCTATGGAAGTTACTACAAAGTGTGTTCAGTTACACGGTGGTTACGGTTACATCAAGGAGTACGATGTTGAGCGTATGATGCGTGATGCTAAGATTACAGAGATCTACGAGGGAACTTCAGAGGTTCAGCGTATGGTTATTTCTGCAAACTTATTAAAGTAATATAGGAGGTACTTAACGTGAAGGTTATAGTTTGTATAAAGCAGGTACCTGATACAAAGGGTGGAGTACAGTTCAACCCAGACGGTACATTAAACAGAGCAGCAATGCTTACAATCATGAACCCTGATGATAAGGCAGGACTTGAGGCTGCACTTAGATTAAAGGATCAGTATGGTGCAGAGGTAACAGTTCTTACAATGGGTCTTCCAAAGGCTGCTGACGTTCTTCAGGAAGCAATCGCTATGGGAGCTGACAAGGGTGTTCTTGTAACAGACCGTGTTCTTGGTGGAGCTGATACATGGGCTACATCAACAACAATCGCTGGAGCTCTCAGAAAGCTTGATTATGATCTGATCATAACAGGTCGTCAGGCTATCGATGGAGATACAGCTCAGGTTGGACCACAGATCGCTGAGCATCTTGGAATTCCTGTAATTTCATATGCACAGGAGATCAAGGTTGACGGAGACGCAGTTATCGTTAAGCGTCAGTATGATGACGGATATCATATGTTAAAGGCTAAGATGCCTTGCCTTGTAACAGCACTTTCTGAGTTAAATGAGCCAAGATACATGACTCCAGGTGGAATCTTCGATGCAGTTAATGCAGAGATCACAACACTTGGCAGAGCAGACCTCGTTGATGTTGATGATTCTAACATCGGTCTTAAGGGCTCACCTACAAAGATCGCTAAGGCTTCAGATAAGGTAAGAAAGGGTGCAGGCGAGAAGGTTGTTCCTGATTCTCCAGATGAGGCAGTTAGCTATATTGTTGGCAAGTTAAAGGATAAGCATGTAATCTAATATAGTAAAGGAAAAGTGGTGAATAAAATGGGCGCAATGAACGCAGAAGAAATGAAGAACTACAAAGGCGTATTTGTCTTTGCACAGCAGGTAGATAATAAGTTAAGTGGTATTTCTTTCGAGCTTATCGGCGAAGGAAAGAGACTGGCAGAGAAGCTTGATGAGCAGGTAACTGCAGTCCTTATCGGTTCAGACGTTAAGGGTCTTGTAGATGAGCTTGCAGAGTACGGCGCAGATAGAGTTATCGTTGTTGACGATCCAGAGCTCAAGGAGTACAGAACTGAGCCATATGCACACGCACTTGCATCAGTTATCAATGAGTACAAGCCAGAGATCGTTTTAGTTGGTGCTACAGCAATCGGTAGAGATCTTGGTCCAACAGTTTCAGCAAGAGTTGCTACAGGTCTTACAGCAGACTGTACATTACTTGAGATCGGTGATTTCCCTCTTGTTGCACTTCCAAATCAGGAGCAGAAGCACAATCAGCTTCTTATGACACGTCCTGCATTCGGTGGTAACACAATCGCTACAATCGCATGTCCTGACAACCGTCCACAGATGGCTACAGTTCGTCCAGGTGTTATGCAGAAGCTTGACAAGGTAGCTGGTAAGAAGGCAGAGGTTATCGAGTACAATCCAGGATTCGTACCTAACAACAAGTATGTTGAGATTCTTGAGATCTCAAAGGCTATCTCAGATATCAAGGATATCATGGATGCTAAAATCCTTGTTTCAGGTGGTCGTGGAGTTGGTTCAGCAGAGAACTTCAAGCTCCTTGATGATCTTGCAGAGGTACTTGGTGGACAGGTATCATGCTCACGTGCAGTTGTAGATTCAGGCTGGAAGCCAAAGGAGCTTCAGGTTGGTCAGACTGGTAAGACAGTTCGTCCACAGGTATACTTCGCAATCGGTATTTCAGGTGCTATCCAGCACGTAGCTGGTATGGAAGAGTCAGACATCATCGTTGCTATCAACAAGGATGAGGATGCTCCTATCTTTGATGTAGCTGACTATGGTGTAGTTGGAGATCTCAACAAGATCGTTCCAGCTCTTACAGAGGCTATCAAAGCAGAGCTTGCTAATAAGTAATTAACAGATTGTTTGTCATATAGATAATTTTAGATTATCAATTATAAGTTCCCCTCTTGGATTTGATGTTCAAGAGGGGGATTTTTTGAGCTGTATGGTGGTCTGAATTGTAGAATCGTTTGAATTGCATAGGGCTGTTGCAGGATGAATTCAGGTACGGAATGATTTGTGTGCGGCTACGTGAGGGTTGTGTTGAGGATATACTTGCGAAAAATTATGTGCTGTTTTTTATTGAGTGTCCGTTTTCATTACTAGGGATACTCTGCTCGATGATGAGTGAATAGCATTATTAGTGAGCTATAAATGAATTGATGATTGTAAATGTGAATATATGGGTCCAATATACGAGTCGGTGAATTGAGTCGATGAGAAATCGATAAATCGAAAATTAGAAATCAGAAAATAGAGATCGAAAATCAAAATACAAGTGTATTGTAAATAATACAAAAATAATGTAATATTAATTAGTTTGAGTATAGTAGATAAAGAGAGTATGCATGTGAGGATAAGTGTGTGTGAGGATAAGCACAAATGGCAGGTATAGTACATTATGCACAGCAGGAGCATGCAGAGGAGAGGTACATATGAAAGAGAAAGACAGCGTCGAAAATAATGAAAAATCACCTGATAACAGAAAAAAATCTGGTGAGAAAATAATATCTGATAATAAAACAATATCTGCTAATGGAAAGGCGTTCGCAGGTGAGAGCAGAGAAAATAAGATGGGTGTGATGTCTGAGGGAAAGCTTCTGATGTCAATGTCACTTCCTATGATAATTTCCATGCTGTTCCAGGCTATGTACAATGTTGTGGACAGTGTGTTTGTGTCAAGATTCAGCATGGACGGACTTACGGCTGTGTCCACGGCATTTCCGATACAGAATCTGATGATAGGAGTTTTCTCGGGACTGGGAGTTGGCTTTAATGCGTTTATATCCAAGGCACTTGGAGAGAAGAAATTTGACAGGGCAAATGAAGTTGCCAGACAGGGAATATTCCTTGAGGCGATAGGATATGTGATATTCCTGATAATAGGTTTATTCTTTGCAAGGACATTCATGGAAAGTCAGACGGGGGATGCACGGGTAATCCAATATGGAACAGAGTATCTCAAGGTGTGCTGCTGTTGTGCTTTCGGTATAGCTTTCCAGATGACATTTGAGAGATTGCTGCAGTCCACGGGACGTACAATGTACAGTATGATAACCCAGATACTCGGTGCTGTCATCAATCTTATACTTGATCCTATAATGATATTTGGTCTTCTCGGATGTCCACAAATGGGAGTAAAGGGTGCTGCCATTGCAACTGTATGTGGACAGTGTATAGCCGGAACTCTTGCTATGATATTCAATATCAAGAAGAATCCGGATCTCCATATAACACTCAGAAGATTCAGGCCACATGGCGAGATAATTGGTAAGATTCTCAGCGTAGGTGTGCCGTCGGTTATCATGGTTGCAATAGGTTCTGTGATGAATTATTTCCTGAATCTGATACTGTACTCATTCTCGAAATTGGCCGTTGCAGTGTTCGGAGCGTATTTCAAGGTGCAGAGTATGGCATTTATGCCTGTATTCGGATTGAACAACGGAATGATACCGATAATTTCATACAACTACGGAGCGCAGAAACCTGACAGAATGAAACGCACCATGAAGCTTGGTGTGATGGTCGGTTGTTCCATTATGGTATTCTGTCTTGCTATCATGCAGGTATTTCCGGGACAGATACTTAAAATATTTGATGCCACAGATGAGATGCTGTTGATGGGGATACCAGCGGTCAGGATCATGAGTACAGCGTTTATATTTGCGGGATTTTCTGTCACATGTTCGGGAATGTTTCAGGCTGTAGGAAAGGGCGTGTACAGTATGATAGTGTCTATGGCGAGACAGCTTTTTGTCATACTTCCTGTGGCATATTTCCTGTCGAAAGCAATGAACAGTGTGAATGGTGTGTGGGCAGCGTTCCCTATCGCAGAGGTTTTCAGCGTGATCATATCGACGATCTTTCTTCTCAGGGTCTATAAGAAAATAGTAAAGCCTATGGAAAGCGTCTAAAGAGATTAAGAGACGAAGATAATGAGATATGATGAGAGCATAATAATATATACATAGCACGTGGCATTTGTATTGTGGTAGAATACTATATAGTAATATAGTTTCGTGTGATGAATGCAGTGTTGCATTTGTCATTGACAAGTGACAGAAAAGGTAATGGAAAGAGAGCGAAAATGGGAAAGTTAATATATATGGATCATGCAGCGACGACGGCGGTGAGACCTGAAGTGCTCGACGCCATGTTGCCTTATTTTACAGAAAAGTTTGGAAACCCTTCAGGCGTATATACATTTGCATCGAGAAATAAGGATGTGATAAATGTGGCGAGGGATATAATTGCTGATTCGCTTGGCGCAAAGCCTGAGGAGATCTATTTCACGGGCGGTGGTTCGGAATCGGATAACTGGGCTTTAAAGGCTGCAGCGGAAGCCTTTCAGGATAAGGGAAAACATATAATTACGACCAGGATAGAGCACCATGCCATTCTTCACACATGTCAGTATCTGGAGAAGAGGGGCTTTGACGTGACATATCTGGATGTGGATGAGAAGGGGATGGTTGATCCTGACAGGCTGGAGTCGGCGATAAGACCGGATACGATCCTCATCTCGGTTATGGCTGCAAACAATGAGATAGGAACCATAGAGCCGATAAGCAGGATAGGAGCTATTGCGCATGAACATGGCATTCTATTCCACACGGATGCGGTTCAGGCGTATGGACAGATACCACTGGATGTAAATGCCATGAACATAGATATGCTCAGCAGCAGCGGACATAAGCTTAATGGCCCGAAGGGAATCGGGTTTCTGTATATACGGAGCGGAATAAAGCTTGGAAGCTTTATCCACGGAGGCCAGCAGGAGCGAGGAAGACGTGCCGGAACAGAGAATGTACCGGGGATTGTAGGAATGGGCAAAGCTGCGGAGCTTGCGATGCTCTCAATGGAAGATCGGATGAAGCAGGAGACAGATATCAGAGATCATATGATACACAGAATTTTATCGGAGATTCCTTATTCCAGACTGAACGGACATGACAAAGACAGACTTCCGAACAATGTAAATGTCAGCTTCCAGTTCGTTGAGGGCGAGACGATCCTCATCATGCTCGATATGGCGGGCATATGTGCTTCTGCCGGTTCCGCATGTACATCGGGTTCTGTTGATCCCTCCCATGTGCTGACAGCTATAGGGCTTCCGAAGGAGATATCCCATGGTGCGGTCAGACTGACTCTGGGATATGAGAACACCATGGATGAGGCGGATGCGGTGGTAGATAATCTCAAGAGAATCGTGGAAAATCTCAGAAAAATGTCACCTGCGTATCAGGATTTTGCCAGGAGAAACATGTAAATTACACAAGATATAACTATGTATAAAGAGGGAAAAAATTTGGTCGATACAGATAAGAAGACAGTGTGTGTTGGTATGTCAGGCGGAGTCGACTCGTCGGTTGCCGCACTTTTGCTCAAGGAGCAGGGCTACAATGTAATAGGAGTTACCATGCAGATATGGCAGGATGAGGACAGGGACGTGGTGAGTGCCCATGCCGGATGCTGCGGACTTTCTGCTGTGGATGATGCCAGGCGTGTGGCATCGCAGCTCGATATTCCGTATTACGTTATGAATTTCAAGGAAGAATTCAAGAAGTACGTAATAGACTATTTTGTGGACGAATACAAATGCGGAAGAACTCCGAATCCATGTATTGCATGCAACAGATATGTAAAATGGGAGTCTCTGCTTACGAGATGCATGGCCATCGGGGGCGATTATATTGCTACGGGACACTATGCAAGGATCATACAGCTTCCAAATGGCAGATATACTCTCCAGGAGGCCAGGGGAATAGAGAAGGATCAGACATATGCTCTCTACAATCTCACCCAGGAGCAGCTCGCCAGGACACTCATGCCGGTTGGAGAGTACAGCAAGCCTGAGATCAGGAAAATTGCAGAGGACCACAGACTTATGGTGGCTCACAAGCCGGATAGCCAGGATATATGCTTTGTGCCAGATGGAGATTACGCCGGTTATCTTGAGAATGAAGCAGGACTTAAGGCGGTTCCGGGAGATTTTGTAGACATACATGGCAATGCGATCGGAAGACATAAGGGAATCATACACTACACCATAGGACAGAGAAAAGGACTGGGACTTGCGATGGGGCATCCGGTATTTGTGGTGGACATCATACCTGAGACAAATCAGGTTGTTATAGGAGAGAACGGAGATGTATTTTCAGAAAGGCTGATATGCAACAGACTGAACTTTATGTCCATAGAGGATCTCACGGAGCCAATGCATGTCAAGGCGAAGATCAGATACAATCATAAGGGAAGTATGTGTACCATCAGAAAGATAGATGAAGATCTGGTAGAAGCAGTATTTGACGAGCCGGTAAGAGCTGTGACAAAGGGACAGGCTGTAGTGTTCTATGAAGATGATCATGTGCTTGGCGGAGGAAGCATCTGTTGACAGGGTTTTACAAAGGGTGATGGTCTGACATAAGGAGATTTCGTATGGGTGATACAGGCAGAGAAGTTTTGCGCAAAGACGTCAAAGTGCGTGGATGGATATTGTTTGGTATCTTTTCAGTGATTTTTGTTTTTATGATAATCACTATATGCTCCATGATACATAATGGAGAGTTTGAATTGAATAGTTTCACAGGGCCATTGATTTTTCTGACTGTAATTTCGGTTATATGCATATGGGATGGCATTAGGATTATACGGACTCCGGAGAAGTTGCTCAACCGAGAGAATAAAAATCATGGTGGCAGTGTGTTTGAAATGGCAGACAAATTGTATGGTGATATTATCTATGAGAATAAATACATTATGGCTTCACATGAGGTTATCGCATCAAAGACAATGAGATACAACCTTGCGTACAGATGGGATGTGTATCTTATAACATATGTATATACGAGTATGCGAAGAGGCAAATTGGAATATTACTGTATGTATACTGGAAATCATGAAAATAATGTATATATTAATTTAAGAGGACTTGTGACCGGAAAGAGAAAAAAGAAAGTCCTTGACATGCTCCTCAGTTATTGCCCAAATGCGATATATGGTGATCTGGATGGCGCCGGAGGCGATTATCTTGAAAAAATGAGAAAAACAGACATTCATGATATACCACATAGTCCGTACTATACAGGAAACAATACATAATGAGATATGAAACAAATAGAGCAGTCAGGTGACTGCCGGAATTGAATTTACGGTATAAAAAAGATGGAACATATAAGCCATTGAACTGGCGTATGTGTTCCATCTTTTTATATTTATAAGTATATAAATTGATATTTTGCAATTTTTTTTTACAGCGGATTGAATTCTGGCTTTCTGTTCTTGAATGTACAGTAGTATCTGTAGCCGAGTGATGTGAGGGCATCCCTTGCATATGTCTCAAAATCATAGCACAGATATTCGGGCTTGTGTGCATCAGATCCCACTGTGATGATCTCGCCACCCATATCCTTGTAGAGTTTCAGGATATCCATGTGAGGATGTGCGTAACTCATATTCTTGTACAGGCTTCCGGTATTGATCTCTATACCTTTTCCCTTTGGGATGATTATTTTGAAAATCTGTTCAAGCACATCATTATAATCTGCCATCCTAAAGATCTTCTCGCCTGATGGGCAGTATCTTACTACGTAGTCAAGATGACCATATACGTCAAAGTCATCTATCAGAGTCACATTCTCAAGAATGGACTCAAAGTAATCACGTATACCTTCTATCTCTGTACGTCCCTCATAGTAAGCTGGATAGTATGGGTCGAGGCCCCTGACAAGGTGTGATGATCCTATGATAAAGTCCAGTTCATTTTTGTATTTATCAGCAATGTCCCTTGCCTTGCCGGCAACCGTATTCATGAGACCGAGTTCCACGCCGCTTCTCACGTCAATCCGATCTCCGTATCTGTGTCGTATTTCGTCTATCGCAGCAAAGTACGAATCGAAATCAAGTTGGAAGTCAAAACCGTCCTCCGGATTGATAGGAAAGTCTATATCGTGGTGATCTGTCAGACAGATCTTTGGAATTCCAAGTTGTATTGCCTTCTGGATTATACTGTCCAGTGGAGCGGAAGAGTCACTTGAGAACTCCGAATGTATATGCGAATCACAGATGATCATTTTCTGTATACCTCCGTTTATAATCATTGCGTTTCATATTATAACATAAAACACTGAAAAAAATATATAAAGTAAAGCTGTTGAGTAATCTTATTATTATCAAATTGTAGTAGAAACATTTTTTCTATAGCCTCAGCCCATTAGTATAATTTGTTAAAACAAATTTGTCTATTTTGGATAGATGATAACTAAAAAAATGAGATTAAGGCTTGAAATTTATACCTAAAGAATGTATGATTAGCTTGTGTATTTAACACGATTTATTTGCTACGTTCCCGCGTAGCAGATTGATAAATACTTTTATTATATTTCAAAAACCTAGGAGGAATAAAAAATGGCAGTAAAAGTAGCAATTAACGGTTTTGGACGTATTGGTCGTCTTGCATTCAGACAGATGTTCGGTGCAGAGGGTTATGAAGTTGTTGCAATCAACGATTTAACAAAGCCTTCAATGCTTGCAGATCTTCTCAAGTACGATACAGCACAGGGTGGATACTGTGGCAAGATCGGTGAGAACCTTCACACAGTTTCAGCTGATGATGAGGCTAACACAATCACAGTTGATGGTAAGACTCTTACAATCTACAAGGAGGCAGATGCAAACAACCTTCCTTGGGGTAAGATCGGTGTTGATGTAGTTCTTGAGTGTACTGGTTTCTACTGCTCAAAGGAGAAGTCAATGGCTCATATCAACGCAGGTGCTAAGAAGGTTGTTATCTCAGCTCCAGCTGGTAATGATCTTAAGACTATCGTATTCTCAGTTAACCAGGATACATTAACAGCTGATGATCAGATCATCTCAGCAGCTTCATGTACAACTAACTGTCTTGCACCAATGGCTAAGGCTCTTAATGACTATGCTCCAATCCAGTCTGGTATCATGTCAACAATCCACGCTTACACAGGTGATCAGATGATACTTGACGGACCACACAGAAAGGGCGATTTAAGAAGAGCTAGAGCAGGTGCTGCTAATATCGTTCCTAACTCAACAGGTGCTGCTAAGGCTATCGGTCTTGTTATCCCAGAGTTAAATGGCAAGCTTATCGGATCAGCTCAGAGAGTTCCAGTTCCAACAGGTTCAACAACAATCCTTACAGCAGTTGTTAAGGGTGCTGATGTAACAGTTGATGGAATCAACGCTGCAATGAAGGCTGCTGCTTCAGAGTCATTCGGTTACAACACAGATCCAATCGTTTCATCAGATGTTATCGGTATGAGATATGGTTCATTATTTGATTCAACTCAGACAATGGTATCAAAGATTGCTGATGATTTATATGAGGTTCAGGTTGTTTCATGGTATGACAATGAGAACTCATACACAAGCCAGATGGTTAGAACAATCAAGTACTTCGCAGAGTTAGCATAAGTTATTTCAAGCTATAATTAGCTTTTATAATGTAAGCTCATTTAAAAGTATTTATTAGACCTAATAGAGGGTCCGGTCTCCAAGGACCGGGCCCTTTTTTCTTCGTAGGAAGCAATTATGCGTTTCTATGTTCCCGCATAAGAGCGGGTAGGTAGCTGGGCAGAGGACAACTTATAGTTTTCTGTTCTATAACATTATTTAGGAGGAATTAGAAATGTCATTAAACAAGAAATCAGTAGATGATATCAATGTTAAGGGCAAGCGCGTGCTTTGCAGATGCGACTTCAATGTACCATTAAAGAACGGAGAGATCACAGACGAGAACAGACTCGTTGCAGCTCTTCCTACTATCAAGAAGCTTATCGCTGACGGTGGAAAGGTTATTCTTTGCTCACACCTTGGAAAGGTTAAGACTGAGGAAGACAAGCAGACTAAGACCCTTGCACCAGTTGCTAAGAGACTTACAGAGCTCCTTGGACAGGAGGTTAAGTTTGTACCAAGCCTTGAGGTTGTTGACGACACAGTTAAGGCTGCAGTTGACGCTATGAAGGACGGAGATGTAATCCTTCTTGAGAATACACGTTTCAGAGCTGAAGAGACAAAGAACGGAGAGGCTTTCTCTAAGGATCTTGCAAGCATCTGTGATGTATTTGTAAATGATGCATTCGGAACAGCTCACAGAGCTCACTGCTCAAACGTTGGTGTTGCTGGACTTGTTGACACAGCAGTAGTTGGTTACTTAATGCAGAAGGAGATCGACTTCCTTGGCAATGCAGTAGAGAACCCAGTTAGACCATTTGTAGCTATCCTCGGTGGTGCTAAGGTTGCTGACAAGCTGAACGTTATTTCAAACCTTCTTGAGAAGTGCGATACACTTATCATCGGTGGTGGTATGGCTTACACATTCCTTAAGGCTAAGGGATACGAGATCGGTAAGTCACTTGTAGACGATTCTAAGATCGATTACTGCAAGGAGATGATGGCAAAGGCAGAGAGCCTTGGCAAGAAGCTTCTTCTTCCAGTTGATACAGTTATGATCGAGGATTTCCCTAACCCTATCGACGATCCAAGCATCAAGACAGAGGTATTTGACGCTGACAAGATGCCTGCAGACAAGGAAGGCTGCGATATCGGACCTAAGACTATCGAGCTTTACTCAGACGCAGTTAAGACAGCTAAGACAGTTGTTTGGAATGGACCTATGGGTGTATTCGAGAACCCTGTACTTGCAGCCGGTACAAAGGCAGTTGCAGCAGCACTTGCTGATACAGATGCTACAACAATCATCGGTGGTGGAGATTCAGCAGCAGCAGTTAACCAGCTTGGTTACGGTTCAAAGATGAGCCACATCTCAACAGGTGGTGGAGCTTCACTTGAGTTCCTTGAGGGTAAGGAGCTTCCGGGCGTAGCAGCAGCTAACGACAAGTAATTTGTATATCACTGAGATATAAAGATTATACTGGTGGGTGCCGGTTCAGGCCGGTACTCATCAAAAAATACAAATATAAGAGGTAGATTACAATGGCAAGAAAGAAGATTATTGCAGGTAACTGGAAGATGAACAAGACTCCTAGCGAGGCTGTTGAGCTTGTTAACCTGTTAAAGGACTTAGTAAAGAATGATGACGTAGATGTAGTATACTGTGTACCAGCTATCGATATCGTACCAGTTGTTGAGGCAACAAAGGGAACAAACGTAGCTGTAGGTGCAGAGAACATGTACTTCGAGGAGAGCGGAGCTTACACAGGCGAGATCTCAGCAGCAATGCTTGTTGATGCTGGTGTTAAGTACGTTATCATCGGACATTCAGAGCGTCGTGATTACTTTAAGGAGGATGATGTTCTTCTCAACAAGAAGGTTAAGAAGGCATTTGAGGCTGGTATCACACCTATTCTTTGCTGTGGTGAGTCACTTGAGCAGAGAGAGCTCGGTGTTACTATGGACTGGATCCGTCTTCAGATCAAGTCAGATCTCGCTGGCGTAACAGCAGATCAGGTTAAGTCAATGGTTATCGCTTACGAGCCAATCTGGGCTATCGGAACAGGTAAGACAGCTACATCAGATCAGGCACAGGAAGTATGTAAGGGAATCCGTGATCTCATCGCTGAGATCTACGATACAGATACAGCTGAGGCGGTAAGAATTCAGTACGGCGGTTCTATGAACGCTGGCAATGCTGCTGAGCTCCTTGCAAAGCCAGACATCGACGGTGGTCTTATCGGCGGTGCTTCACTCAAGGCTGATTTCGGTCAGGTTGTAAATGCCGGAAAGTAATTTTAAACAGGCCAAAATATATTAGTTTTAGATTAAATCTGATATAGAATATTGAAAGGGATTATCAAGTGCTTTATCACAAGGTAATCCCTTTTGTTTACGCTTAGAAAAACAAGGTGGTATATTTCAGGAACTAAGTATTGTTTTTATGAAATGGGGTTTGCCTTAAATTTATATTTCTATAGTTCGCAGGTGTTAGACCAGTATGTAATCTGAACTGTTCGGTAAAATAACTCTGACTTGGAAATGCGAGAGTCTGTGCTATCTGGGCAGGGCTATAATCAGAGTATATGAGCATGTTCCTTGCAGTATCAAGTTTTAGCATTTTTATATAATGTCCGATATTATCTCCGGTCTCTTTTTTGAACAGCCTCGACAGGTATGATGGGGTGAGATTGACACGTTTTGCCAGAAGTTCAACAGTGATCCTAGTATGCAGATGATCGTATATGTAGTCTATGCACTCTGCGACCGGTTTGGAGCATATGGAATTTTTCTTAAGGTTTCGCATTTTTTTTGCATAGTCGATGCACATGAACGCATGTAATTCAGATATATCCTCCACAGACTTCATTGTATCTGACTTTTTTATATAAAAATCACTGAGATTGTAAGCAGTTGCCACATCGAGACCACCTTCAATACAGTATCTTGCAACAAGGGCTGTTGTTATGACAAAATGATATCTTATGTTGTTGACCGGCTTTTCAGATAGTAAGCCGAGTCCTTTTTTATCCTTAAGTGGTGAGGCTTTACACAATTCTTTAACCTGTTCTATATCTCCATTTTGTATTATTGAGTAAAATTCAAGTTCAGGGTTATAGGGCGCTCTATTGGTTGAATCTTCGCGTCTTATAAATTCCTGGTAGAATATTTCCTTTGAGTATTTCATATGTGTATAAATCCTTTCCAGTAAATTGTGTCAGGGTAAAAATTTATATGTTATCAAAAGTTTATAAAAGTCTTACTTTACAACTCCTCTATAATATATCATGTAAACTATATAAAAAGCAATAAAACGATATATGGCAAATGTATAAGATGTTATTATCAAAATACTTTATAAAGATGCGACGTCGTAAATATTTTTATTTTATTTTTGGAGAGGAGTATTTTATGAGAAGGTTAAAACAGCTTGTGGCTATGATACTTGTAGTTTGTATGTTGATCACTCTGTGTCCATCAGACGTTAGTGCTAGAACATCAAAAGCTGCGGTAAAGTCTGTAACTGTGACAAATCTTGTCACAAATAAACTTGTACTAAAAAAGGGTACAAAGTTTCGGGTGAAACCTAGAGTTGTAGTTACAGGTAAGATCAGCAAAAAAGTAACATATGTATCATCAAATAAGAAGATAGTTACAGTAGATAACAAGGGTGTTGTCAAAGCGGTAAAATCAGGAAAAGCGGTTGTAGCAGTGAAGAGTGCTGCAAACCCAAAGGTAATGTATAGGTTTAATGTTTATGTTGGGGTTCCTACGAAGACTGTTAAATTGTCTGCAAAGGCTGTGAACATGTTTAAAGGAACCAGCAGGACGTTAAAAGCTTCAATTGCTCCAAAGAATGCCACATATAAGAGAATTCAGTGGTCATCATCAGATAAAAGAATAGCAACAGTTTCCTCGAAAGGTGTTGTAAAAGCAGTTAAGGTTGGAAGAGTATATATAACTGCGAAGGCTATGGATGGAAGTGGCAAATATGCAAGATGTAAGATTACAGTAAAACAGCCAGTTACTTCTATCAAGCTTTCAGCGGCAACACTCACTATCACAGAGGGAAGCAGTAAAACTCTTACAGCTACTGTCGCTCCTGCATCGGCAACCAACAAGACGTTAAGTTGGACATCGAGCAATAAAAAGATTGCAACGGTTTCTGCAAAAGGCGTTGTGAAGGCTATAGCACCAGGTACAGCTACAATCACAGCAAAAGCTGCTGACGGTTCAGGAAAGAAAGCAACATGTAAAGTGACTGTAAATAAGAAGGTGACTGTAGAAAATAAATACGAGTCGCAGGGGTATAAACTTTTATGGCATGATGAATTTGACGGAACAGAGCTCAACCGTGATATTTGGAATGTTGAACTCCATGAGCCTGGCTGGGTCAATAATGAGCTTCAGTCATATGTTGATTCTGAAGATAATATAAAAGTCAAGAATGGCACACTTATTATAAGCTCAAAGAAAAAAGTGAATGAGGATGGTTCTATATCATATACATCGGGAAGAGTAAACACACAGAATAAGCAGGATTTCAAGTATGGCAGAGTACAGTTCAGAGCAAAGGTACCTACAGGTAAGGGCTATCTTCCTGCAGCATGGATGATGCCTACAAATGAGAGTCTGTATGGACAGTGGCCTAGATGTGGTGAGATAGATGTGATGGAGGTTCTTGGAGACAATACATATACAACCTATGGAACGATTCACTATGGCAATCCGCATTCAGAGTCACAGGGAAAATATACACTTTCAAATGGAAAGTCATTTGCGGACAGCTATCATGTATTTACATGCGACTGGGAGCCTGGAAAAATTACGTGGTATGTAGATGGAGTTAAGATGCATGAGGAAAATGACTGGTATTCTACAACTGCCGGAAAAGGTACAGTTACTTATCCGGCACCGTTTGATCAGCCATTCTATGTAATACTCAATCTTGCAGTTGGCGGCAATTGGCCAGGAAATCCGGATGCAGATGCAGATTATATTAACAGTGAGAGCTTATATGTTGATTATGTGAGAGTATACCAGAAGGAGTCTTATGACGAAAATGTGACAAAGCCAGAGCGTGAAGTTATAATTCGTGATCCGGATGAAAATGGCAATTATGTAATAAATGGTGATTTTAGTGAGACCGAGGATCTGGGAGATGCAGAAAACTGGATTTTTATGGCGCAGAATGGCGGCGAAGGAACAGCGGTCATCGAGAACAATACAATCAACATAAATACAATTGATGCAGGAACGGTTGATTACAGCATACAGTTGGTACAGCCTGATATTCCTGTAGAAAAAGGTGCCACATACAAGCTTTCATTTGATGCGTGGGCGGATGAGGCGAGAACAGGCATAATTGATGTCTCAGCGCCAACCAGATCATGGGGAAGATATCTTAAGGATACAAAATTTGATATGACAACAGAGAAACAGACATTTGAGTATGAGTATACGATGACTGATTCATCTGATGACAAGGGAAGAATAGAATTCAACTTCGGCAATCAGGGAAGCGTGGCTGGTGTACATATTGCAAATGTAAAGCTGGTAAAGACAAATCAGACTGAGATAGTTGACAAGAAGACGATCCTCGCTGATGGAAACCTAGTTTACAATGGAGAATTTCAGGAAGGAACAGGAAGACTTGGATATTGGACAGTCAGCAACAATTGCGGTGCTGAGTATAAGGTGACAGGTCTGTCTGACGGAAGAAGATTTTCATACAAGTCATTGGATGAGAGTATAGATGGCAACTTCGTATTATCACAGGATGAGCTTGCGTATGCCCCAAATACAAAGTATGTACTTAAATTTGATGCTGAGACTGCAACTGAGGGAAAGAATATAATTATCACTACAGGAGATTCAAAGTTTGCTGTAACTCTGGATAAAGGAATTAAGAACTATGTTTACAAGTTTGAGACCGGAGAAGAAGTGACTGACAGTTCAATCAGCATTGATTTTGGTAACAGCGGGGAAGTTCTGTTAGACAATGTGAAGATAATGCAGGATTCACTTCTTCTCAATGGGAACTTTTCAGCAGATTTTGCTGGATATGATGTGTATATAGACAGCGGTGCGGATGCAGAGTCTGTTGTGGACAGCCAAAAGGAGGACAATGCTGCTGACTTCACAATAAAGAATTCAGGTGACCAGAACTGGAAGATACAGCTCAAGCAGAATAATATCAAGCTTGAGAAAGGACAGTGGTACAAGCTTTCATTTGATATAAAGAGTTCTGTGTCGAGAACTGTTCAGTACGCGATACAGAGAGATGGAAGCACGCATAAGGATAGTACAGGTGCAGAGGACTGGACACCATATGTTCAGGAAACAGTAAAGCTTGATGCATACGATCAGGCTGATCAGAAATATATGACTGTTTCAAACACATTCCAGATGGCCTGTGACACAGACGAAGAGAGTATTTTCAATATTGCACTTGGCGCAGGCGGAGAAAATGGTTCGGCAATTACTGATCAGCATAGAATCTGTATTGACAATATTGTCCTTGAAAAGACTTCAGCTCCAGAGATAGATGTGCCTGTAGGCAAGAATCTTATCACAAATTCAGAATTTGAGATGAGTGAGGATGGTAGCCTTGCCGGTTGGGAAAATGCAGTAACTGCTCCTGGAGATGCCACATTTGAGGCTGGAGATGGAAAGATCACATACAGTGTTGAAAACGTGGGTGAGGCAGACTGGAACATCCAGCTTAAGCAGATGGGATTATCTCTTGAGCAGGGCGAGTCATATACTCTTAAATGTACATTGGTTTCTGATGTTGATAGAGTTGTGAAGGTTGCTGTTATGACTCCTTCAGCCGGATATGCATGGCATGGCGGTGAAGATGTAGTTCTTACAGCTGGTGAGGCTAAGGATGTAACACTCACAATTACACCTAAGGAAGAAGTTTTCACAGATGGTATCACTGTTGATACAGGTGCCGGATTATTCTTCTCAATGGGATATGTTGAAGGATACACACTTGGAGCACATACAGTTTCTATATCAAATGTATCATTTGTAAAAAATTAAATTTGACCCCTAAAAATAATATATACCCTTAGGCAGCGGCGGATCGTCGCTGCCTTTTTCATTGTGGCCATAGCAGGATTTTGGTGAATTTTTAAATGATTTGACAGTCAGAATGGGTGTTTGTATGATATAATGAGCATTGCGACGGATGCGCTTGCGCAAGCCGTCATAATGCGAATGCCTGCATGGAGCCGGTAGGCGACATGTTAAAATAAAACATGATTTTCCCCAAATAATAATGAAAGGATAAAATGGTATATAAATTTATGAAAAAACTTATCTCATGGAACGTAAATGGAATAAGGGCATGCGCCGGTAAAGGCTTCATGGACTTTTTTAACAGCATAGATGCAGACATATTCTGTATACAGGAGTCCAAGATGCAGGAGGGACAGCTCACACTTGATATGCCAGGATATTATCAGTATTGGAACTATGCGGATAAGAAGGGATATTCAGGTACGGCTATTTTCACAAAAGAGAAACCTTTGAGTGAAACAAAAGGTATAGGCATAGATGAACACGACCATGAGGGTCGTGTCATAACACTTGAATATGAGAACTTCTACATGGTGACTGTATATACACCAAATTCACAGAACGAGCTTGCAAGGCTTGATTACCGGATGAAATGGGAGGATGATTTTAGAGCATATCTGAAAAAGCTTGAGGAGAATAAGCCTGTTATAGTGTGCGGCGATATGAACGTGGCTCACAATGAGATAGATCTGAAAAATCCAAAGACAAACAGGAAGAATGCGGGATTTACTGATGAGGAAAGAGAGAAGATGACGGTGCTTCTAGATGATGGCTTCATCGACACATTCAGATATTTCTATCCGGATCAGGGAAATATCTACTCATGGTGGTCGTACAGATTCAAGGCAAGGGAGAAGAATGCAGGTTGGCGTATCGACTATTTTCTCACATCTGAGAGTTTGAAGGACAAGCTTGTCGATGCTAAGATACACACTGATATCATGGGATCTGATCACTGCCCGGTTGAACTGGATATTGACCTGTGATTTGAGTTGGATTTGAACTTGAAAAATAGGCATTATATAAGTATAATCTCAAATGAGTGAATTATGATTAAGAGGCATTTAGCCGGAATAAATAAAAAGGAGAAAAATTATGAGTAAGAAACCAGTAGTTTTAATGGTCCTCGACGGATATGGTCTCAGTGACAAGACAGAGGGCAATGCAGTAGCACTTGCAAAGACACCTGTTATGGACAAACTTATGGCTACAGCACCATTTGTGCAGGGCGCAGCTTCAGGACTTCCTGTAGGACTTCCAGACGGTCAGATGGGCAATTCAGAGGTAGGTCATATGAATATCGGCGCAGGCCGTATCATATATCAGGAGCTTACAAGAATCACAAAGGCAATCGCTGATGGAGATTTTTTTGAGAACGAGGAGATGCTTGCTGCAATAGAAAACTGCAAGAAGAACAATTCAGATCTTCATCTCTGGGGACTTCTCTCAGATGGTGGTGTTCACAGCCACAATACACACCTTTATGCGATCCTTGAGCTCTGCAAGAAGCAGAACTTTGAGAATGTATACGTTCATCCATTCTTCGATGGAAGAGATACACCGCCTGCATCAGGTAAGGGATACCTTGAGGAGCTTATCGCAAAGATGAAGGAGATTGGTGTAGGTAAGGTTGCATCTATGTCAGGCCGTTACTACGCAATGGACAGAGATAACAGATGGGACAGAGTAGAGCTTGCATACAAGTCACTTGTAACAGGTGAGGGCGTTCAGGCTGAGGACCCGGTTGCAGCTATGCAGGAGTCATATGACAAGGAAGTATATGATGAGTTCGTTCTTCCTACAGTAATCACAGAGAATGGTAAGCCTGTATCACTTGTTAAGCCAAATGATTCAGTTATATTCTTTAACTTCAGACCAGACAGAGCCCGCGAGATCACCAGAGCATTCTGCTGTGATGATTTTGATGGATTTGAGAGAGCAAATGGCCGCATGCCACTCACATATGTATGTTTCAAGGACTACGACGAGTCAATACCTAACAAGCTTGTAGCATTCAAGAAGGAAGAGATTGACAACACATTCGGTGAGTACCTTGCAGCTAAGGACCTCAAGCAGCTCAGACTTGCTGAGACAGAGAAGTATGCTCATGTAACGTTCTTCTTCAACGGCGGTGTTGAGGAGCCTAACAAGAACGAGGACAGAATCCTTGTAAAGTCACCTGCTGTAGCAACATATGACCTTCAGCCAGAGATGAGTGCTCCAGAGGTAAGCGAGAAGCTCAATGCAGCTATCCTTGGTGGCGAGTATGATGTGATCATCATCAACTTTGCAAACCCTGATATGGTTGGTCATACAGGTATTATCCCAGCAGCTATCCAGGCTGTAGAGACAGTTGACAAGTGCGTTGGCGCTGCTGTAGAGGCAATTGATAAGGTTGATGGTGTTCTCTTTATCTGTGCTGATCATGGTAACGCAGAGCAGATGATCAACTATGAGACCGGTGCTCCACATACAGCTCATACAACTAACCCTGTACCATTTATCCTTTACAACTATGGTGAAGATGTAGAGCTTCGTGAGGGCGGATGTCTTGCAGATATCGCACCTACACTTCTTGAGGTTATGGGACTTCCTCAGCCTAAGGAGATGACAGGTAAGTCACTTATCGTAAGAAAGTAATAAAAGATGATGTGCGATGAGCGATGACAGCAAATGTAGATATATGTCATATCAATCATGCGAGAAACAATAAATAAAAGATACGGCACCGAATTATAATATAAGTTTGTTATGATCGGTGCTGTATTCAGTTGGAAGGATACATATGAAGAAGTTTTTGGAAGAGTTTAAGGAGTTTGCCCTTAAGGGAAATGTGATGAGTCTTGCAATCGGTGTTATCATTGGTGGAGCGTTCCAGTCATTGGTTACATCTTTTACAGACTGTTTCATCACACCAATAATCAACAGTATCGGTGGAGCAGAGATTGGTGGACATTTTCAGATATTCCATACAGGACAGTATATCGAGTATGGAGCGTTTATTTCAGCAGTTATCAACTTCATAATCATGGCATTTGTTATATTTGTCATCATGAAGGGGATCAATGCGATCATGGATCTTGGTAAGAAGAAAGAGGAGGCAGCTCCTCTCACAAGAAAGTGCCCATACTGTATGGGTGAGATAGATATCAAAGCAACAAAGTGTATGCATTGTACATCTGATGTACCTCCTGCCCAGGAGTAGATCAGGTCTGACCTGGATCAGCGCCGGCGTAGGGATACATACAGCATAAGAAAAGCGGCTGTGCCTTATGGTATGGCCGCTTTTCGTCAAAAAAGATTAGCAGATAAACAACAGAGTATATATAAAGGAGATAGAAAAACATGATAAAAGAGTGCCTTGAAAATGTGAGAAAGAATGTACCTCTGGTACACAATATAACAAACTATGTAACTGTAAATGATGTGGCAAATGTCATTCTGGCGTGCGGTGGAAGTCCTATCATGTCGGATGATGAGGGTGACGTGGAGGATATCACAAGTATATGTGGTGGTCTGAATATCAACATAGGAACACTTAACAAGAACACTATTCCATCAATGTACCTGGCAGGGAAGAAGGCAAATGAACTTGGACATGTTGTACTTCTCGATCCTGTTGGAGCAGGAGCAAGTAAGCTCAGAACTGATACGGCTGTTGGACTTATGAAGGAGATTAGATTTGATGTTATAAGGGGAAATATCTCTGAGATCAAAACTCTGGCATATGGTTCCGGCAGCACAAAGGGTGTTGATGCCGATGTGGCAGATGCGGTTACGGAGGATACGCTTGATAATGCAGTGGCATTTGTCAAGAAGCTATCTGCTGAAACGGGATCTATCATAGCTGTAACAGGCGCAATAGACCTTGTTGCGGACAGCGAGAAATGTTATGTAATCAGAAACGGCCGTCCTGAGATGGGTAAGATCACTGGAACAGGCTGCCAGCTCTCAGGAATGATGACAGCATATGTTGTGGCAAATCAGGACAACAAGCTTGAGGCTGCTGCAGTGGCTGTCATGGTCATGGGACTTGCTGGGGAGATCGGTTATTCCCATCTGCAGGCATTTGAGGGTAATTCAACATACAGGAACAGGATAATCGACGCCATATACAATATGGACGGGGATACACTTGAACAGGGCGCAAAGTTTGAAATCAGATAATTGACGGAAGTCTAATAATTGCCTGGATCTGCATCAGATCGGGATCAAAACATATAGGAAGGACAGATAGTATGATAAATTGCAGTGAGAAAGAGCTCTTGCTCTACGCAGTAACTGACAGACACTGGCTTGGTGAAGAGACTCTGTATGATCAGGTAAAGAAGGCACTTGACGGCGGTGCAACATTTGTACAGCTCAGGGAGAAGAATCTCGACAGAGAAGTCTTCCTCGCTGAGGCGAAGGAGATACAGAAGCTTTGTAAGGAATATGGAGTTCCATTTGTCGTCAATGACGAGGTCAGCATAGCAAAGGATATAGATGCTGACGGTGTACACGTGGGACAGAGTGATATGGAGGCCATGGACGTCAGAAAGATACTCGGCCCTGACAAGATAATTGGAGTGTCTGCACAGACTGTCGAGCAGGCGATTATAGCGGAAAAGCACGGCGCAGATTATCTTGGTGTAGGAGCAGTGTTTACAACAGGTTCAAAGGATGACGCGGACGATGTGAGCCATGAAACTCTCAAGGCCATTTGTGAGGCGGTGTCCATACCGGTCATTGCCATAGGCGGCATAACAAAGGATAATGTGGCCGAGCTTGCGGGCTCTGGAATATGCGGTGTGGCAGTTATAAGTGCCATATTCGGACAGAAGGACATACAGAAGGCCACAGAGGAGCTCAAGTTTTCTGTAGAGAATATGCTTGATGCCTGACTAAATATATGATATAGAGGTGTACATGAAAAAAATAGTTATCAGTGATATAAAAGGTGCGATATTTGATATGGATGGGGTTCTGCTTGACTCTATGCCTATGTGGGATCATGCCGGAGAGATGTATCTGGCGGGGCAGGGGATACAGGCAGAACCTGATCTTGAGAAGGTGCTTTTCACCATGACCATGATGAAGGGCGCAGAATATATGCAGGAACACTATGGACTTGAACTCAGCGCGAAGGAGATTATAGACGGTATCAATGAGACTGTGCGCGATTTCTATGCAAATAAAGTTGAGCCGAAGTCAGGTGTGCCTGAACTGCTGAGGTTCTTAAAGAGATATGATATCCCGGTCACTGTTGCAACATCCACAGACAGATGCCATGTTGAGGCAGCACTTGTGCGGACAGGACTTATGAAGTATGTTGACAGGATATTTACATGTTCTGAGGTGGGCGTGGGCAAGGCAGCCTCACCTAAGATATATGAGATGGCGGCTGAGTTTATGGGAACTCCGGCTTCGGATACATTTGTATTCGAGGACGCATATCATGCGGCGGAGACAGCACAGAACGGAGGATTTGTTGTGGTCGGTCTCTTTGACGAATCCAGCAGGGACAGACAGGGAGATCTTATAGCACATTGTGATCATTATTTTAAGAGTATGGATGACATGCTGCGCAGTATAAATTCTGACAGAAGCCGTCTTGTGCCGGTCCTCACCATAGCCGGAAGCGATTCCTCAGGTGGCGCAGGTGTACAGGCGGATCTCAAGACCATGCAGGCAAATGGCGTATTTGGTATGAGTGCGATCACAGCCCTCACGGCTCAGAATACCACAGGAGTGACTGCTATCATGAACGTTATCCCTGATGTACTTGGCGCTCAGATAGATGCGGTGTTTACCGATATACGGCCGAAAGCGGTCAAGATAGGAATGGTATCTGTTCCTGAACTTATTGATGTGATAGCTGACAGACTTGCCAGATACAATGCGGAGAATGTCGTGCTTGACCCTGTGATGGTGGCGACCAGTGGTGCTAAGCTTATAAGCGATGATGCGGTGGAGGTCATGACCGGTAAACTGTTCCCACTTGCAAAGCTCATAACGCCAAACATACCTGAGACTGAGGCGCTCACTGGGATATCGGTGAAGAGCGTAGCTGATATGGAGAATGCCGCCAGATGTATATACGGAAAGTATGGCTGCGCTGTCCTTGTAAAGGGTGGACACAGCATAAATGATGCAAATGATATGCTTTTTGACGGAGAGAATATCACCTGGTTTTCGGGTAAGCGTATTGATAATCCGAATACACATGGCACAGGATGTACGCTTTCAAGTGCGATCGCTTCAAATCTCGCAAAGGAATATGATGTAAGTGATTCAGTCAGAATGGCCAAACAATATATATCCGGTGCCCTGGCGGCCATGCTGGATCTGGGATCGGGCAGTGGACCGCTGAATCATGGTTTCGATATACGAAGTAGGTATATGTTATAAATCAGTATGTAAAAGTTAGAAAATCTTTCATTAAAAATTTTTAATCTATATAGTATTTTCACAGATTGTGTAGTATTATATTAAAACTAAATAATCTGGAGAAGAATACGATGGAGAAAAAACAGAGAAAACAGCTCGTTATTCAGATGCTTACAGCGGGCATTATCACATTCTGCCTGCTGTGGCTTCTGTTTTATATAAAAAAGTATGTGCCGTTCGGAGTACATTCACTCGCATCCAAGGATGCTGATTTTCAGTATCTTGATTTTCTGGCATATCTGAAGGATGTATTTGACGGCAAAAATAATATAGATTATTCTTTCAGCAAATCTATAGGAGGGGCCTGCATAGGAGTATTCAGTTACTATCTTTCCAGCCCGTTCAATTTATTGCTGTTGTTATTCGACAAATCCCAGCTTGTATTGTTCGTACATGTGATCATAACGTTAAAGCTTGCCTGTGCGGCGGCGACATTTGCATTTTATCTCAACAGGAGATTTGAAGAGTGGAATGATGGTTCTGTGAAAAAGCAGGCACTTATCATTTTTCTGGCGGTGAGCTATGCAGTGAGTCAGTATGGAATCGCCCAGGCATGTAATATAATGTGGCTTGACGGCTTCTATATGTTACCGCTCATAATGCTGGGCGTGTACAGAGTGGTTAACGGTGGCAGGCCTGTTATGCTTTCCGTATCAGTTGCATTGGCAGTTCTGTTCAACTGGTATATGGGCGGAATCAACTGTGTATTTGCCTGTTTCTGGTTTTTGTTTGAATTTGCATATTCAAGATTGTACAGTGGGGATACTAAGGCTGAGAAGACTGTCATAAAGGATTTTGCCGGAAAACTTGGACGGTTTATATATTCAATGCTGGCGGGAGTTCTGATCAGTGGGGTGTTGTTCCTTCCGACGATAGGTGCGATGCGTTACAGTGTAAGAGGAAGTCTTGATTTAGGCTCTCTGCTCGACATGTCATTTATCGGTGGTGTTTCATCTGTGATAGACGGATATTCGCTTGGCGCACAGAGTCAGAAGGGAAGCGTGTCTCTGTACTGCGGATGTCTGGCGTTGATAGGATTTATTGGAATCTTCATCGGTAAGAAACACAATGTAAAGCAGAAGATATTAGCATTTGTCACGCTTGTGGTAATGCTGCTCATGTTTTACTGGAATCCATTGTGCATGGCATTTTCTCTGTTCAAAGAGGTTGGATCATATTGGTACAGATATTCACATGTTGGAATATTCTGCATATTATTCTTTGCCGCTGAATTTTTCCTCTCGGAGGATCTGAATGCTGTAAAATGGCGGGTTATCATTGCAAGTGCGATATTCAGTGCGGCTATGCTTGGTGTAAACTATCTGCATGGAGTCCAGGATAACAAACTCGTATGGCTGACCGATGCGCTTATTGTAGGGGTAGCCGTTTTGATAGCACTCATAAGCAGGCTTTCGAAAAACGTAGGAGCCGGAAGAGTGTTCGGAATTATATTTACGGTCATTCTGTGTGCAGTGCTGACTGTTGAGACAGGATACAGCGTGATGTTGCAAATGGACAATATCCATATCGACAACGGTGAGAGTTTTGTTGAGTATGAGACGGCTATGGAAGGCCTTATAAATGATCTGAAAGAATATGATTCCGATACATACAGGATCAGCCAGACCAGATCAAGGGCGACAAGATCACTCGAAAAAAAGAAAAACAATAATGGCAAAGATGATATGTACCCAGAATCCTGGACACATATTTATGAACTA
>ULQY01055158.1_pt1 | contig 25650 bp, 4 predicted proteins | sample 1954671 | NCBI WGS metagenome assembly ULQY01 (sample SAMEA4835660, study PRJEB28245) | human gut metagenome | biome: gut microbiome; material: fecal sample | place: Denmark | collected 2008 | reverse complement strand
CTCTTCCGGTACTACTGAATACTTCGCTCAAGACCGAGAGAAAGCTAGGGAGCGAGAAAGTAAGCGTACTGTTGAAATAGATTCTGAAAGCTATGAAGGACGTAATTACGTTTATCTTCGTGATGCTAATGCTATTCAATTAAACTTTGATACAGATGTTGTTAAAGTATCCTATCTTACAGTTAAGACTGTATATAGTGATACTTTTCATTGTAATATTCCTGTTATACCTGATAACGGAAAACTTATCGAAGCTCTTGAATGGTTTTGTATGTGGAAGTTACTAAGTAGAGGACTTAAACATCAAGTATATTCTCTACAAGGTGCCATGCCAGTTAATCCATATTTATTATGGAAAGATTCTCGTGACAGAGCAAGAACTTCTGTTATTAATGAAAATCAAGATGCTAATTCTCATAAAGGTTGGGCGTCGTTCTTTTATAATGCAACATTTAGACCTAGAGACTAATGGAGATAGTTAAAGAGTTAAACAAAGACGGAGGTTACGAATCCATTAAGAATGGTTCAATGACCCATGCTGTTAATGCTATGGTTTCTCGTGACGGTAATTCTATTCAGAATGAACAGTCAATCGAGACAATTATAACATTAAGTGAAAATGAAGAGATAGTCGGTGTTATCTCTTGCTCTGATGAAATAGTCATCTTTACTAATAATAGTAAGATTAGAAGATATAAAGAATCTACTAAAGCTATTACGGAAGTTACCACTAATTGGAATTATCAAGGCGGTAAAGTTATAGGTACATATACCTATAATGTAAATAATGAATTAATTGTTGCTATTACTGAACTTAATTCTGATGAAGAAGTTCCATTAAAGATAATTAATCTTAATAAACCTAATTACCTAGAAGGTGGAAGCGATATTAAATATACGTTAGTTCCTAATATCCCTAAGACTAATCTTAATAACTCCAAGTTAGTATCAGGTAGTGCTATCTATAAAGGAATATATAATTTCTTTATTAGATATAAAGAAGGAAGTGATTATACTGGCTGGTTTCCTATTGGAACTCCTGTATTAGTATGGGATAAAGGAAATCAAACTACTATTGAAGATAATAGTTTTGGTTATGATGACAGTAGCGGTAATCTCCCTGTTAACTATAAGATAGGAAACTTTACTTTTAAAGAAGATGCTAATCTAAATACTGAAAAGGTAAATTTAAATATCGAACTAGGGTTACAAATAGATAATTCAGGTCTTAATTATACAGCTTATCAAATAGGTTATATAATTAATACTCAAAAGGGAGATACTAAAGTATATAATACTTCTGATATAAATATAGGAACTAGTAGAATCACGATAGACGATGTTTATAATGAATCATTTAGTCTTGACGATATTACTAGTTCTTTCTTTAATTTGTATAATGTAAAAACTATATGTAACTATAATAATAGATTATATGTGGCAAATTACAAAGAAGAAAATATTAATAGTCTTGTAAGTTCTATTGATACTAGTAATATACAAGTTAGAATTAAAGATTTCAGAGGTAATAACGCTATTAAAGTTTCTGCTAAAACAAGAAGTGTTGGTTCTTCAATAATTAATAATCCTAGAACCTTTGATATTGGTAGAGGTTATGTAGTTACTATTAAAGGACGTGCTTATGGTGACGGTAGTGAATATAAAGAAGTTACTAGAAAGTTCTTTCTTACTCGTATTGGTAAGAATAGTTATGGTACTTATTGTTTAATGATTTCATCTCAAGACTTTATTAGAGCTTTCTATAAAGATAGTGGTTACGATAGTCATTCTACTCCATTCTACGTTTCTTATCAAAATACAGATAATCTATATGAAGCTGCTACTGCCGTAGTTGTTAAACCCGATAATAAAGATTGGTATATACTAGAATTTAGTAGATACGGAAGTACTTACTATGATGAGATATATCCTGATAAATATTCTAGTATAGTAAGTTTAGGATTCGTAAGTCATCCTTATGTAAGATATGGACGTACTAATGATTTGTTTACTAGTACTTCTTATAGTGCTCCTAATATTCAAAGAGAGTTTAATACTGACTTTAAAGTAGTATCAATTGAAGAATTTGACTTAAATATAGATACTAGAGAAATTATCGAACCTATGTGGTTTTACTTAGGAGATGTTACTATTGGGGAAGAAACATATAAATTAAAATACGACCGTTATAATCCTGTTGACTTTTATTATAAAATATACGATATGTCTACTGGAAGTCCTGTTGATAAAGGAATGAAATTTAGACGTTCTTTTCAAACAGCTTATGTGGACTATGGAGGAGTATTAGATATTATTAAAGCTAAGTTTCCTAATTCAACTATATATACTATTGATGAATATGAAACAATTAATCCTACGGGAGCAATAAATGATGTTAAGACACAAGCTGAAGGAGGATTAACCGAAGGAGATAAACTTAGAATTGCATATGATGTATCTAAGAATAAGTTTATGTTTGCTACTAAATATAGTAGATTAGACGATAGTTATTGGCATCGTAGAGAAGATGCTATTTTAATTGTTAATAGTGAAGGTGAAACTAGTAGACATACAATAGATGAATTATTTCCTAACCTATCTGTTAATTTCAATAATGAAAATAAGTCTACACAAGACTTAATAAATGAAATTGAAGGAATACATGAAACAGTATATAAATGGAAAGTAGATAGAGAACCAACAGATGACGATTTCAATATTAATGAAAGTTATACTGTTGACTTTAATGTTATAAGTAGTCTTAGTGCAGATTTAAGTTCTACTAAAACATTTACTGACTTAAAGGCCTATCCTATTGGTTATATTAAAGAAACAGTAGAAGAAGGGAATCAAACTATTATAACTGCCGAGAAAGAGTTCATGATAGTTATTCCATTTATAAATTATCTAAGGACTGTTTCTACTTATGATTACACAGGTAATGAAGATTATACTATTTATGATAAAGTAAGTGTTGAAAGTACTAAAGTCTATGAAGGAGTATTAGGTGACTTATATATTTGTTTCCAAAAAAATAAGAAGTTCAATCTTGACGGAATTAGTAATTATGACGGTTTACTTCTTGATATTCCTACTTTTGGTAAAGACAATGTATTAGCAATAAGCGAAGGTGGTATTCGTTCTAGTGGTAGCGAGTTCCTTGAACTGCATAATAATGATAAGTATAAAGAACTTCGTGTTAGTGGTCCTGAAGGAGGTTATATTACTTATGCTTTCGGATTTGCTTCTCCTAAGATATTGGATAGTGAAACTAAACCTGAAGATACAGAATTTTATTCAGATAGTGCTAAGTATGCAATTAATCAATGTGTATATAACTTCTTTGTACATTATGTATATCCTAATGGTAATATTACTGACGGTATTAATATTCCTAATACTATGAGTTATTCAGAGACTATTAGTTTAGGTACAGCTAATGAAGGTAATACTCCGCTAACAATGGATATAAATGAAGACACTCTAATATCTGATATTAAGACTAAGTTTGATGCTTATAAAAGTCAATATGGTAATATTAATACTAATAATGCACATGATGTAGTTAATATATTTGATAGCATTAGTAATGTAAGATTCTGTAATATATTTCCTAAATATAATTCTAATGGTATTGCTCTTTATAAAAACAATAATGGCAATCGTATGTTTAGAGGAACTAGAAATCCTAGTTACAGAGGAATTCATCAGATAGAATTCTTATTTGACAACATACCTATGAGAAAAGAGTTCGTAGGATATTTTATATCTTATGAAAAGACAGAACCTATATTAGTTAGTGAAGGTGTTCCTGTACGTAGAGATGATGATTTTAATACTGCATTTAATGAACAAGTTAATAATATTCGTTTCTATTATCCTGAATTTGATATTATAAAGAAGTCAGGCGCTGGTAATATATTTATTACCGATAGTCGTTATACTATGGGTAATGCTTATAAAGGTCCTATGTTTACTGACTATTATAGTAGTGATACTGATTTTAATCAATCTCGTCCTTCAGAAGAATTTGGAGATATTAGAGCTGTTAAAAGCTCTACTATTATAATGGCTGATAGCAAAGATGATAATAATGCAGGTAGAGAAGCTGTTGTTAATCTTGTTTTGAATAAGTCATTAAAGTTAGGATTCTATACTGCAAATGGTAGAGGTTATGTAAATAGCTTATTACTTAATATAAGTGATAACTTATATATGTCGGAGAATAAAGACCTTATTCCACTTGGCTATATTAAGTATGTTAATCCAACAGGAGATACTTATAATTATGGTTATGAAGATTATATCTATAATTATAATTATTACTTTATGACAGCATGTGTTTATGCCTTTAATCGTAATGGTGTATATTATGATACTACTGACCCAATACCTAAGAAGGCTACGGATAATACTAATCTTTATCCTAATTTTCCTAGAGTACATTGGGATAGTGAAAGAGTAGGTAATACTCCTATAAGTAGAATAATTCTTAATTATTATTCGCTATATCCATTATTTGCTAAAACTATTAAAACAGCTCCTGATGAAAGATACTATACTATTCATACTGATAATAATTCTTTCGTTCAGAATGTTCGTATGATTCATCTATTACCTACTACTATCAATGATACATTTGAAATAAGTAGTATGTATCTTGATTATGCAGGTAAGAAATTCATTAATTATAATGAATTATTATATAGTAACTTTGTTACAGAATACTGTCAAACTATTCGTAGAAGCGATGTTATTAGTGATGAATCAGTAGAGAATAAATGGCGAATATTTAGACCTAATGCTTATAAGATAATTAGCGAAAATAAAGGTGATATCATTAACGTTATTGGTATTGGCACTTATCTTATAGCTCATTGCGAACATTCAATGTTTATCTTTAATAGAGATAATACGCTTTATACTAAAGACAAAGATGTTCAAATGTTAATGCCTGATGTTTTTGATATTGATTATCAAGAGGTGTTTACTAGTGAAAAAGGATATGGTGGTCTACAAGATTTTGAAGCATACGTATGTAATGAAGCCGGCTATATATTCTTAGACAGAAGTAAGAAGAGGTTATATAGATTTGATGAGAAGAATTTAAATGACTTAGGTGACGGAGTACAGTCTATATTAGACGAGTATTTAACTAGTAATACTCAAATACTAATGGGAATGGATAAGGAGAATAATCGGTTGATTTGCTCCTTTATGGGGGATGTTTCAGACTTTACCATTAGTTACAATTTCGTCACTAATACTTGGATAAGTGTACATACTTATTTATGTAGAGGATTTTATAATACAAAAACTAATTTATATATTAGTTCCTTCAACAAGAAGAATATTATAGGTCAATTAGGATTCGTAAAGCCTTTGAGTTATCTTAAATATAAAGACTTTGAGATAGCCGATAATAAGAATCCTTTCTATGTAGGAGACAATAATAATACTATGGTAGTCGATGTATTATTCAATCTTGAATACGATACTATTAAAGTACTTAACTACATAAGTTATGACTTATATAAAGCTAACGACATTAACTTTGCAGGTAATAAGATACTATTGTTTAGTAATACTTCGATAAGTAGACTTGAAGATATTACTGTTAATGAACGTAATACTTTCGATACGGCTAAACCTTATTATGAACATGGTAAATGGAATTATAATTATTTCCGTAGTGTTTTAAACGAAGTAGTTACTAATTATCCAATAGATAGACTTACTGGTAAGTTGACTGTTGATGTTGATAAGAACTACGAACCATTTAAATCCAATCTTATTAATGGTAAATATCTAGGTGTGCGTTTTGTAATTAATGACGGAACAGCTAAGATAGAGATTAAGAAGATTGAATGTTATGTTAATAAATACAGAGAATAATGAAACGTATTAATGAACAAAGACCTAAAGCATTTATAGGTGCTGCGATTTCTGTTGGTACTAATATTATTAGCGGTATCATAGGTAATCGTAAGAAGAAGAAAGCTGAACAAGCCGAAAGGTTAAGACAAGAGCGTCTTCAAAACCTACAAGACAATCAGGCTTTAGCTAGTGCTCAAAATGAGAACATGATGTCCGAAGAAGAGAAGTCACAGTTCTTAAGCCAATACTTATCTAAGGGCGGGAAAGTACGAACCTTCCCCCATAAAGGAGTGAAAGCGCGTATTGTCGAGGGTGGTACAGCTATTCCTATTAAGAAAGATTCATTTCTTCTTAAAGGACGTAAACACAATACTGGCGGTATTGTTATTGACGCTGGTAAAACTGGTGTTGAAGCTGAAGGCGGTGAAGTAGTGCAAGTTACTCCTAAGCAACTTAAAGTATTCAGTGCTCAACCTATACTTAATGGTAATAGTCCGGCTGAATTAGTTCAGAAAGGTGTTAAGCCTTCTAAAGTATTTAATGCTCAAGAGTCATTTAAAGATAAAAATGGTCTTAATGATGACGGTACTAAAAAGAAAAGAAATATGAGAACAATAACTGGTAAGAAAAAGCTAGGAGGATTATCTCGTAAGAAAGATTACGGTTCAGATAAGAAACCTTATCCTAGTGTTAAGTCTAAAGACTTTGCAGGCGGTGGTCGTAGTTATCCTATTCCTACTAAAGCTGATGCTCGTGATGCTCTTAGATTAGCTGGACTTCATGGTCGTTCTGATGTTAGAGCTAAGGTATATAAGAAATATCCTGAATTGAAGAAATCAGTTCTTGGTTCTAGAACAAGATTATTAAAGGATAACTATAATAACTTTGGTTTAGAAAAGGATTATAGTAGTAGTTTTGCTCCTAATGCTTTGACTAAAGCTAATATGAATTCTGTTAAGACTAATAGTGTAGTTCCAAGTAAGCCTGTTGGAGCTTCTATTAGTTCTAGTACTAGTCCGTTATCTAAATCTAGTAGATTTGGAAACTTTATGAGTGGTATAGGCGGAGAAGCTATTAGTGCCGGTATCGGAGCATTAGGCAATATTATAAGCGGTGTTACTAATAAGAACAGTATTAATAATATTCAAGCTCCTACTAGACCTAGAACTATAATTCCTGCAAGGATGAGAACTACTTATAATATAAATCCACAATTAGCTGAAAGTCGAGATTCTGAAAGAAATATGGCTAGAATTATTGATTCTAATACTTCTAGTTCGTCAGGAAAGATTGCTCGTATTCAATCTTTAGCTAATCGAGGAGTTATTGAACGTAATAAGTTAAGAGGAATGAAAGAGAATGTTGAGACAGACCTTCTCAATCGTTCTGCTCTTAATCGTCAAGGAGTAGAAGCTGCAAACAATCAAGTATTAAACGCTTATGATAATGCAGTTACTCAAACCGAAAACGAAAAGATTCAAGCAAGGGCTAATAATCGTACTAATATAATTGAAGGTCTTACTAGTGCGGTTAGAGATTATCAATTAGGTATGGATAAGAGACGTTCAGAAGAAAATGCTACTGCGGCTATGATGTCCGCTAATCCTGAACAAATGGAATTGTTCTTAAAACTAATGGATAAGAATAAAAGTAGACTAGGTAATGTACGAAGTACTTTATTCAAATGTGGCGGTAAGAAAAAGATTGCTTAATTATAAATACTATAACTATGCCGATAGATATTAAAACAGCTGGTTATCAAAAGAGGGAGCGGGTTGCCGCTCCTTTAGATGTTTACAATAGTACGTTAAATACTCTACAACAGAAACATGATACTGCTATTGAAACTAGTAATCAGATTAAAACGTTTCTTGCTAATAAGCAATTAAACGAAGCTGAAAATGAGTGGCTCGATAAATATTCGAGAGATGTTAATGCTCAAATAGAAGCAAGTGCTCAAGAAGGTAGTTATGCTACTGCATTGACTACTGCAAGAAGATTAGCCGGAGAAGTTGCTAGTAATCCAGGACTTATTGGTCGTGAGCGTTATCAACAAGAGTTTAAAAAGTTCCAAGACGAAGTTACTAATAGTGATGCTTATGACGGAGATGTTAAGGCTTATACATTGGAACAGAACAAATATAATTATCAAGACCAAATAGATGAAACAGGTAAAGTAATAGGCGGTAATCAATTCAAACCTAATTATCGTCCTGTTGAACAAATAGATTATAATACTTTATATCAGAAAGTATTGTCTACTGTTGGTGTTGATTCTAGTTCAGGCGAACAGTTAGTATGGGGTGATGCAGAAGGTAATCTTAAAGAAGGTCGAGGAAATATTGCTGCTGGTGATGTTCCTTATCTTAAAACAGCTAGTGGTGTTCAACAGTTATCTAAGGAGAAGATACGTGCTGCATTTGAAGCTGCATTAAATGAAACTCCTGGTGCTCGTGCTTCTCTTGAACAAGACTATAAAGTAAATGTTTGGAAAGCTAATAAGGGAAATAAGAATAATCTTGTTACTAAGCCTGACGGAACTATTATGTCACAGAGAGAATTTGAAGAGAATCTATTTGCTCCTAGATATGCTGCTTCTGCTTATCGTAGAGTTGAAAGTAGAATTAATCCTGAATTAGGATTTAATCTATTAGCTGCTGCTCGTAAAGCTGCTGCTAAACCTAAGACTGGTAAAGAACCTGATTTACTTCCTTCTTTGGCTACAATTGGTGGTAAAGAAAAAGTAGAACCTGATACTCCTGCTAAAGTACAATCTCAATTAAATACTCTTAATGGTCAATTATCTAATATGTTTTCTTCTTATGGAATATCTAAATCTCTTCCTTTAGATGAAGCATATAGTAAACTACGTTCAGGTATTGCTAATAATGTAACTTTATCTGATACTGCTAAGAAACAATTATTAGATGAAGCTAATACTTATTATAGAGGTATAGCTAATGCTAATAATCGTTTAGATGCAATGAAAGGACATCTTACACAAGAAGAACAATATGCTTCGGAGTTCTTAGGTAAGAGACTTAGTAATGGAAATATGGCAGATACTAATAATCCTATGCAACGTGAATATGCTAATAGAATGAATAAATTGTTCACAGATTCGCAAGGTAATAGTTTTGATACAGTTCTTGTTAATCCTATTGACGAAGCTAGTAAGGCTGCTATTATATCTAAACTAAGAGTTGATATGGGTCTTACTAGACAAGATGTATCATTCTCTAAAATAGGAGATAAAGAATATATTCGTATTAGTAAAGACGCTTATACTCGTTTAGCTCCTGAAATAGCAGATGTTCTTAAACTTAGTCCCGTAGGATTTACTACTGGTAATAATGCTCCTGAAAAATTTACTAGAAACGATGAAGTTTTCTATGGAAATAAAGTATATAGTAGTTTAACTACTATGGCTATTGCAGGTTTTAGAGCAATAGGACGAGGTGAAATAACTACTGCTAAGAGTACTAAAGATTCTCCTGCTTACGTATATGAAAAAGCTGCACAAATGTCTAATGCTGCAACTAAACGTATATCTAAATCATTACCGCCTAGTTATGTTGATGTTAATGTATTTGATTTACCTCCTCATGTTGTTGCTTTAGGTCAGGGCTTTGAATCTGAACAACTAAAAGACTATAATGAACGGGTTATGAATATGGTTAGTATTGCTAATCCAGGAAGTATTGTTATTAAGAAACGTAATGAAGAAGGAGTTCTTGAACCTGTTGAAGATAGTAGAGATAGAGATGCTATCATGCAAACTATTCAAGCACAAATTAAGAAGAAGAATATTAATAACGGTTGGTGTAGTTCTGCTTCTACTGGTGAATATGGTATATTCTTAAATATTCCTTATACTCCTAAGACTGGAAAGAATAGTGCTAAGAACCCTGATTCTGAAATGGAAGAAAGAATACAAAATGCAGTAGCCGGAGACTATATGATTACAGGTGCTATCCTTAATGATGAAATAGAAAGATTCAAATCTCTACCTGCTGTTAAAGCATGGGACACTCTTAATTCTATTAAGTACAATAACGCTCTTAAAAGAGGTTATCGTTTATCAGATAGTGAATTTGGAGACGGTAGTTATTCAGCTGTTACTGATGGCGGTAGTTTTTATCAGATATTAGACGCTAATGATGAACCGGTAATTAAGATTACAGAAGGTGAGTTATTTCAACGTATGTTTCAGAATAATCAAGCTAATGCTATTCTTGCTCCTGTTAAAGAGGATATAAATCTTATTAGTGCAAGAAATGGTTCTATTGCAAATTCCCCCATAGAGGAGCAACAAGTGATTGCTCGTCCGCTTATGCAGAAGGCTATGATAATGGCAGGTGCTACTGGTAATCTAAATGAATTAGATATAGATACTAAGAGACAAGTATTTCAATTCTTTAATCGAATGTATTCTAGTCTTACAGGTGAAACTCCTAGTCAAGTTATACTTAATCAAATGAACGACTTAATGAAGTAAGCGTATGCCAAACATGTTTGATAATATATCAGTAGAAAAAGCTCCACTAACTAGTGGGGCTAATTCTGTTAATATAGCTAATGATGTTCCTACTGTTACTAAATATAAACCTGATGTTGCTGCACATGGTGACTTTATGTTTCGTAATCTTAATGGTAAAGAAGTATTTACTGGTACAGAGGAAGATTATCATTTATTAGCTAAGTATGGTGCTGAACCTAATAGGTATCGAAGTAGAGAAGAATTAGAAACTCTACGTGCTAAGAATCAATCAGCTTGGAAACAGGCAGGTAATACTTTAGGACAAACTATTGGTACTGTTATTGGTGATACTGTTGGAGGTATGGGTATGCTAATAGATTTAGCCACTGCTGGAATACTAGATGATAAACCTTTTAGTAACTTTATTACAAGAGCAGGCGATGCTATATCTGATTATGTTCGTGACGATTTATTTCCTATATATCGTGAGAATCCTGATAAAGCATTTGATATGAATGACTTTTCAGGTTGGTTCTTTAGTCAGGTTCCAAGTATTGCTAGTTCTTTATCTTTAATGATTCCTGGTACTTTATTAGCTAAAGGAGTTGGAGCTGTTGGTAAAGGAGTTGCAGCATTAGGACGTAGTAGTTCTAAAGTAAGTCGTGCAATGAATTGGGCAAAGAAGGCTACTAAATTAGATAATGTATATCGTGCTAATAGATTAAAGATATTAGTTAATGACGGTATTACAGCTATTGGTATGCGTTTAGGTGAAAACTATCAAGAAGCTCGTGGTGTTGCAGAACAAATAGAAGGCGAAGCATTGTCTCTGTTTACTGGAATGTCTGATGAAGAGTTTCAGAATTGGTTAGATAACAATCCTGATATTGCAAGTGAAGCTAAAGAAAGAACTAAAGAAGAAGCTGCTCTTATAGTTGCAGATAAGGCAGCTATGCGTAACTTTGGTTATAACGCAGGTAACGTATTCTTTGATTTCATGCAGTTACGTGCTATTAATAAAGCAATAGGACAAGTCAATCGTGCTATTACTCCACGTATTCGTTATTCACAGAATCAAGCTCTCGATAGAATAGCTTCTACTGGTGTTGAATCTGCTAGTCAAACTTTAGGTCAAGCGGCAAAAGGTACTATTAAAGATTTTGCAGGTAAAATAAATCGCTTTGTTAATTCTAGTGAGAATCTACTATTATTTGAATTAACCGAAGGTATTGAAGAAGCTATTAACTTTATAGGTCAAGAAGAAGGTACTTTATATGGTCGTTACCTATTAGGTCAAGCTGGACAATATAATGGTGCTGTTTCTATGGATAGAATAGAGAAGTACTTGCAGAATCCTCAATTATACAATGCTGCACTTTGGGGAGTTATTGGCGGTATTACTTTTGGTAGTACTATGTCAGCCATTAATAATCGTAAAGGTGGTAATGTAGAAGAGAAACAACGTATTGCTGAAATAAATGGTCGTGAACAGGTATTCAATGAGTATGCTCGTCAGATGCAGATTATTGATAATGGTGAAAATCCATATCAAATAGAACGTGATGCTAATGGTAATCCTATTACTTATTTAGATGACGGTACTGTTAGTCAAGACCCAACAGTTGGTACTACTCGTTATGCTAAGATTAGTCCCGAAGAACAAGAAGATTTACGTGCTGCTGCTAAAGAGAAGTTCACAACTACTCTTACTTTAAATGCTATTCGTTCAGGTAATTATGAACTACTTGAAGATTATATTGAAGACCCTAGACTAAAGAAAAAGCTAGTAGATGCAGGTCTTGCTGATGAAGCAGAATATGATAGAGATACTCAATCTATAAAGAAAACTATGCGTACTGTTCTTAATAGATACGTTAATTATTCTACTGCATTACGAAGTGCTAATATTGATGATGCTTTACTAGATGTAGCTATATCAGAAAATATAGTTAATGCACAAGAAGCTGACTTACTAAATAAACGAATAGAAAGACTTAATACTATTCAATCTCAATTAGAGAATAGCATACCGGCTATTAATGAAGTTCTTGACCCAATGGCTAAGAATCGTATGCAATTAGGTATATTAGAACAGTATCGTAGAGAAGTAATGTCTACTTATAATAGTCTAAAGAATAGTAACAATCCTTTAGATAGAGCGCAAGCTAGTCAGTATCTTGATTTATCGCGAATAATTGAATCTAAGGTTACAGATTTACGAAGAGGTTTAAGTCCTATGGAAAGTCTGTTTCTAGATAATGTTCGTAGTGTAGAGAATATTGCATTAGGAATAGAAGGTAGCGAAGAACAAAATGCGCTTATTAAGAAACAAATAGAAGAACTTGATGAAAATGATGTGGCTCTGTTTAAACAAGCAGGTAAAGACTTTAATCTAGGAAGTTTATCTGAACAAGTTCGTGCTATTAATTCAGAGTACATGGATAATATGGGACAGATACTTCTCGATGAAATTCGTAGAGATAACTATCGTTCTAATATTATTACTACTAATGAACAAGCTAAAGAGTTTGAAGATACTCGTAAGAAAGAATTAGAAGAAGCAGCTAAGAATCTAGTTAAATCAGCAAAGAAGAATCTTAATGACTTTGTTAATATGGCTAATGAAGAAGAGCTTGGTAATCTTGAGAAAGCACTAGATAATGCGTTTACTGATGAAGAAAGTCAGAATACTAGAAATAAAAGTTTATCTAATGCTGTTAGTATTCTATCTAATTCAGAGAATGGTAAGAATGAAATAAGTAATCTAAGAGAAGCTATTACTAAGAGAAGAAATAAGTTAGCTATACAGAATGAAGTACAGCAAAGACAGCCGGAGAATCAGCAAGGAAGCTCCTCTATGGGGGAAAGGAGGAGCGAAGCGACGACTCAAGAAGAACCAGAGGTTAAGCCTAAGCCTAGACCTAAACCAAAGACTGCAAAAGAGAAGAAATTAAAGGAAACGTTAGACAAAGTAGTATCTCAATCTAATTCAGGTATTGTAAATAAGTCTAATATAGGTAATCTTGAATTTACGATAGTAAATCCTTTTGCAAGTCTTAGTGACGTATCTCGTAAACCAGTTAAAGTTAATAATATTGATATTCATATTAGTAGGTTCGGAAATGTAAGTATTGACGGATTAGATGCTAAAGGCAATATAATTGCTGATGTCACTATTGAAGAACTTAATGCAGCTATTGCTATTGGAGATATTACTGTTGTAGATACTTCCAAGAAAGAAGATACTGGAACTGATAATACAGTTCTTGAATCAGCTATATCTGATAATGATTTAGAAGGTCAGCGTCAACGTATAGAAGAAATCAATCTTATCATAGACTTGTATAATCAGATACAAGGCAATGAAGTAGAAGGTAAGACTTTTACTAGTCTTAATGATATGATGATATATCTACAACAACTTAATCCTAGAGCTATTAATCTATATAACGATATTAAAGTTCTAGCTAATCGTCAAATAGTAAACGGTAAGATAGTTAATGTTGATACAGAAGTTAAGACGCCTTCTGATATTATACAGTCTGCAAGTAAGACATTAGAAAATGCTATTGCAGAAGATAAACAACGAGCTAAAGATAATGGTTATTTCTTTAATTTAGTTAATCTAAGCGATAGTAAAGTTTATTCTCGTATTGGACAACTTAAATCTAATGATACAGTTAGTGTAGAATTAGACGAAGACAATAACCTTATCGTTAAATCTCGTGGAATTAAGATAGGTGAGTTTCCTAAAATTAATTATAATAATGGGAACGTTGAAGTTATAAATCAAGGTTGGAGATACACTGTTAGAAATGGTAGTATAGATTTCATAACTCAACTTCAATCTATTATTGCTAGTGAAGAACCTAGTGCTAAAGAATTTGTACAACTGCTTAATAATATACGTCGTTTGTATCGTGTTCGTAATAACCCTGAAGTTGAAGGAACATTCGGACATCAGCTTAATGCTTTACAAGAGAATGAGAACTGGAAGAATCTAATTAGTTTATTCGGTGATACTCAAACTAATCTATTAGATAGGATTAGACATCTTAATAGTATTATATTCTTTAATAATGCTCTTAATGTTAATCAGTCTGATTTTAGTACCATTGTTAACGATTCGTTAACTAATTGGATGAATAAACTCAAGAAGTCTTATACGGACATTAATAACTTAAAGTCCTCTATTAGTAAAACTAAGTCTAAAAAGAAACGTCTAGTTGTTGGACGTACAAGTTCAGGTAGTGTTATTTATGCTAAAGATAAACAAGGCAATCCTATATATCGTAAGTTTGGAGATGTTACTACTAGTGAAGCAACTGACGGTTATCGTTTAGTAGTAGGAGTTGACGGAGGAGTTGCCGATATTAAATCTAATAGTATTATCGCTGCTAGTCGTATTCCTAGAGGAGTAGTTGGTATGACTATTAAAGATTCAGAAGGAAGACTTATTGCAGTTCCTAGTCGTGAGAATACTATGAGTAATAGTGAAACCGGTGCTACTGAATATACTAAAAGGTTTAATGAAGGATTAGATAAACTACTTCATTCTTTATTAGATGCTACTTTACAAGGTAATGAAAATCTTCATACTCAACTATTAGAAGAAGTATCTAAATATATAGGTAAACAGAAAGTACTGTATGGTTATGAAGTAAGAGGTCATGCTTTAATACCTATTAATAGAGTTGCGCCAACTATTTATTTTAATCTTAAAGATAGAAATGTAGCTTTCTCTATTCCTGGTGAACTTAAACCTAGAAGACTTATGGCTCGTATGCCTAATGGTTTTGTTCCTACTAATAATCGTGGTAACTTTAGTAAAATGTTACAAGAAGTATATGCTTTACTTACTCGTAATGTTGTTAATTCGGCTATTCGTGGTGAATCTAGTTTATTTAGAGTAGTAGACGGTAAGTTACAAGCTAAGATACCTAATATAGTTCAAGATGAATGGTTTGATACTGGTTATAGTAGTTATGAAGAATTTGTAGCTAAGGACGGAGTATTGGTTACTGATTTAGGAAATGTTACTGATAGTAAAGGTAATATCATTAGTAACTTTAATTATGTAGGAGATGTATATAATCGTAATATTACTCTTATGAATCCTAGTCGTAGTACTGGTCGTACTAACGCGGCTAACGCCGCTACTTCCCCCATAAAGGAGCAACAAACTGTGTCTCCCGTAGTTGTACCTGACCCACTTGCTAGTCAAGACAGTACTCCTCAAATAGGTACTCTTATGGAAGTTGCACAAGCTAATACTGATAATCCTAATCTACTATCTGTTATATCCGCATTAGAAAGTGCTGGTATTAAACTTAATCCTGATATTGAAATAGTAGGCAATGAAGGCAGATTTGCAGGAATAGTCGCTGGTGGTAATACTATTACTCTTAGTAATCGTTTTAATAGTCTTGCTCCTGAACGTAGAGTTCTTACTCTTATACATGAAGGTGTACATTATCTACTTAATGATGAACGTGCTAATATAGAACAATCATTCGGAGACTTATATGATAAGTTTGCTAACTTTATTAATCAAGATTCTCGTCTAGTAGATGAGTATGGAGATTTCTTAAATAGTAGTAAACCTAGAGCTGTTGCTATTGAAGAATTTGTAGTCGAAGCTATTACTAATCGTACATTTGCTAGATTACTAGCTAGAATTAAGTATGATTCTAATCCTACTGCTGAATCAAATAACATATTTACTAAAATAGTAGATGCTTTAGTAGAATTAATAGGTAAAATAGGACAAATAGATAATACATTACTTGGAGAAGTTCGTAATCGTTTATCTACTATTGGATTAGAAACTAGTGATACAGCTAGTACTTCTACTGTTACTCATGACGATACTTTTGATAGAGCAGAGGAAGATGTTAGTGTTCCTACTGATGATGTATTTGATATTCCTGATATAGACTTAGATTTAGATAGTAGTATAAGTGATAACTACCGTCAAGTCGATAATTTCGATAGTCTGATTGAGGGATTAAATAATCGACAAAAGGCTATTGTGACGCATTTGTTTGACACTGGTGAGCTTAGTTTTGTATGTAGTTAAGTAAGATAAGCCTAGAGACGAAAGTCCGGCAGAGAGCCTTAGAATGAGCCATTTTAAGCGCATCTGCCGGACTTTTATATTTTCCTTATCTTACTATCACGACAGCATATAAAATGCGAAATTCGGCAGGAATTTGCGGTCTACGGGCATCCGTCCGCCTTCGTAACGTGCGGTTTTCGTCCGTCTAATGAATCTATTTGATAGTGTTGATAATAATACTATCTTTGGTAATGTTAGTAATAACTTAATTAATAATATAAAGTGTATGAGTTGTATTCCTAGTAACCCTAAATTAGATAAGCTATTACCGCTTACTAATAATGATGTTAGAAAATCTACTGAATACCTTGCTACTATCGAAGACAATAGTTTTCGTGATTGGTATAAAGAAAAGACTGGTAGAGATTTTAATGATGAGAATATTGATACTAATACTGTTAATGCTATAATAGCATATAATAACAGAGAGACTATCAATACTAAAGATTATGTTCAGAACGTTCGTACTTCACGGACTGGTGTATTTGGTAATGACATAGCGAAAGAAGACCACGCTATTAATATTCTTGCTACTATTTATTTAAAGAGTCAAGGAAGTATTCGTAAAGCTCTTGCTAATAAAAAACGTAAGGGTGAAAGCGAAGTAATAAAGGATAAAGCCGGTAATGAGTTAAGTCCTCAAGCCGCTATAAAGCTGACTATGATTACTTATCTTAATAGACATCTGAAAGAGAATGATAAAAAACTTACTCAGGAACAAAAGGCTTATGTAGGTACTATTATTCGTAATCTTTACGATGGTGGTAATTATAATCGTAATGAGTTATTTGATATAGTAATTAACTCACCGGAAGTAGTTAGTCTTAGCAAAGAGTTTGGTATAGATATTAATGAAGACTATGAAGCTGGTGATGATGTTAAAGAAGATAGTGAACAGAACTCTCGTCAAGATGACCAAGAAACTATTGCTGCTCTTCGTGCTGATTGGTCTGAATTATCTGACCAACGAAAAGATATAGATAAAAATGTTAGTAAAGAAGTAAAAGAATGGTTTGCTCGTTTACCTAAGACAAATAGTAATAGTTTTATAAATGAACAACCTGATACTTCTAATAATACTTATTCAGGCATGGCTGAAAGTGCTACTTTTTCTAGTTCTTTTAAAGCTATTAATAACTATGGTAATTTCTCTAGTGTTGAAGCTATGGTAGAAAGTTTCCATACTATTGCTGCAAGATTTAAAGAAGTATCTCATTTAGAATATGCTGCACGTTTACTAGAAGACGAAGCTAATGTTCAGATGAGAAATAAGATATTTACTCAACTAAAACAATCTATTTGGGAACGTAATGAAGTAGTTTATAGTCAAGACGGTTCTAATGTGGTTACTAAGAATCGTAATACTTTTCCTAAACTTAATCTACAAAACAAAATACTTAATAGTTTCGATTCACTTATTCACAATCCTTCTATTATAGCTAATGATATTGCCGTATTAGACGAACTTAAAAACAGATTATCTACACTAAAAAATTCTAACACAAATGAAATCCAAGAAATTACGGAGCAAATTGCTGCAATTTTTAATAAGTATAACTTCGGCATCAATAGACAGGGTGTTGTTAACTACGTTCGTAACTTCGGTGATAACCAACTTTCTAATATCTCTTTTATTGTCGATGATTTGTTAGAGTTTAATAAAGTAGTAGGTAAGGCGACTAATCTATTAAAGATAGATAATGAAGCACAACGTATCTATTATGCAGGTGAATATGCTAAAACTAAAGAGAATGAAGAATATGTAGTAGTTCCTTTTGATAAATCTCAACTACAATACAAAGGTGGTTATGCTAATAATATAGCCAATCGTATATCTAATAGATTTAAAGATTATCAGATAGTAGATTCTGAATTTAATAGTATTAATGCAGAGAACAATCTAGTTAGTGATATTCTAAAGAACAACTATATAAGTAAGTTCTTTGAAAGAATTAACGATAATCGTTATAATGATAATCCTGTTAGTAATACCGAACTACGTGATTACTTAGTTAAATTTACTAATATTCCTCAATACAGATATAGTAATATTCTTATTGAGAAAACTTTGTCTAATGGAAAAATAGTCCCAGGTTTACTTCGTCTTACAGATACTGGTTATGAACTAACTGAATATTATCGTGAATTTGGTGCACAATTATACAACGGAGTTAGTAACGAAGTAACAGGAAAGGCTAAATCTTATAAAGATATCAATGCTCTTGAATGGGATATTATTACTCTGAATGAATACGCTAATAATGGTGACAATTATGAGATGACTAAAGGAGTTAAGAAATCTAAGTTCTTTACTCAAACACCTTCTGATGCACCTAAGACTTTCGTATTTAATAGTTATAAGTTAGATTATACTGGACTATTTAATGCTAACGGCTCTATTAATCGTGGACATCCTATATATGTAGCTTATGCTAATATTTATGCTAAAGAACTTGCAGAAATGGCGCAAGCTATTAACTTCTTATTTGAGACAACTGTTGAGAATGGAGTAGTAACTATCGTATCTGATGAAAATGGTAAACCTAAGATAAAAGAAGAGTTTAAAGATTTACGTAAATCTGAAGCTAGACTTAACTATCATTATCGTAAAGGTATTCTTGATTCAAATGGTGTTCCTACTGGTAATGTATTTAAGTTTAGAAGTCTACTTATTGATAAAGTTAAGAACCTTAATAAGTATAATAGTGAGACAGCCAAAAGAGTAGATATGAATTGGCTGTTCGAGGAAGGCAATGTATTCTCACTCCTTTATGGGGGAAAGAATAGTGAAATATCATTGATACAAGACGAGAATGGAGAATACAATATTAGGCTTACTGGTGAACTTCGTAATTCAGTTTATAATTATATAGATAATTATATTAATTATAGAATACAAGAAGCTGTTGCTAAATACAGTTCTAATAAAGAGTTTGTAGATAGATATAAGAACGCTAGTCAAGAATCATTTAATGCTTTTATTGCAGAAATGGTACTTAACTATGAGATTCAATATAACAATCTTAATGATATGTTCTTTGGAGATGAAGCATATTATAAAGATTCTCGTGATACAATTAAACGTAATAAAGAATATCAAGCCGGAGGATTAGCTTATGCAGGTTATGACTTATACAATGTACAGAAGCATTTGGGAGATATAGTAGTTTCTCCTAATAAGACTATTAGTGTAGATAGTAGTTTTAAATATATTACTCTTGAAGATATTCAAAGCAAAGGTGGAGTTATTGAAGATTTAAAGAAACAATTAAAGATAGCTAAAGTATCTAAAGAGACAGAAGCATTTGTACTTAAACAGTTTGCTAAAGATAAATCAGAAGTAACTGATGCTCAATCGTTTATAACCTTAGACGAATTTGTTCGTAGAATGTATCTACGTGGCGAGTATGATAATTATAAAGACTTAATTGAAGCTCTTTATGATGAAAGTAAACCTATTGATAATGTTAAGTTAGAAGAATTATCTAAGAAAATACAAGTTCAAAAGAACTTCTATTATGATTTAGAAATAGATAATGATGCTAAATTAGCTAATCCTATTCAGATTAAAAATGCTGAATTTGTACTCATACCTAGATTTTTAGGTAATAGTGAACTTGGTTTACTTGCTAAATATATGACTGATAATAATATTGGTCAGGTTAACTTTACTACTGCCGAAAAGGCTACAACTAATAGAGTATTAGAGTTTTGGGATGCTCATGGAAAATTCCCCTCTAAAGAAAGGTTGAAACGGTTTAACTTGGATATTCAAACTAAGTATAAAACTGGTTGGTATTCTAATCTATATACGCAACAAGATATTCCACAACACATGGACGGTGAGAATAAAGCTGGATTGCAGATAGTTAAGAAACTAATTGATAATATAGGTAATACTCCCGAAGGACAATCTCTTATTAAAGATTTCTTTGATAACTTTACTGCTAATATTCAAGATAGCTTTAAAGATGCGGCATCTCGTATTGGAGTTAGTATTGACGCTAGAGGTAACGTAGTATATGAAGAAGAAAAAGTTAAGATTGATAATAATCAATTTATAGCACTTATTAAAGACGAGTTAACTCGTAGAGGATTAGATAGTAATTATCGTAAATATGCCGAAATCAATCCTGAAACTGGATTGCCTTATATGCCTGCATGGACTAACTTAGTTCGTAGTAAGATAGAAAACATTGTAAATAGTATATTTACTAATCGTGTTACTCGACAAGTACTTCCAGGATTTCATGCTAGTCAAGTTTCAGATATTGGTATGACCGAACTATCAGGTCGTAGTGATTTAAGAGATTTGATGCAATCTATAGTAGAAGAGAAGCACGGATATAGTCTAGGACGTAAACTAACGTATCATAAAGACGGAAGTCAAATAGTAGAAATACTATTACCTAAATGGATGGTTAAGGCTTATAATACTTATGACAATGAAGGAAACCTTGTACATGAAGTAACTTTAGAGGACTTACAAAATGCTGGATTAGATACTATGATTGGTTATCGTATTCCAACAGAAGGTAAACAATCTATTGCTGTTATGAAAGTAGTAGGTTTGTTAGATGAATCTCAAGGTTCTACTATTGTAGTTCCTGATGAATGGGTATTACAAACTGGTGCTGACTTTGATATTGATAGTATTTATGGTATATATCATACAGCTTATTTCGATAGAAATGGTAAACCTCATAAGGTCGAATATATAGAAGGAGAAGACGAAGTATCTACTTATCGTAGATATATTGGTTATGTTAATTCTCTAATAGATAGAGAAACTCGTAAAGCTACTAATTCTGAATTTACTAAAGAAGAATTTAAAGAAGCTCGTAAAGCTGCAATAGAAACTGTTCGTAAAGCTAATGAAGAATATGATAAATTCTTAACTGACCAAGTTAGAGATTTAATAGCTGAAACAGACAAAACATGGGCTGAGCTTCCAAGAGAAGTAAAAGATAATCTTACTGTTACTTTTAAATCAAAAGAATTAAAGTTTGGCGAAAGAGTAGATGCTATTGTTAGTAAAATGAGCTTCTATGAGAATGAATATAAAGATAATAATAGTGTTGCTAAGTTTGCACAACAGTATCGTAATATTCAATCTGTTATTAATGAACAAAGAGAATTTTATCAAAATATAAAAGATAATGCTGAACAATTAGCTATTGATTATGCTGATGAAACTCGTAGAGCTAGATTAGAACAAACTATTCAAGCAAGAGCTGAAATAGTAGGAGCTATGTCTCTTGAAGAATTTAGTCAATTAACAGTAGCTCAACAAAATACTCGTGATGCTCGTAACAATAAAATAGTAGATACATTTATTAATATAATGAATCTACCAGTATCTATTGGTGAGAACTTATCGTCTAGTAATTTTGAAGATATTAAAGCTGCAAAGAGTAATATCTTTGAAGGTTTGTCAGAGACTTATCGTAATATTAATTCAGTAATTGCTCAAAATTGGTATCGTGATGCTAATATGTCCGGTGCACGTCTTAAAGCTATTTCTGTTAATCGTGACAACTTTGCCTCTATTGGTAATAAAGCTAAAACTATTGTTGACGGTGCACACGGTGGTTTTAGGTTTACTTATACATATAGCACAGAGAAAGAAGCAAAAGACGCACAAAGTAAACTAAGAAAACGTTTTAGAGATGTAACTAGAAAAGGTAAAGAAGTAACAGTAGACCATAATCAATTAGGTTGGAGTTACGATAATCTTAATATAGATAATCGTTTAATTACTCCTTACTCTTCTGAAACTACTGCACTTATTCTTGACGGTGTAAAAGAAGGTGGTGTACCTAATGTTGATTTATATACTTTCGATGTATATAAGTCTATTGTTGATTGTGGTGCAAACTATGAAACTTCTATCTTATTCGTTAATCAACCTGTAATAACCGAACTTATTACTAGACAAAATGCTAACGATAATGTATTCGGTGAAACTGGATTTAATCCTCTTATAGGATTGAGACGAGATATGTATATAAGATTAGCTAAAGCTGTTGGTATTCCTGCAAACAGTATTACTAAAAGAACTCGTCTTAAAGATATTAAGTCAATGCTTGAAGCTAAAGGAATAAGTATTAACGAAGATGAACTTCTTGAAGAAGGAATACGAGTAACAGAATTAAGAGAACATCTTAAAGATAATGTAGAAAATATAGATTCTACTAATGCTGATAATCTTATATATCAAATTAAAGCATTAAGAGCATTTGAATATTTCAAAGAGATAGGTGACCAAATCAATGCTAATATGATGGTAATTACTAGTGATAAGTTTGGTGCTGGTAAATCCGCTAACGAAATTGACAATGTAATTAATCGTATTACTGATATTAAGAATAACAATATTACTCGTATTAAGAAAGGTAATCCTGTTCTTAAAGCTGTTACAGAAGAAGGTAATAAATATCTTATAGATGCTATTTATCCTAAGATTAGTTTCAATACTATTAACGATATTAATCAGGATGATTCAGAATCAGCATATCCTTCTTTATATTATCAGTTGAAGTATAGTTGTATAGCTACTGAAAAGATTATTCGTGATAGTGAAATATTCAAAACTCAAACTCCACAGTTCCGTGAGTTAGTTAGTAAGTTCGATATTCGTAATCTACAAACTATTCAACAGTTAGAGAGTTTCATAATTAATATGAGTCAAGCACAATCTAATTTTGTTAATACTAATAGATTTATAACTAGAAGTGATAATGAGTTTATTCCTAGTTATAATTTGAATCTTATTAGTAGTCAACAGAATACTCGTGCTAGATTATATGGTTATACTGATGTAGTAGGTAGCTTCGATATGTCTGATATGTCTGAAAAGAATGTAGAAGCATTTATGAAGTTGTCTCCTGCAAATAAAGTAGTATTGATTCAAAGATATACTTCGGATGATAATCTATTTAAAAATCTAAATGTGGAGTATAAAGGTCGTCGCAATAGTTATGATAGAATATCTATTATTGATAGTACTATATCTACTGAATCTCAATATCAGATGTTTCGTAATGCTTGGCATAGTAATAATCCTTTCGTTAAACTTACAGCTATGGACTTAGTAAGATATTCTATGGTAGTAGAAGGTTATAAGTTTAAAGGTGGAACAGTTAGTAAGATTATTCCTGTTGAGCTTTTATATGGACAGGATACTGGTATTGATTCTGATAATGGAGTTTCAACAGCTACTAATATTATTAATGATTCAGACAAAGCTATTAATAGTATGATTCAATACGGTAGTGAAACAGGAACCTATGAAAGACTTAGTAATGATGATAAAGCAATAGAAAAATTACGTGACTTATTCTTTAGAACTAATCCTAATAATCCTGATGTACTTACATTTGAGAATAAGAAGTACAAAGAATCTAATAAGATAGTATTCAATAGACTTGGTGTAGGTATGCTTAGTTTTAAAGAAGCACAAGAACGCAGAATGATTACTGGTAGTGAAGATAATCGTAAGTATCGTCATTACGCTAAGACTAATGACAATAATAAAGTTCTACGTTTATATAAGCTAGTATATGATAATGATGTTGTATATATGCTTCCTACTAATCCATTGGAACAAAACGAAATTGGAGAAGTTAGTGTTAATCCTGATAATAATAGAATGTATCTTCCTTTAGATATACTGGAAGAAGTTTCTATTCGTCAGCACGACCCTGCATTTATTAGTTCTATTAATATAGCTATGAACTCTGATATTCGTAAGTTTGTAGTTCTTCCTAAAGCATTTGAAGCTGGTGCTAATTTATTAATAGAAGAAGCGTTTCCTAATAGTACTGTCTTGGCTTCCCCCATAAAGGAGCAACGTATTGATACTTCTCGTAGATACATTATTGCTTCTACTGATAATCAAGTTATACTCGATACTATCGAATCTCTTGAAGCAGCAGGTATTACTAATTATATTGTTGCAGCTCCTAATATGAATTATGGTAACATTCGTAAACTTATTAATGACCATAATAACGCTGATATTGCAGCTAAGAGATTACAATTAGCTATGACTAAATTAGAAGCTAATGAAGTTCAACTTAGAAAGAAGAAATCAGATAATTCTGAATCTCCTTATTATGCACAACTTAAAGCTAGCATTAATCAAACTATTGAAGATGTTAATGTTAATGGTATTGGTTTTGTTCCTGTTCTCCAAACTGTTGTAGATAATACAGGTTTTAGAGCTGGTGGATATTTTAGATACGAAAAGGAAGGTAATGTTTATATTGTTACTAACTTAGGTCGTGTAACTACTAAATCTGTTAGTCTTACTCCTGACTATATGTATAGTAAGAAAGTAACTATTAATAGTGTTAGTCAATTACAATTCCCTAGACGTAATGCCATTACTCAAGTAGTTAAAGAAAACGCTAGATTAGATAAGTTTGCTAATAATAACATTATTCGTGTTCAGACAGAAGATAACTTTATTAATGAAGATATACTTGAATCTGCATTGATAGATAATGATAAAGAGATAAATGATTATATATCTCGTGTTATTGAAAGTGTTGAACGTAGTAATGCTAATGTAGAAGAAGCTGCATTAAACGATGCTTTCCGTTCATTTACAGCTATTGATTTACGTTCTAATACAGCTACTAAGTTAAATGATAACTTACGTGAACAAGCATTGAAGATTATCAATGGTTATACTAATAGACGTATTGATGATTTCTTATTTGATATACATAACTTCTTTACTACTTATGTTACTAATCCTGACGGAACTTATAAGTTAGATGAAAATGGTAACAAGATAGTTCAAGAGAAATGGAGTATAACTAATAAGAAGTTATTCGACCGTATGTTAGAGGACGAAACATTACGTACTCGTTATGAAATGTTCCTAGATGATATTAATAGATTTGTAGAAGACTATTCTATTATTGAAGCTATTCAACCTTATAATATTGATGAAGCTTATACTGTAAGTGAGACAGAAGAAGAAATCGAAGGTTTACGTAGAACTAATGATATGCTCAAACAGATTAAGGATAAGTTCAAACGTATCAAAGACTTAGATAATGTAGTTAAACGTAGTACTAAGATGTACTTCGATAGTTACATTACTAGTCTTTCTAGTGACCCTCGTGTACAATCTAATATGCTTAGTATTACAGAAGCATTTGAA
>ULQY01016843.1_pt1 | contig 25874 bp, 20 predicted proteins | sample 1954671 | NCBI WGS metagenome assembly ULQY01 (sample SAMEA4835660, study PRJEB28245) | human gut metagenome | biome: gut microbiome; material: fecal sample | place: Denmark | collected 2008 | reverse complement strand
TCATAAGACACATTCCTCCTTAAAGAATGTTGTTGTTATGGCGGCCTCTGGTTGCAGACCGTCCATAATTGCGTAACAATATCTTAACACATGTTAAGAAAAAAGGAAAGGGGGGTTCCGCTCTTTTCTCCACAATTGATACAAAAATCCTTGATTTTGCATTTTTTAGTCAAAAGTTTTTGGGGTTTTTGATGGGATACAAGTTTTTGCTCTGAAAAGAATTTTCTCATTTGTGAATTTTCTATGTTCTGCCGCCTCTGCCGCGCACTTCTTGCGCCGTGGCGGCGTCTATGTTACTATATAGGTATTCCCGAACCGTGTACAACATCCCGAAGGAGGTTTTATCAATGGAATGGACTGATATCCGCCTGACCGTGGCCAAGGCCGACGCCGACAACGCCGAAGCCGTCGCCACCATGATTGCCGAAGGCGGCATCTATATCGAAGACTACAGCGACATCGAACAGCAGGTGGCCGAGATCGCGCATGTGGACCTCATCGAGCAGGAACTGCTGGACAAGCCCCGCGATCAGGTCATCATCCACCTGTATCTGGAGCCGGGCGCTTCCCCCGTGGAGACGCTGGCCCTCATCGCGGCCCGGATGGAGGCGGCGGGCATCGCCTACACCGTCGAGACCGAAGGCGTGGAACAGGAGGACTGGCAGAACGGCTGGCGCAAGTATTATCACCCGATGGAGATCGGCCAGCGCCTTGCCGTGGTGCCCTCTTGGCAGGAGTACGACACCGACCGCGTCAAGCTCATCCTCGACCCCGGCCTCGCCTTTGGCACCGGCGGCCACGAGACCACCAGCCTCTGCTTGGAGGCGCTGGACGAGCGGGTCAAGGGTGGCGAACGGATGCTGGACATCGGCACCGGCTCCGGCATCCTTGCCATCGCAGCTCTCAAGCTGGGCGCTGCCTCCGCCGAGGGCGTGGACATCGACCCCGTGGCCGTCCGCACCGCTGGGGAGAACGCCGCCCTGAACGGCACAGCCGACAAGCTGACCGTCCTTGTGGGCGATTTGTCCGACAAGGCCAGCGGCACCTACGACATCATCACCGCCAACATCGTTGCCAACGCCATCCTGTCGCTGGCCCCCGCCGTGCCCGGCCTAATGGCCGAGGATGCCGTCTTCATCGCCAGCGGCATCATCGACAGCCGGAAGGATGAGGTCATCGCCGGGCTGGAAAAAGCCGGGCTTACTGTACAGGAAGTTAAGGAAAAGCGCGGCTGGGAGTGCATTGTCTGCAAGAAATGCAAGTAAGGCCAGAAAGCCCTCTCAGGCTCGCTGACGCTCGCCAGCTCCCCCGGAGGGGGAGCTTCAGTTGAAAAGGATTAGAAAATGCCGCACCGTTATTTTACTACCGAGATCGCCGACGGCACCGCAACGCTGCGGGGTGCCGACGCCCATCATCTCGCCCGCGTGATGCGGGGCAAGCTGGGCGATACCGTCATCCTCTGCGACGGCAACGCCGTGGAGTACACCGCCACCATCACCGGCTTCGGCCCGGAGATGGTGGAGTTCAGCGTGGAGCCGGGCTACCCCAGCGCCGCCGAACCCAGCGTAGAAGTCACCCTTTTTGTGGGCTATCCCAAGCAGGACAAGCTGGAGCAGGTCATCCGCCACGGCGTCGAGCTGGGCTGCGCCCATTTTGTCCCCTTCTTCAGCCGCTACTGCGTGGCAGCCCCCAAGAAAGAGGAGCAGAAAAACGAGCGCTACAACCGCATCGCCTTTGAAGCCGCCAAGCAGTGCGGCCGGGGCGTTTTGCCGGATGTGGCCCTCCCGCTGCCCAACTTCGGCGCACTCTGCCGCAGTCTGGAAGGGTACGACCTCGTACTCTTCTGCTACGAGTGCGGCGGTGCTCCCCTCCGGGAGCTGCTGGCAGACCCCCAGCCCGCCGACGGCCCGAAGCGGAAGATCGCCGTCATCACCGGCGCAGAGGGCGGTTTTGCCGCCGAGGAGGCCGAAATGGCCGCCAAAGCCGGTGCCAAGACCGTCGGCCTCGGCCCCCGCATTCTCCGCTGTGAGACGGCTCCGCTGGCCGTCCTCTCCGCCGTCATGACCCTGACGGGGAATCTGGAATAACGCTCTTTCAAGCAAAAAGGGGCTGCTGCACGTTCGACTAAAACGATGTGCAGCAGCCCCTTTTTATGCTTCAGTAGTACATATTCTTTCTGTCAATCCCGGCTGTCTGCTTCCAGCAGTGCGCGCTTCACGCCGATGAGGCTCTGGGGGCTCATGGAGAAGCTGCGGAGGCCGAGTTTCAGGTACTGGATCGTATTGGCCGGGTTGCCGACGGCCATGCCACAGATGGTCACGGGGATCTGCCCCGCGTCGGCGGCTTCCATGACCATGGCGATGAGCTTTTTCATCGCATGGCTGGCGGGGCGGTAGTAGCGCTCCGCAATGGAGAGGTCCCGGTCAACGGCGTGGGTGTACTGGGTCAGGTCGTTGGTCTCGATGACGAAGAAATCGCACCCGCGAGCCACGAATTCTTCCGCCGTCAGGCAGGCTGAGGGCACGCTGAACATGACGCCGAAGGGGGTCTTCTCGTTGAACCGCTCGCCCCGCTCCCGCAATTGCTGGCGGCAGTGCTCCACCCGCTTCATGGCTTCGTCCCAATCTTCAAGGTTGGTCACCATCGGGAACATGACCCGCAGCGGGCCGTCCGCCGCCGCCCGGAGCAGCGCACAGATCTGGGTCTCGAACTGGTGGGGGCGGCGCAGACTGCTGCGGATGCCGCGCAGCCCCAGCTTGGAGGATTCCGGCCCTTGATGCGCATCGGCCATGGTGCGGTCTGCGCCAAAGTCGAAGGTGCGGACCGTGACGACGCCGCCCTTTGCCGCAGCAAGACAGGAGTGATAGAACACATACTGCTCCTGCTCGTCCACCGGGCGGCCCGGCAGCATCATGTAGCCACTGCGCAGCAGACCCACGCCGCTGGCACCGGTTTGGAGGGCCGTTTCGATGTCCTCCTGCCCGAAGCAGTTGGCCAGCAGCTCAAAGGCCTCGCCGTCCTTGGTGCGGTTCGGCAGGGCACAGATGCGGTTCATCTCCTCGTTTTCCCACTGTTTTTCGCAGATGTGGGCCATGGCCTGTTGGCGGGTGACGGCATCCGGGTCAAGGATGCACTCGCCGTTGTCGGCGTCGAGGACGACGATGCGGCCGTCGCAGTCGTCCAGAAAATCGCTGCCCACCTGCACGATGCAGGGGATGTGCATGGCCCGCGCGATGATGGCGGCGTGGCTCTGCTTGTTGCCCTCGGACGTGATGATGCCCAAGATCATCCCCGCCGGGACGCTGAACAGGTCGCTGGGCATCAGCATCTCCGCCGCGAGGATCACCGGATGATCCAGCGCCAGCCAGACACGGGGCCGGTTGGCAAGGATATTCACCACCCGGCTGGCCGCGTCGAGGATATCCACGCTGCGCAGCTGCATATAGGCGTTGTCCTCCATGTTGGCCAGCTGGTCGGCATAGCGGTGGCCCACGCGGTCCATCGCTTCGGCGGCACCGATGCCCGCCTTGATCTGGAAGCGGACCTCATTCATGAAGCCCTCGTCCTCCAGCATCATGCTCTGGAACAGAAAGATGGCCTGTTCGGTAGGGCCGCTGCGCTCCGCCATGGAGTCCAGTTCGGTCTGGGCCGTTTTCACGGCATTGTCCAGCAGCCGCTGCTCCCGCTCCGGGCTGAAGGGGCCGGGGCGGAAGCTCTCCGTCCGGCGCTCCACCCGGCTCACCTGCCCCAGCACGAGGCCGGGGGAAGCGGAATGTCCCTGATAGACTTTCATGGTTCCACTCCCTCCTCCACCGGCGCGGTCAGGGTGCGGTAGACCAGCGCCTGTAAGAATGTATTGGGCAGCAGCGCCGCCCACGCAGCCTGTGCCGCATTGCCGCTGCCGTCAAACAGGGGCGCAAAACTCTCGATGCGGCTGCGGTCGCATTGTTCCAGAAAGGCTCTGCCGAGCTGCTCCACCGTGTAGTAATGGGTGGGGTCCACCCCCACGTCCTCGGCGGCAGCTTCCAGCGGGGCGGTCTCGGCATCTTTCATGTTGGCCAGCCGGAGGGCGAGGTCTGCCGTCAGAGTGACCGGGTACTTCGCCTTGACGGCCTTCTGCACCGCGTCGAAGCGTTTCCGGAACGCAGCTGCGTCCGCGTCGGAAGCGCCGCTCTTCGCGATGGCGTAGGCACAGCCCCGCAGCCGCCCGAAGGCCCGAAGGGTGTCGTAATAGCCCAGCTCGATGTTTTGCTTGGCGGTGTCGGGGTCAAAGTGGAGGATATCGCCCAGCTCCCAGTAGCTGCGCACCATGGTGGTGGGCAGACCGGTGCGGTTGGGCAGGGTGATGCCCACTCCCTCCAAATCCACACAGACCAGCTCCTCCGCGCCCATTTTTTGTGCCAGCGCGGTGGGCATGTTGTCCCGGTAGCCGCCGTCGAGGAACTGCACCCCATCGATCTGCTTGGCCCGCAGCGCGGGGAAACAGGCCGCCGAGGCCAGCAGGTAGTCCTTCACTTTCCCTTCCGGGATCTCTTCCAGCGGCAGCTCGCGGGGTTTCAGGCCCCGCTTTTCCACGGTGACGAGGCCGAACCGGATGGGCGACGCGCGGAGGGCGTCTTCGTCCAACACCCGCTCCACGATCTCTTCCAGCGGGGTGACGTCCATGCCGCCCTCCCGCACGATGTCCCGCAGGAACTGATGCAGCTCCGTCAGATTCGTTTCTTCCGGCAGCTCCATCACATCCTGACTGCGGATGCTCGTCCACATATCCCGCGCCGTCTCGTACAGGTCCAGCGCGAACATTGCGCCGTTCAGGCTGCCGACGCTGGTGCCGGTGATGATCTGCGGGTGCCAGCCCAGTTCTGTCAATGCCCGCCAGACGCCCACCTGATAGCTGCCGCGGGCTCCGCCGCCGGCCAGCACCAGCGCCTTTTGGGGGGTCTCGTTCTGCGCCATCCCAACCGCCTCCTTTGTGCTCCGAATCAAATCTGCACAAAGTATAACATATTTTCGGGAAAATTTCTCTCTGTTTTTGGAACAAAAAGCGTGGTATAATTTAGTAAAATCTGACTGTGAGGATGGCAATATGAACTGCAAGCAATGGATCTTTGATATGGACGGCACCCTGACCGACAGCATGACCGCCGTGTGGGAGAACGCCCCGCTGGCGCTGCTGCGCCGGTATGGCCGCGAGCCGAAGGCTGACCTGCGCACCACCCTGCTGAGCATGGGGATGGCCGACGGCGCGCAGTACCTCATCCGGGAGTATGCGCTGCCCCTAAAGCCGGAGGATTACTTCGGCGTGATGCGGTCGGTCATTGCGGAGCTGTACGAGACCGTAGAGCTCAAGCCCGGCGTGCGGGAGCTGCTGGCCCGGCTCAAAGCCGAAGGAGCCCGGATGTGCATCTGCTCAAACACATGGAGCGACCAGTGCAAGACCGTGCTCACCCGGCTGGGGCTGGACGATCATTTTGAGTTCTACGTCGAGGCGCAGGGCCCGCTCCACAAGAGCCGCCCGGACGTCTTCTTCGAGGCGCTCCACCGCCTTGGCGGCACTGACCCCCGTACCTGCGCCGTCTGCGAGGATTCCCTCTACGCCGCCCGCACCGCCCACGACGCGGGCTTCTACGTCATCGGCATCGCCGACGCCGCCAGCGCCGCCGACGAGCCCGCCCTCCGCCAAGTCAGCGACCAGTTCCTGCAGAAGTGGGGGGAGCTGAAATTATAAGGGCATTTCAAAACCCTTGACAGCACGTCTAAAACAGGCCCCGCCATGCAGCATTTCAAACTGTACGGCAGGGCCTGTTCTGTTTTCTTCTACCGTTCCAGAAACTTCCGGAACGCAGCCCTTACGGCAGCCTCACGGCTGCGGGGGATGGGCACGCGGGCGCCGCTGCGCATCCACAGTTCACCGGCGGAGAGCTGGGACGCGGCGGCGAGGTTCACCACATAGGAACGGTGGGGCTGCAAAAAGCGTTCGTCGGCCAGCAGAGGCTTTGCCACCTCGGAAAAGGGCACCCGCAGCGAAAGGGAGGCCACGTCCTCGCCGCTGGCAAGGTGGAAGTGGACGATGTGGTGGGTACACTCCAGATATTCGATGTCCGCGAAGGGCAGGGCCCGCAGCCCCGCCGCCGTCGTGACCGGGATGACCGGGCCATACTCCGGCTCGGTGGCGCGGTCAAGCAGGGCGGTGAGCTGTTCGGGCCGGAAGGAAATTTGCAGATACTGCATCGCGTCCACCCGGAAAGCCTCGTAAGCGTAGGCCGGGGTGCGGGCGAAGAAGGCCAGCGGAGCGCGCACCCCGTGCTGGCGCAGCTGGGCCGCCGCCTGTAAGCCCGCCGCCGGGCCGGAAGCCGTCAGCTCGATGAGATACAACTCGTACCGGGTGCCGCCGGCTTCCTGACGCAGCAAGTCGGCAGCGCTTTCCAACTGCTCCACGATGCACGCATCGGCGCGGCGGGCATAATATTCAAGGCAGTGCCGCTGCACCCGCCCCCGCAGCACCGGGTCCGGGCTGCAAATCGCGATATGAAAGATCATTTTCCAAGCCCTCCTTCGGCGAGCGGCCCCCGGCGCTTGCATTTTGCGCTGCGGGGGAGTATAGTTACAATAAAAACGATGAAAGGAGACTCCTCTATGAATCAGCCTCTCGTCAGCATCATTCTGCCCGTTTACAATGCCCAGAACCATCTGGCCCGGTGCGTGGGGAGCATCTGCGCCCAGACCTACCGGAACATCGAGATCATCATCCTGAACGACGGCTCCAAGGATCAGAGCCTTCCCGTCTGCGAGGAGTTCCGCCAAAAGGATCCCCGCATCCTGCTGGTGGACAAGGCCAATTCCGGCGTATCGGACACCCGCAACCTCGGCCTGAAGCTTGCTTCCGGCAAATACGTAGAGTTCGTGGACAGCGACGATTACCTTGACCCGGACTTCACCGAGCGCCTTGTGGCCGCTGCTGAGGAGAACGAAGCCGATTTCGTCATCGCCCCCTACAAGATGGTCATCCCGGCAGGAGCCTCCAAGCCGGAACAGGTGCTGGATAAGATCCAAGACGAGCTGGGCGTCATGAGCGTTGCCCGCCCGCCGGAAGTGCGGGAGTATGGCTTCCTGCCCGCCGGGGTCTACGACAAGGATACCTTCGCCCTCCGCCTGATGGACAAGCCCGCCTCCTATTTTTACAGCGTGCTTTGGAACAAGCTCTACCGCCGCGATATCCTGACCGGCAACGACATCCAGTTCGTCAGCGAGATGCGCTGGGCCGAGGACCTCGTGTTCAACCTGCGGTACATCCAGTACGCCGAGCGGTTCGTCGCCATCGACAAACCCGGTTATTACTACGTCCAGAACCCCCAGAGCATCTGCCACACCCAGATCAACGCAGCCACCATCGTGCAGAACAAATTACAAGTGTTCCGCTACTACAAAGACCTCTACACCCGCCTTGGGATATACGAGGAGGTGCGGCCCCAGCTCTACAAGTTCCTTGTGGACATCGCCGAGAGCACCTACCCCTCCGGCCCCTTCAAAAAGGCCATCGACGAAGCAAAGGCTTACTGGAAAGAACATCAATCGGAGAAATAATAAATAGAAAAAGAGGCTGTTGCACAACTCCTTCCGTCATCGCTGGCACGGCAAAGCCGTGACTGAGGGAGTTCTTTGCAACAGCCTCATTTTTGTTAGAAGTTCAATCAGTCCCCAATGGCTGCGCACTTCTTGGCCAGCCAATCGCGCTCTTCCTCGGTCAGGCGGGGGGCGAGCTTGGTGAAGACCTCTCGATGGTAGGCGTTCAGCCATGCAATCTCGTCCTTGTTCAGTACGCCGGGCACCACGGGCGAGGTGGCGATGGGCACGAAGGTCAGCGGACGGAAGGCGAGGAAGGTGCCGTACTGGTTGTCGGCCTTGTGGCAGCACTCCAGCTCGTTCTCAATGCGGATACCGACCACACCGCTTTCGTAGACGCCCGGCTCGTCGGTGACGACCATGCCCGGCTGGAAGACGGTGGTGTTGCGGCCGTTCAGCGCGTGGGGGCCCTCATGGACATTGCCCACAAAGCTGACACTGTGGCCGGTGCCGCAGCGGTAGTTGATGAGGTGCTGCCACAGCGGCTCGCGGGCGATGGTGTCCAGCATATGACCATCGCAGTAGTTCAGCCAGACGGCCTTTGCGATGTCGATGTGGCACTGCAAAGTCCAAGTATAAAACAGCTTTTCGTCCTCGGTCAGCTCGCCCAGCGGGTAGGTGCGGGTGATGTCGGTGGTGCCGTCCATGTAGGTAGCACCGCTGTCCACCAGCAAAAAGCCCTTCTTTTCCAGCTTGGCGTGGTCGGCCTCGGTGGCGTGGTAGTGCATCATGGCCGCATTGCCGCCGTAGGCTGCAATGGTACCGAAGCTCTCCACGATGAACTTGTCCTGTGCGGAGCGGTACTTGTGGAGGATCTCGTCCACGGTCAGCTCCGTCAGCTCTTCACCGGCGGCAAGGCGCTCTTCCAGCTCTTTCTGGAACCGCACCATGGCCACGGCATCCCGCAGATGGGCCTCGCGGTCATGGGCCAGTTCCGTCTCGTTCTTGACGCCCTTCATCGGCAGCAGGGGATCGGCCTCATCCTTGACGGTCAGGGCCGCATTGTTGCTCAAGGTCTCGTAGACAGCGTAGTTGACGGAAGCCGGGTCGGCCAGCACGGTCTGCGGCTCGGTCTCGGCGGCGAGGAAGCCCAGCACATCATCGTATTCGGCGATCTCGACGCCATTCTCCTTCAGCTCAGCCGCAGCCTCTGCGCCCAGACGCTTGGTGTTGATAAAGAGGACAGCGCGGTTCTCTGTGACGTAGCAGTAGGCCATGGCATACGGGGTGCACTGGATGTCCATGGCGCGCAGGTTCAGCAGCCATGCCAGATTGTCCAGCTTGCCCACCAGTTGTGCGGTGCAGCCCAGCTCCTTGAGCTTTGCGCGGAGCTGGCCCAGCTTCTCGGCGGGGGAGAACCCTGCGTACTCCTTGCTCAGGATCCAAGCGGGAGTCTCCGGCAGGGCGGGGCGGCCCTCGGTCCAGAGCTCATCTTCCAGATTCAGGGTCTTGATGGTGCCGTGCTTGGCGTCCAGCGCCTTCTGGACGCTGCGCACCAGCTGGCAGGAAGCGGTCAGACCGCACAGGCCCAGCACCCCGCCTTCGGGCAGAGCATCGGCGCAGTACTGCTCCACGGTGGGCACACCCGGCTCACCCATCCGCTCCAGCTCGATCTCGGTGCCCGCGATCTCCTTTTCCGCCTGCACGAAATAGCGGCCGTCGGCCCAGATGGCGCTCTTGTCCTTCGTAACGACAAAGTTGGAGTTCTCGCCATGGAAGCCGGAGAAATAGGTCAAGGAGGTGTAGTGGTCGGGCAGGTACTCGCTGGAATGCGGGTCGCCCACCGGAATGAGATAAAGGTCAACGCCGTTGGCGTCCATGGCGGCGCGCAGGGCAGCCAGACGCTCAGGAACCGTGTTCATGCTCATAATAAAAAGCCTTCTTTCTTACATCTGCCGGAAAAACGTCCGGCGGCGGTGATTTGCCGCTTCTTATTGTATCATTCCAGCGCGCGGATTGCAATTGCTGCGTGGTTTTTCTCAGTTGCTGCTGGCGGCCGGCAGTTCCGGCGGGGTGGTGCCGTCACTCTGGGGCAGCTGGCCCTGCGGCATCTGCCCGTTCGAAGGCGCCCCGTCCGGCGGCGTCATGCCGTCCGGTCTCTGCCCGCCGCTGCCGCCGGGGCCTCCATTGCCGCCGAACCGGGGATCAGCTTCACCGGTCTTGGCCGTGGCGGTGACGGTGGGCTGGACGCTGTAGCGTCCCTCCGCCGTCAGGGCTGGGCTGGAATAGAAGAGGAAGGCCGCGTCGCAGAGGGCGGTGCTGTCCAGCACGCTCTTGCCGCTTTCGTCCGCAATGGAGAACGCCGCGCCCCCGGCGAGGGAAAGGCTGCTGTCCCGCCCGCCGCCGAAGGTAACGTAGGGCTGAGACGCGCTGATGGAAAAGCCCATGCCCGCGCTGCCGCCTGCAGCCAGCACCGTGCCGCCCGAAATCGTGATGCGTCCATCGGCATCCAGCGGCTGATTGTCGGCGGTGCTGACGGTCCAGACCGAGATGTCACCGCCCGTGATGGTCAAGGTGCCATTGGAGTCAAAGCCGTCGCCCCCGGAGGAATAAGCCTTGATGGTGCCGCCGGAGATGTTTATCTCGAACGCATAGTCGCCAAGGTCGGAGTTGGCGGCGTTCAGGCAGTCGTCGGTGGAGGTGATGTCCATATTGCCGGAGTGTATGTTCAGGACGGCCCCCTCCAAGCCCTCGCAGCAGGTGGAAACGGTGATGGCGGGGCCGGTGGTGCCCTCCGCACCGATGTTCAGTTCCATGTCGCAGTGGATGGCATCTTCCCCCGCCGCGATGGTCAGGTTTCCGCTTTCCACCTTGAGCCGCTGCTCCGCGTTGATGGCATCGTTCACCAGCGCCTCGATGTTCAGCGTCAGCTCCCGGATGGTCAGGCTGGCGTCCCGGTCATCCAGCGCGGTGCCGGATTTGATGCCGTTCTTGCCCAGTGCGTTCACGGTCAGCGCACCGCCGCCGCAGAGGACGACCTGCGAGCCGTCCTTGCACTTGACCACTGCCTTTTCGGCGTTCTCGTTGTCGGCGGCATTGTCCGGGTCGTTGGCCTCGCTGTCGGTCAGGGTATTTTCCGTCCCATCCACCACTGCGATGGTCACCCCGGCGGATTCGCCGCAGACGATGGGGGCGGTGTCGGCGCTGGTCAGGGTCAGGCCATCCAGCAGCAGCACGACGTCCTCCGTCTGGGCTTCCACCTTCACCGAGCCGTCCGCGCAGCGGCCGGACAGGGCATAGACGCCCGCACCGCTCACCGAGAGAGCGGTCTCCTCCACGGCAAGGCCCGCCGCGTCCTCCGGGCTGACCGTGATGCCGCCGTCCGAGAATTCCACCGTCACCACTTCATCCGGCGTGTAGGCGAGGCTCCCCGCCGCAAGGCGGTCCGATTTTGCCTTTCCCGTGCCGCCGCACGCCGCCAGACTGCCCGAAAGGGTCAGCGCGCCAAGCGCCTGCAAAAAGCTTCGCCGGGAAATTTTCGTGCTCTCTATCAAACAGGTCTTCATAACCAAGCCTCCCTCAAAAATGCAACGTGATTTAAGTGTGCTCATTCTACACCGCAACTATGGAAACTTCACGGGAAAGCTGTGAAAAAACGGGAGCATTTCCGTGAAAATGGGGTGAAATCAGGTCCTTCCAAAACGCCAAAACGCCCGCCGGGTTCGTCCCGGCGGGCGTTTTGGTCATGGAGAAACAAGAGAAAAAGCCCCGCCATCCGGCGGGGCTTTCGGCGGGCTCAATCGTCCGTTTTCAGCTCCATATCCAGCTCCGGCATCAGCTCGTCGCTGATGACCGTCAGCATTTGCTCCAGCTTGTCCACATCCTCGGCGGGGAAACGATCCCGCACGCGCTCCACCACGGTGTGCAGGTAAGAGTAGCTGATGTTGTAATATTCGATATACTTCTTGGTCGGGCGGAGGTGGTATTCGCGCCGATCCTTGGTGGACTGGATCTTCTCCACATAGCCCTTCCGAACCAGACTGCCGATCTTATACGCCGCGTTCGGGGTGGAGATCTGCATCATGCGGGAAAACTCCGCGATGGTCGGCTCGCCCATCGCCATGATCCCCTCCATGCAGAAGGACTCTACCGTGGTCAGCGTGGCCTCGCGGGTGGCGAAGCGCTGAAACACGTTCTGGTAGAAGTGCAGCTTAAATTTAGTATAGACGTCATTGAATGCTTTTTCCAGCATGGTGCGGCTCCCTTCGATTCCCTCAATTTCTTTTAGTATATCATATTTTTGCCCGAACGCAAGCGAAAAAGTGCCCGCCGCGCAAAAAGGGGCTGTTGCAAATAACTCCCTCCGTCACGGCTTTGCCGTGCCAGCTCCCTCTCGGAGGGAGCCTTGGCGTAACGGCAAGCTGTGAAAGCCTCCCTCATTGAGGGAGGTGGCATCGCGTCAGCGATGACGGAAGGAGTTGTGCAACAGCCCCTTGCTGTTTATGGGAGAGTTACTTCATCAGCTTCTTGAGCTTGAGCCACGCGCCGAACACGTCGTACTTGGTGACGTAACGGTCGGGGTCAAAGCGGGAAGCGTCGCTGTCGTCGGCGGGCTTCACAAGGCCGCTGTCGATGGCCCAGCGCGTCGCCTTCTGCAGCTCGATCTCCTCTGCGGGCACATCGCTGTACAGGCTCGGCAGAGCCGCTTCAGGCTTGCCCGCCGTCTCCCACAGCAGCTTCACCAGCTCACGCCGGTTGGTGGGCACCGCCACACCCTTCGGCAGGTTCAGCTGCAAGTAGCTGTCCACGCCAAGGCTCACGCCCTGCCATACCAAGATGCCAGCCGCTGCGCCGCCCACGGCCACCGTTGCCATGGTGCCCAGCGCCGAAGGCCCATCGTCCTCGCCCGGCAGCTCGGAGGAGCGGTACTGCGCCTCAATGGTGATGTCCGCTTCCGGCATCGTAAAGGCCATGTGGGGGTCGTGCAGCATCACGCTGGGGTCACCCGTCAGCGTGTCCTCGACGCCCTTCGGGAAGCGGATGCTCCACACGTCAAAGGTCATGCCCTCCGGCACTTCCGACTCGTCCACGTCCACCGTCAGTTTGGTGCCCTTCTCGGCCTTTACCTCTGTCTCGTTGTTGATCTTGCCGCCCTTGACGGTAACGGTGTAGGTCTTGGGCTGGTCGTCGGGGTTCGGGGTGGGGGTGCTCTTGGTCAGCTTGATGTTGCCGTCTTCCGCCGCCGTAACGGTATGCCAGCCGTTTTCATCTGCCTGACCAACATCTTCACCGTTGGCTTTTTCGACAGTACCGCCCTTGACCTTGACTTTCAGCGTCGGCGTGCCGGTGAAGTACAGCGTCTCGCCGGAGACTTCGCCCGCGCAGCCGTCGAGGGTCGCCGTAACGGTTACGCCGCCCGCTTCGGTCAGCTCCTGTGCGCCCGGAAGCTTGGTGTCACTCACGCAGTTTTTGATATTGCCGTTGTTTGTGACCGTGACGTTGTGCAGAATGCTGTTCGTGACCGTTCCGATTGTATCAACCCTCACCTCAGCACCATCAAAGTACATTCCATCAACTGTGCCCTCAATCTTGACAGCTTGGGTAAGGGGAATCGTACCCTTTACACTTGCGTATTCTCCAATCTCCAAGTTGCACTTGAGGCTGTCACTGCTGGAATTTTTGTCCAATACAAAATTTTCTCCGGTCAAGAAGAGCAAGTTCTTGCTGGGGTCGGTTTCATCAGAAACTCTGTATTCCCAGCCGTGGCCAAAGTATGTTGTGACATTCTCGTGTACATTACGGCGTATCGCATTGTTGATATCCGGCACACCATTGACGAGAACCAGTTCTCCGCTGCCGGTAGGCTCATAAACAGCTTCCAGCTCAACCTTTTCAGCGGGCATTTCAAATATGTAGGTACGAGTGTCTTTGTCTGCCGAACTAAACACCGGACAAGTGGTTCCATTCAGTGCATTCCAGTCTACAAAGGCAAAGCCATTAGCCGGTGCATCTGCCACAATGGTGATTACCTTGCCTTGTTCAAAACTGCCGCTCGTTGCCTCATTGTTGGTAATTTTACCACCGGTTATGGTCAACGGATAGGTTGGGTTCTTCGCGTAGGTTGCGGTCAGCGTCACATTGCTCGTAGGCATCTGAAAAATCAGATTCTCTTTCGTCAGGTCAATTGTATTACCGGACCAGCCATAAAGCGCTATCGTTGTGTCCGTACCGGTTTTCTTGGCTTCCCAGCCCGCAAAATGCTCACCGGTTTTCGGGGCGTTGGCCGTCACCCTGACTTGACTTCCCCATGCAAATATGTTGCTATACGCACCTTCGATCGTGCCGCCATTTACCGTCAACTGATAGCTTCTATTAACGGAGCACGCCTCAACCGTTAAATTGTAGCCCGGCATGGTCAGAGTATAAGTATCATCCCCATTAGATTCAATCGCGCTAAACGCATACGGATTAGTATACCATACACCGTTAAACACTTTCCACTGATTTTCGATCTTCGGTTTGATCTTAACGGTTGTACCTTCTTTATACTCACCAGTCGTCGCCGTCGAACCGTCATCCTTTACGATCACGGCATCGTTCAGCGTCAGCGTATGCTTTACCTCTCCCGGAGCGGGTGCACCGATTTGGTTCAGCACGATATCTCCATTGCCGCTCTGTACCGTAAACTGTTGGTAACCATTGCTGTCTTTGTTCGACTTCAAGCCGCCATAATTCACATTGCTGTTGACATCGGTGATCGTTGTATTATCGGCATCGTTGATTTTGATTTTCAACGTAGGCTCACCGACAACATACAACTGTGTGCCAAATACAGCATACTCGCATCCATCCAGCCGCGCAGCGACATTCTCACCTCTGCTTGCTTTCAGTATACGAACTTTTTGTTCTCCGCTTGGCGAAAAATCAAATACAGCCTTTTTCATCGTGCCATAATTACGATATAGGATGCTCTTACTATCCTTTCGAACGACTGCATTTTCAATGGTTGCCCCCACACTATTTTCCAATTTCGAACAAGTCACAAAGGACACATTTTCCATCGCACCGTTGTTCGTCACTGAAGCAAGAGCAATGGAACAGTTTTTCACGGTTCCATTATTGGTCAGATTCGGATAATGTCCTTCGCCATCGCCACCAAATCGCACTTTATCAATTGTTCCGTTGTTGATGACTTTTCTTGTCAGAGCAATTGTTCCCTTAGCCGTTGCATTTTCGCCAATTTCCAAATCACAATTGAGATATGCACCTTCAATTGTTGTGCCCGCGCTGTTCAGCGTAAACTCTTTTGCACTCGTCGGGTTCAGCTTCAGCGTCGTGCCGTCATACGTCCAGCCGTCGCCCTGCACGCCGCCGTTGCCATAGGGCTTGCGGTTCTCAGTCATAGGTTTACCATCTGCGCCGATTTCCAGCGCGGTATTATAAGCCTTGTGCTTCTTCAGCGTCACGGTTGCATCTTGAGTAGTAACCACGTCCTGCTTCAACACAAAGGTATCCTTGCTACCGGACTGCATCTGTGCACCAGTCCAGCTCGTCAGTTCATAGGTATCGTCGCCAACGACAACATCCCATTCGGTGATGCCTGTGCCGGCAACTTTGAGCACATCATTTTCGTTGGTGTTAGGAACAACATACACAGACTGGCCCAAGTCGATTTCTTTTCCATCGGCGGCATAAAGAAACTTCGACGTCCTACCGCTGGTCGTCAACGTATAAACATTTGCAATTGTTCCACTACCGGTAGGCTTTGTTACGAACACACCACCGGTGATCGCTGCACTAGCGGCTTTGTTTTGGACTTCTGCCTTAAACAAGCCACCCGTAATGCTTGCAGATATTCCTTCATCGCCGGAATCGCCATTCGTCACATTTTTCTCAAATACGCCGCCAGCGATTGTAGTATGATTGATTATACTCCCATGAGCACCTGTAAAAGTGCCGCCTATAATAGTACCACGGTTGCTCACATCCGCAAAGGTTCCACCAGAAATTTTGCCGCCCGCTTCATTCCAGACCGTATTTTCGAATATACCACCAGCCACCGTCGCACCGCTACAGACCTTGACATAGCAAGTGACCGTTTCACCCGAAAAATCATAGGTTCCGCTATTCAGCGTCAGCATCAAATCTTCGTACGTCCAATTTTCGCCGCCCTCTGTCGTCGGCTTGCCGTCGCTGCCAATGGTGATGATGGGTGTTGCCGTCGTCCCATTCTCCTCCGCCAGCACCGCAGTCCCTCCGCCGGTGGTCTGCGCAAGGGCGCTGACGGGGAACAGCGAGATCATCATGCTCAGCGCAAGAACAAGGCTGAGAATGCGTTTTTTCATAAAAGTACCTCCTCGTTTTCCGAAATTTTATCATTCTGCTATCAATATAACACATTTTGACGCATTTCGATAGAGGAGGCGTGCATTCTCAGCCTTGTATATTTCAATCTTTTCTTTTTATCGCGGATTTTCCGGGGTCAGCGCTTGCGAGCCGCAAACTTGGCGCGGATGACGCTGAGGGCGATCAGCTCCAGCACAATGGCCACAGCCAGCAGGATCAGCGAGGTGAAAAGGCTGGCGCTGGCGCCGAGGACGATCTGGCTCAGGCCGGTGACGACGTAGCAGACCGCCGAGATGGCGGCCACGGTGATGGCATAAGGCAGCTGGGTGGACACATGGTTCACATGGCTGCAATGGGCGCCCGCCGAGGCCATGATGGAGGTATCGGAGATGGGGGAGCAGTGGTCGCCGCAGACCGCACCGGACAGGCACGCCGCGATGGAGATGACCAGCATCTCGCCCTGCGGGAAGGCGTGGCAGACGATGGGGATCAGGATGGAGAAGGTGCCCCACGAAGTGCCGGTGGCAAAGGCGAGGAAGACCGCCACGAGGAAGATGATGGCGGGCAGCAGGTACTGCAGGGCTGCCGCCGAGCCGTTCAGCAGGTTCGCGACGTAGTATTTTGCGCCCAGCAGGTTGGTCATGCCGGAAAGGGTCCATGCCAGCGTGAGGATCAGCATGGGGCTGACCATGGCCTTGAAGCCCTCCGGGATGCAGGCCGCGAAATCTTGGAAGGTCATCACCTCGCGCACGCGGTAGAAGACGAAGGTGAACAGCAGGGCAATGCTGCTGCCCATCACGAGGCCCGCCGAGGCGTTGCAGTCCGAGAAGGCGGTGATGAAGTCCACGCCGGAGAAGAAGCCGCCGGTGTAGATCAGGCCGAAGATACAGGCCGCGATCAGCACCACCACCGGCAGGATCAGGTCGATGACATGGCCGCGGGTGTCGGTGCCGTCGTCCACATCGTCGCCGTAGGGGCGGTCGTCGGTGGTGAAGAGGTCGCCATTCAGGGCGTTGTCTTCATTGAGCTTCATGGGGCCGTAGTCGGCGCCCGTGAGTACGAGGAAGAAGATCATCACCAGCGTCAGCAGAGCGTAATAATTGTACGGGATGGTGCGCAGAAACATCGTAAAGCCGTTGATCCCGGAACCTTCCGGCACCGAGGAGGTGACCGCCGCCGCCCAACTGGACACCGGCGCGATGATGCAGACCGGGGCCGCCGTGGCGTCGATGAGGTAGGCCAGCTTGGCGCGGGAGACCTTCTGCCGGTCGGTGACCGGGCGCATGACCGAGCCCACGGTCAGGCAGTTGAAGTAGTCGTCCACGAAGATGACTACGCCCAGCACGAAGGTCGCCAGCTGCGCCCCGGCGCGGGTGTGGATGTGGGTGGACGCCCACCGGCCGAAGGCCGCGCTGCCGCCCGCCTTGTTCATCAGGGCCACGAGGATGCCCAGCATCACGAGGAAGACGAGGATACCCACGTTGCTGGAGTCGGCCAGCTTCGCCACCATACCGCCCTCTTCATTAAAGAACAGAGTGTTCAGCGCCAGCTCCAAGTTGCCGTTGGCGTAGAGCAGCGCACCCGTGGCGATGCCCACCAGCAGCGAGGTGTAGACCTCCTTGGTGTTCAGCGCCAGCACGATGGCCACCACCGGCGGCAGCAGACTCAGCGCCGTGCTGTACACCGCGCAAGTGTAGTTTGCCGGGTCCGTGATGGTGCCGGGCGTTGCCGCCGTGCACCACAGCAGCAGCCCGAACACCAGCACCACGCCGGCCCACGATAGATTCACTTTTTTCATAAAACGATTCCTCTTCTGATTTTTTGCCTCGGCGCGGGGCAGACTATCCCCAAGAAACACAAAGGGGGTGGCCGACGCGCCGGATTATAAAGCGCTGTACTTTGAGCTGTTCCGCGCCAGCGAACAGGCCGCCCGCATCCTGCTGGAAGCCCAGCAGAAAGCGGAGGAGCAGATTATGGAGGACGACCAGCCGCCGATGCGGCTCAGCCCTTCTTCGCCTGAGCCTTCGCCGCGAACTTCGCGTCGTTCACGATGAAGCGCTCGTGCACGCCGCCGCCCACAGGGCCTTTTTCATCATGCAGGGATACCTTAAACACCAGCTTGCGGCCTTCCACGGCGGTCAGCTCGCTCTCGCAGGTCACGGTCATGCCTACGGGGGTGGGGGCGGTGTGCTCCAGCTCCAGCTTGGTGCCCACGGAACCGCAGCCCTCGTCCAGCTCACCCGCCACGCTCATCCAGCAGGTCTTCTCGGCCAGCGCCACCAACGCGGGCGTCGCGAAGACGTCCAGCGTGCCGCTGCCCATGGTCTTTGCAGTGTTTTCGTTCGTCACGAGCTGGCTCTGCTCGCCCTTGATGCCAACAGTCAACATAAAAATACTTCCTTTCTTCAATCGCCGCATCGGCAAATACTTTCTAGTACCTTGATAGGATACCACACTTTCCGCGCCGATGCACCTGTTTTGGAGGGATTTCTGCAATTTTCCTCTTCCGCTTTTGCCCAAAACGCGCTATGATAGGGCCGAAAGGCGGTGTCCTCTATGAGCGACTTCTGGAAATCCTATGATATCACCGCGCTGGAATACGGCGAAGGCTACCAATGCTATCCTCTTTACGGCAAGATCCATCGAATTGAGCTGGCCCTTTCGCTGCTCTTTATAGTAGGGGTCGCGCTCTGGTACAAGCGCAGCGGGGCGAAGCTGCGCCGGAAGATCTTGGTCGGTGTCACAGGTCTGCTTTTACTGGACGAAGCTGCTCTGCTGCTGGGCATGGCCTTGACCGGCCAGTGGAACTGGAGCTATCTGCCGCTCCATCTGTGCAGCATCAACGTCTTTGTCTGCCTTTACAACACCCTCTTCGACCAGAATTGGTGCAAAGAGGAGCTGTATGCCCTCTGCATCCCCGGCGCGGCGCTGGCGCTGCTCTGCCCAAGCTGGCTCGATGTGCCCTCGTGGTGGACGCTCATCAATCTGCACTCCATCTCCATCCACGCCCTGCTCGTACTCTACCCGGTCCTCCTCGTCGTGGGCGGCTACCGCCCCAGCGTCCGCCGGGTGCCGCAGGTGCTGGCCTTTCTCTTCGGCTCCGCCCTGCCCATCTACTTTCTGAACAAACCTTTGTGCACGAACTTCTACTTCCTTAATAACCCCTACGGTAATGTCATCACCACGGCTTTCACCAACCTGCTGGGTGAAAAATACTATATTCTCGGCTTCCTGCCCGCCATTGCGGCGGCGCTGGCGCTGATGTATCTGCCGTGGGTGGCGGCCGCCCGCCGGAAGTGATATATCCAGATTTTGAACACGCGTGTTCCAAATCTCTCCCCGCTTTGAGACACGGCGGTTTTTGTTTCCAAAAACGCACCCTTTTTGCAGATTAAAAATGCAGTTTTCTTGCGTATTGCGGTAAAATTCAAGATTTTTGATTTTGGGGCAAAAATCTTTGCAAAAGCCCTTGACAGGGGCTGTTCTGCGTGATACTATGAACACATGAACAGACATTCATATGAATCCACAGCGAAGGGAGATGCCGAGATGGCCGAAGCAAAAGATGCCCTGCCCGCAGCGCAGCCGCAAGCGGTCGCACTGCCGGATGACGAGGTGCTGTACGAGCTGGCCGACCTGTTCCGGGTGTTCGGCGACTCCACCCGCATCAAGATCCTGTATGCCCTGCACGACAATGAACTCTGTGTGCAGGACATCGCGAACGCGGTGCAGTTGAGCCAGTCCGCGGTGAGCCACCAGCTCCGGGTCCTCAAGGATACCAAGCTCGTGCGGTTCCGCCGGGACGGAAAAACCGTTTACTACGCACTGGACGATGACCATGTGCGCAGCATCCTCTCCTTGGGGATGGAACATATTGAGGAATCGTTGAAAGGCAGGTACTACTTATGAAGAAGAACTACAAGATCGAAGTCGATTGCGCAAACTGCGCTCAGAAGATGGAAGATGCCGCCAACACCGTTGCCGGTGTGGCAAGCGCTACCGTCAGTTTTATGACCCAGAAGATGAAGGTCGAGTTCGCTGAGGGTGCGGACCCCCACGATACCATGGTCAACGTTCTGGCCGCCTGCAAGAAGGTCGAGGACGACTGCGAGATCTTTGATATCTGAAACTAAAAACCGAATGGAAACGGCTCCCCTGCGGGGGAGCCGTTTCCATCCCAGAGCATTTCTCTTGTGGAAAGAAAGTGCAGTTTTCAACAGTTTCCACCGGGTTTTCAACACGTTTTGCGGAAAATCTCAAAAACAAACGGGAAAAAGTCAGATTTCTCCGGGAAAACCTCGTGGAAAACACGGGGGAAAACGTGGAAAAAGGTTTTTTCCGGGGAAAACCTGTTGAAACCGCTCCCACCCCTACCCGACAAAAGGAGAATCCCTATGACCAAAAAACAGAAAAAGGTGCTGTATCAGATCATCGCATCGGTCGTCCTGATCGTGATCCTGCGGCTCCTGCCCGCTTTCCCCACGCCGGTGGAGCTGGTGCTCTACCTGATCCCATACCTCGTGGTCGGCTGGGACGTCCTGCGCAAGGCACTTCTCGGCATCAAAAACCGCCAGCCCTTTGACGAGTGCTTCCTGATGGCCGTAGCCACCGTGGGCGCCTTCGCGCTGGGCGATTACGTTGAGGGCTGCGCCGTTATCCTCTTCTACCAGATCGGCGAGCTGTTCCAGAGCGTTGCCGTGGGCAAGAGCCGCCAGAGCATTTCCAACCTGATGGACATCCGCCCCGACTACGCCAACATCGAGGACGAGGACGGCAAGCTGGAGCAGGTGGACCCCGATGATGTGGAAGTCGGCACCGTGATCGTGGTCCAGCCCGGCGAGCGCGTCCCCATCGACGGTGTCATCGTGGAGGGCACCTCGGCCCTGAACACCGCCGCCCTCACCGGCGAGAGCCTTCCCCGCGACGTCCAGAGCGGCGATGAGGTCATCAGCGGCTGCGTCAACATGACCGGTCTGCTGAAGGTCCGCACCACCAAGGAGTTCGGCGAATCCACCGTCTCCAAGATCCTCGACCTCGTGGAAAACTCCAGCATGAAGAAGGCTCGTACCGAGAACTTCATCACCCGCTTTGCCCGCGTCTACACCCCCGCTGTCTGCTACAGCGCACTGGCGCTGGCCTTCCTCCCGTCGGTGGTCCTGCTGCTGATGGGCCAGCCCGCCCGCTTCGGCGACTGGATCTACCGCGCCCTGACCTTCCTCGTCATCTCCTGCCCCTGCGCACTGGTCATCTCCATCCCGCTGAGCTTCTTCGGCGGCATCGGCGGCGCTTCCGCCTGCGGCATCCTCGTCAAGGGCTCCACCTATCTGGAAGAGCTGGCCCGCACCGGTGTCGTGGTCTTTGATAAGACCGGCACCCTGACGCAGGGCACCTTCAAAGTAGTGGGCGTCCACCCCGAAAACGGCGTGACCGAAGCCGAGCTGGTGGAAGCCGCCGCACTGGCCGAGAGCTGGTCCAAGCACCCCATCTCCCTGAGCATCAAAAACGCTTACGGCAAGGAGATCGACGCCAACCGCGTCACCGATGTGCAGGAGCTGGGCGGCCACGGCGTGACCGCGAAGGTGGACGGCAAGACCGTCGCCGCCGGCAACGCCCGCCTGATGGCAAAGCTGAACCTCTCCGCCCCCGAAGTCACCGAGCCGGGCACCATCGTCCATGTTGCCATTGAGGGCAAATACGCCGGTTACCTCCTCATCGCCGACGTGGTCAAGCCCCACAGCGCACAGGCCATCAAGGGCTTGAAGGCAGCGGGCGTCCGCAAGACGGTCATGCTGACCGGCGACGCCGAGCCGGTGGCCAAGGCCGTTGCTTCCGACCTCGGTCTGGACGAGTACCACGCCGGTCTGCTGCCCGGCGACAAGGTGGACCAGATCGAAAAGCTCCTTGCCGCCAAGGGTCCGAAGGAAAACCTCGCCTTCGTGGGCGACGGCATCAACGATGCGCCCGTTCTGTCCCGTGCCGACATCGGCATTGCAATGGGTGCCCTCGGCTCAGACGCCGCCATCGAGGCCGCCGACATCGTTCTGATGGACGACGACCCGGCCAAGATCGCCCTCGCCATGAGCATCGCCCGCCGCACCCTCCGCATCGTATACGAGAACATCGTCTTTGCGCTGGCCATCAAGTTCGCGTGCCTCGTCCTCGGCGCACTGGGTCTGGCAAGCATGTGGACCGCCATCTTCGCCGATGTCGGCGTCATGGTGCTGGCCGTCCTCAACGCCACCCGCGCCCTCTACACCAAGGACCTCGCCCGCAAGAACGAGCGATAACCCCGTAACCATTCAAACGCCCTAGGACTTCCCCGCTTCGGCGGCTGCCCTAGGGCGTTTTTGCGGCAAAGAATCTTTTTTCGGAAAAATCTTGCAATGTCCGCAGATTCTGCTATACTACTACCAAACTAGGGGGTTAGTGTATATGAAAGATTCCGAGATCGCATCGCAGCCCACCGGCACCGTGCTCCGGGCGCTGAAAGCAGCCGCCCCCCAGACGGTGCCGGTGTTTGCCGGGTATCTCGTGCTGGGCATAGGGTACGGCATTTACGTGCAGTCGCTGGGGCTGCCGGTCTGGATGCCCATGCTGATGGGCACCGTCGTCTACGGCGGCTCGCTGGAGTTCGTGCTGGCAAGCCTTTTGCTGGGGGCTTTTTCGCCGCTGTCGGCCTTCCTGATGGCCTTGATGATCCAAGCGCGGCATCTGTTCTACGGCCTTGCCATGCTGGAGCGGTACAAGGGCTACGGGCTGCGCAGTTTTTATATGATCTACGCCATGAGCGACGAGACCTTCTCCATCACCTGCTCCGCCGAACCGCCGGAAGGGGTGGACCGGGGCTGGTTCATGTTCTTCATCACCCTGCTGGACCAGATCTACTGGGTCGCCAGCGCGGGTCTCGGCGCGGTGGTGGGCTCGGTCCTGCCCTTCAGCACCGAGGGTGTGGACTTTGTGATGACAGCCATGTTCGTCGTCATCTTTCTGAACCAGTGGGAGAAGGAAAAGCAGCACATCAGCGCCCTCATCGGCATTCTGGTGCCGCTGGTCTGCCTTGTTGTGTTCGGCTCCGGCAGCTTCCTTCTGCCCGCTATGGCGTGCATTCTGGTGCTTCTGCTGGCGCTGCGCAAGCCCATTGAGAAGGCTGAAGCCGCCCACGGCAAAACGGAGGTGCACTCATGACCACGCTGCAAATGGGCATCACCATGGCGATGTGCACGGCGGCGACCATGCTCACCCGCTTTCTGCCCTTTCTGGTCTTCTCGTCCAAGGACCAGCAGCCGCCGGAGGTGGTGCGGTATCTGGGCCGCGTCCTGCCCGCCGCCATCTTCGGGATGCTCATTGTCTACTGCCTGAAGGGCGTAACCCCCTTCGCGGGGAGCCATGGCATCCCGGAGGCCGTCGCCATTGCGGCGACCATCGCGCTCCACAAGTGGAAGCACCAGACCCTCGTCTCCATTGCGGGGGGCACGGTCTGCTATGTGCTGCTGGTGCAGCTGGTGTTCTGATACGCAAAGAGGGGCTGTTGCAACGAACTCCCTCAGTCACGGCTTCGCCGTGCCAGCTCCCTCTCGGAGGGAGCCTTGGCGTAACGGTTAGCTGTGAAAGCCTCCCTCATTGAGGGAGGTGGCATCGCATCAGCGATGACGGAAGGAGTTGCAACAGCCCCTTTTTATGTTGTGATTACAGCACGATGAAGGTGCAGGTGGCTGCGGGCAGGGTCAGTTCCCCAGCCTTGGCCGCCACGGGAGCCATCTCCGGCAGAGCGTTGCCCTCGCCCAGCACCAGAGCCTTGCCGTTGCAGAGCATAGTCTCGGCACGGAGGGTCTCGGCGGAGAGCTGATACACCTCGGCGTCCTTGGGCAGGGCGACGGTGGTGGCATCGGTCCGGCTGTTGTTGATGACGAGATACGCCTTGCCGGGCTTGCCGTCGGCGCGGGAGTGGGCGTAGACGTGGGCACCCTCCCGGATGGGTTCGGCGGTGTCGTAAGCCGTGTTGCCCATCAGGCGGTGCCACAGCAGCACGGCAAAGTAATTGGGGCGGGGGTCGAAGCTGCCGTGGCTCAGGAAACCATAATCGCTGGATGCCAGCGTGTTGTGGAAGATGATGCCCTTGGTCACGGTGCAGAATGCCCCCAGCTCGTTGAGGGTACGGAAAACATCCAGATAGGTGGAAGCCCATGTGGTGCCGCCGCCCCCTGCATCGCCGGATTCCGTGACCCAGATCTCACCGCCGGGGCAGTAGATGTCCCGCTTCTCGGTGTGGTACTGGATCATGCTTCGGGCAACGTCCAGATAATCCTCGCTGGTGGCCCGGTCCGGCAGCCAGTAGGAGTTGGGCATCATGGCTCTCAGCCGCTCGGCTACGCCGTTGTAATAATGGTAGCTGTACACGTCCAGCTTTTCCTGCATCCCCTTCAGCAGAACTTCCAGCGGCACATTCTTCAAAAAGCTGTTGCTGTCCCCGGCCGACTCGTAAGCGGGGTCGCTGTTGGAGGTGCCCTCCGAAGTGCTGGTACCCACGAAAAGGCAGTCGGGGTAATTTTCCCGCAGCCAGCGGGCAAAGATATCCTGATTTTTGGCATACAGCTCCGGGGTGTAGCCCTTGGGGCAGCCGGACATTTCCAGCAGGTTGGGCTCGTTGACAAACTCCACCGCGTCAATGGGCTTTCCGTACTCTTTGCTCAGGGCAAAGATCTGCTGGGCCTGACTGGGGTTCCACGGCTCGTCCGCGTGGTGCAGACCCTCGCAGTCGGCCACGGAGATCAGCAGCTTTGCGCCCATCGCCTTGCAGAAGTCCAGCACTCCCACCCACTGCTGGCGGTTCAGGACAGCGCCGTAGCCATCCGGCACCTTGCCGCCGGTATGGCCGTCGAAATCGTAGTAGGTCTTGGTGGCCCAGCTGCCGGAGACCCGGACCCACGAGGGGCCGATCTCTTTGGCCAGCGTCCGCAGCTTCTCATCGTAGAGGTCGATGGGGTCATAATACTGCATCAGCCCGCCCTCGGCGAAGATATTGGCGTTGAGGCCGCCCTTCATTTCAAAGGGCTCCGTGCCTGCGATTTGGCCGGGGGTGTAGGCCTTCCAGAAGGTGCCGCCGGTGACTTCCGCCATCTCGACGTTGTAAGATACCAGCCGCTCATTGCCAACGTGCAGCTCACGCAGGGCTTCGGGGTCCAGCTTCACGAATTGTGCCATAGTGATTCTCCTTTTCATTTTTTCTGAATCCAGAATAGCACAGCCCCCGAACCTTCCATGAGGAAGATTTCGTGGAAAAATCGTATTATTTAGTGATAAAATGTATCAAAGTTGATCTGCCGATAGAATCGCTGCTGAAGCTGGTCGAAGCTGTCGCAGTTCTGGGCCAGCAGCCACATCACCTTGGTGACGACGGCTTCAATGGTCATATCGTGGGCTTCGAGGAAGCGGAAGCGGTTCTTGACCCGCTTGCCGACCTCGTAAATGCCCACGTCGCTGCCCTCGTAGGTGACTTGGGTGGTCAAGATCAGAATTTTGCGGGTCTTGTCGTAGTCGCCCAGACCCTCGGCAAAGGCGTCCATCAGCCGCTGGGGGATGCCGCCGACGCCAAAACTTTCCACAATAACGCAGTCGTATTGTTCAAAGATGGCCGGGATGAGTTCCGGGCCGAGGCCGGGCGTCAGCTTGAGCAGGAAGACCTTCGGGTTCAGGGCGCGGCCAAACTCCACCGGGCCGGTGGGCCACGGCGAGGGGACATAGCGCACCAGCCGGTCGCCCTGCACCAGCGCCAGCTCCGGGAAGTTGACCGACGCAAAGGCATCGTAGCTGATGGTCTTGTTCTTCTTGGCGCGGGTGCCCGCGATGACATGGCCGCCGAACACCACCATCACACCCCGGCTGCCTTGGTCGAGGGCGCAGATGACGCTGTCGCGCAGGTTCTTTTTGGCGTCGGTGATCTCGTTGGAGATGGGCTGCTGGGCACC
>ULQY01001197.1_pt1 | contig 26961 bp, 24 predicted proteins | sample 1954671 | NCBI WGS metagenome assembly ULQY01 (sample SAMEA4835660, study PRJEB28245) | human gut metagenome | biome: gut microbiome; material: fecal sample | place: Denmark | collected 2008 | reverse complement strand
CCCCTTCCATAACATCGAGTGAAATTCCGTCAACAGCCTTAACATATTGGCTCATATGGATATAACCTCTTTTTGCGAGGAAATATTTTTCAAGCTCTTTTACACGAATAATCGGTGTATTTTCCTTTACATTTTCTGTCATAAGCCCTGCCTCCGTTTCTTTGTCCATGATTTAAGCTTTTTGATTTTTAAGTATTATAATCTCTGCCAATCATCCATTCACTGCTACTGACTGTTCCTGAACAATTTTGTCTGCACTGTCTTTGCAATATTCCCAGCAGCTGCAATACTGGTCTTCTGAAAACTGCGTCCTGCATGGCATATAATCCTTACAGATTTTCATTGCCTTACTGCATCTTGGCATAAACGCACAACCCGAATTAAGCTTTAACAAATCAGGCGGTGTTCCCGGAATCGGGATAAGTGACTGACGTTCACCGTTTGTATGAGTTCCTATACTTCTTAAAAGTCCCATTGTGTATGGGTGCTTAGGATTATAAAAAATCTCATCTGTTGTTCCGTGTTCAACAATCTGTCCGCCGTACATAATGTTAATTTTCTGACAAAGTGTTGCAACTACGCCGAGATCATGTGTTATCATAATAATCGCTGTTCCCGTTTCCTCGGCTATCTGTTGTAAAAGTTCCAATATCTGGCTCTGAACTGTAACATCCAGTGCCGTTGTAGGTTCATCTGCAATAATCAGCTTAGGATTGCATGAAAGTGCAATCGCTATGATAATTCGTTGTCTCATACCACCTGAAAACTGGAACGGATACTGGTCGATTCTCTTTTCCGGACTTGGTATTCCGACTTTTTTCATAAGCTCTATAGCTCTTTCTCTCGCTTCCTTTTTACTGCACTTTGTATGTCTTAAAATCTGTTCCTCAATCTGTGTTCCGACTTTCAATATCGGATTTAAGAATGTCATCGGGTCCTGAAAAATCATTCCTATATCATTGCCCCTTATTTCCTGCATTCTTTTTTCATATGCTTTTTTATTGTTTTTGTATTTTTCGCTTATTGGAGAAATCTCCTCACCATCAAATATAATGCTGCCAGATACGATTCTTCCGTTGTCTGCCAAAAGTCCCATTAAGGAAAGCATTCCGACACTTTTTCCGGAACCGGATTCACCGACAATTCCTAATATTTCTCCTTTTTCAAGACTGTAATTGACATTTCTTACTGCCTTTACAATTCCCTGTCCTGTTTTAAATTCTGTTGTCAGATTTTTTATTTCCAAGAGTTTCATAGGCGTGCCTCCTTATCTCTTTCCCTTAGGATTTAATGCTGAGTTCAAACCTTCACCGATGAAGTTAAGGCTGAAGATTGTTACACAAATAGCCGCTACAGGAAACAGCATCTGATATGGGAAAATCTCAAGATATGTTCTTGCATCCTGTGCCAGTGTACCGAGACTTGCCATCGGTGCCGAAATACCTACACCCACGAAGCTAAGAAAAGCTTCCATAAATATTGCCTGAGGTATCATAAGTGTTACTGTTACAATAATTGTTCCGAGTGAATTGACAATCAGGTGTTTAAATAAAATCCTTCTGCTATTCGCTCCCAGAACAAATGCGGCAAGTGCAAATTCCTGTTCTTTTAATGTAATAATCTGTGACCTTACCATTCTTGCCATTGAAATCCAGCCTGCCACGCAGACACCAATAATAATGCTTCGCACATTTGAACCGAATATCAGCATTATGAGGATTATGTAGAGAAGTTCCGGTATTGAATAAAGAATATCCGTAAGTCTCATCATCCACATATCAACACGTCCTCCGACGTATCCTGCGATACCGCCGTAAATAACACCGATTATCGTATTAATCACTGCTGTAACAATACCAACCATAAGACTGATTCTTGCACCATAAAGAACTCTTGTAAAAAGGTCTCTTCCGAATCTGTCTGTTCCAAACCAGTGTGCTGCACTGGGACGCTGGTTCATTATTGCTGTATCCATTCCGTCATATGAATATGGGGAAATCATCGGTCCGAATATTGCCATAAGTGCAATTATTAAAAATATTACAAGTGCAATCATTGCTCTTTTATTTTTTACGAACCTCTCACAGACATCTTTAAAAAAGCTCTTGCTTTCAATGGCGATAAATTCATCATTCTTTTCGTCTGGGTCTATCGGTTCAAAATATTCTGATTTATTTAACATGGCACTTACCTCCTACTTTGAAAGTTTTATTCTAGGATCAACAACAGCTGATATAATATCAACCAGAAGATTGCATACAATAATCATCGCACCGATAAAAATTGTCATTCCCATAATAATCGTATAATCTCTGTTTGAAATCGCATTTACAAACTCGCGTCCGATACCTGGAATAGCAAATACATTTTCAATTACAAAACTACCTGTAAGAAGGAATGCTATCATTGGACCTGCGATTGTAATTACAGGTAAAATCGCATTTTTCAAAATATGCTTAAAAGTAATAGTGCTCTTTTTAAGACCTTTCGCCTTTGCCATTACCACATAGTCCTGATTCATTGCTTCGCTGTAGCTTGACTGTACAAGTCTTGAAATCTGTGAAATCGGATATGCCGACATTGCAAGAACAGGAAGTATATAATGTCTCGGTGTTGTAAGTCCCGTTGCCGGAAGCACTTTCAGGTAAACACCAAATACAAGCATTAAAAGAATCGCAAATACAAAGTTTGGAATACTTACACCAAGTGTAGTTCCGGTAAGAAGAATACCTCTCACCCATTCTTTTTTCGTTGCTGCCATCCATATTCCCATTGCAACTCCTACAATAAGTGAAAATACAAATGCACTTAATCCGAGTGAAACCGTATTCGGAAGTCCCTGTGCAATAATTGTATTTACTGAAACACCTGTCTTTTTGTAAGACACTCCCAAATCTCCATGTAAGAGATTCTTCATATACAGTAAATACTGCTGGTCAAGCGGCTTATCCAATCCATATTTTGAATTGAGCTGTGCAAGTGCCGTAGCTGAAATATTGTCTGATGAAAACGGATTGCCGGGCATCAGTCTTGTCAGAAAAAATGTTATTGTAATAAGAACAAACAGGGTAACTATTCCTAACCCCAGTCTTTTTAAAATATACTTCAGCATAATTTTCTCCTCCTTTTTTCTTTTCTGAATTAGTATAAAAAAAGACCCTGTTGTTTTTTCATTCAACAGCGCCTTTGCTATATTCCTCTTTTTCTTTTTTATTCAATTGTAAAATTCCATTTATGTATATAGTTGATACAAGTATAAGTGAACAGAAATCTGAAACACTTGAACTGTATAAAACTCCATTCAGTCCCAAAAATCTTGGAAGAATCAACAATGCCGGAATTAAAAATAATCCGTTCCTGCTGATTGAAATAAATGTTGCAACCTTTGGTTTTCCTATTGCCGAAAAGTACATCGAAGCCAATGTCTGAAATCCCAAGAATAGCATAAACATCTTTGATTTTCTCATTGCCATTGCTCCATATTCGGCAAGCTGGGCATCGCCGCTTGAAAATATTGCAAATAATGTTTTCGGTACAATCATCATCAGAAGCCATACCACCGTGCATATCACAAATGCAATTGCCTGACCAATCAATGCTGCATTTCTTGTCCTTTTGTACTGTTTTGCTCCATAATTGTAACTTATTATTGTAGATATTGCATTGTTCATTCCCAGTACAACCATAAGTGCAATGCTCTCAACAGTATTTACTACTGACAGTGCTGAGATTGCTAAATCTCCTCCGCCGGCTCCCATCTCATTATTACCATATATCATAAGTGAATTATTGGTTATGAGATTATTTACAAGACCAAAGCCCTGAAAAACTGCCGGTGCTGCACCAAGACCTGCAATTTCAAGCATCTTTTTAAATCTGACACTTTTTAATCCTGCCCATCTTAGTACACTTTTTTTCCTTGTAAAATACAAGACACTTACCGTGGCTCCCACAACCTGGCTTAAAGCTGTCGCGGCTGCGGCTCCCTGTAATCCTGCATTGAATACTATGATAAAGAGTGCATCCAGACCAATATTTAGGAGTGCTCCTATCATTGAAACAACCATCGAATACCTGACATTTCCTTCTGCTCTTATTGCTCCTGCAAGTCCGAGATTCATAATCTGGAAAAACTGCCCAATTGCTATAATTCTTAAATAATCAACCGCCGGATTATGAAGTGCTGAACTTTCCCTCGCTCCACATAAAGATATAAGCTGACTGGCGAATATGAAGAAAAATAATGTAACAATAAATGCAAGTATGGCTCCCATTGAAACAATATTCGTAAAAGCTTCGTCTGCTTTGTCTTTTTCTTTTCTTCCAAGTGATAAGGAAATAAGTGCCCCGCCTCCTATAGTAAGAAGAACGGTAATTGCTGAGGTTACATTGTTTAACGGAAACATAAGTCCGATTGCTCCCAATGCATTTCTTCCAACAAACTGACCTACAAATAATCTGTCAACCACATTATATAATGCAGTTGTTATATTGCCGCATATTGCCGGAATCGACATAGAAACAATTAAGGCAAATAATTTTTTTGTACCGAGTGCATTAACCCTTTCACCCGCTTCCATGTCATCACCTCACTTTTTTGTTTTATGCTTTTGTTTTGCATGAGCTTATATTACACACGTATAATCATTTTGTCAATATGTATTTTTATACTTCATACACAACTTTAGTGTTTTTTGATTTTTATTTAACATAATTAGGTTATTTTCCATTTTTACCATATTATATTAAGTTATAGATGATTTTAATTGTCTTTAAAACTTTCTTTAACGCGTTAAAATAGTGTCTTGACTTTTATACGTGTATAATTTAAACTCTTTTATATAAGGCAGATGGACGGCTTTTAACAGCTTCTGCTGCTGATATAAAATAAGAAAGGACTGACTGCTATGAAAGTACAGGTATTAGTAAGTAAACCAAAAAGTTTGGACATAACTCTTAATGAAATGATGGAAAAATGGCATATGCTTGAATTAATTCCCGGTCTTGAATGTCATTTTTATACTTATGACAAATCTCTTACATCTGAAGAAATAAGCAATATTATTGATTCAGATACCGAGGCCGTAATCGGCGTTTATTTAAGGAAAGACCTTATCACTGAGGATTTATTTATTAAACATCCAAAGCTTAAATATATGGCTGGAATGGCTCACGGATATGAGGAATTTGATGTTGAACTTACGCACAAATACGGTGTTACGATAACCAATACAGCCTATGGTGCTTCTACAATCGCAGAATTTGCATTTGCTCTTCTTCTTGATATATGCCATAAGGTTGAACTTCACAGCAGCTATGTTAAGACACATGACTGGGTAAATGATCCATCTCCACGTTACATGTTCGGATTGAGTGACCAGATAGAACTTAACGGTATGACTTTCGGCATCATCGGTCTTGGAAAAATAGGTTATCATGCTGCACTTATTGCAAAAGGCTTTGGTATGAATGTTATTTCTTTCAACAGACATTTAAAAACCGGTGCCGAATATGATTTTATAGAGCAGGTAAGTCTTGATGAAGTTTTGTCACGCTCGGATGTAATATCGCTTCACACACCTCTTACCGATGCAACTAAAAACATTATTAATAAAGAAAGCATTGCTAAAATGAAAGACGGCGTTATATTAATAAACACATCCCGTGGTGGTCTTATAAATGAGGATGACCTCGTTAATGCCTTAAATTCAGGCAAAATTTATGCCGCCGGTCTTGATGTCATAAGTGAGGAGCCCCCACGCCATGACCTTGGAATCCTTCACTGTGAAAACGCTACGATAACAGACCATATCGCATACCTGCCAAAGACATCAAGACTGCGTTCAGTTTCGGTTGCCATATCTAATTTCAAGGCATATCTCGACGGCTGTCCTACAAGTGTAATCAATAAATAGTACAATGTTCTCATTTTACAATGCATCATTGACACTATATATCATCAGTGGTATACTAATACTAAATTAGTATAAGAATTGGAGAGTATCATGTCAAAAGGTGAAGAAACAAAAAACAGAATTCTTTTTGTGGCAAGAGATTTATTTTATGAATATGGATTCCATAAAACAACTGCCCGCATGATTTCTGAAAAAGCCAATACTAATCTTGGACTTTTGAATTATTACTTTAAAAATAAAAACGAGATGGGACTTATAATATACAGCAGTATCCGTGACAGGTTTGATGAACTTATCGCAGAATATTTTCCTGATATGGACGAGCTTACGCTGTTCCTGTTCTCTAGTACACTTGAACTTTATCTTTGTATTACAAATGAAAAATATGGCAATTTTTTTCATGAATTTATCGGTGGTGAACCAAAAAACAGACGTTTTATCCAGGAACATATCTCCGATGTATTCTGCCGCTATTCTTCAGAATATGCACAGACACCGGAATATACAATGCTTGCAACAATAAGTATATCGGCCATCAAACCTGCCGTTGTAGATTACGTTCTCAATCACAAAGGTGAGATTAAGACAGATACCTATTTAAGATATTATCTTGAACAGCAGCTTCACTTCCTTGGTCATAACAAAAGTGAAGCTGACTCATATATTGAAAAAGTTCATAAGTTTTATATAAGTGTTGCACCACGTTTTACACCGGTTATGACACCACTTGTTTAAAAACAAAAATGAAAGGACCTTTACACAGATGTTCATGTTACTTAAAAAGTTATCCACATCACGCATTATTGCTCTTGGATTTGCTCTTGCAATACTTACAGGCTCAATACTTCTTATGCTGCCATGCAGTGTACGACCTGGCGTGCATCTTGAATATATAGACTCGCTTTACACATCAACAAGTGCTGTCTGCGTAACCGGACTTGTAAGTGTTGATGCCAAAGATACATTTACTCCTCTTGGACAATTTTTCCTTGCTATGCTCATTCAGATTGGCGGTCTTGGCGTTACTGCCATCGGTGCCGGAATTATCATTGCCATGGGAAAAAAAGTTAATATGAAAGGACGAAGCCTTATCCGTGATGCTCTTAATGTTGATTCCGGAAAAGGCATGATTATATTTATCCGCGATATTTTTATGACAACAGTTTTTTTTGAGCTGGTTGGTGCCATGCTAAGTTATATTGTATTTTCTAAGGATTATCCGCCCGTTGAGGCTCTCGGAATAAGCCTGTTCCACTCAATTGCGGCATTTAACAATTCCGGATTTGATATTCTTGGCAATTACCGGAGTCTTACAGGATATTATGATAATTTTACACTTAATATTATAACTTGTGTGCTCATATTCTTTGGAGGTATCGGTTTTCTTGTAATCCGTGAATTAAGAATTAAACATTTTCACTGGAAAAAGCTCTCTATGCATTCGCGTGTTGTAATTTCAATGAGTCTGTTCCTTATTGTTTCAGGTACACTTCTCATTAAGGCAACTGAAAATATTTCATGGCTTGGTGCTTTTTTCCTTAGTTTTTCAACAAGAACAGCCGGTTTTTCAACATATCCACTCGGTAACTTTTCATCAGCCGGACTTCTCGTTGTAATTATACTTATGTTTATAGGTGCATCTCCAGGTTCAACCGGCGGCGGTATAAAGACAAGCACATTTTTTGTTTTATTGCAGGGAATCAAATCTGCAGCTACAAACAAATCTGAAAAGGCTTTTCACTATGCTGTTCCAAAAAATGCTTTCAGCAAAGCTGCAATTATAACAGCTATCGGAGCTGCCATAGTTCTTACCGGAACTTATATTATGCTTGTTTTACAACCCGAGCTTTCTTTTATAGATGTATTTTTTGAAGTAACAAGTGCATTCAGCACATCAGGATTATCAACAGGAATAACTCAGCAGTTAGGAATGGGGGCAAAGCTTCTTTCAATTATAATAATGTATGCCGGTCGCCTAGGTCCGCTAACGATTGTAACAGTATGGTATTTCAGCAAAGGTGAGCGTGTTTCTTACCCGGAAGGAAATATATCTGTCGGCTGAAACTGACACATCTTTGGCAGTCCATAACATGCGAATACGGCTCACAGCCTACATAAACTTAGATACAAGGAGATTTATAATTTTATGTTTAAGAAATCAAAAAGTAATACAACTTCATACGGAATTGTCGGAATCGGTAGATTTGGATATGCTCTTGCTATTGAGCTTGCAAAAGAAGGCAATGATATTCTCATAATTGACTGCGATGAAGAAAAAGTTGCAGAGCTTCGTGAATATACTGAAAATGCATTTGTCGTTAAAAATATAGATAAAAAATCACTTCAATCCACTGGTATACAGAATTGTGATGTTGCTGTCGTGTGTATCGGCGAACAGCTCGACACTTCAATACTTACAACTCTTAATCTTGTATCAATGGGAATTCCACATGTAATTTCAAAAGCCAAAAGTGCTGAACATGGTGAGATTCTCGAAAAACTCGGTGCTGAAGTTGTATATCCGGAACGCGATATGGCTATAAGACTTGCCAACCGTCTCATTACTTCAAGTGTAATCGATTTTGTACAGCTTAGTGAACAGATTAATGTTTCAAAGATGAAAATTCCTGCCAATGCTATCGGAAAAAGTGTAATTGATCTCAATCTGCGTTCACGTTTTAACCTGAATATTATTGCAATTGAAAAAAGCGGTGTTGTTTCCAACACCGTTGACCCTCATTATACTTTCCAGAAAGATGACGTATTATATATATGTGGCGGACGTGACAGTCTCACTCAGTTTTCTGACTGGCTTTACAAATAATATTATTTTCAATCTTTTGTGCTGTTTTACAAAAGCTTTCGAGTTCTTCTTCACTTATATTTTCGCAGAATACTTCGTCAGCCATAGCAAATATATCTATTACATCTTCGGCCTTTTTCCTACCGTTATCTGTAAGTGATATAATAAATGAACGTCTGCACTCTGGATTGCTTTCACGAACAATCAGGCCGGCAGAAACAAGCCGGTCAATTGTTCTTGACATTGTTGTCACATCAAGGAAACATGCATCTGCAAGTTCTCTTTGATTCATCGGTCCCGACAGATATAACTCCCTTAAAATCCTCGGCTGTCCCTGCCCGACTGTGAGACCTATTTCTATAAAATACGGTCTTAAAAAATTTCTTCTTGAAAGCTCTATTTTAAATAATATATTTTTGATATCTTCATGTTTCATAAAGTAAAAACCTCTTTTTATATTTAATATCTTGCATCTTCAATACCCAATTGTCTATATCCACATTATTATATAACTTATTTTATTCAAGTTCAAACTGCCCTGTATACAATCTGTAATATCTTCCTTTTTGCTCCAACAGTTCCTCATGGCTTCCACGCTCAATAATTTCACCTTTTTCAAGCACCATAATTGCCTTGGAATTCCTTACTGTAGAAAGCCTGTGTGCTATTACAAAGACTGTCCTGCCCTCCATAATGGCATCCATGCCTTTTTCGATAAGTCTCTCTGTTCTCGTATCAATTGAACTTGTTGCCTCATCAAGAATAAGTACAGGCGGCTTTGACACAGCGGCTCTTGCAATCGCAAGGAGCTGTCTCTGTCCCTGTGAAAGATTGCTTCCATCTGAATAAAGCATTGTATCGTATCCATCAGGCAGTCTTTTTATAAATGAATCTGCATTGGCAATTATTGCTGCCTGTCTTACTTCTTCATCTGTCGCAGAAAGATTTCCATATCTTATATTATCAGCAATTGTGCCTGTAAAAAGATGTGTATCCTGTATTACCATTGAAAGTGAATGACGTAAATCATCTTTTTTTATCCGCCTTATATCTATTCCGTCATAATAAATTGTTCCTGATGATATTTCATAAAATCTGTTAATAAGATTGACAATCGTAGTCTTTCCTGCACCTGTCGAGCCGACAAAAGCAATCTTCTGCCCCGGCTTTGCATAAAGCGATATTTTATTAAGTATCGTTTTTTCGGGTGTATATCCAAATACAACATTATCAAAACGTACATCACCCTTTAATTCGACATATTTATATGTGTCATTTTCAGGCACTTTCCACGCAAATATTCCTGTTTTTTCTTCACATTCACTAAATGAATTGTCCTCATTACGTCTGACATTACACAATGTGATATTTCCCTCATCAATCTCAGGTTCTTCATCCATCATGTCAAATATACGCTCAGCACCTGACAATGCCGACAACAGAAAATTTATCTGCTGTGTAAACTGGTTAAGCGGCATGGCAGACTGTCTTACATATACAAGATATGCAGAAAGACTTCCAAGATCCATAATTCCTTTTATTGTAAATATTCCTCCGACGCACGCTGATACTGCATAATTAAGATATGAAAGACTGACTATAACAGGTATCATAAAACCTGCATATGTCAATGCACTTGTTGATTCTTTCCTGAAATTTTCATTTAATCTGCAAAATTCCTCAAAATCTTTTTCTTCATGGTTAAATACTTTTTCCACTTTCTGTCCGGCAGTCATTTCCTGAACAAAACCATTTATTTTACCAAGTTCTTCCTGCTGTCTGTTAAAATATTTTTTACTGTGCTTTCCGTTGTATTTTATAAAGATAAACATAATGATTAGAAATATAACTACTATCATTGAAAGTCTTATACTTAAAACCATCATCATGGTAATTGTTCCAAAAAGCATCATGAAACTCTGGATAATCATTGCAAAACTATTATTCATAGCCTCCTGTACTGTATCTACATCATTGGTGAAACGGCTCATAAGTTCACCATGTGTATGTGCGTCAAAATATTTCAAAGGAAGCTTTTGTGTATGATTAAATAAATCCTTTCTGATTTCCTGAATTACTTTCTGAGATGTCTTTACCATGAGTCTGTTATAAAAAAGCGTCGCCATTGCACCACAAAGATACATGATACCCATTCCTGCCACAGCTTTAAAAAGCCCATGCATATCTCCCGGAGTAATGAATTTATTGACAACTGGTTTTATAAGATATGTACCCATTATATTAGCACCTGCACTTATAAACACAAGGACCGCTACGGATAGAAATGCCCATTTGTGCATTCCAAGATATGCAAAAAGATGTTTTAACGTTTTCTTTGTATCTTTTGGTCTTTTATATCCTACATATTTTGCCATTATAAATCAGCTCCTTCCTTCTGGGATTCATATATTTCCTGATAAATCGTATTTTCTGCAAGCAGGCTTTCATGTGTTCCGATTCCGTTTACCCTGCCTTTATCAAGAATAATAATCTGGTCTGCATGACGTACTGATGAAATTCGCTGTGCAATTATAATCTTTGTCATGTCAGGAAGTTCCTTAGCAAGTCCTTCCCTGATTTTTGCTTCTGTCGCAGTATCAACCGCACTCGTTGAATCATCAAGAATAAGTACCTTAGGTTTTTTTAGTATTGCTCTTGCAATACAAAGTCTCTGTTTCTGTCCACCTGAAACATTAACACCACCCTGTTCAATCTTTGTCATGTATCCATCAGGCAGTCTGTCAAGGAATTCATCTACACACGCAATGTGGCACGCTTTGTCAATTTCTTCCATAGAAGCATTATCATCACCCCATTTTAAATTTGAAAGCACTGTTCCTGAAAACAGAGTATTTTTCTGAAGAACAACTGAAACTGCATCACGCAAATGCTTCATAGGATATTTTCTGACATCAACACCATCTATTTTTACAGTTCCTTGTGTTGCATCATAAAGTCTGGGGATAAGCTGTACAAGCGTTGTCTTCGCAGAACCTGTCTGACCTATAATTCCGACTGTCTGCCCCGGCTCTATTTTAAAAGAAACATCGGAAAGTACATACTCTTTTGCTTCTTTTTTATATTTAAACCATACATTTTCAAATTCGATTCCACCCTTTTCAACGCTTATATCCTCGGCAGACTCATCAGTCATATCAATTTTTTCATCTATTACCTCAACGATTCTTGCACCAGACGCAAGGGAACGTGTCATCATAAGAAATACATTGGACATCATCATAAGTGAATTAAGTATAAGCAGTACATAACTTAAAAACCCTGTAAGTTCACCGATTTTTAACTGTCCCCTGTTTACAAGATGGCCTCCGAATAAGAGAAGTGCCAGAATTGTACCATACATTACAAATTGAAATGATGGCATATTAAGTACTGAAATTCCAAATGCTTTTTCGGATTCATTTTTAAGATTAAGATTCGCCTCTTCAAATTTAGCTGTCTCATAATCTCCACGGACGTATGATTTAACTACTCTTACTGCTGTAAGATTTTCCTGAATCGTTCTGTTAAGCAAATCTATCGCCGACTGCATCTTTGAATATAGCGGACGGACATTCAATATTATTGCAACAAGCAGAATTGCAAGAACCGGCAGTGCGACAAAAAATACAAGTGCCAGCTTTGAATTAATGCTGAATGCAATTCCTGTGGCAAATATAAGCATAACAGGGCTTCGTCCAAATGGTCTCATACCTGTTGACACTGAATTCTGAATATTTGTAACATCACTTGTAAGCCTTGTAACAAGTGATGATACCCTGAAATGATCTATATTTGTAAATGAATATGACTGTAATTTCTCATATTCAGCCTTTCTTAAATTAGCACCAAGTCCCTGACCCGCAAGTGCAGAAAATCTTGAGCTCCCTATTCCAAAAAATAAAGCCGCAGCAGCACAGCAGACCATCTGTATACCTTTCTTATAGATATACATCTCGTCTGCATTAGCCACTCCGGTGTCTATTAAATCTGCCATTATAAGCGGAACCATAAGTTCAAGTACCACTTCAACAGCAATACAAAATAATGCCAGATAAGCATATTTTTTATATTGTTTCATGTAAGAAAAAATTCTTCTTAACATTAGTTGCACCTCCAATTGTTGTATATGCAACTATTGTATTGTCAATATTTTTAGATGTCAAGCTCCTTTTTTTTATATTTTTTTAAATCAGACCAGTCACCTTTCTTCCCTGTAATAATTTTCACCAAGTGATTCAGGAATATGATCTTTTCCTGTTTTTCTTATGCTTGTAATTATAATAACTATGCTTGTTACAATATATGGACACATATCATATATAAATGGATTAAGCCCCGGAATTGCAATATAAAGCCTCATTATCATAAGTGCACCGAATATTATGCTGCAAAAAATTGATTTTAACGGATTCCATGCTGAAAAAATCACAAGAGCAACAGCAAGCCAGCCATATCCGCTTATGCAGCCATAAACCCATACTCCCGAATTTGTTACCATACACATATACATTCCGGCGAGTCCACACAAAGCACCTCCAATAACAGAGGCAATATAGCGGTATTTTGTCACTGAAACACCTGCCGCATCAGCTGCATATGGGTTCTCGCCCACTGCTGTCAGCTTTAATCCAATTTTTGTCTTTTTAATTATGAAAAAAGCCGCCAAAGCTGCTGCAAGTGAGAAATATACCATTCCATTGTATGAAAACAGTAATTCACCAATAACCGGAACAGAAGATAAACCCGGAATATGTATTCCCGAAAATACAGCTTTTGTTTCATCTGTAACGCTGATATATCCGCCTGCTCCCTGACCCATAAGTTCACCAAAAAAGTTGCCAATGCCTGTTCCCATAATTGTTATGATAAGTCCGACAACATTCTGGTTTACTCTCAACGATATTGTCATAAATCCAAAAAGTGCTGATGTTATCATACCGCTTAACGCTCCTGCAATAAATGATGCTGCTGCCGCCCCAAAACCTGACAGACCTAATTTTTCTGCAGCAACGGCACCAGCCAGCGAGGCAACGGCACCAATATACATTGTGCCTTCCACACCTAGATTAATATTTCCCGATTTTTCTGTAATTATTTCGCCAACTGTTGCAAGAACAAGCGGTGCACCGGCAAGAACTGCCGCAATAAGAAAATTAATAATCATATCTGCCTCCTTTATCATTTATCGCGGATGATTTCCTTCCTGACATAAATGAAAATGAAACTTTGTATTTTATGAAAAATTCACAGCCTAACATAAACAAAAGTATTATACCTATCATTATATTGGCAAATGATGATGGAATAAGATATACCGTCTGAAGATTTCCGGCACCACGGTTAAGAATTGCTATAAACGCCGACATTATAAGAATTCTTACCGGTTTCATATCTGCCATCCATGCAACCATAATCGCTGTAAATCCGACTCCTCCGGCTGTTGATTCTGATAATGTTCCGTCTGCTCCTGCAACCTGAAGAAATCCTGCAAATCCACATAACGCTGCCGACAAAAACATCGTCCGTATCATGACTTTTGATGCGTTAATGCCTGCATATCGTGCTGTCTCCATTGAATCGCCTATAACTTTAATCTCATATCCATGCTTTGTTTTCTGTATATAAAAATAATAGAGAACAAGCATGACAAGTGCAATTATCCAGCCAATATGTACTCCAAACACTCTTGGAAGCCTGCTATAAAAGTCAAGCATTCTTACCTTTGGAAAATTATTTGCGGCATCCTGCCAGCTCCTTGTATTCTGAAGCATGACTATCAGCTGTGTTGCAATATAATTAAACATAAGTGTAAGCAGTGTCTCATTTGTCTTAAATTTTGCCTTAAATACTGCGGGTATCATGCCATACAGTCCTGCCATAATAATTGAAGCTGCTGCCATAAGCGATAATAAAACCCACTGCGGAATTGACCTGCCAAAAATAAATGACACAGCTGTAGCCGCTATGCCACCTATAAGTATCTGTCCCTCTCCACCTATATTCCAGAATTTCATTCTAAATGCAAGTGACAGACCTGTCGCTGTTATAACTAGCGGAATAGTTCCCTTTACTGTTTCTCTTATAAGAAATTCTTTTCCAAATGCACCTTTTAACATTACAGCAAATACATTAAACGGATTAAAATGCATGCATAAAAGCAGAATACTTACCACAATAAAAGAAAACACAAATGCAATCACACGTATAATCAATGAATGAGCATCCGATATATATGGTCTTTTTATTATTCTTGCAAATCGTTGTTTTTCTTTTTTATTTTCCATTTTATATCACCTGCCCTTTCGTATCTGTCATTAGTGAACCCAGATAATCTTTTGTAACTGTTCTTGCATCAGTAATTCCGGCTATCCTATGGTCTGCCATAACCATGATTCTGTCTGACAATGCCATTAAAACATCCAGGTCTTCTCCTACAAATATTATTGCTGTTCCTCTTTTTCTTTCTTCATCAAGAAGGTTGTAAATCATATATGATGAATTAATATCAAGACCACGCACCGGATATGAAACTATAAGCACATCTCGCCCTGCCTCAATTTCTCTTCCAAGAAGCACCTTCTGGACATTGCCCCCGGATAACATTCTCACCGGCGTATGAATACCGGGAGTTGCAATATCAAGCTTTTTAATAAGATATTTTGCTATATCAGCAGCTTTTTTCCTATGCAAAAATGCACCGGCTTCATCTTTATATGATTTTAACACCATATTATCTACCATATCCGATGAAGCGATAAGTCCCATTCCAAGCCTGTCTTCCGGAACAAATCCAAATCCTGTTTTATTTTTTCTTCGCCATTCCGGTTTTTTATTGGTTATATCAAAATTTCCTTCTTCGGCATAATATTTTATTTTTCCTGATGTAACTTCACGTATGCCGTCTATACACTCACAAAGTTCTTTCTGTCCGCTTCCTGATATTCCCGCAATTCCAAGTATTTCTCCTGATTTTAAATCAAATGAAACATCTGAAAGACCAACCGTTTTATCATCAGAAAGACAGCTTATGTTGTGCACTGAAAGAACTGTTTTTTTCTTTTCGTAAGATGTACGTGCAATCTGCAATGTGACTGTTTTTCCTACCATTTTACAGGCAAGCTCATTTTCGTCTGTTTCACTTGTCTTTAATGTATCTATGTAACGTCCTTTACGCATAATGTATACATTATCAGAAATATCAAGAACTTCCTGCAATTTATGTGTAATGATTATTATTGATTTGCCGTCTTTTTTCATTGAGCAGATTACATTAAAAAGACTGCTGCTCTCTTGTGGTGTAAGAACTGCCGTTGGCTCATCAAGTATTAGAATCTTAGCACCTTTTATTATTGCTTTTATTATTTCTACTGTCTGTTTTTCGGAAACTGACATATCGCATATTTTTTTGTCCGGATTTACTGTAAATCCATACTTTTTTGCCACATCAGTTATTCTCTTACGGATATCTGCTTTATTTTTATATTCTTTATCCGAAAGGGCAATCTCAATATTTTCTACTGCATCCATAGAAGAAACTAACTTAAAATGCTGATGCACAACTCCAATTCCAAGCCTGTCTGCATCTTTTGGTGAACGTATTTCAACTCTTTTATTTTCATAATAAATTGAACCGCTGTCAGGATAATATATTCCGCCAATCATATTTATAAGCGTTGTCTTTCCAGAACCGTTTTCACCCAGAACCGCCATTATTTCACCTCTGTGAAGTGTAAGATTTATTTTGTCATTAACCATTACGGCTCCAAATGATTTGCATAAATTTTTTGTCTCTAATACAACTTCCATAGCCATTCTGCCTTTCTTTGCAAAGTAATAATTTTATTTTTAATATCTATCCCCTGCAAAACCTCTCCAAATGTAGGTGATGATTTGGGTTCTATATAGACTTCTCCTGCTTTTACAAGCTCTTTTCCACTTTGATTATAAAGTGGACCACAAAATACATGTTTAGTACCGTTTTCAAAGCCTGCTGCCGCATCCGCCACTGCATTTTTTACTTTTTCTGCCGTATCAGAATCAAGCAGCGAATAATTTATATCTGCAAGATAAATCATTCCATTTTCAAGCGTTCCTGTATAGTCAGCAGGAATCTTTGACGGCGTTCCGTCAAGTATATTCCGGACCGCCATTATCAGATAAGATGATGTATCCCATCTTACAGAAGTAAGAACAGCATTCGGTGCTGCACTGCTCATATCACTGTTGTATGGTATGAAAAATGCACCATTTTCCTGACATGTAACGGCACCAGCCGTTGAATCTGCATGGTGGCTTATAACATCACATCCTGAATCTATAAGCGATTTTGTTGCCTGACCTTCAAGTGCAGGGGCATACCATTTATTAAGATATGTCGCACTTACTTCAATATCCGGATTAACACTTTTTGCTCCGAGATAATATGCATCAAGTCCATTATTTACTTCTGTGTAATCCATTGCACAGACATATCCGATTTTGTTTGTTTTTGTAGTAAGACCTGCAACTACTCCTGACAGATAACGCACCTGTGCAATGTCGCCAAAATAATTGTGAACATTTGAAAGTCCGCTTGATGCAGCTTTAACGCCGCTGAAATGACAGAAAACTACATTCGGATACTCGAAAGCAACCTCTAACAGGTAATCTTCATGTCCATGCGACGTTGAAAATATAATCTGACATCCATCCTCAGCAAGCTCACGAAATGCAGTTGCAGCCTCCGCTGTATCAGGTACATTATATTTATTTATAATCTGCGATTTGTCTATCCCTAATGCTGCTGCCATTTTCCATGTTGAACTATCATGCGTATATGTGTATCCCTGGTCACTTGGGTCGGAATAATGTACAAAACCAATTTTTAAATCTTCTTTATTTACTTTTACACCCTCTGTCACCCCCGATGCCTTGCTGCCTGAACATCCGGTCAGGATAAATGCAAATATAAGCATGATAAATATTAAAATATTAATTTTTTTCATATTCTCTCCATTTCTGCCAGGGATTCTGGCTAATTTGTCCTCCTATATGACAAAAAAAGCCTGCATATATTTATGCAGACTCCTTTGTCTTAATATTTATAAACTTTTTATTTTGTCTGGTCCTTCCAGTCTTCAAGAAGTTCTGCTGAATCAACAACAAGTCCAAGATGAAGTGATATGATTCTTAAAGCTGCTTCTTCAAGATGTTCACTACCTCTTGTAAGATCTCTTGGAACTACTATTCTGAAATCTCTGTTTGCACCATCAAATGCCGTATTTAATACACAGCAGTCTGTCATACAGCCTGTGAGGACAATTCTTTTTATTCCCATATTTCTTAAAAGCATTTCAAGATCAGTAGGATAAAATGCACTCAGTCTCTTTTTTGTACTTACAATCAAATCTTCGTCATGTACATCTATAGAGAATTTATTCCACTTTGTACCCTCAATTGCATGCTCTGCTATATTAGGAATTTCACCGACTGTAATAGGAAATACAAGTCTCCATGCTGATGGATTAAGTTTTTCATCAACTCCGCCTTTTCTTAATACTGAACGCACATGAATTATAGGAATGTTAAGTGCTCTTGCCTCTTCCATGAATTTGTTAAGCGGTTCTATAATCTGTCTTCCTCTTGGAGAAGGGCATGGACAATCAGGGTCTGTTGAAAGATGACCTTCATGCATATCTATTGTTATAACTGCTGTTCCCTCCTTTTCAAGAAATATATCATGAATATTTTCAGGAACATCTTTTCTTACATTATCAAAATAAGCTTTCATAATTGTTAATCTCCTTTATTTTCTATATTTATGCAGTAACTTTTTTATTACTTCATTATTGTTCAGACTTCTCAAAAAGTGGACGAAGAAGTGTATTATTTAAAAGATTTAATATTATAAGTAAAATAATACCGACAAGCATTGGCTGTGTTACAATACTCTGAACTGCCGATGGAAGCATTGCTGTAAAATCTGCAGGAAGGAACATACATCCAATTGCAATTATATAAGGAACTGCTGCTGTAATTACGTTCATATCATCCCACTCAACATCTTTAAGATGCTGTACTCCACTGAATGCAATCATACCGAAAAGAATTACTGTTGCACCATTTAACACAGGTGATGGTATTACAGCGATAAGCATACCAAGCTTAGGGAAGAAACCAAGTAAAATTGCTATTATACCCATAACAAGTGTTGCAAAACGGCTGCCCACGCCTGTTGCTCTTATAATACCTACATTTTCAGGATATGTTGTTGTCGGACATCCACCGACAAGTGTACCGACAATATTGCCGACTGCAAGTCCGAATATACCACCGTTTGCCCTGTGTTCATCAACCTGCTGTCCATCCCAGCCTGCGATGAGGCTGTACATTCCAAGTGCCTCTGATACTGAATGAAGATATGCAAGAAGCATAAGTATTACAACACCGACATTCACACCAAAACCATATGGCATAATCTTTGGAAGTCCTACAAGTTTTGCCTGTGCAACTGAACTGAAATCAATGTGTCCTAATATTGCATAAAAGATTGTTCCTACTATGATTGCCCATAAAAGAGCACCTCTCTTCATAAGACCTTTCTTTCCAAAAAGCATAAATCCTGCTGCAACTACAATTGTTATAACTGCTGAAAGAAGATTTACCCAAGGATAATAAGCAGTTCCTGCTGTTCCGAAACATCCTGGTATTGCAATCTCTGCAAGCTGTGTACCAATAATTAACATTAATGTACCAAATACAAGTGGTGATGTAAGTATTTTTGTAAGTTTACCAATTACACCAATATTACCAATAGGTATTGATAATACTGCAACTACTATGCCTGCAATTAACATTGAGCCATAAGCTGTTCCAAGTCCATATGCAGCACCTGTTGTAAGTATTGCTGACATAAATACTGCCGTTGGTCCGTGAACTGCCGGAAGTTTTAATATAAATATTGACTGAAGTATTGTCACAAGACCTGCTGTTATGAAACATGACTGAACCATATATCCAATATCAGCAGATGTAAGTCCGCACGCAGCACCGATAATTCCCGGAACTGCAAGTAAAAATGTTATACCCATAAGATGCTGTACTGCGAATAATAAAAGTTCGCCAAACGACATCTTCTGGTTAATGCCTACCGTCAATGGTGATTTTTCATTTTCCATTTTAATTCATCTCCTCAATTAATCTGAATCCGTTAAATCATCAAGTTCTTGCCGGCTTGAATACTTTTTATGATAAAACGAATCTCTCTGGCTATCGCTGCAGTCGCCAAATTTCCGTGCAATTACGGACTTTGGCTCGTTGCCTGCGTAAAAAAAGAGACAACGTGTCCTTTATAGGGACTCCGTTGTCTCTTGATGTCTGAATAATACTATTTTATATAGTAATTTTCAATGTGCATACTGCATATATTTTGCCTCTTTTAATGCACAATATGCACATCTGCCATTATCTTCTTTATCATTTGTGTTTTTATGACTCTATTTTTTTAGAAATATATCATATATCTTTACTGCATTATAAAGCTGATTGGTAACTTCAGCATTCTTTATAGAGCAGCCAAGCAGCTCTTCAATTTTTTCAACTCTTTTTATCATAGTATTTCTGTGTATATAAAGATTCTGTGATGCCTGCGAAACATTCTGTCCGCACTTTAAATATTCTCTCAGCGTATCTATAAGATTCTGATTGTTCTTCTTATCATAAATAAGAAGCGGATTAAGAATTTCTTTTACATAATCATCTATTTTTGATGTGTCATCAATGTAAAATAAAAGCTGATATATCCCAAGTTCTTTATAAAACATTACTCCGCTTTTGTTTATTGTCTTTCTTGCAATTCTTGACTGGTCATAACTTTTCTTTAATCCTTCTAACCCCTGTGCAATCTCACCTATGCCTATACGCACATGTACATGTTTATTTTCCTTTATAAATATGTTATATATTGTACGTATAGTATTTACAATATCTTTTTCTTCTGTATTATCAGCGGAGATAATAAAAGCCTGCCGGTTATATTGATTAAGATAGTTAATCTTTCCAAAATACCGCTCAAAAAGACTTATCATTTTCCGCATAACACGGTCATTATGATATGCCTGATTCTCTATCTGTAGATATTTTTCATCAAATTTATAATCAATAACTGCCACGGCTTTTTTCCCAAGCAATCCATATTTTTCCATAGATTGGCGATATGCCGAATCATCATGATTTATCTCACCTGATAAAAGTCTGTCAAGAAATTCACTATGCATGCGTTCTTCAAGCCTGTCATTGGATACAAGCATAGATACACTTCCTATAACCCTTGAAAGCTTTGTCTCCCACGGTGCCGCAAAAACCGCAAGTCCTCTTTTCACAGCCTCGTCTATCGCAGCCTGTGGAATTGATGCTATATGCTCAGGATTAATAAGCATAATAATACATGCTGCTCTTCCATCCGCCGCCTGTATTACTATATCCGTAAGAAATTCATCTGTTATCTTTAAGCCTATGCCACTCATAAGAATAACATCTCCTCCGACAAGCCATTCTCTTATACTTACAGTCTGTGCAACATTTGGCCATGAAACACCTCTGTCAAGACCATTCTCACCGCTTACAAGCTCAAAGTCTTTGAATGTATCAAGTTTTAATAAATCTCTTACATATATCATCTTCTCATTCCCATTCCACAACTCATACCTGAATCTTCATCAGGAATCTCAGATATATATCTTGCGTTAAACTCCGCATTAACTTCCGCGATTTCTTTAACTCCATCTATATAATCCCTGAAAAATTCAAGCAGATCAATCCCGCTGCTCTCGCATCCTTCTGTCTCTTCCCACTGCTTCACAAGCTGGATTCTTTCTGATTTTGTTGTGTCTTTTATTAATGTGCTTTTCATGACTGCTCCTTTATTATTTTTAATATTGTTGATTTTTACTTTCCCTCTGACTCTTGTTGAAACTGTTCTTGTAAGCGGAATCATCTTTATATCAACTCTTCCATCAATTTTTCTTGTAATAAGTGTTCCTCCACGCTGTATATAGCTTTTTGATATGCCATTATAGCCAAGACAGTCTATAGACATTCCATATGTCAGCCGTATCCCTTTATATGTCAACGACAGTGTATTAAGGTGGTCATGTCCACAAAACATCCATTTTATGATGCCGTTTTCCACAGCCTTTTTAAAAAAGTCACCCTTTTTATATGATATACCAAAATATTCATCTTTTTCGGCTATGCTTCCGTGCTCATAGACTACACTTTTATCTCCAAGCTTCATCTTCTCGTAAGCTTCCTTAAATTCCCTCACAGGCATATGGAAAAATGCCATCGCTTTTATATCCGGATTTATTTTTTTCAGTTTGCTTAATCTGTTCATGCACCACTCAGTCTGATCCTCATGTATACAGTCAAATCCGCTGAAAAACCAGCCGTCGCCATACATATTGGAATCAAGCATAACAAGCGGCATAAGCACATTTTCCTGTTTGTCAGTAAGATTTATAAAGAAATTGCCAACGCCAAATATATCTTTTCTTCCTTTTGAAAAGATACAATATTTTCCTTTTGTAAAAATATCTGCAAGCTGCTCACGACCACATTTTGCACCCATCTCACAGTCATGATTGCCAAACACAAGTGTATAAGGAATCTTAAACCTATCTATAAACCTTATAAATCTCTCCGCCTGCTTTTTATTGTTCATAGTACCCGCCTTTGGTAAAAACGGAAATATTATATCTCCCGTAAAAACAATAAGGTCAGGTGAAGTTCTATTAATTATCTTTGTTACGGCATCAAGTGCCATCTTGTCTTTTTTATGCGAAAATATTCCAAATCCGAGATGCAAATCTGTAAGCTGCAATATCTTATAATCCCTGTTTTCAGGAATTTCCAGCAAAAAAGTCTCTTCGTCTTTCTGTCTGAATCCATCACCGCAAAACATATCTCATTCCTCCTTAACTTAACGGAATCAAAGCACCTATTGCTGAAATAACAGTTGATACAACCATAAGCACCTGAAACGGAACTGTTCCAACTACACCGCAGATAGGGCTGCTTGCTGCTTTCTTTCTTGACTTTCCGTATGTAAGAACGAGCATGATACTTACAAGTACCACAACGCCGCTCATAATTCTCGTCAAAATAATAAAACTGTTAACGCCAAATATCGCAAATAAAATACACGGAATAGTAGCTGCAAGCCAGCTCACTCTGTTGCCTATGCCTGTCTGCTCATGCACAACATCTCTTAATGCCAGTGTATTAGACCAGAAAGTAGTCAGAAGTGCAAATAATGAAAATATTCCCGCAAGAATCATAGCCCAGCTGCCAATACTTTCTCCAAGCTGCATATATGCAAGTTCTTTGTCAAGTGTTCCTTTTGTTCCCATAAGTACAGACATGGTTACAACAAGTACAAAAACAGATGAAAGTGCAAATCCTATAAAAATAGATTTGCGAATCTTTTTTGCATCACCATCAAGCCCCTTTACAACCTGTATAACTGCCTGATTGGCTGATGTTGCAAACACAACCATGCTGTATAATGCCAGAAGATTATTCCAATGAAAATCAGCTGTGTAAAATGAATTAAGCGGATGCATAAATGTAGCCACAGTCATAACTGCAACAATTCCCATAAGAAGAATTACTGCATACTTCTGTGCTATTCCGACTGCTTTCATTCCGATAAAAACTACTATTCCTGCAATTACATAATATATAACCTGTGCAGCCGCAAACGGAATACCAAACCAGTTAACAAAAATCTGTGCACCGCCGTTAATATTGCCGCTTATGCCTATCATAATTGCAATCCCATATACCGCAAATATAATCCAGCTGAATACCATTTTCATCTTTCCGTGAAAAAGTTCACCTTCAAAGCTCTTTACAAGCTGAACACCTCCATTATTGTATGAAAGCTCCGCTATTATTAAATGAAGAATAACATTGATACAATATGCGATTACCACCATCCACACAACATCAAGCATGCTATTCTTTGTCGCAAGATATGGAACTGCAATTATTCCCGTTCCGATACTATTTCCAACAATCATGCTGACTGCCTCAAATGTAGTAAATCTGGCTTCTGAATTTATCTTCATAGGCACCTCCGTCACTATATTTTTATACTCACTTTTTATAGTAACTGCATTATACATCATATCAATGTTATTTTCAATATATAAAATATATTTTATTAAATACAAATATTAAATTTTTAGCCCTCTAAGCTCCAGGTCTGTCCCTGTGTCTGAAGTTTTGACATATGTGCAAATATTCCATCCTTCTTCATAAGTTCATCAGGAGTACCTGTTTCTACAACTTTTCCGTCAGATAGAACAACTATTTTATCTGCACCTGCCACAGTACGCATCCGATGTGCAATAACCATAACAGTTTTATCTTTAATAAGACGTGAAAGTGCAGACTGTATTCTGCATTTACAAACATATATCCATCTTCAGACTGCCTTTTCATTTCTTATGAGTATTTTTTAGGAAGCTGTCAATATTTATTTACAACTGATTGCAACATTTATTATAATTTCATGTTCTCCTGCTGCTTTTACACTTATATTACCTTTATGCTCTAAAACAACCGCCTGTGCTATGGAAAGCCCAAGCCAATATCCTTTAACTTTTGATGCCGTTGCATCTGAACGATAGAATCGATCAAACATTCTTTGGGTCTGATTTTCTTCAATATACGTAACATCGTTTTTAACTTGTATTATTATATTATTTACGCTCTTTTTTAAGCAAAAATCTATTTTTCCACAATCGCTGCTATATTTAAATGCATTATCCAAAAGAATTGTGAACAACTGCCTTATTGATGAAGAATCACCACAACAGGTAATTCCCGGTTCTATATTATATATAAATCTCTTCTGTTGTTCTATAGCAACCGCATTATACGAATGTGTTACATCTTCTGCCAGTTCTGAAATCGGAAATTCTACTTTTACAATACGTCCGCATTCGGATAGTCATGATTTTCCAAACCATATCCGCTAAAATCATTCATATTAACAACATTTCCATAATCATCTATAAGCCTTGCACGCTCCGTTGTATAACTTGTCAAATGTAGATTTCTGTCAGTATATATTCCTATTCCACCTGCACGGATGGCTATCTCATATGATGTCTCTCCGACCACACCAAAATTATACGTATTGTATCTTGTAAGTTCTTCTACTGTAAAAGGTGAGTCATAATTGCTTATATCTTTATACAATCCGTTATTATTTATCACCGCAAATCCTTTCCCACATCCCTCCATCATACTGTCTCCCCAGCACAAAATTTCTTTTGCAGCTTCTTTCATTGTGTCTTTTGTATCCTCTGTAAGCATAAATAAATCAGTCATAATTTCAGCATCTTCCTCTCCTGTTTCCTGTAAATATTCAATACTCTTCGGCTCAATAACACTTTGATTTTTATTTTCTGCCGACAATTGGCTTTGCATATTTTTTTTATTCTCTCTTTCTGAAACCGCACAAACTGCCAAAATTACCGTTGTAATAACAACACTTACAAAAACAAAAACAGCTATTATTAATTCTTTACTTTTAGTCATTTTTCCCATAAATAACCGCCTCCTGTGTCAGCACTTTATCTATCGTTTCTTATCATGACTAAAATATAAAGCTTTAACTTTAAATGAAGTTAAAAAGAAAAATTCCCGGCTTAAACGGCCGGGAATTTTTGTGTGCAAAAAAAGTCATTAAATCGTCTGTCATATATATATTGCCTCCCTAAATTAACGATTTTTTTTAATCTTTCAACACTATTTAACTAGAAATTTAGAGAAAGGAACAAAATATATGACAAACTTATTTAGTTCACTCCATGAAAGAATCAATCACACACCAAAGTCAAAAGGATATTGGACAGGTGAAAGAGGTAATTCAATCTTTATACCTTTTGACACCTATTCTGATGTCATTAATGAATTAACTAAATATAATCTAAATGGCATTACATACATTAATGGCTGTGTTGACTTCAGCAGATGCTGTGTTGCAACAATAGCAATTCCTGACATGTCTATATATAGATACAAAAATTTCGCCGCATCCAATGAAGAATGTGCATCCTACTGGAACTCAATTAACTTTTTGAACTTCTCTGATTGGACAAGCTCTTCTGTAAAAAAATACAAAAAATGCAACCAACTAACGTGGCACGAACGTAATGACTGTGTTAATTGCGACCTCGTACCCACTATCATCCATTCCTTTTTTACTCATCTGGGTGGTGTGTCGGAATGCCGCCACAGAGATGCCGTTTGACAAAGAGCCTTCTAATATGGGTTATCCCCTCACGCTTAACAACATCCGAAAAAAAGCCCGGAAGGCAAAGCCTTCCGGGCAATTAATTATATCAAGCTATGATTACTCAATGATTGTAGCAACAGCACCTGAACCTACTGTACGTCCACCTTCACGGATAGCGAAACGGAGACCCTGCTCCATAGCTACTCTGTGGATAAGTTCAACTGTCATTTCTACGTTATCACCAGGCATGCACATTTCTGTACCAGCTGGAAGTTCACAAACACCAGTAACATCAGTTGTTCTGAAGTAGAACTGTGGTCTGTAGTTGTTGAAGAATGGTGTATGACGACCACCTTCGTCCTTTGTTAATACGTAAACCTGAGCTGTAAACTTCTTGTGTGGTGTAACTGAACCTGGTTTACAAAGAACCTGTCCTCTTTCGATTTCATCTCTCTGAACACCTCTAAGAAGAGCACCGATGTTATCACCAGGCATAGCCTCGTCAAGGAGCTTACGGAACATTTCGATACCTGTAACAACTACCTTACGGATTTCATCTGTAGATACCAACGATTTCAACTTCCTCATTAATGTGGAGAACACCTCTCTCTACTCTACCTGTAGCAACTGTACCACGGCCTGTGATAGAGAATACGTCTTCTACTGGCATAAGGAATGGCTTATCTGTATCTCTTTCTGGATCTGGAACATACTCATCAATAGTATGCATAAGCTCAAGGATCTTATCTCCCCATTCGCTGTTAGGATCTTCAAGAGCCTTAAGAGCTGAACCCTGGATGATTGGTGTATCATCTCCTGGGAAACCATACTCGTTAAGGAGTTCTCTGATTTCCATATCAACGAGTTCAAGAAGTTCTGGATCGTCAACCATATCACACTTGTTCATGAATACAACGATATATGGAACACCTACCTGACGAGCAAGAAGGATATGT
>ULQY01039262.1_pt1 | contig 27001 bp, 31 predicted proteins | sample 1954671 | NCBI WGS metagenome assembly ULQY01 (sample SAMEA4835660, study PRJEB28245) | human gut metagenome | biome: gut microbiome; material: fecal sample | place: Denmark | collected 2008 | reverse complement strand
TGTAGTAGCTGAGCGAAGATATAAAAATTTGTTGTTGTAACAAATCTTATGCTAACAAAATAATATTGGAATGGCGTGTTTTTCTTTTCTCTTAATTGTTTTAATGATAATATTACAGAAATGTGACAATACGTCTGCAAATTGTCAGCGTTTTTTATATCGCTTCCCGTACGCTATTCCATTTTTTTCTTATACCTTTGCACATAAGTAAAAAAGACGATTATGAAGAGACATAAGATAAACTGGAGGGTGCCCAAAGGGGCGGAACTGACGGAATTGGACAAGAAAGTGCTGTTTTATCAGGATAAAGGGCATTTGGTTCCGACTCGCCAGTTGATTAAGACTTCGGAACAGATTGAAGGAATTCGTCGTAGCGGCCTAATCAATACGGGAGTGCTCGACCTGGTGGAAAAGGAAATCCATGCTGGAATGAGTACGGCCGAAATAGACAAGCTGGTGTATGAGTATACCCGGGACCACGGAGCCATTCCGGCAACCTTGGGTTATGAGGGATTCCCGAAGAGCTGTTGTACTTCCATCAATGAGGTGGTTTGCCATGGAATTCCGAGCGAAGAGGAAATTCTGGAAGAAGGCGACATTATTAATGTGGACTGTACGACGATTCTGGACGGTTATTATGCCGATGCTTCACGTATGTTCATTATCGGGAAAACCACTCCGCAGAAAGAAAAACTGGTGCGTGTGGCAAAAGAATGTCTGGAAGTCGGTATGGAAGCAGCCCGTCCTTTCGGCTTTGTGGGAGATATCGGCCATGCTGTAGAGAAACACGCGAAGAAGAACGGATTCTCAGTGGTCCGTGATTTGTGTGGTCACGGTGTGGGAGTGGAGTTCCACGAAGAACCGGATGTGGAACACTTTGGCAAGAAGGGTACAGGTATGTTGCTTGTGCCGGGCATGGTGTTTACCATCGAACCGATGATTAATATGGGAACCTGGGAAGTCTTCATTGACGAAGAAGACGGATGGACCGTGGTGACGGAGGATGAGCTTCCTTCCGCACAGTGGGAACACACTTTCGTGATGACGGAGCAGGGACTTGAAATATTGACCTATTAATAATAGAAGAACGTTATGAGTACAATAATATTAGGAATAGAATCTTCTTGTGATGATACTTCTGCGGCAGTGATAAAGGATGGCGTATTGCTGTCGAGCGTGATTGCCAGCCAGGCGGTGCACGAAGCTTACGGAGGAGTGGTTCCGGAACTGGCCTCACGTGCACATCAGCAGAATATTGTTCCGGTGGTGCACGAAGCATTGAAACGTGCCGGAGTGGCAAAGGAAGATTTGAGTGCCATTGCCTTTACTCGCGGACCGGGCTTGATGGGTTCTTTGCTGGTAGGAGTGTCTTTTGCCAAAGGACTTGCCCGCTCGCTGGATATTCCGATGGTAGAGGTGAATCATTTGCAGGGCCATGTGCTGGCGCACTTTATTCAGGAGCCCGACGGTGAAAACGTACAGCCTAAATATCCTTTTATCTGCCTGCTGGTTTCAGGAGGAAACTCTCAGATTATCCGTGTGAATGCGTATAATGATATGGAGGTGTTGGGACAGACCATCGACGATGCGGCAGGAGAGGCTATCGACAAGTGCTCCAAGGTGATGGGGCTGGGCTATCCAGGCGGTCCGATTATCGACAAACTGGCGCGTCAGGGTAATCCAGAAGCCTTTAAATTCAGCAAACCACATATCCCGGGCTATGACTATAGCTTTAGCGGACTGAAAACCTCTTTCCTGTACTCGCTCAGAGACTGGATGAAAGAAGATCCCGATTTCGTAGAACATCATAAGACAGATTTGGCTGCTTCGTTGGAAAAAACGATTGTAGATATTCTGATGGATAAATTACGTAAGGTAGTAAAGGATACAGGCATCAAGGAAGTGGCCGTAGCCGGAGGAGTATCGGCAAACAACGGTCTGCGAAATGCTTTCCGTGAACATGCGAAAAAATATGGCTGGAACATTTTCATACCGAAGTTCGGGTATACTACCGACAATGCGGCCATGATTGCCATTACGGGATATTATAAGTTTTTGGACAAGGATTTTTGCACTATAGACAAACCCGCTTATTCACGGGTAACCATTAAGTAACAATTTAGAGAAAACAGATTATGTCAGTAGAAACCAAAACACTAAGTAAGGAGATAAGTGAAATTTTCTGGAGAGAAGGCTATACATTGGCTACTGCAGAAAGTTGTACGGCTGGTAACGTGGCAGCCATCATAACTGCTATCCCAGGTAGTTCTCGTTTCTATAAAGGTGGGGTTATTGCCTACTCAGATGAGGTAAAGAAAACGCATTTATATGTAAATGCCGAAACACTGGAACAGCATGGGGCGGTAAGTGAAGAAACCGTTGTGGAAATGGTAAAGGGTGCCATCAAGGCTTTGGATGTGGATTATGCAATGGCTACATCCGGGATTGCCGGTCCTGGCGGAGGAAGTCCGGAAAAGCCGGTCGGTACGATTTGGGTAGCAGCCGGAACAAAAGATGCGGTGCTTACAGCTAAATTGACCGAAGATGAAGGCCGTGAGAAAAATATTCAGGCTGCAACGGCAAAAACCCTCCAATTGTTGTTGGAATTATGCCAAAATCAGGGAAAAGAGGAGTAAAAGTTCAATTTATTGGAAAAAGATTTGTTTATATAAAATAAAATCACTTACTTTGCACTCCGTTTGAGAGAACCATGGAATAAAACTATAAAAACTAGATAGAAATGTCGAAAATTTGTCAAATTACCGGAAAGAAAGCCTTGATAGGCAACAACGTTTCACACTCTAAGAGAAGAACAAAAAGAACTTTTGATGTGAACTTGTTTACAAAGAAATTCTACTATGTAGAACAGGATTGCTGGATTAGCCTGAACATCTGCGCTAACGGCTTGCGAGTTATTAACAAAAAAGGCCTGGATGCAGCGCTGAACGAAGCGGTAGCAAAAGGTTATTGTGATTGGAAAACTATCAAAATTATTGGTTAATTAAAAGGAGAGAAAGACTATGGCTAAGAAAGCTAAAGGAAACAGAGTACAGGTAATCCTTGAATGCACAGAAATGAAGGATAGTGGTATGCCGGGAACTTCTCGTTATATTACAACTAAGAATAGAAAAAATACCACTGAAAGATTGGAATTGAAGAAATACAATCCGATTTTGAAAAGAGTAACAGTTCATAAAGAAATTAAATAATAACAGACCATGGCAAAGAAAACAGTCGCAACCCTTCAGACAGGTAAAGAAGGACGTTCTTATACTAAGGTTATCAAAATGGTTAAGTCTCCGAAAACTGGTGCTTACGTTTTTGACGAACAAATGGTTCCTAACGAAAAAGTACAGGACTTCTTCAAGAAATAATTTATCTTTTGAGATATAAAATGCTAAATAAAAGTTCCTTTCATTCAAATATGAAAGGAACTTTTTTTTGTGTGAAAGCGAGAATAATCTTATCTTTGTTGTCGGAAACTGATAAAAGTAAGTTGTATGGGATTTTTTAGTTTTTTCTCAAAGGAAAAAAAAGAAACATTAGACAAAGGATTGTCTAAAACCAAAGAAAGTGTATTTGGAAAAATAGCACGTGCGGTGGCCGGAAAATCGAAGGTAGATGATGAGGTGCTGGACAATCTGGAAGAGGTGCTTATCACGTCTGATGTGGGAGTAGAAACTACGCTGAACATTATCAAGCGCATTGAAAACAGAGTGGCAAAGGATAAGTATGTGAATACACAGGAACTGAACAATATCCTTCGTGAGGAGATTGCGGCGTTGCTGATGGAAAACAATACGGTGGATGCTGCCGACTTTGATGTGCCTCAGGATAAGACTCCTTATGTGATTATGGTGGTAGGCGTGAACGGAGTAGGAAAAACAACGACCATCGGTAAGCTGGCTTATCAGTTTAAAAAAGCCGGGAAAAAGGTTTATCTGGGTGCCGCAGATACTTTCCGTGCCGCAGCCGTAGAGCAGCTGGACATCTGGGGAGAACGCGTAGGTGTGCCGGTGATAAAACAGAAAATGGGAGCCGACCCAGCTTCAGTAGCTTTTGATACGCTGAGCTCTGCCAAGGCTAATAATGCCGACGTGGTAATCATTGATACGGCAGGACGTTTGCACAATAAGATTGGCTTGATGAACGAGCTGACAAAAATCAAGAATGTAATGAAGAAGGTAGTGCCTGATGCGCCTCATGAAGTGTTGCTGGTACTGGACGGCTCTACCGGGCAGAATGCATTCGAACAGGCCAAACAGTTTACTTTGGCTACAGAAGTAACAGCCATGGCTATCACCAAACTTGACGGAACGGCCAAGGGTGGAGTAGTGATTGGAATTTCCGACCAGTTTAAGATTCCGGTGAGATACATCGGTCTGGGAGAAGGCATGGAAGACCTGCAGATATTCCGTCGCCGTGAGTTCGTAGATTCATTGTTTGGCTCAACCACTGAAAAATGAGAAAGAATACAATCGATATAATTACTTTAGGATGCTCGAAAAATCTGGTAGATTCCGAAAAGCTGATGAAGCAGCTGGAAGCTAATGGCTACAAGGTGACACATGACAGCGACCATCCGCAGGGAGAAATTGCCGTTATCAATACGTGTGGCTTTATTGGCGATGCCAAAGAGGAATCTATCAACATGATTCTGGAGTTCTGTCAGGCAAAGGAAGAAGGACGCTTGAAGAAACTTTATGTAATGGGCTGTCTGTCGGAACGTTACTTGAAGGACTTGCAGATGGAGATTCCGCAGGTCGACAAATTCTATGGGAAGTTCAACTGGAATGAACTTTTGGCCGATTTAGGAAAGGCCTATCATTCTGAGTTTGCCATTGAGCGTCATCTGACGACTCCGAAGCATTATGCATACCTGAAAATATCAGAAGGTTGCGACCGTAAGTGTTCTTATTGCGCCATTCCTATCATTACGGGTAAACATGTGTCTCGTCCTATGGAAGAAATTCTGGACGAAGTGCGCTTGCTGGTTTCCGAAGGGGTGAAAGAATTTCAGGTCATCGCACAGGAACTGACTTATTACGGAGTGGATTTGTATAAAAAACAGATGTTGCCGGAGCTGATAGAACAGATGGCACATATTCCGGGTGTGGAATGGATTCGTCTGCATTATGCTTATCCCGCTCATTTCCCGGAAGATTTGTTCCGCGTGATGCGTGAAAACGATAATGTATGTAAGTACATGGACATTGCCTTGCAGCATATCAGCGATAACATGCTGCAAAAGATGCGTCGCCATGTGACGAAGGCAGAAACCTATCAGCTGATAGAGAAGTTCCGTAAGGAAGTGCCTGGCATTCATTTGCGTACTACATTGATGGTAGGTCATCCGGGTGAAACGGAGCAGGATTTTGAGGAACTGATGGAATTTGTCCGCGCGGCACGTTTTGACCGTATGGGGGCATTTGCCTATTCGGAAGAAGAAGGCACCTATTCTGCCAAGCATTATAAAGATGAGATTCCGCAGGAAGTCAAGCAGCAGCGTCTGGATAAACTGATGGAATTGCAGCAGGAAATCTCTGCCGACTTGTCTCATCGCAAGATTGGACAGGAATTCAAGGTAATCATCGACCGCAAGGAAGGCGATTACTATATCGGCCGTACACAGTTTGATTCGCCGGAAGTCGATCCGGAGGTGTTGATAAAAGTGGAAAATCACCGTTTGAGAATCGGCAGTTTCCATCGGGTGAAGGTGTACGATGCAGATGATTTTGATTTGTATGCTACAATCGTAAAATAAAATGACAAATAAGGAATTCATAGAAGAATTGTCCCGCTGTCTGGATAAAACCGAAAAAGATACAGTCTCCTTGGTTAGTTCTTTCACGGAGTGCTTGTCGCAGACATTGCAGGAAGATAAGATAGTGAATTTGCAAGGCTTCGGTTCCTTTGAGGTGAAAAAGAAAATGGAACGTATTTCTGTGAATCCTGTCACTAAGCAGCGCTTTTTGGTGCCTCCCAAATTGGCGTTAGCTTTTAAGCCAAGTGCTGTTTTGAAAGAAAAGTTTAAAAACATTTCATCGGATGAGTGATAAAATAACTTTACAGGAACTTGTGGAGTCGTTTGCCCGGAAATGCCAGTTGGATCCTGCAGAGGCTGCATTGTTTGTGAAGGAGTTCTTGAATTTGATTGAAGAAGCCTTGGCAAGAGACAAGTACGTAAAGGTTAAAGGATTAGGTACTTTTAAGCTTATAAACATTGAAGCTCGAAAAAGTGTAGATGTAAATACAGGGGAGTCGATAGAGATAAAGGAGCACACACGTGTGTCTTTTGTTCCGGAAACTGGATTGAGAGACTTGATAAATAAACCTTTTGCGCATTTTCAGTCTGTTCTGCTCAATGATGATGTGCATTTTGAAGACCTTCCCGATGAAGGTAGTGTATCGGAAGTAAACGAGGAAGGAGAAGAGATTTCAGAAGCCATTTCGGATGATGAAAAGGATGGCTTACCGGAAACGGAAGAGATGCTTTCGGAAGCTGAAACTGGTATTGCCGCTACTGTATTAGTAGAGGAAGAACAAAAGAATGAAGTGGTGGAGGATACTGAACAAGTAACTGTAGTACAAGAGGATGCCCCTTCGGATGAAACAACAGCTTCTACAGAAGCTGGTACTAGGATAAAAGAACCGGCTGAAGAGAAAAAGAATATACCCTGGTGTATGATTGCCTCCATCTTGCTGGTGGGTATTTTTATAGGAGGAATCGTGACATGGGTATTGACCTCGGGCCGACGGTATATTCCGGAACAGGTGGTAGAGAAACTGATGAATGAAACACAGAAAACTCCTGCGCCTGTGGTTCCGGACTCCTTGCAGGTGGCTGATACTTTAGTTGTAAAAAAAGATTCTTCTTTGGTGCAGAAGAAGGATACCTTGCAAACCGTCGCGAAGAAGGAAGAAAAAACTCCTGTAGCTTCTACACCTGTACCGAAAAGGGAAACCTTAGCCGATACGGTTGAATACCAGATAACTGGAAATCAGGGCTCGTATACGCTCAAACCAGGGGAGAGTTTGGTACGTGTGGCCCTGAAATTCTACGGAAATAAAAAACTATGGCCTTATCTGGTGAAGCACAATAAGGCTATTATCAAAAATCCGGATAATGTGCCAGTGGGTACTACAATTCAGATTCCGCAACTTACTCCTAAAAAATAACGAGAGGCCTTGTTTCAATTCAAACAAGGCCTTTTTAATTTTCTTTAGTTCAATAAGCCTTAAAAGGCGAAACCCGTCTATATTTTTTTATCAAAATTTATTGTGCCTGTTAAGGGAATACCTTAATTTTGGGGTGTCTTTTTAGATATATGTTTTGAAAGGGCATTTTTTAATGAAAAAAAAGAGAACTAAAATAGAAGAAAATTATGGCTGAAGCTATTGACATTCGTGAATTGAATGAACGAATCGAACGCCAGAGCGCGTTTGTGACAAACCTGATGGAGGGAATGAATCAGGTAATCGTAGGTCAAAAACATCTTATCGAATCTTTATTGATTGGGTTGCTTTCTGACGGACATATTCTGCTGGAAGGTGTTCCGGGATTGGCAAAGACCTTGGCAATCAAAACCCTTGCTTCATTGATCGATTCAAAATACAGTCGTGTGCAGTTTACTCCTGACTTGCTGCCGGCCGATATTATCGGTACGATGATTTACAGTCAGAAGGATGAGCAGTTCGTTGCCAACAAAGGACCGGTTTTTGCCAACTTTGTACTGGCCGATGAAATTAACCGTGCACCGGCTAAAGTACAGAGTGCCTTGCTCGAGGCCATGCAGGAACGTCAGGTGACACTGGGTAAGCAGACTTTTGCACTTCCGAAGCCTTTCCTGGTAATGGCTACGCAGAACCCGATTGAGCAGGAAGGTACTTATCCGTTGCCTGAAGCACAGGTAGACCGTTTCATGCTGAAGGTGATTATTGATTATCCGAAGCTGGAAGAAGAAAAGAAGATTATCCGTCAGAACATTAACGGAGAACGGACGGAAGTTCGTCCTATTTTGAAGGCTGAAGACATTATTGCTGCCCGCGAGGTAGTTCGTCAGGTATACCTGGATGAGAAGATTGAACAGTACATTGCAGATATCGTATTTGCTACCCGTTATCCGGAAAAATACGACTTGAAAGAGCTGAAGGGCTTGATTGGCTTTGGAGGTTCTCCTCGTGCTTCTATCAACCTGGCACTGGCTGCACGCAGTTACGCTTTCATCAAACGTCGTGGATACGTGATTCCGGAAGATGTGAGAGCCGTAGCTCATGACGTGCTTCGTCACCGTATCGGACTGACTTATGAAGCAGAAGCTACCAACGTGACTTCTGATGAAATCGTCAGCAAGATTCTGAATAAGGTTGAAGTGCCCTGATGCGCTGATACCTGTAACGGTTGCAGACGGGGAAGAGAGTTACCGTCGGCTTTTATTCGCAGTCGGAAGGCTGCATGATTATAAATGACTAAGCTGTGTTCCTTTGGTTGCTCCAGAGGAACACGGTCAAATATTAAAGGAATGGAGACAAGTGAACTTTTAAAGCGTGTCCGTCAGATTGAAATCAAGACCCGGGGACTTTCGAGCAATATTTTTGCCGGTCAGTATCATTCGGCCTTCAAGGGGCGTGGTATGGCCTTTTCAGAGGTCCGCGAGTATCAGTATGGGGATGACGTGCGCGATATTGACTGGAATGTGACCGCTCGCTTCGACAAACCATTCGTGAAAGTCTTTGAGGAAGAACGTGAACTTACGGTCATGTTGCTGGTGGACGTGTCCAACAGTTTGGACTTCGGTACTATTCAGCAGCTGAAGAAAGAAATGGTGACGGAGATTGCGGCTACAATCGCCTTTTCCGCCATTCAGAACAATGATAAAATCGGCGTGATTTTCTTTTCCGACCGTATCGAGAAATTTATCCCTCCCAAGAAGGGCCGCAAGCATATTCTGTATATCATTCGTGAACTGCTTGATTTCAAGCCGGAAAGTCAGCGCACCAATTTGCAGTGTGCTATCGAGTACCTGACGAATGTACTGAAGAAACGCTGTACGGCCTTTATGCTGAGCGACTTTATTGACGAACGTGATTTCCAGAATGCGTTGACGATTGCCAACCGGAAACATGATGTGGTGGCTGTGCAGGTGTACGACCGTCGTATGGAAGAACTTCCGGACGTGGGACTGATGCACGTGCGTGATGCGGAAACCGGTCATGAGCAGTGGATTGATACTTCGTCGAAGGCATTGCGCAATGCACATCATGCCTGGTGGAAGGAAAAGCAGCAGAAGCTGAATGACACATTTACTCACAGCAATGTGGATTCTGTATCTGTACGTACAGATCAGGATTATGTGAAGGCATTACTGAATTTATTTGCAAAACGAAACTGACAGTTGACATGAGACATCTCTTATTATACTACTCAAAAATGATAAAGGCATGTTGCTGTGCTGTGTTGATTTTATGCTGTGCAACGGGCTTGAAAGCCCAGCAGGTGACGGTGGAAGCTACCATCGACTCCTTGCAGCTGCTTATTGGTGAGCAGGCGAAAATCAAATTGCAGGTCAGCATGGATGCCAACCAGAAATTGCGCCTGCCGTTGCTGCGTGATACGCTGGTCAGGGGAGTGGAGATTCTGGATGTGGCCAAGCCCGACACGCAGCTGCTGAACGACAACAAGCGCTGGCTGGTGTCACAGGAATATACAGTGACTTCTTTTGATTCGGCTCTGTATTATCTTCCGCCGTTTGAGGTGCTGGTCAATGACAAGGCTTACCGTTCAAAGGCTTTGGCATTGAAAGTGTACTCTATTCCGGTGGATACCTTGCACCCCGACCAGTTCTTTGGTCCGAAGTCCATTCAGGAAGTACCTCTTACCTGGGAAGACCTGGCACCGATGGTATATTCTATCCTGTTGCTGATTGCTTTGGGAGTGGTGACGGCCTTCTTTATCATTCGCTATCGTGACAATAAGCCTATCATCAAGATTATCAAGGTAGAACCTAAACTTCCGCCTCACCTGGCTGCCATGAAGAAGATTGAAACCATCAAGGCAGACAAGGTGGCCAAGCGTGAAGATCCGAAAGCTTATTATACGGAACTGACCGATGTCATCCGTATATATATAAAGGAGCGTTTCGGATTCAATGCCATGGAAATGACGTCTGCAGAAATTATTGAGCGTCTGTTGGAGGAGAAGGACAAGGAATCTATCCATGACCTGAAGGTGATGTTTGAAACGGCCGACTTGGTGAAGTTTGCGAAATATGCACCGCTGATGAATGAAAACGATATGAACCTGGTGAATGCGGTAGATTTCATCAACCAGACTAAGATAGAGGAAGATCCGAACGCCAAGAAGGAGCCGACGGAAATCAAAGTGGAGGAGAAGCGTTCCAAACAGGGACGAATTGCCTTGCTGTGCAGCATTGCCATTACGGGTGTGGCCGCACTGATTGCTTTGTATTTGTCTGTGCGCCATATCATCGACCTCTTTTTCTAATTTAATAATGAATTGAGACTATGATTTTTGCGAATATAGAATATCTGTTTCTGCTCTTGCTGCTGATTCCGTATATCGTGTGGTACGTGATGCGCCGCAAGAAGACGGAACCGACCATGCAGGTATCTACCACACGGATGTACATGCAGGCTCCGCGCAGTTGGAAGATTTATTTGCTGCATGCGCCGTTTGTGCTTCGTATCCTGACGTTTGTGATGATTGTGCTGGTACTGGCACGCCCGCAGACTACCGATAACTGGCAGAACACGGAGATTGAAGGTATTGACATCATGCTGGCGGTCGACGTGTCGACTAGTATGCTGGCCGAAGATTTGAAACCGAACCGTATTGAAGCAGCCAAGCAGGTAGCGGCAGAGTTTATCAACGGACGTCCGAACGATAATATCGGTCTGACTATCTTTGCGGGAGAAGCATTTACGCAGTGTCCGCTGACAGTAGACCACGGAGTGCTGTTGAATTTGTTCCAGAGTGTGAGCTGCGACATGGTACAGCGCGGAATGATTGAAGACGGTACGGCACTGGGTATGGGATTGGCCAACGCAGTGAGTCGTCTGAAAGACAGCAAGGCCAAGTCAAAGGTAGTTATCCTGCTGACGGATGGTGTGAACAACCGAGGAGACATTTCTCCGCTTACTGCGGCCGAAATAGCCAAGCAGTTTGGTATCCGTGTGTATACCATCGGTGTGGGAACTAACGGTACGGCACCTTATCCGATGCAGACGTACGCCGGTGTGCAGTATGTACAGATGCCGGTGGAAATCGACGAACAGACCATGAGCCAGATTGCCGGAACAACTAATGGAAACTATTTCCGTGCTACCAGCAATACGAAGCTGAAGGAAGTGTACCGTGAAATTGACAAACTCGAAAAAACAAAACTGAACGTGAAGGAATTCAGCAAACGTGAAGAAGCTTATGCGGTCTTTGCACTGATTGCATTCCTGAGCATCTTGCTTGAAATTCTTTTGCGGAATACAGTTTTGAAGAAAATACCTTAAAATAAGAAGTCATGTTTCGATTTGGAGAACCTCAATATTTGTATTTACTGATCGTGTTGCCCTTGCTGGCTGTGTTCTATTTTTATTCGAACTATCGCCGTCGCAAGAAGTTGCGCGAATATGGTAGTCCGGAGTTGTTGGCACATCTCATGCCGGATGTGTCGAAATATCGTCCGGACGTAAAATTCTGGCTGACGCTTTCTGCGCTGGCCATGGTTATTTTCATGCTGGCTCGTCCGCAGTTCGGTTCAAAGATGGAAACGGTGAAGCGTCAGGGGGTGGAAACGGTGGTGGCACTGGATATTTCAAACTCCATGCTGGCACAGGATGTCACTCCCAGCCGTCTGGAAAAATCGAAGAAGCTGATTTCCCGTCTGGTGGAGACCTTCAACAACGATAAGGTGGCCATGATTGTGTTTGCAGGTGAAGCTTTCACACAGCTCCCGATTACGAGCGACTATGTATCGGCCAAGATGTTTCTGGAAACGATTTCTCCTTCTTTGATTACTACACAAGGTACGGACATCCGCGGAGCTATCGACCTGGCCATGAAGAGTTTCACTCCGAACGAAGGGGTAGGACGTGCCATCGTGCTGATTACCGATGGTGAGAACCACGAAGGAGGAGCCATCGAGGCTGCTCAGGAAGCAGCCAAGAAAGGTATGCGTGTATTTGTTTTGGGAGTAGGTTCACCCGATGGTTCACCTATTCCGGTGGAAGGTACCAATGAATTCCGCCGCGACAAGGACGGTAATGTGGTAGTGACCCGCTTGAACGAGCAGATGTGTCAGGAGATTGCTAAAGCCGGAAACGGTATTTACGTGCGTGTAGACAATACCAACAATGCCGAAAGGGCGCTGAATGCGGAAATAAACAAACTGGCGAAGGCGGATGTAGAGACACAGGTCTTTACGGAGTTCGACGAGCAGTTCCAGGTATTGGCCTGGCTGGCTATTCTTTTGCTGGCTGCCGACCTGATGATTCTGAACCGCAAGAATCCGCTTTTCAAGAATGTGAAACTCTTTAAATGAAACTGGAGATGAAAGTGAAAGGATATATTCTGTGTATGTGTCTGGCCCTGACTGCCGTGGCTGGATACGGACAGAAAACAGACCGTGATTATCTGCGAAGCGGCAACAAGCTTTACAAGGACAGCTTGTTTGTCAAGGCGGAAGTAGACTACCGGAAGGCGCTGGAGCTGAATCCCAAGTCGGCCGATGCCATGTACAATCTGGGGAATGCGCTGATGATGCAGGAAAAGGCCAAAGAGGCTATGGAGCAGTTTGATGCAGCTTCCCGTTTGGAGAAAGACAAGAAGAAGCTGGCACAGATTTACCATAATATGGGAGTCATTCTGCAGTCATCCAAACAGTTGCCGCAATGTATCGAAGCCTATAAGCAGTCCTTGCGCAACAATCCGAAGGATAATGAAACCCGCTACAACCTGGCACTGGCGCAGAAGCAGTTGAAAGATCAGCAGCAGAACCAGCAGAATCAGGACCAGCAGCAAAACAAGCAGGACCAGAAGCAGGATGACAAGCAGCAGAACAAGGACCAGCAAGACCAGAATAAGAAAAAACAGCAGCAGAATCCGCAGCAACAGCAGCAAAACCAGAACCAGATGTCGAAGGAAAATGCCCAGCAGTTGCTCAACGCCGTGATGCAGGACGAAAAGAACGTGCAGGATAAGGTGAAGAAGCAGATTCAGGTGCAGGGACGCAAGCTGGAAAAAGATTGGTAATGCTGGAAGCAATGAAGAACAAATGAATAATCATAAATAACAGAATAATGCGAAAGATAATATTCTTACTTTTTACGATACTTGCGGCGTGGCAGGTGAAAGCTGCCGACAAGGTACGCTTTGTGGCAGAAGCTGCCGACGTGGTGGTAAGCGGTGACCAGGTGCGCCTGGTATTTACGGTCAATTCGCAAGACATCAAGGATTTCCGTGCTCCTTCCATCAAGGGCTTTGACGTATTGATGGGACCGAGCCGCTCTCAGCAGAGCAGTATTCAGATTATCAACGGAAAGCGTACATCGAACAGCTCTACGGCGTTCACTTATATCCTTTTGGCAGGAAGTCCCGGTACGTATACCATTCCGGCAGCCAGTGTAGAGGTAAATGGAGAGAAAGTCTTTTCTAATGCCATTTCCATCAAGGTGCTTCCGCAGGACCAGAACTCGGGAAATAGTGGCAACAACGGGGGAGGCAGTGCTTCTTCTTCACGCAGCCAGGCAGCAGGCAGCCGTATCTCAGCCAACGATTTGTTTATCACGGCTACAGCCAGCAAGACCACCGTACACGAGCAGGAAGCCATTCTGCTGACTTATAAGGTATATACCGTGGTGAATCTGCGTCAGTTGTATGGCAAGATGCCCGATTTGAAGGGCTTCCATACGCAGGAGGTAGAATTGCCGCAGCAGAAGACTTTTACGTTGGAACATTATAAAGGACGGAACTACAATACGACTGTATGGAGCCAATATGTGTTGTTCCCGCAGCAGACGGGTAAACTGGAAATCCCTTCCATTACATTTGATGGGGTGGTTGCCCAGCAGACCGTTTCGGACGACCCGTTTGACGCCTTCTTCAATGGCGGAGGATACGTGGAAGTGAAGAAGAAAATCACGACTCCGAAAGTAGTGATTAACGTGCAGCCGCTTCCTGCCAAACCGGCTGGATTTTCTGGAGCAGTGGGTGAGTTCAAACTGGCATCGTCTATCAATGCGACTGACGTGAAGACCAACGATGCCGTGACCATCAAACTGACACTGAGCGGTACAGGAAACATGAAGCTTATCGGTACGCCGGAAGTGAAATTCCCGCAGGATTTCGAAATCTATGACCCGAAAGTGACCGATGATTATAAGTTGACCAATAGCGGACTGACGGGTACGAAGACATTCGAATACCTGGCCATTCCGCGTCATGCCGGCAACTTTACGATTCCGGCGGTAGAATTTACCTACTTCGACCTGAAGAGCAACAGCTACAAGACTCTGAAAACAGAGGCTTACAACCTGAAGGTGGCCAAAGGACAGGGAAATGCCGATCAGGTAATCTCAGACTTCACCAACAAGGAGAGCGTGAAGATGCTGGGTAAGGATATCCGCTTCATCAAGTTGGGTGATTCTTCACTTCGTCCGAAGGGAGACTTTTTCTTCGGTACCGTGGGATATTACTTGTGCTACCTGATTCCGTTGCTGCTGTTCGTTGTCTTTGCAGTGATTTATCGCCAGAAAGCCCTCGAAAATGCCAACGTGGCAAAGGTGAAGACCAAGAAAGCCAATAAGGTGGCTACACGCCGTATGAAACTGGCTGGTAAGTTGCTGGCAGAAAATAAGAAGAATGAGTTCTATGACGAAGTGCTGAAGGCTTTGTGGGGATACATCAGCGACAAGCTCAGTATTCCGGTATCTCAGCTGTCGAAAGACAATATTGAAGCCGAACTGACCAACTACGGTGTGCAGGAAGCCTTGATTGCCGAGTTCATCGGTGTGCTCAACGAATGTGAATATGCACGTTATGCTCCGGGCAACGAGAACGAGGCGATGGACAAGGTATATTCCGCTTCTGTGGAAGTCATCAGTAAAATGGAAAACAGTATCAAACATTAAAACGGATAGGAGAGCAGACTAGATATGAAGAAATTGTCTTTATTATTGATAGGCCTGATTGGGTATATTCAGTTTGCCGTGGCAGCTCCCACAAAGGCGGAAGCTGACGAAGCATACCAGAAGGAAAAGTTCAGCGAGGCAGCGTCCTTGTATGAAGAAATCCTGCAGACGCAGGGAGAATCGGCCGACATCTATTATAATCTTGGAAACGCGTACTTCAAGCTGAAGAATACGGCCAAGGCAGTGCTCAACTACGAACGTGCACTTCTCCTGAATCCGGGAGATGCGGATATCCGTTTTAATCTGGACATGGCACGCAGCAAGACGGTGGACAAGATTACGCCTACTGCCGAGGTGTTCATCGTGACATGGTATAAATCGCTGGTCAACATGATGAGCGAACAGAGCTGGGGCTATGTGGGAATTTTCTCGTTCATCCTTTTGCTGATAGGAGTATCTTTTTATATCTTCGGCAACCGCCTTTGGATAAAGAAGGCCGGATTCATCGGAGCGGTGGTATTCCTGATTGTGACAGTGTGCAGCAATATTTTTGCCAGTGAGCAGAAAGCGGAGCTGGTAGACCGTACGGGAGCCATTGTGATGGAGCCGACAATCAATGTCAAGAGTACGCCGAACGAAAGCGGAACCGACTTGTTCGTGCTGCATGAAGGTACGAAAGTCTTCATCGAGGACAATTCGATGAAAGGCTGGAAGGAAATCCGCCTGGAAGACGGTAACAAAGGCTGGGTGAAGACGGAAGCAATTGAAATCATTTAATTCAAATAAGCATAAATGGCAGACATACAGCAACTCATAGAGGCCGACAAGGCTTTGTTACTTTCTCTTAACGGAAGCGACTCCTTGTTCTGGGATGGATTCATGTGGACAGTGACAGACACCAAGACATGGATTCCGGCCGTACTGGTGTTGCTGTATGTCGTGTTTAAGAATAACCGTGTGCCGCAAGGAATAGTTATCACGCTGATGTTCGCTTTGTGCGTTACGCTGGCCGATCAGTTTGCGTCGGGACTCTGCAAGCCTTATTTTGCCCGTTTTCGTCCCACTCAGGACCCAGAACTGATGTATCTGGTGCAGACGGTGAACGACTATCGGGGAGGTTTGTATGGATTTATCTCCAGCCATGCCGCCAATACCTTTGCCGTAGCGATGTTTGCTTCGTTGCTGGTGCGCTATCTGCCTTTCACCTGCATGATGTTTCTGTGGGCAATGATTCCCTCGTACTCACGTATGTATTTAGGTGTCCATTATCCCGGCGATATTTTGTGCGGGGCAGTGGCCGGATCGGTTGTCGGTGTGCTTGTGTACCTGCTGTACGCACGTCTGCGCAAGAAATTTTTCGATTGTCCGCAGTATATCTCCACCCAGTACACCAAGGGCGGATATACCAAGGATGACATATCCATTCTGCATGCCACATTGCTACTGACTTATCTCTATGCGATAATCGGAGGAATGATAGTGGCAAAAGGTCTGCATTTCTGACCAGAAAGTAAGATATTTTCGAAAAAAACAGTTGGAAAGTTTGTGCTGTCACAATCTTTTGCTATATTTAAATCGATATTAAAAACAACATTTTGTCTAACACTTAATTATGACTACTATGAACAGAACAATAACCTTTAACGAACTTCGTAAAATCAAAGATTCTTTGCCCACGGGAAGCATGCATCGCATTGCGGATGAGTTGAATCTCAGCGTGGAAACGGTGCGTAATTTCTTTGGCGGACATAACTTCAAGGACGGAAAAAGCGTAGGTATCCATCTCGAACCAGGGCCTGACGGCGGACTGGTGATGCTTGACGATACTACGGTACTCGATAAGGCAATAGCCATTCTGAAGGAAGAACAACGCGCTTGATATAAGATAAGGGCTGTAACAAGAGAGTGGGAGAGTATCCGTTCCTGTTACGGCCCTTATTGTTTATTCGATAATATGATATTAACCTAAAAATGCAGAAGCCATGGAAGAAAAACTTGTAACACTGGCCATTCTTACTTATTCTAAAGCCCAGATTCTAAAGAATGTGCTTGAAAATGAAGGAATTGAGGCTTGCATCCATAATGTCAACCTGATTCAGCCTGTCATTTCTTCGGGCGTGAGAATACGCATCCGCGAAAGTGATCTGCCCAGGGCATTGAAAATCATTGAAAGTTCTGCGTGGTTGGCCGAAGATGTGGTCAATGAGGAAAAAACGGAAGAAAAGCATGGCAAGCAGGTGCTGATACCGGTCGACTTTTCCGATTATTCGATGGCTGCCTGTGAATTCGGTTTCAATTTTGCAGCCAAGATGCAGGCAGAAGTCGTGCTGATGCACGTGTATTTCAGTCCGGTATACATGCCGAGTTTGCAGTATGCGACAGAAAACTACGGGTTGCCGATGGAGCATGAACTGGGCATCAAGAGCATGCTCGATAGTATCCATGAACAACTTAATAATCTGATAAACAGTATTAAAGAACGGATTCAGAAAGGAGAACTTCCTGATGTGAAGTACACCTGCACTCTGAAAGAAGGCGTACCGGAAGAAGAAATCCTGCATTATGCCCGCGAGGAAAAGCCGCTCATAATCATTATGGGAACGCGCGGAAAAGGTGAGAAGGAAATGGATCTTATCGGTAGTGTAACGGCTGAAATCATCGATCGTAGTCCGGTATTTGTCTATGCCATCCCCAAAAATGCGCAGAAGAAAAACTTCGATGAAATCCATAAGGTAGCATTCTTTACCAGCTTTGACCAGCGTGACTTGATTGCATTCGACTCACTGGTAACGACTTTCAAGGATTATCATTTTGAAGTATCGTTCATCCACCTGAGCGACAATGCGCAGAAGCGTACGTGGAATGAAATCAAGCTGGTGGGCATCCAGGAATATTTCAAGAAGCAATATCCGCAGCTGACAATTGATTACGACATGTTAGGTGGAGAAAGTCTGCTCAGCAATCTGGATGAATATGTCAAGGAAAAAGGCATCGATGTGCTGTGTCTGTCAAATTACAAGCGGAACGTCTTTGCACGCTTGTTTAATCCCAGCATTGCCCGTCGGATGATTTTCCATTCCAACACGCCGATTTTGGTGATTAAATAAAGTTTTGTCTTAGAAAAACGAATTCTCAGGGCCGTTTCCATCTTGTATGGATTCGGCCCTTGTTCTTATGATTTGCAGAATCGGCAATATCAAGCCCTAAGAACGAATAAAAATAGTTTTTTAGATTATCTGTTTATTGATGTTAGAATCGTGCGAATAAGGCCTTAAAAAACGCAAGTACATTCATATCAAAACGCCTTTGCGTTTCAAACTAAACGTCCTTGTGTTTTAACTCAAACGCACTTGCGTTTAAATCAAAACGCCTTAGGCGTTTTCCTTTAAATACACTTACGTTTTTTGATAAACGTATAATGAATATAATCAGTATAATGATTAAAATATTTTATATCTAGATAACTACATTTTTACACATTTTTTAAAACACTCCCCTACTCTAGGGGTAGGGGGTAGGAATCATCCGAAAGTGAGGTGTCATTTGCGCTAGTGATACCAAGATAGACCGAAATCGCTTTGGAGTTAAGCGATTTTCCTTCGGACAAATGACTGGACTTCGTATTTCAAACCCCCCATTTTCCCCCCAGCCTTTGGGGGGGATAGGTGAGTACATTAACATATATTAGTACGAACATCTACAGAGCAAAGAAATGTTTTGCAAAATGGGGTAAACGCTCATCTTGAAAGGCATGCAAGACTCAGCCGTCTACCATCGGCAAAACCTTTTCGCCCGCCAAATGTAGAATAGGTAGAATAATCCGAAAAATCAAATAACGTTAACTCTGTGTTGCAAGCAACACGCCATTAACATTATTTAATTTTAGTCTTGAATTATTCTACCTATTCAGTTTTTATAGGCGAGCGAAAAGGATATGCCGAAGGCAGACTAAGGGGCAGAGCAGCCTTACATTTAAAAGAGGAATTTTTTTATTTTATATTTTGCCTCCGGCGGGAGCTCTTAGGATGTCCGAAGGTTTGAAAGCGGATGTACTCACGAAACGGTTCTATCGTGAAATATAGCCGGATGGTCAAGACATACTCACCGTTTACAAATACGTCCTGACCATCAAACAACCAAAGATACTTTCCACAATGATGGAAAAACTCACACAATTCTTCTGTATCATGGAAAATGTAAGGGCAATTGGATATAGTCACCATATCAATGACGATTTAACCAACGAATCAAAGCTACTATCAGCCAACAAACCAAAACAAACGGAATGAGACCGAAAAGCATAATAACAAAACTATAATCAGCACCCAAAAACAATAACATAACAAAAAATTTAAAGGTCTACACAAAAATACAAATTATTTCCAATAATCAATAGTAAACTCTTTAGGTATACCATCCTTATTCAACTGACTACCAGTATACCTACGAGTAAAGAATGAAGATACATTATCTCCACCTGAAGAAAGAATAGCATTTGAAAGCTCAGCGGCAACCTGATTTTGTCGAGCCTTAAGAGTATTATTTGAAAATGCAGCATCATCATGAGCAACTCGAGACTTATAAAATTCCGTCACAGAACGATTAACTTCGGTTCGTACTTGTGCTTCAGTTAACTTACCTTGCAATCTAAGATTATTGATTCGCAATGCTTCCGTAGTCAACTCATTTTGAATTTGCTGGGGCAAAACCTTATACCATTCCATAGCAGTAAGATTTGCTACCAACTGACCATCTGCACGAAGATGGGTAAACATCGTTTCCGTGTTGCGCTGCCTTATCTCAGACTGCAACATTTCCGGCTGAAACTTATTCATAATATCCTGACCGACACGTTTTGAATCAGCCAAGCCAGCTTCTTTCAGGTTCTTGTACATCTCAACCATAAATCTGTCTGCCTTGTACTGATTCTCTATATTCACACCTTCATTCTGCAACTGGAGACCTTTTATCTCTTCCTCAGACTTCAATAAAGACACAAACTCAGTCGCAATATCACGCAAGCCAGCAAAGCCAGACATATCAGCAGGCATCATCGTAGCGCCTTGGGCCTGTGCAGCCTGCATCTGGGGAACAACAGCAGGTTGAGCAGCAGGGGAGGTCATACTAGAAGCGGTACCAGCATTACCTCCGTCCATCATCAAATAAGGATTCAAGCCAGCATCTTCAAGACGCTGTCTCTGTGATGACGCAGAGTTATACTCATTCTGAGCGTTCCACATATCCCACTCTTGTTCAATCTGTCTTTCCAACATCTGCTGATTATACTCATTAGACATCTGGGCAATTTCAAAATTTGCCTTATTTATGGCCGCAACATTAGCAGCATTCGTTTTATTAGTATCCTGTGCTATCTGCAAATTAGTCTTATTCGTATTACTAGTATTCGCAATAGACGCACCAGCTTGAACAGCAGAACCAACTACACTCATAATAGTCAATTTTTAAAATAAAACAATAAAAGGTAGCCGTCATGAAGCGACTACCTTTGTCCGATTTTTAAGATTCAGGAGCCGGAGCAGAAGCAGGATCTGCCGGAGCAGGGTCTGCCGGCTTATTCAGTTCCTGAATACGCTGAACTTCCTTAGATAACTCTGCATCTATATAAGACTGCCAAGCTCGTAACTCACCTGGATGCTGAATATATCTTGACTTCACAAACTGATGCAGCTGCTCATCAGACATCTTTGAACGAATCTCCGACAACTGGGAAGCACTGCGGTCATGGTCAAGATAATCGCTGAACTGGGCCAATGACATGGAATCGAGCCTGCGCTGGTTCAATATCATATAAATATCATTACGATAAGTAACGGCCTTGCATGTACCAATAGGCGTTGTAACTTCTTCACGATAAAAGTCCTCAACAGGAGAGGGAACACGTAAAGCAGTAAGGGGAGCCATCAGCGAACAAATACCACGCGGGCAACTATTCTCACATGGTTCTAATCTTCTTCCTTTAAACATAACAACACAATTAATAAGGTAAACCATTCGGGTCAAGTGACCGAACTACATTAACTTTAAATGATGTACTGCACAAGAACTGGTCTGTATTCAAATCTGAATCAGCCTTAACCGCAAAAAGATTGTCCAGAACAGAAGGGGAGACCTTGAAAAATCCAGCTTTGACAGAATCAGCTTCTACGTTAGGATTGTTCGGGAAATCCACAGAATCAGCAGCTACTAACTGCTGGTCATCAAATGGAATAAGCCAAGTCTTAAGACTGCGTCTAAACTCACCCATCGACTTATCAAAACAAGTTTTCCAGTTGTAATACTGAGGAGCATAACCAAAATAAAGTTTGTCAGAAACAGGGAAACCGGAATCACCTTTAACAGGATTCATACCACGAATGACAGGTACCTGTTCCATACCAATCTTATCAAACTCAGGAATAGGAAAGTCAAGCACATTGGTAAGAGTGGTACCGAAATGAGGAGCAGAGGTAATATAATCCAACTGTGGCAACACATGGAAAACACACATAAGAATACCATATTCTCCTTTTGTATTATAATGGACGCCACCATTACCGGACATAGTACCTTTACCAGCAATATCAGCAGCATTATCACCAGTGATATTGTTATTCACAACCTCATTAATAGACAAATCAATATTGACAGAACCTAACCAAGTACACATATCAGAATAAGCCTGAGAAACAGACTGACCCCAATGGGCTTGAATCTGAGAAGGGTAATCTTCTTCTGCAGCGAGGGCAACCTCTTTCCACTTCTGGGCAGCTTCAGCACGACGAAGAGCAAGAACAGACAAGCCGAAAGATGCATCAGGAGATATAGATAAATTAGGATTATCCCACTTAAGGAAATCACCTGCAGGAGTAGCAAAAACCGTCTTACCTTCATAAGTTGTAAGATTTACCTGACCATCATCAACCTTATCAAACATAGGACCTACATCAGAACCGGAAGGACCAACAGTAAGAGAACCACTGATAGGAGATACAGACGCCTCGCCATACTGGGCCTGCGGAATTGTACCGTGCAATAAGTCACGCTGCCAGTTACAGTAACGCATATCAAACAAATTGAAGGAATCTGTAAAACCGTCTACTTCTAAATCCATCTGCAAGGTCTCAGGAGCACCAGATATATAATCAAGATTAAATGTTGAAGGATTAGAGCGTTCCCATTGAGTATAACGATTCCAATCAGCATAAATCTTCTGATAAGCCATCAACGGAAAAGGAGAAAACTTCAAATTAGATAACATAGGATGACTACCCCAAACATAGCCTTTACCACCTGCAGCCTCAGTTATATAAGAATAAAAATCACCGTAACCAAGATATTCAAGAATAATACACACTAACCAAGCACGATAAAAACCAAACTGATTAACTGAATCATCAAGTGATTCGACATAATTAGCAACCTGTTCAGCAGTAAAATAAGGCAACTCATCAGACAAAGGAGTGTTATCTTTCAATACGGGGCCACTGGCATGAAGCAAATTAGTTTTCATCTGAGTAATCGCAGTAGGAAACTTATTCCACATCTGACGATAGGGCACAAAATAGAAATCAAAATAGCCACGCATACGGGCAAACGCAGCCGTATTAAGAGGCTGGGTACGAACAAACGAAGAGACATGAACATTTATGTCATCAAACGGTACGAGAGGCTGCCACCATACAGGAAGAAGAGAACCAGCCTTCGCAGTAAAATTAATCTTCTGGGTAAGGTCATATCCGGAACGTGTAGGCTTGTTACGGACAGACTTCATAGACATTATATTAGCCATAATAATCACTATCAAAAATCCTATTCTTATCATTCTGTTGCTTATGTTTCATACGTTCACGAGCCATCGCATTAGTATTGGCCCGAAAAGCCTTGTAGGCAAACGTTGTTTTCTTAAACCTTTCAATATCATAAGGCACATTATTAAAAAAGTACTTAATATCACCAGTAAGACGCTCTCTGTCATCGAAAAACTCCGACTTCTTAGAATAACTCCTGTCAAAATACCTTTCCTGTGACTGATACCAGTCAATCAAATTACGGTAATCCAAACGTTTCCAAAACCATTCTATTTTTTTGAGGAATAACTCATAAGCATCGAAATCAGTCCAGAATGAAGAAAGCTCACGCAAATACAGAGACCACGTTTCAGCATTATGCAGAAACACGGAAGAGCACAACAATATATCATAGACACACTGAAATAGCTTTTTAGTCACATCATCATCAGAACGCAGCTGATCAGGACGACGGTAGTCCTCTTTTATAGAAAGATTCAAATCCAACTCACCAAAGATGTATAGAAAATCATCCCTATAACGCTCAGGCAAGCGAGATAATTCATCCTCTTTCCAGTTATAGTAAGAATCTACCAAAGTACGGGAAATATCGGCTAATCTATCTGTACAGAAATACTGCCGGAATCTCTTAGAGATTGTGTACACTGCAAGACGCTTTGCATGAGAGAGACAAGCAAAACCTTTACATTTGGGATACACGGAAGAGAACACTTCAAAGGGCGTCCGAAAAGTATCATACTTTCCACGACAGAAAAAGCTTCTTTCGACAAACTCGGTAAACTTCTGTCGGAGTAGCGGTATAAGTTCCTGTCCAAAAATCTTTCGACCCAAAAATCGAGAGTGCTGGGAGAAGGGTTTAACGGACTGAACCTTAAGGCAGTCGGGAAGAGGGACAGAGCTGTTAACATAGCCCGCAACATACGATGAGCAGGAACCCTGTTCGACTGACTGCGCGTCAACACTACCGAGCGACCAGCTTTGACGTATATAGTATTCCAGCTTCGAAAGTAACGTGCCTTTTCGACAATATTTCCTCTGATATTTCGACCAATGACGAAACGGGTATTCGCCAAGCGTGTGAGACGAGGGGAGGAATAAGGACAAATCGTAGATGTAGAGTAAGATATGGAAATGTGGCCGGAATGATTCGGGACCATATTCTCCGGTAACAAAATATCGAATCTTTTGACCTTCATACTTATCAAGGTATTTTCGTAAACGCTTCAAAAATAGCTGTACATCACGCTTACGTAAGTAAGGATAACAGCCATGATAATTAATACGATAGTTAACTTTCCTATGATACTCCGTTAGAAGCTCCTTGCTCATAGAAGTCTCGCCAAGTACTTCGCCTGTATCGATGTCGACCATATCGAAACGACCGTTACTATTCAGAAAGAACCGATAAAACGGTACATTATCATCGTCAAAAGTAAGGGTCAGAAAAACAGTTTTAACCGCTGTAAGTGATTCAAAATCACATTGATTCGAATACTTAAAGTTACGAAACTGCTCACAGGCTACACAGTGACCGCAACGGACTACCTGCATTTCGCCTGTATACTTATTACGAATACGCCTAGGCTCGAAGCAACTAACGAAGGGGTAATCCATTACTTCACAGAATCTGGTAACATAAGATAGCTGCCAGCTGGGGCAACGGTATCAGTTTCACACTTGATAATAGTCATATTATTGCCTTCAATGTTCCATGAAGAACCACAACTAGAGCAAATCACGCTCAAAACGACACAACAAAAAATCAGTTTTTTCATAATTACATAAGTTTATGTTTAACGATATATTCATGTAGAGAACAGATACGTTCAGCACATTTCCAAGTAATAGAATAATTAAGACCACGACCTTTACGAATAGTCCGAACACGATGCAAATCAAACATACGCATAGAACAACAAGACAAACAAAAGCTATGAACCTCAATCCAATCGAGTAACTCACGCTTTGAATAAACAAACGACTGACGACCAGTCTTACGATTTACAAGACAATACATCATAATTTTAACTATTTAAAATTGGTCAATACTTCAAATAATAATCTGAGACTGAGGTTCTAAATAACTCAGCAAGACGAAGGAAAGTAAAATTTTTGAATTGTGCACATAATCCGTATTATGTTTAATTAGAAAAATAGCATTCTCTCCTCTTCATAAAAATGGGTTCAAAATTTTATAGAAGCGGAAATTTTCATTACGAAAGAATAATTCTCGTTCTGTCTTTAGGATTCTCGTATGTGTTCTTTCTTCTTCAGTTCTTTGAGAGTCAGACATTATTTTTACGCTTTTTCTTACGGGAAATATTAATAAAGGCATGTATATATTAATCGAGCACTTCTTTAGTTGAAACAAAAGTCGAGTGATACAACTCAGATTTTTATTTGTTTGAAGGGTAATCCAATTTATGCTGGTACATGAAGATCTTCCCTCTGGTAAATTTTACGTTAACCCGAAATTCTCAGTTAAACCTTGATGATAGGCTGAATCTGGGTCAACGTAATAATCTGAGGGGTAAATCCGATAAATTTATATCTTTGTCGGAAAGAAAATCAGCAAAAGTTATGGAAACCAGCGGTTACCGTCTCCTTCTTCCTGAAGGGACATTAGATTATTTCATCATTTCGGATGTAAAGGAAAGCAGTACGGAAATAGTGATTTACCTGGAAGAGAAGAACGAAGTTCCCAGTGAATACTCAAGCATGCAGGTGGAAAGCAAAGGTTTTTATGAACCGGTAGTAGTTCAGGATTTCCCGATTCGTGGCAAGAAGCTTTTCCTGAACATCCGCCGTCGCCGGTGGATTGTAAAGGATGAGGGGCGCTATGTGAGCCGTAACTGGAAACTGGTTGCAGAAGGCAGCCGCATGACGCATGATTTTGCGTCTTTTTTAAAAGAACTATATTGACACCCTTCCTGTAAGCTGCAAGCTTCTGGGTCTTCTCTTCGGGGTGAACGGTGAACTTCTTGAGCGTCAGTACCGAAATCATCTGAGCGGTTACATGAGCTGGAACCAGCTGTCCCATACGGAAGAATGGGTGCTCTTCGAAAAGAACATCGGCCCGTATGTAGGCATTGATGAAGTCAGCCTGTCACAGGGCGAACTATATACAATCCTGATAAACAAGGAGAAAAGAGGACGTTCGGGAAGCATCATTGCAATCATAAAGGGTACGGACGTCAGGACTGTCACATCCGTCCTGCTAAAGCTTTCCAGACGCAGACGCTTCCAGGTCAGGGAAATAACCCTTGACATGGCTCCGAACATGGAACAGACGGCACGTATCTGCTTCCCGGCCGCGCGCCGCGTGACGGACCGTTTCCACGTGCAGAAACTGGCTTATGAAGCGGTTCAGGAAATGAGGGTGAAGGCACGCTGGGAAGCCCTGGATGAGGAATCCATAGAGATGGCACATGCCAGGGCATGCGGAAAAATATATCATGCTCCGGTATTTGAGAACGGGGATTCAAGAAAACAGCTGCTGGCCAGAAGTATCTATCTTCTCTACAAAAAAGAATCCTTATGGACCGAATCACAGCGCGTGCGTGCCGGTATTCTCTTCAGAGAGTATCCTGATATAAAGAAAGCATACTATCTTTCCATGAGACTGGGACTGATTTACCATCAGTGCAGACATAAGGACGTGGCATTGACAAGACTTGCAAGGTGGTATGATGAAGTGGACAAATCAGGCTTCCTTGCCTTTGGAAGAGTGGCAAGATCCATACAAACACATTATCTGGAAATCATAAACTTCTTTGAAAAGCGTTCCACAAACGCTGCATCTGAATCCTTTAATGCTAAAATAAAGAACTTTCGTGCGCAGTTCAGGGGAGTTAAAGACAAGGCATTCTTTTTGTACAGACTGACTAAAATTTATGCCTAAACAATAAAGCCCTCAGGTTTTTACGTTGACCCCTGAATCTTTCGGATTACGCTGCAAATAGTAAAAAAGTACAGATACAAAAAAAGCACCTCTTTTTGAGAAGTGCTTTTTTGTGACCGCGACAGGATTCAAACCTGTAACCGGCTGATCC
>ULQY01011103.1_pt1 | contig 27389 bp, 22 predicted proteins | sample 1954671 | NCBI WGS metagenome assembly ULQY01 (sample SAMEA4835660, study PRJEB28245) | human gut metagenome | biome: gut microbiome; material: fecal sample | place: Denmark | collected 2008 | reverse complement strand
ACGCTCCACAGATATTTTCAGGCTATTCAAAAAAACATTGATGGAAAATTATCGCCAGCACCATGACATAGGATTTTATGCAGAAAGTCTGCACATCTCAACCACCTACCTTTCACGTATCGTAAAACACATCACCGGACACACCGTCCGTTTTCATATCAGCGAACTGCTCTGTGCTGACGCACGTAAGCTGTTGGAATGTACAGACCTGGATATTAAGGAAATTGCAGAAAAATTAGGATTTTCAGACCAGTCTGTCTTTGGTAAATTCTTCGTAAAGAAGACAGGAGTTTCTCCTATGAAATTCCGCACACAGAGAGAAAGAGACAAAAAGAATTATCCTTTTCCCAATGCTTATGGCTCATAAGTCCATCCACAGTCATTATGATACACCATCAAGCGGCTCATACCACCATCTACCGTAATATTTTCTCCATTGATAAATGAATTTCGCTCGTCACAAAGAAAATCCACCACACGGGCAATGTCGGCTGGTTCTCCCACTCTGCCTGACGGATGCTGAGCAGTATCTCCCGTACTATAGACTGCTTCATAATTTGTATCATCATGATAGGCACCGGTATCAATCCATCCAGGAGCTACCGAATTTACACGCGCTACGCCCGACAAACTAACGGCCAACGCATGGGTCAGCGCAGTAATCCCTCCTTTGGCAGCTGTATAGCTCTCCGTATCCGGCTGCGACTGAAAAGCACGCGTAGACGAAATGTTTACAATCGCTCCCAACCCTTGAAAATGGTCTTTGAACAACCGGGCCAACATATAAGGTGCCACTACCCCCACACGCTGCACATACAAAAAATCTTCATAATCACAGTCAGAAAGGATACCTCCCCTCATCAGGCAAGCATTATTAATCAAGCAATGTATGCCTTCCGGATGTTCACGAAGCACCAAAGCTGCAAATTCCTCCAAAGCCTGTTTCTCTGCCACATCGCCGACAAAACCGGTCACCTGCCAGCCTCTCTCACGCATCTTTTCCACTTGTGTGAGAGTAGCCTGCTGATTCTGGTCCATAAAATATACACTATCCCCCTGAGAAGCAAAATGTGCGACGATGCAACGTCCGATACCTCCAGCTCCACCTGTCACTACTATAATTCTATTCATAATACTGTTGATTCTTGTTTGTACCTAAATTTCTCTCTTACAAAGGTAAAAATTTACAGATGAATATCTGTAAGTTTCCTTCAACAAGCAGCAACAAAAAAGGCAGACTTCATCAAATCAATGAAATCTGCCCTCTTATGTTTATCAAAATCTTCCTAATTCAAGTTCTGCACACAGCAATCAGCCAATCACAACCTCTCCATCGGCTGTGGCCTGATCTTCCCAAGCTCCGATACTGCCACCGGACACGGTAATACCGTCACGTCCCACTTTCAAAGTCAGAGTGCACGATTTGCCACTTTCCAATGCAGTCTGCGGGTTACCCGACTGCTTAAATAAAGCATCCAAAGTAAAATGCTTGGTTTCGCCACCTGAAGTAAGAGTGAAAGAAATCCCATCGGTCGCTTGGGGCACCAGATAGAACGAAGCTTTTGCCCCCGTTACGGTAAGGCTTCCTTGTTCATCCTTCACCTCCTTCACACTTCCCTTCACTGCATCTACCACACAAGTGTTCTTCGCAGAAAAAGTGCATGACATCAGATCCAAATCCTCCTCCGTATACCCTTTTCCTGGCAGAAACTCCAAATTAAGACGATGCAATGCATGGCGAAAAGTAAGTGACACGGCTTCAGAAGTACCTACTTCTACCGGCTGGGCAGCAGCAAGCAACAAATCTCCATAGGAGGAATTGAACGAATTAAATTCGAAAGTGCCATCCTTCTCCACTTTCTGTGTGGGATAACAAGCTGAAAAAGTGACTTGTGATACCTCTTCTGAAAGTCCCAGATCAGGCCATTTAAGAAAATCTACCTCATAAGCATAATCAGTCACTACTGGTGCAGCTCCTCCCGTTACACAAAGAGTCATTTTATCCCCTTTCTGAAAACTGCCGCTTCCATCACTTCCCAATTGTGGAGTACGCGTTTGAGAGGCAATACTGGCAACAATGGAAATTTTACCAGAATTACCAGACAAGTCACCCGAGCCACTGCCGGATGTGCCTTCTGATGTGTCTTCCGATGTATTTCCTGAAGTATCACCATTCACATTTGCCGGTATATCATTTGTACAAGATACTGCTGTCAGCATAGCAGCTATGAATGCATAAAGCACACTTTTTTTCATCATCATTCTTTTTATCATGATTATTATTTAAAGAGTCAAAGCATGAGGCGTAAATAGTTTTTTATAAAAACAGGAAACGCATTTCATCAATAAATTATACGCAAAGGAACATGATTTGTTCAATACAGTCTGTTGGTGATTCAAAACCTTACCATTTATTTTCACCTGTTCATATATATACAATCTCATACCTGCAACATAAGAACTTCATTTTCATTCTTTCCGAATTATTCGATAATTACACCGAGATTTCCTATCTTTGCGACTGATTAATATTAATGCACATTTAATTTTTTAACATGGAAAATAAATACATCACAGTAGCATATAAACTTTATGCGGTAACAGACGGAGAAAAAGAATTACGTGAAGAAGCCCCTGCAAACCATCCGTTCCAGTTCATTTCAGGAATCGGTTATACTTTGGAACGCTTCGAAAAGGAAATCTTGGCACTGAAGAAAGGTGACAACTTCAACTTTACAATCCCTTGTGCGGAAGCTTACGGCGAAAGAGACGAAGACAACGTACGCCAGGTGCCCAAGTCTATGTTCTGCGGTCCGGACGGAAAATTCGATAGCGACAATATCTTCGAAGGCAACATCATCATGCTGAACGATGCTGAAGGTCATCAGTTCTATGCTAACGTTGGCGAAATCACAGAAGATAAAGTGGTGCTCGACCTGAACCACCCGCATGCTGGTAAAGACCTGATTTTTGAAGGTACCGTAATGGAAATGCGCGATGCAACCAACAAGGAAATGGAAAGCATCCTCAAACTGATGAGCGGTGAAGGTTGCGGATGTGGTTGCGACAGCTGTGGAGGCGGCTGCGGCGAACACGAAGCTGAAGAAGACGGCTGCTGCGGTGGCGGTTGCGGACACTGTCATTCATAATCTAATTTTTACTTAATCATAAAAAGAAGACGGCATGTTCCGTCTTCTTTCTTTTTCTACCTTTCTAATTCTGCTTTTTACATGATTCTCATAGCCGATAGCGGAGCCACCAAAACCGACTGGTGCTTCGGAAACACGTTACACGATTGCCAGGTTGTTCACACCGAAGGTATCAACCCTTTCCATCTGACAGAAGAGAAGATAAAACAGATTCTTCAGGAAAGCCTGATTCTGCAACTTCCATTCCCGAAAGAAGAAGTGAAAGCCATTTTCTTTTATGGAGCTGGCTGTACTCCCGAAAAAGCTGGCAAACTCTCCGGTTTACTCGCTGAAGTATTCCCCCACGCAAGTATCCAAGTGGAAAGTGATTTGCTTGGAGCTGCCCGTGCATTGTGCAAGCATCAGCCGGGAATTGCCTGCATACTAGGAACGGGAGCAAACTCCTGTTTATACGATGGAGAAGGAATCACACATAACACTCCTCCATTAGGCTATATTTTAGGAGATGAAGGAAGCGGAGCCTATTTAGGAAAACGATTTGTAAGCGACTGCATCAAGCAGCAGTTACCTTCCAATCTGCTGGAAGGCTTATTAAAGGAATATAACCTGACCATAGCAGAGATTTTAGATAAAGTGTACAGACAGCCGCAGGGTAACCGCTTCCTGGCCAGTCTTACACCTTATATATATAAGCACAAGCAACTGCCGGAAGTCCGAGAATTCCTAATTGAATGTTTTAGGGAATTTTTCCGCCGCAACATTCTTTCCTATCCGGAGCATAACCGGATTCCCGTCTCTTTTGTAGGCTCCATCGCATGGTTCTTCCAAGACGAACTGAAGGAAGCTGCCCGAAAATTCAACCTCCACACCGGTATTTTCATTCAGTCTCCCATACAGGAATTGAAGGGTTTTCATCTTCCTGAAAAACGTACTTGCGTTTGAAGTCAAACGCAAGTACGTTTCATGTGAAACGCCTTTGCGTTTTAATTAAAACGCAAAGGCGTTTCACACGAACGTAAAGACATTTGAAAATCGTTGGAAAATCAAATAATTTTCAATACCTTGCACTCAGATTCCGAATATCTAACTATAAATAAAAATCATCATGAAGAACTTTAGAATCGAAGCCATTATTCTGGCCATCGGCCTGCTATTGTTAGGCGTATTCATTGAAAAAGGATTCAGTAAGTTTGCAGAAAAAGACCGCAGTGTCACCGTAAAAGGACTGGCCGAAATAGAAGTACCAGCCAATAAAGTAACCTGGCCACTGGTATACAAAAGCCTGGGAAATGATTTGGGAAGATTGTACGACGACATCAAGCGTTCCAATCAGACCATCACCGGTTTCTTGAAAGAAAAAGGACTGACAGAACAGGAAATCAGTGTGAACGCTCCGGAAATCATCGACCTGGCTGCCGAACGTTATGGCAACAACCAGAATCCGGCCAACCGCTACAATGTGACCACAGTCATCACCGTTACTTCCGACAAGGTAGATCTGATACGGGGACTCATCAGTGAGCAGGGAGAACTGCTAAAAAGAGGCATCGCCATCACTTCTGGAGAATACCAGTACAAGGTGCAGTATGAATATACCGACTTGAACAAGGTAAAACCACAGATGATTGAAGAAGCCACCAAAAACGCACGCGAAGCAGCCGAAAAGTTTGCCAAAGATTCCGGCAGTAACCTCGGCAAAATCCGTCAGGCCAACCAGGGACAGTTCAGCATCACCGACCGCGACCCCAACACCCCTTATATCAAGAAGATACGCGTAGTCACCACCATAGACTATTCACTTGAGAACTAACAGAAAATCAAAAAAACTTATAAAAAACCGGAAAAACCTCCCTTGCTGAGCGTTTTTCCGGTTTTTCTATTTTCCTTTCCCTAAAAAAAGCAAGCAAGCCTTTTAATATTCAGGATTTTATTATACCTTTGCAGCCGATTTATATAAACAATATAAAGTCTAACACAATTAGTTATTTAAAAACAATTTTTTTATTTAATGGAAAACTTAAAGAACATTACTCCTATTGAAGATTTCAACTGGGATGCGTATGAAAACGGTGATGCAGTAACCAGCGTAAGCAAAGAAGATCTTGAAAAAGCTTATGACAGCACGCTGAACAAAGTAAACGACCGTGAGGTTGTAGACGGTACTGTAATCGCAATGAACAAACGCGAAGTGGTTGTAAATATCGGTTACAAATCAGATGGTATCATTCCATTGAGCGAATTCCGTTACAATCCGGATTTGAAAGTAGGTGACACTGTAGAAGTGTACATCGAAAACCAGGAAGACAAAAAAGGTCAGTTGATCTTGTCTCACAAGAAAGCTCGCGCTACTCGTTCTTGGGATCGTGTTAACGCTGCTCTTGAAAACGAAGAAATCATTAAGGGTTACATCAAGTGCCGCACTAAGGGTGGTATGATCGTTGACGTATTCGGTATTGAAGCATTCTTGCCGGGTTCTCAGATTGATGTGAAACCTATCCGTGACTACGATGTATTCGTAGGTAAGACTATGGAATTCAAGGTTGTTAAAATCAACCAGGAATTCAAGAACGTGGTTGTTTCTCACAAGGCTCTTATCGAAGCTGAACTGGAACAGCAGAAGAAAGAAATCATCAGCAAACTTGAAAAAGGTCAGGTACTGGAAGGTACTGTTAAGAATATCACATCTTACGGTGTATTCATCGACTTGGGCGGCGTAGACGGTTTGATCCACATCACAGACTTGTCTTGGGGCCGTGTAAGCGATCCTCGCGAAGTTGTTTCTTTGGATCAGAAGTTGAACGTTGTTATCTTGGACTTCGACGACGAAAAGAAACGTATCGCTCTTGGTTTGAAACAGTTGACTCCGCACCCATGGGATGCACTGGATCCTAACTTGAAGGTAGGTGATCACGTGAAGGGTAAAGTAGTCGTTATGGCTGACTACGGTGCATTCATCGAAATCGCTCCGGGCGTAGAAGGTTTGATCCACGTATCAGAAATGTCTTGGTCACAGCACCTGCGTTCTGCTCAGGACTTCATGAAAGTGGGCGACGAAGTAGAAGCTGTTATCTTGACTCTGGACCGCGAAGAACGCAAGATGTCTTTGGGTATCAAACAGCTGAAAGCAGATCCATGGGAAACTATCGAAGAAAAATATCCTGTAGGTTCTAAGCACGTTGCTAAAGTTCGCAACTTCACTAACTTCGGTGTATTCGTAGAAATCGAAGAAGGTGTTGACGGATTGATCCACATCTCTGACTTGTCTTGGACTAAGAAGATCAAACATCCTTCTGAATTCACTCAGATTGGTGCAGACATCGACGTAGTAGTTTTGGAAATCGACAAGGAAAACCGTCGTCTGAGCTTGGGTCACAAGCAGTTGGAAGACAATCCTTGGGATGTATTCGAAACAGTATTCACTGTAGGTTCTGTTCACGAAGGAACTATCATCGAAATGCTGGATAAGGGTGCCGTTGTAGCATTGCCTTACGGTGTAGAAGGTTTCGCAACTCCGAAACACCTGGTAAAAGAAGACGGTTCTCAGGCTCAGTTGGATGAAAAATTGCCGTTCAAGGTAATCGAATTCAACAAGGATGCAAAACGTATCATCGTTTCTCACAGCCGTATCTTCGAAGATGCTGCTAAGGCAGAAGAAAAGGCAGAAAAGAAAGCTTCTAAGAAAGCTTCTAAGAAAGAAGAAACTCCGATGATTCAGAACCAGGCAGCTTCAACTACTCTGGGTGACATCGATGCTTTGGCTGCATTGAAAGAACAGCTGGAAGGTAAGAAATAATTCTTTCTAAATAAAACTCAAAAAGGGATTGTACACTTGTACAGTCCCTTTTTTTTATCCTATATTTGCAACGTCAAATAACTTAAAAACCAAAAAACAATGATCAGACTAAACGTATTTATTCAAGTAGAGAAAAAGAACTACGACCAAGTAGTAAGCATAGCAAAAGATCTGGTAGCTGCTTCACAGAAAGATAACGGATGCGTAGCTTACGACCTCTTTCAGAGCACTACACGCCAGGATGTCCTGATGATTTGTGAAACATGGAAAGATGCGGCTTCTCTTGCAGCACACGAACAAGCTGCACATTTCACCACCCTGGTTCCAAAGATTCAGGAATTAGCCGCTATGAAACTGGAGAAATTTGAATTCTAACAAGAACTCAAGAACCCGTATGATACGAAAAAATCCCACCTGACTTCTAAAAGTCCCGGTGGGATTTTTTCATAAAGAAGTGAATCTTCTTCACTTCTATAAAGAATAATGAACGAACAAATCAAAGTTTAATTACCATTCCACGAACTTGCCGCGAGCCTTACGTTCTTTCAAAAGCTCTGCCAGACGCTTATTCTTTGAAGAAGCAATGAAACGACGTCCGAAGATGTTCGGAATAGCAACTCCCAAAGCAATACACATAATCACAAGTCCGGAATTTACACCGCTTTCTATTGCTTTCATCAGAGGAGTTACTTGATCAATGCTCTGCACATTAATATTGATGATACCAAACAGCATACGATACATCAGTACTCCCGGAATCATCGGAATGACAGAAGGAATAGTCAGCACATGGTTGGGCACGTGGAACCAGTGAACTGCCTTAATGGCAATCAAGCTAACCAGCACGGCTCCTGAGAATGAACCAATAACCAGTCCCATATCCAAACCAATATTGTCTGTGCTCGGTCCTAAATTCACAAAGTTACGCGTACATACGGCAATAATACCTCCGATAGCTACTACCCACAACAAACGACGCTGTATGTTGAAAATCATCGAGAATCCCATGGCTGAAATAGCGGCAGCTATGGCATACTCCCAATACTGATGATGAGGAACCATACTGATGGTCGGGAAGAAGTTTTCAATATGGAAAAGTTTCACGGCAAATGCGATACCGAAAGCCATGGCAGCCACCATCAGCAAGGTATTCACCGCTCTGACAATACCTACCTGAATATAATTATCCAGCATATCGTCCACAAAGTTAATCAAAGGAACCCCAGGCACAATAAACAAGGCACAGGCAAGCAACGGATGCCAGGGAGTAGATGTCCATTCTGCAGGCAACAGAGTAGAAGCCCACGCAATGATGGTAGCCACAAAGGCAGAAATAGCGATTCCCATGTAATGATTCAAGCCAGACTCATTGCATACCTGACGCAAGCGCATACCCAATATGGCAGCAATTGATGCATACAAGAATGCCATCCAGTCACAACCGAACTGAATACAGAATCCTCCACAAGCAAATCCGACGCCAATCGCCACTTGCCATGGGGTGTAATTACGTTTTTTCTTACGAATCTTTTCCAGTTCTTCTTCATACTGGTCGAGCGTGTAATCATTTTCAATCGCACGCCAGGAAAGCTTGCTGATTTCCGAAATGGCCGTCATATTCACTCCATGACCTTCAATTCGCTGGAATTTAGTAAAAGAATAGTCACCATCACTCACATTCACCATCAACATGGTAAAACTGACGTTGATGTGAAGCTTCTCTTCGGGGATACCAAGATAAGCAGCCGTACGTTTCATGTTTCTTACAATACGGTTCGTATCGGCAAGACTCTCTACCAATAATTTTCCCGTACGCAACAATAAATCCACTCTACGATGCAATTGCTGATCGTGAGCCTTTACAGTTGTCTCTAAATGTTCCTCTAATATCATTTTGTTTAAAGATTATTTTGAGCGCAAAGTTACGAAAAATATCAATTCTATTCGTACCTTTGTAAACTGAAGTTCTATATAAAATATGAATAAACTTTCACGGATAGAAGAAGAAAAACAGACCATAGAACAAATGATTCACTTTTATTGCCGGCATAAGGAGAAAAATCAGACCTTATGTTCTGCATGCAGCGAGTTGCTCAAATATGCACATCAAAGACTGGAGCACTGTCCGTTTGGAGAACGAAAGAAGACATGCCGCCAATGTACCGTGCACTGTTACCACCCCAAGATGAGACAAAAAATAAAAGAAGTCATGCGTTTTGCGGGTCCTCGAATGATATGGTATCACCCCATCTGGACTCTCAAACATTTGTGGAGAGAGCGATGACCACAGTCAGATTGTAGAATTTTTCCACAATAACTTGTAAAATTCCCCAATACATCTTTATTAAGTAAAGGTTAAATCTCCCTGATTTTCAGCTTATAAAACATTTTGTATCTTTGGCACGAATCTTGTCCGCCATTTTAAAGATAATGGCATCTAAAACTATAAAAAAAATTGAACTTATGAAACGCTTTTTGACTAGGAAAGAATTAAAGGTAAAAAGAAAGGAAATGATTTACATGGTTATCGGCATCGCAGTCATTTTATCCCTTTACTTTATTTTTACTCGAGAGAAGAAACCCGTAGCTGAAACGCCGATTGTGTCAGTTATGCCAGCTAGCCAACAAAATGTACAAATTTTCGGTGAATATGTAGGCCGTATCCGTGCCCAGCAATTCGTGGAAGTACGTGCACGTGTAGAAGGTTTTCTGGAACAAATGCTATTCGAAGAAGGAACCTCAGTCAAACGTAATCAAGTATTGTTTGTTATCAATCAAGACCAATATCGTGCCAAGGCTGACAAGGTACGTGCCCAGTTGAAAAAAGATCAGGCACAGGCGCAAAAAGCGAAGCGTGATCTGGAACGTATCCGCCCGCTGTATGAACAAAATGCAGCCAGCCAGCTGGACCTGGACAATGCAGTGGCTGCTTACGAAACAGCTGTAGCCAGCGTAGGTATGAGCCAGGCCGACTTGGAACAGGCTGAACAGGAATTAGGTTACACGATTGTCCGCTCGCCGATTTCAGGAGAAATCAGTGAACGTCACGTCGACTTGGGAACACTGGTAGGCAGCAATGGAAAATCGCTGCTGGCTACTATCGTAAAAAGTGATACCATTCTGGTGGATTTCAGCATGACAGCCCTGGACTACTTAAAAAGCAAGGAGCGAAACGTGACATTCGGTCAGAAAGACTCTACCCGCTCCTGGCAGCCTACTGTAACCATCACATTGCCTGATAATACTGTATACGAGCATAAAGGTCTGGTAGACTTTGCTGCTCCTCAGGTAAATCCGAAAACTGGAACATTCTCCGTACGTGCCGAACTGGCCAATCCGGACCACGTATTGCTGCCGGGACAGTTCACCAAAGTAAAAGTATTGCTCGACGTACGTGAAAATGCCACAGTAGTTCCCCAGAAGGCTCTTATCATCGAAAAAGGAGGAGCTCATATCTTTGTCATGCGAAAAGACTCAACCGTGGAAAGACGATTCATTGAGTTAGGCCCTGAATTCGAGAACGATGTAGTAGTAGAACGCGGATTGTCGGCCGGCGAAATGATTGTCTACGAAGGATTCCACAAACTGGCTCCGGGAATGAAAGTCCGCGTACAAGATCCGGCCAAATTACAGAGCGAAGCGAAAAAAGAGGAAGAATAACTCACCCCTAAACAAATTTACGCATGAAAGTCAGCTTTTTTATTGACAGGCCCGTATTCTCGGCTGTCATCTCTATATTAATCGTGATTGCAGGTATCATCGGTTTGATGATGCTGCCTATCGACCAATACCCGCAAATTACTCCGCCTGTAGTAAAAATCAGTGCCTCCTATCCGGGAGCCAGTGCCGTAACGGTATCGCAGGCTGTAGCTACTCCTATCGAACAGGAATTGAACGGAACACCGGGTATGCTTTACATGGAATCCAGCAGTTCCAACTCAGGAGGATTCTCTGCCACTGTTACTTTCGATATTTCTGCCGACCCAGACTTGGCAGCGGTAGAAATCCAGAACCGTATCAAACTGGCGGAATCTCGTCTGCCGGCGGAAGTGATTCAGAATGGTATCTCTGTAGAAAAACAGGCACCCAGCCAGCTGATGACGCTGTGCTTGACTTCGGACGACCCCAAATTCGACGAAATTTATTTAAGTAACTTTGCCACATTAAATGTGCAAGACTTGCTTCGCCGTATTCCGGGAGTAGGACGTATCTCCAACATCGGAAGCCGTTACTACGCCATGCAGATATGGGCCGACCCGGCTAAACTGGCCAACTTCGGATTGACGGTACAAGACCTTCAGAATGCATTGAAAGACCAGAACCGTGAATCAGCGGCCGGTGTACTCGGACAGCAACCCGTAAGCGGAGTGGATATTACCGTGCCTATCACCGCACAAGGCCGTTTGTCATCGGCCTCTCAGTTTGAGGAAATTGTATTGCGCGCTAACCCCGACGGTTCACTCGTTCGTCTGCGTGATGTGGCCAGAGTATCACTGGAAGCTTCTTCCTATAGCACAGAAAGTGGTATCAACGGAGGAAATGCAGCCATTCTTGGAATCTACATGCTTCCTGGAGCCAACGCCATGGAAGTGGCACAGAACGTAAAAGAGGCCATGAAGGAAATCAGCAAAAGTTTCCCGGAAGGCATGGAATACAACTTCCCGTTCGATATGACCACTTATATCTCACAGTCTATTCATGAGGTATACAAGACTTTGTTTGAAGCATTGGTGCTGGTAATCATCGTGGTATTCCTTTCACTGCAGAGCTGGCGTGCTACACTGATTCCGGTCGTAGCAGTTCCTATCTCTTTAATTGGTACCTTCGGATTCATGCTGATATTCGGCTTCTCACTGAACATGCTGACCTTGTTAGGACTAGTACTGGCCATCGGTATTGTGGTGGACGACGCCATCGTAGTAGTGGAAAATGTGGAACGCATCATGGAAGAAGAGAAACTCAGTCCATACGAAGCCACCAAGAAAGCCATGGAAGGTCTGGTAGGCGCTATTATTGCTACCTCACTCGTATTGGCAGCGGTATTCGTTCCTGTAAGTTTCTTGTCAGGTATCACCGGACAGCTTTATCGCCAGTTTACTATTACTATCGTAGTATCTGTGCTTCTGTCTACGGTTGTGGCACTGACCTTGAGTCCGGTAATGTGTTCACTCATCCTGAAGCCAGTTGATCCGAACAAGCCCAAGAACAAGGTGTTCAGACTGATTAATGAATGGCTGGCTATCGGAAACAATAAATACATTATTTATATCAAGCATGTTGTCAAACACCCGCGCCGTATAATGGCAGGCTTTGGAATGGTATTGGTTTTCATCTATGTATTCCATCGCCTCGTTCCGACCAGCTTCCTTCCAATAGAAGACCAGGGATATTTCACCGTGGAACTGGAACTTCCAGAAACAGCCACTTTGGAAAGAACACGTGTCATAACTGACAGAGCTATCGACTTCATCATGAAAGACCCGGCAGTGGAATACGTACAGAATGTGACAGGTAGCAGTCCGCGTGTAGGTACCAGCCAGGCCAGAAGCCAGTTGACCGTCATCCTGAAAGAATGGAAGGAACGTGACAACACGACCATTGACGAAGTAATGGACCGCATACAGAAAGAGCTGGAAAAATACCCGGAAAGTAAAGTGTATCTTTCTACTCCTCCGGTAATTCCCGGACTTGGTACTGCCGGTGGTTTTGAAATGCAGCTGGAAGCCCGTGGCGATGCAACGTATGACGATTTGGTAAGAGCTACGGATACGCTGATGTATTACGCTTCACAACGGAAAGAAATTGCAGGATTGTCTTCATCACTTCAGGCAGAAATTCCTCAGTTGTATTTCGATGTAGACCGTGATAAAGTTAAGTTAGCAGGTGTCCCGATGGCAGATGTATTCTCTACCATGAAAGCTTACACCGGTTCTGTTTACGTGAATGACTTCAACATGTTCAACCGTATCTACCGTGTATACATCCAGGCAGAAGCTCCGTACCGTCAGCAACGCGACAATATCGGTCTGTTCTTTGTAAAAGGATCTGATGGGGACATGATTCCGCTGACAGCCCTTGGAACTACTGATTATACAACCGGACCTGGAAGTATCAGACGCTTTAACATGTTTAATACAGCCGTTATCCGAGGAACTACAGCCAATGGAGCAAGTTCCGGTCAGGTAATGGAAACGCTGGAACAGATTGCACGCGAAAAATTACCCGAAAATATCGGTGTTGAATGGAGCGGTCTGTCTTATCAGGAAAAGAAAGCCGGCGGACAAACCGGACTCATCCTGGCGCTGGTATTCCTGTTCGTCTTCCTGTTCCTGGCAGCCCTTTATGAAAGCTGGACAGTGCCTATCGCCGTATTGATTTCACTTCCGGTAGCCGTTTTGGGAGCGTATGCCGGTATTACCCTCTGCGGTTTGGAAAATGACACCTACTTCCAGATTGGTCTGGTAATGCTTATCGGTCTTGCCGCGAAGAACGCCATTTTGATTGTGGAATTCGCTAAAGACGAAGTCGATAAAGGACGTGATATCGTAGAATCTGCTCTTCATGCAGCCAGCCTGCGTTTCCGCCCCATCTTGATGACCTCACTGGCCTTCATCCTGGGTATGCTTCCAATGGTGATTGCTACAGGTCCGGGGTCAGCCAGCCGACAGGCCATCGGTACCGGTGTATTCTTCGGAATGATAGTAGCTGTTACCGTAGGTATTCTGCTCGTGCCGTTCTTCTTTGTAATGATTTACAAAGCTACCCACAAAATTAAAGCGAAACAGTAAACCTTACAGATGTAGCTTATGAAACTGAAAAATCAACTATATAAAATTTTGGTAATCCCCGTAGCAGCCCTCCTGATGGGAGGCTGCAAAATCGGGAGACAATACACCCGTCCTCAGATAGACTTGCCTTCTACCCTCGACAGCACAAGCGTAGATACCGTATCTATTGGTGACTATCCCTGGGAACAGCTTTATACGGACACGATCCTTCAGCAACTCATCCAAAAGACTTTGGACAACAACAAGGACATGCTGATTGCAGCAGCAAAAGTCAAGGAACTGGCTGCCATGAAACGTATTGATTATGCCAACCTCTTCCCTCAAGTCGGACTTAAGTTCTATGCAGAACAAGAAGGTGAAGACCACGGAGGCGGACACTATAAGTCAGACGACCAGTATGATATAAAACTGGGGGTTACATGGGAAATCGACCTGTGGGGAAACCTGCGCTGGGCCAAAGACAAAAGTATGGCCGAGTTTATGGGTTCCATCGAGAATCAGCGGGCCTTGAAAATGAGTCTGGTGGCACAAGTGGCACAATCCTACTTTGAACTGGTGGCTCTCGACAACGAATTATCTATCGTGAAAAAGACAGTAGATGCCCGCCGGGAAAGTCTCCACCTGGCACGTATCCGTTACGAAGGAGGATTGACTTCAGAAACAGCCTTCCGTCAGGCACAGGTGGAATTGGCAAGAACAGCTACTCTGGTTCCCGATTTGGAAAAGAAGATTACATTGAAACAAAATGAAATAGCCTTCTTAGCTGGAGAATATCCCCACGACATAAAAAGAACGGTCCTGCCTGAAGATGTAATTCATGCAGCTTCCTTACCCGTGGGACTCCCCTCCTCCTTACTGGAGCGTCGACCGGATGTACGCCAGGCAGAACAGGCCGTCATCGCTGCCAATGCAGCCGTAGGAATTGCTTATACCAATATGTTTCCTAAACTGACACTGACAGCCAGCCATGGTTCAGAGAACGAAGAACTTTCTCATCTGTTCAAATCGCCCCATTACCTATTGGCGGGAACCATTCTTCAGCCTATTTTCGCCATGGGAAAAAACCGGGCCATGCTGAAAGCAAAGAAAGCTGCCTGTGAACAAGCTGCCTACGCATACGAGAAAGTGGTACTGAACGCTTTCAAGGATGCGTACAATGCCATAGCAGAATATAATAAGGTAAAAGAAATCTATGAAACCCGCTTGCGACTGGAGCAGTCTTCGAAAATTACACTTGATTTGGCTCAGCTGCAATATATCAACGGAGTAATTGGTTACATGGATTTGCTGGACGCACAGCGAGGTTATCTGGATGCCCAAATCGGATTGAGCAATGCTGTACGTGACAAACAGATTACAATGGTTAATTTATACAAGGCCTTAGGAGGAGGCTGGCAATAATCCTCCCATAAAAAAACGCGGAAACTGATATATCAAACCAATCAAGTTTCCGCGTTTTTTGTATATTATACAGATTCTACGCCATATACCTTACGGTAAATTTCATCCCGTATAGATTCAAATTCCTTGTCTATCGTTTCTGTTCCTGCATACATCAGGAACATGGGAAGTGTTTCTCCTCCCTTTCGGTACGAAGGCTGTACATACTCTTTTTCGCATAAACAGAATCCGCACCGCTGATAAAAACCGATACGCCGGCGACTCCATTCGTCCACCGGTTTCTCCACTTCCAGAATAATGACTCCCGGGAATTGCTGCTGAAGGACTTCCATGATTTTCCGTCCATATCCTTTATTGCGCACAGATGGAGAAGTAGCCAGATGCTCCACATAAGAAAAGCCGGCAAACTTCCACACAGTAATAAGTCCGACCAGAAGTTCATCATCTGAAATCAAGTAGCAGGTAAAAGTTGCACAGTTATCCACATTATCTCGTTGTGCTACATCATCTCTCCGCTCCGCTTCAGGGAAAGACTCATGCAACAGGTTTTCTACAAAAGAATAGTCTTTGTCTGTGGTTTGAAGTGGTGTAAATTGAAGCATAACCCATAGATTTAGATATTATTACTCTGTATAAAAACGAATCGTCCGTTCCAAGGAGCGCTGGCATACGGGACAGAACACAGGTGCCTCATTGATTCTCATCCGGCATTCCGTAGTCGGGCGATAAATTCCCTTTTTAGTGTAGCCAGCCCCTTCGTATACCCCGACTTTTGTGTAAATCAGTTTTTCATCGGTCTGAGGTTTTGTCGGCACAGGAGTTCCCGGTTCCAGCATATCCTTCCATTTATCTTCAAAATGAACCAAAGTCGTAATATTCGGTTCCCAAGGCTCTATGTCATAAGGATACAACGGACTGGGAGCCTCATCATACGCATATTCATCGGCCAACCCTCCAAAACTATGCCCAAATTCATGTACCACGACTGGTCTGAACATAGAGTGATGTGCCGTAGTTAAAGTGTAGGAGTTGTAAATACCTCCTCCTCCGTAAGTATCCGTATTGGCAAGGATAATGATATGCTCGTATGGAATGCCTGCCAGCCAGTTATGAATGGCTTTCACGCTACGGGTAGTCAGATAACGATCGGAATAAAACGTATCAAAATGCGAACTTACGGCTGTTTTTTTCCATTCATCCTTTCGGGGAATACTTACCCCGCTGTCTTTTGACTCACTAAATACAGCCACAATATTGAAGCGGTCTTTCAGTTTCTTAAACGGTTCATGCGCAAACAAGGCTTCACACGCCACCGTCGCATCTTTGTAAAACAAATCCGATTCATCAGCTGCATAACCTTCTGCCATAATGGCCACGTCAATGCATTTATCCGAAGAACCTCCTTGCCACAAATAGCGATGCGGTGTCAGTTCTCCTTCCCCTCTTTGATGAATCAGAATATCAGAAGGATTTACCTCATGTACCAGCGTGGCACTCACTTCGCGTGAGGCGTTCCGCAAAACAACGGTGATTTCTGCCGGCTGCTTGGGATAAGGCACCAAAAATGTATTTTCAAATCCACGTTTCACCACCTTGGCTTCCTGTTCTCCAATCCATTCCTGAAACAAGCTGGAGAAAGAAGTGCGGTAGATAATCTTCCCGGTAGCCTTATCCTTCATGGTTATCTCTCCATTTCCCTCCAACGGAAGTTCCGACAAATGATGGCGTCTTCCTGCCCACTGCGGAAGAACCGACAATTCATCCAGACAAATGTCCTGCTTGTCTGCATTTCCCATAAATATATAATCCAGACGAAGCGTCTTGTCTACAAAATAATCTTCAAAAGTCTGCGCAAAGGTACTGCTTCCAAGTGACAGCCCCAATGCAAAAATCAATGCTGCTCTTTTCATACGTTCTTTTATTTTCCCACAAAAATAACGAAATGTCTTGTTTCCACACAATCCGCAGTCTAAAAAGCATTTCAATACATCACTCTTTCATAAAACCAGTACTTCCACGAAAGTACTACAGTACTGCAAAGGAAATACTCCAGTACTTTCAGGGAAGTACTACAATACTGCAAGGAAAGTACTGACTTTACATGAAAACACTTTGAACAACACATAAAAAAAGCGGTGCCTCCACCAAGAGACACCGCCATCCAAATATTTATCATCAATTAATTAAAGAACTTTATTCCAATAAAGTATGTACGCGGCTGTGTAGGACCATAAAAATACTTGGAATCACGATTCATACCTTTATCCAAATCCTTCTGGAAGGCATTAAAGATATTCTGCACACCTCCATTGACCTGCAACTTCAGATGGTCATTCAGCACAAAGGTGTAATTCAGCTTCAAGTTGAAATCCATAAAGTCAGGGGTATGTTCCAGGCGGTCTTTCTCGATGTATCCGGCAAAGTGAGGAACAATCATGCGTCCCGTATATACGCCGGAAAGAGAAAAGTCAAAGTTCTTCAACGGGGCCGAACTGAAGGTAAAGTATCCATAGTAGTCCGGCGTACGCGGCATGCGCTTGATAGCTACCACATCTTCATCTTCGCTCCATCTCACCGCTTCCGTGTAACGGCTGCGCTGTACCGTAAAACCTAACTGCAACTGTGCTTCCTTTCCATGGGCAATCTTGTAATCAATATTGGCTCCATACACCCGTGCACCGTTCCCGTTTCTGCGTTCCTGCACCAATGTGCCCGATACAGGGTCCTTTCCTAAACTTTCCAGATAGAATACATCGTTCAACACCGTATAGAAACCTTCAATCAGCAAGTTCGACTGGAAATGTCCGAAATTGAAACTCCAGTCTACAGAACCACTGAAACTGTTGGAGCGTTCCGGTTTCAATCCTTCTGCCAGTCGCACTTCCATAGCCTCACCTCCTACGGCCGCCACATGCAAGTCCTCATCGTATGCCTGAGGTGCACGGAAACCCGTCGACCAGGTCAGACGTCCCTGGAATTTATCAGAAGGTTTCCAGAGGGTATTGATACGCGGACTGAAAATCACGTTATCCACCAAATTGTGTTTATCCAAGCGGAACCCAGCCAATATCGTGAAATAATCCAGTTTCCATTCATTCTGCACAAATCCGCTGGCAATCTTCACATCCTGTCTCAAGTCACGTCCGTAACCCGTCATCACATCATGCAAGGAGTTATACTGATACTCCAGTCCACCGGTAAAGGTAGCCGGAGAAAAGAGACAGTTGTCCATGTTTCCTACATACATAGCACCACCAACAGCGGTCAGGTCTTTGGTTTTTCCGTATGCATTCTCCGCCTTGTCTGCCCCGTAATAGCTGTTACGGTCAGTGTGCTGTGCCGAAGCATATACAGAAAGCTTGTGCTTGTACTCATTGAAGAAAACATCATACGTCAGTCCACCACTGTTAATGATGTGCTTGGTCTGTTCCGTAATATCCGTTTCGTGAGGCTGCAAATCAAACTTGTTTCCTCCGCGACGGAACTCGTTGGTGGTATGATATTCCAGACTGATACGACTGAACTGTGTCGGACGGTAATATGCCCGCAGTCCGAATGTATTCATATTCAGTTTACCCAATTCAGAGAATCCGTCTCCATCCGCATCATACGGATTACGGTTGCGATAAGACTGATACAGCGCGATACCATACGAATTGTCAGAAGATACCAATGACGCATTGGCTCCCATATACTGTTCCCATACCTTTCCATTCAAGTTCGACATGGTAGAAGCCACCTGGAATGAATTACGAACGGGGTCTTTGGTAATGATGTTAATAGTACCTCCCACGGCATTGGCTCCAAATAAGGCAGAACCACCTCCGCGAACCACTTCCACGCGCTCAATCATATTGGTGGGAATCTGCTCCAGTCCATACACGCCCGAAAGCGCACTCATTACCGGACGACTGTTAATCAGGATTTGTGAATAAGGTCCCTCCAATCCATTGATACGCACCTGAGGGAAACCGCAGTTCTGGCAATTGTTTTCCACGCGCAATCCCGACTGATAGTTCAGCGATTTAGCCAAATCGGTGGAATTGACAATTTCAAACAACTTGTTGCTCATCACATTCACCACCACAGGCGCTACCTTACGGCTGGTTTCATTCCGGTTGGCCGATACCACCACCTCGTCCGTCATGATACTTTCTTCCTCCATGACAAAATGCATGTCGACCACAAAGTCCTTGCTCACCGTCACCTTCTTTACCTGAGTGGTATATCCCATTATCTGCACCTTCAAGGTATATTCTCCTGCCGGCAGCTTTTTAAAACGGAAATATCCTCCGGCATCCGTCACCGTACCTTCTCCAGTTTCCACCAACAACACGGTCGCATAAGGCAATCCTGCTTCCGAACCTTTTTCAATTACGTGTCCCACAATGGCATTTCCTTCTTTTACGGGACCATCAGCGTATGCAATAGTACAGCTGACAAGAGCGCATACCACTCCCATCAGCAAATTGATATATTTTTTCATTATTTGCTCCTAAAAAATTAATACAATGTTCTTCAAATCTCCAATAAGAACGATAGTACAGGAGGAGCACGAAGGTACATCCCTTCCGTACAACAACATACGGCATGGAATGTATTCTTTATATAAGGTAATGAATAGAGCAGGTACAAATCGGGAGTCTTTACTTCCGTATGCCCAGGCTCCAATGAAGAAAAAGTCGACAGAAAATGCAGCGCCAATGTCTGCCCGTCACTATGAGAGTGAGAATGCGAGAAGGGATGCGAGTGCACAAACATCACCCCGTTTACCACATGCACGTGGGTAAACAGGGCAGTCGTGGCATAATATGCGGCAAACAGAGTGGCCAGACACAATGCCCATACTCGTATATGTTTGCGGAACCCTTTACACATTTTCCGTCTTCCTACGTATTTTATTCGTTATCTTTGTTTCCAAACAAAAGTTCATAATCACGCTTTGCAGCTGGTACAGTCCATTCTTCAGGAATAAACTTCCACTGGTTCAGCGGAGCCGGATTCAGTACTTTAACCTCCTCAATCCGTTTCATCAGGTAATAGCGTAAATCCTTATCCGTTGAAAAGACAATACGCTTTGCCAGTTCTGCTTTGGGAATACCTGCTCCCTTGGTCAGTAAGTCTCCTCCTCCATTTCCACGATAAGAATTGACAGCTACCCGATATTGCTTGTCCATCTCAAACGGCTTGCCGTCGGCCATCCGCTCAATCGTAATTCTCTTTCCGTATGGTTTGGTCACATCCACCGTATAGATGATACCCGCCGCAGAATCAAAATTGAAGCTGGGATTACGGAAACGACCGAAACCGTTGTCTTTTTCGTTCAGCAACAGCAGGTGGTCATCGGGTGAAGTCATCTGATTCACCCAGAGGTCATACGACATTTCCAGGAAATCCTTTACTTCCTTTCCGGTCAACACCATCGTGTAGAGCATGTTCTCAAACTTATATAAGTTGAACATATCGCTCATACGAATGTCTCCTTCTTTAATCTCGGCATAAGCCGACAAAGGCGCACAGAAAGAAATATCAGCTCCGGTAATATCCAGTTGCAACTGATGAATCAAGCCGATAAAGGCAGAAGGGCCAAAGAATGCGTCTTTGGAAGATATCGTATGCTCAATCCGTCCGATTTTTCGGGATACAAAAGCCTGCGTCGCCTCATACTGTTTCTGGAAAGTATGCATGAAATCCTTATCCACGGCATAGTCATCCATGTTTACCAGCTTTCCGTCGACTTGCTTCGATACAACCTTTCCATCCTGTTTCTTCACCGTTACGGTCACTTCTGACACCACTTTTGCCGTATTGGCCGGATCAATTACCAGCACAGAATCGCCCGATGCATTGGCTACTCTTTCATTCCAGCGGGTATGGTCGTGTCCCATAAAAACGACATCGAACCCTGGCACATTGGCAGCCACACCTTTCGATCCGTTTTCTACCACATTGTCCAGTTTCTTTCCATCCATTCCTGAATGAAACAGTCCAATCAAAATATCCGGTTGTTCTTTTTCACGAATTTCCTTCACCCATTTCGCTGCACATGCTTCCATGTCTTCAAAACGAAGTCCGGCCCATAACTGCTCAGGCAACCAGGATGGTACCGCCGGCGTAATCATTCCTAACACTACCACCTTCACTCCGTTCCGTTCCAATACCTCATAAGGTTTCAGGTAAGGCTTTCCTGTCTTCACATCCACGATATTGGCCCCAAGTATAGGAAAATCACACTGGCCTACCCAACGGTCGTACACCGCATGTCCTGTCTCCACATCATGATTGCCCATATTGCCCACATCATAGCGCATATAGTTCAGCATAGCGGCACATACATGTACGGAAGCAGTATCCATATAATTGTAGTAATAAGCCACAGGCTGTCCCTGCAGAATATCACCGTTGTCCATCAAAATAAGATTGTCGCCATACACCTCACGTTCTTCCTTCACGTACGAAGAAACGCGGGCCAGACTTCCTCTCATCTGCTTGTTCTGTATAAAATCATAGGGGAAGTAGCATCCGTGCACGTCGCTCGTCTCTACAAATTTCAATGTGATGGTTTCCTCATTATTCGAGGCTTTCAAATGCCCTTGGCCCATACCGAGTAATGTAATCAGGCTGATTAAAAAGTAAAATCGTCTAGTCTTCATTTTCGCAGACTTTTATGTAAGTTTTTGCAAAGATACGAGAAGTTGCCGACATTCCCGCAGAATACTTCCTAAAATACCCAAATACGAAAGATTTCCCAACCGCTTTTTTATGCCATTTTTTCACTACTTTTGCAACCAAATAATATAAAGCCCCTATCAATGGAAGAATTCAGCCAGATGATTGCCGCCGAACTGAAACTGCCGGCACATCGCATAGCCAATACACTCAAACTGCTCCAGGGAGGAGCGACCATTCCTTTCATCAGCCGTTACCGTAAAGAAGCTACCGGCGGACTGGATGAAGTGCAGATAGGCGACATTCAGACACGGTATGAGAAACTGTGTGAATTGTCCAAACGAAAGGAAACCGTACTTTCCACCATCGAGGAGCAAGGGAAACTGACTCCAGAGCTGAAAGCCCGCATTTCTGCCTGCTGGAATACAACCGAACTGGAAGACATTTACCTTCCCTTCAAGCCCAAACGAAAAACCAGAGCCGAGGCTGCACGTGCCAAAGGACTGGAACCGCTGGCCCTCTTGCTCATGATGCAAAAGGAAAACAACCTTGCTGCCAAGGTACGGAACTTCGTCAAAGGAGAAGTCAAAGATGAGGAGGATGCACTGAAAGGAGCGCGCGATATTCTGGCTGAACAAATCAGCGAAGACGAGCGGTCGCGCAACCTGATGCGCAACCAGTTCCAGCGCCAGGCTCTCATTCAGTCAAAAGTGGTCAAAGGAAAAGAAGCAGAAGAAGCTTCGGCCAAGTACCGCGACTATTTTGATTTCTGTGAGCCCTTGAAGAAATGTTCTTCCCACCGCCTGCTGGCTCTTCGCCGGGGAGAATCGGAAGGTGTCTTGAAAGTAACCATTTTCCCGGAAGATGAAGATATGTGCAACGAACGCCTGCAACGGCTGTTTGTACGGGCAAACAACGAATGTGCACACCAAGTGGAAGAAGCTCTCACCGATGCCTACAAGCGCTTGCTGAAACCTGCCATTGAAACCGAGTTTGCCGCACTCAGTAAAGAGAAGGCCGATGAGGAAGCCATTCGGGTATTCGCAGAAAACCTCCGTCAGCTGTTGCTGGCCCCTCCTCTGGGACAGAAACGGGTGATGGGTATCGACCCGGGATTCCGTACGGGATGCAAAGTAGTCTGTCTGGATGCACAGGGCACCCTTCTGCATAACGAGGCCATTTATCCCCACCCGCCCAAATCTGAATATGCACAGGCAGCCCGAAAGATTGTGAAGTTAGTGGAACAATATAAAATCGAGGCCATTGCCATCGGAAACGGAACAGCCAGTCGAGAAACAGAGCAATTTGTAACCAGTCAGCGTTACGACCGTGAAGTACAGGTTTTCGTGGTCAGCGAAGACGGAGCGTCTATTTACTCAGCCTCTAAAACTGCCCGCGAAGAGTTTCCGGATTACGACGTAACGGTACGTGGTGCCGTATCTATCGGCAGAAGACTAATGGACCCACTGGCTGAACTAGTGAAGATTGACGCCAAATCCATCGGCGTGGGACAATACCAGCACGACGTGGACCAGACCAAACTGAAGGCTTCACTCGACCAGACCGTAGAAAGTTGTGTCAACCTGGTGGGCGTGAATGTCAACACCGCCAGCAAGCACCTGCTGACTTATGTTTCCGGATTAGGCCCGACACTGGCACAGAACATTGTGGACTACCGTACCGAAAACGGTCCGTTTGAGTCACGCCGCCAGTTATTGAAGGTGCCGAGAATGGGGGCCAAAGCCTACGAACAGTGTGCCGGATTCCTCCGCATTCCGCAAGCCAAGAATCCGCTGGACAATTCTGCGGTTCACCCGGAAAGCTACCCAATTGTGGAACAGATGGCTAAAGACCTGAACTGCACGGTAGCTGACTTGATTAAAGACAAAGAGCTCCGCAGTAAAATCGATTTGAAGAAATACGTGACCGATACGGTAGGTTTACCCACCCTGACGGATATTCTTCAGGAACTGGATAAACCCGGAAGAGACCCTCGCCAGAAAATACAGGTATTTGAGTTTGACAAGAACGTACGTACATTGGACGACCTGCAGGAAAGGATGGAGCTGCCCGGCATCGTGACCAACATCACCAACTTTGGCTGCTTTGTCGACATCGGTATCAAGGAAAACGGACTGGTGCACGTATCGCAACTGGCCGACCGTTTTGTCAGCAATCCGGCCGACGTGGTACGCATCCACCAGCATGTACGTGTCAAAGTTATGAGCATTGACCACGAGCGGAAACGTATTCAGCTCACCATGAAAGGATTGAACAACTAAATTGACAGATAACAATGAAACAAGATGAAAAGGAGCTGTGCGGCTGGTTTATTTTCTGCCCCAAACAGCAGCTCCTTCTGGTTAAAGACGGAGACAGGTTCCACATCCCATATTCCGTGGAACCTCCCGTACAGCTTCCTGCTGATACGCCCATACATACCGTCGGACAAATTAAGGGCCATCCGGCAAAAGCATGTGCCCTTCCGCTGGAAGCACTAACAGAACAGAACACCTCATTTATTCCGACAGACCTGCGTGCTTCGTACGATGTACTGCCACTGGAAGAATACCAATGCGCCGGGAAAGCCTCTCAAATACTGACATGGGACAAGAACAGCCGTTTCTGTCCGGCTTGTGGCACCCCCACCACACAGACGGGTCCCATCACCAAACGATGCCCTCACTGCGAACAGGAAATCTATCCGCGTATCTCTCCTGCTGTTATCGTTTTAATAAAGAAGGAGGACAGCGTATTACTGGTACACGCACGCAACTTCCGGGGCAGTTTCAAAGGACTGGTAGCCGGCTTTCTGGAACCTGGCGAAACACTGGAAGAGTGCGTACACCGCGAAGTAATGGAAGAAACTGGTATCCGTATCAAAAACCTGAAGTATTTCGGGAGCCAGCCCTGGCCTTATCCAAGCGGTATCATGGTGGGATACTATGCGGAATATGAAAGTGGAACCATCAAATTACAAGATGAAGAACTGAGTGCCGGAGCATTCTACCACCGCGACCACCTGCCGGAAATCCCCAAGAAACTAAGTATTGCACGAAAGTTGATTGACGCATGGTTAAACAACGAGATATGAAAAAAGCAGCATCATTTCTAATCCGACTCTTTCAACAGCTTCTGAGCCGGATAGTCAAAATCGGAAAACAGTGCATAAGCTGGTATGTACATACTTTCCGCAAATTGCCATGGTACGGGCGTACTGGAATGGGAATCCTGACCGGCATTGGCATGCTCATCGTCTTACTGGTCATGATTGACCTCAATTTCTTGTGGCTGTTCGGAAAATCACCGAGCATGTTCAACATCAAAGAACCCATACAGCACATCGCTTCCGAAATTTACAGTGCCGACGGAAAACTGATTGGAAAATTCTACTCCGAAAACCGTACACCGGTGGAATACAAGGATATTTCTCCGATACTGGTCAAGACGCTGGTCTGCACGGAGGACGAACGCTTTTACAAGCATTTCGGTATCGATTTTGAAGGAGTATTTGCTGCCGCCAAAGACTACGTGGCTCACGGAACGGCACGCGGAGCCAGTACCATCACACAGCAGCTGGTCAAAAACCTGTTCAAGGTACGTTCGCAATACTCTACCGGACTCTTAGGACATATTCCCGGAGTAAAACTACTGATTATGAAGGCCAAGGAATGGGTTACAGCGGTCAAGATTGAAATGCTGTACAGCAAGGAAGAGATTCTGACCATGTATTTCAACACGGTAGACTTCGGAAGTAACGCATTCGGTATCAAAACAGCCTGTCATACCTATTTTAATACAACTCCCGATAAAATTACCGTAGAACAGGCTGCCACACTTATCGGTCTGCTGAAGGCTACTACCTATTATAATCCTAAAATCAACCCAAAGAACAGTCTTTCACGACGGAATGTGGTATTGGGAAAGCTCTATGAACACCATGTGCTGAACAAGCATCAGCTGGATTCCATCCGGAAACTTCCCACCATTCTGAAATTCAAGCAGGAGAATTATTACACTGGTCCGGCACTCTATTTCCGCGAAGCCATAGCCAATGAACTGAAGGAATGGTGCAAGGAAAATAATACAGACCTCTATGGCGACGGACTGAAAATTTATACCACACTCGACAGCCGGATGCAGCAATATGCCGAAGAAGCTGTCAGCCGTCAGATGCGCGAAGTACAGAAACGGTTTGATGCGCATTGGGGCACGCAGGCTCCGTGGCGAGACCGGAATGGGGAGGAAATTCCTCGCTTCATCGAAGAGCTAGCCGAAAAGACACCGGCCTACCAGTATCTGTCCCATAAATACGGCAACCAGACTGATTCCATCACCTATTACCTGAACCAGCCTCATCGTTGCAAGGTCTTCGACTATGACCTCGGACAAAAAGATACCCTGTTCAGTACCATGGACTCTATCCGCTACATGGAACGCTTCATGCACTGTGGGTTTGTGGCCATCGCTCCGCATACGGGAGAAGTAAAGGCATGGGTAGGCGACATCAATTTCCAGTCGTGGAAATACGATAAGGTGTTGTCCAAGCGTCAGCCCGGCTCTACCTTCAAACTCTTTGTCTATACGGAAGCCATGAACCAGGGATTATCCCCCTGCGACCTGCGTGTGGATGAAAACATTCCCTGGGAAGTGGAAGAAAATGGAGAAAAGAAACTCTGGATGCCTCACAATGCCAATGGAGGTGCCACTCTCGATACCATGTCGCTGAAAATGGCGTTTGCCCAATCGGTCAACACCATTGCTGCCAACATAGCCCATGAAGTAGGCATCCACCAGATAGCCACTACCGCACACCGTATGGGCATCCAGACCAAGCTGGAAGAAACACCGGCCCTCAGTCTGGGAGCTTCTGACGTATCGCTATTGGAACTGGTTTCTGCATACGGCACCGTAGTGAACGATGGAGAAGCCATTCAGCCCATACTGATTACCCGTGTAGAAAATAAGGATGGAAAAGTTATCTACCAGAAAGAGGCCGAAACAACCCAGGCCATTCCTTACGCCAGTGCCTATCTTATGCAACAGATGTTAAGAGGTGGACTGACTTGCCCGAAAGGAACTTCACAAGCGCTCTGGCGTTTCCGTATCTTTGATAAAGGTACGGAGTTCGGCGGGAAGACCGGTACCTCTTCCAATCACTCCGATGCCTGGTTTGTAGGAATCAGTCCCAACTTGGTAGGAGGAGCCTGGGTGGGCGGAGAGTACCGCAGCATCCATTTCCGTACGGGCGAACTGGGGCAAGGCAGCCGCACCGCACTCCCCGTATTCGGTTATTTCATGGAAAAGGTATTGGCCAATCCAGAGCTTGCCGCACTTTATGCCAAGAAATTCCCAAGTCCTAAAGAAAAGCTGGACCGTTCATGGGATTGTAATGACTATTTCCCCCACTATTGTGACAGTGATTCCATTCTCATCACACTGGGCGATTCATTACTTTTCGAAGCAGAACACGCCGCTCCTACAGAAGATTAACTTATTGATTTTCAATACGAATCTAAATTCAGCTCAAAACACACTTGTGTTAAGACAAAACTGTAGTGTACTAAATAAGTTGACACAATTTATTTA